>ENA-OQCD01000058-OQCD01000058.1-human-gut-metagenome-genome-assembly--contig:-NODE-58-length-23626-cov-2.463424_pt1 | contig 23626 bp, 34 predicted proteins | sample MGYA00242755_ERZ504571 | MGnify/ENA primary metagenome ERZ504571 (study PRJEB26092, sample SAMD00036274) | human gut metagenome | host: Homo sapiens | study: EMG produced TPA metagenomics assembly of...
TCAATGTTAACCGCAACGTTTTTTGTTTTGTTAAGATTACTGGTCGTGTGGATGCAGAGGGCAGTTACGGTCTTCTGTAACGGTTGAAACAGGAATAGATCTCCTGGATCCGGGGCATGGCATAACCACATGAAATATAACTTCCTTCCGAGAAGAATGATAATCCCTGTTTTTCAGCTGGGAATCCAGATAAGTGACGATCTCCGGCAGAGTACGTTTTCCGTCGATGAGATGTTCACAGGCATACTTCAGAAGCAATGCCAGAGATGCTGTCTGCTCGGAGTCGATCAGCTGCTCCACATAGCGGAGGTCTACTTCGGTTTTTCCAAGAGAGAAGCCGTCTTTGCCATGAACTTTGGTTTTCAGTCTTTCCGGCTGTCCGGGACGGCTGTGGCGGGATGGAGCCGCTTTGGACCTGGTCATGATGCGATGGCTTTCCGGCAGACGGAACGCAGGTGTTTCAACGTCTGAGAGAGGATATTCCTGACAGAGCTTTCCGGTAATTTCTGTGATATCCACGGGATGATAATTATCCATCTGGATCACAGTATCCGCAATGTGGAAAAATGCTCCGGAACTTCCTGCAACCAGAATGGTGGAGATCCCTGCCTTTTCATAGAGATCCCGTGCACGTTCCAGAAATGGAGTGATGGGCTCTTTTTCCCTGCAGATCACACGCTGCATGAAGGAATCCCGTACCATAAAGTTGGTGGCAGAAGTGTCCTCGTCAAGAAGAAACACTTTACTTCCGGCTTCCATACTTTCCACGATCCCGGCAGCCTGGGAAGTGCTGCCGCTGGCATCCTCTGTAGAAAAGCAGAGGGTGTCTTTTTTGTTTGGAAGATCGTTGATAAAAAGAGAAATATCTACGTCTTTGATAAAACGGCCATCCTCAGAGCGGAGCTTCTGGGCAGAGGAATCGGTAATGACGTATTCACGGCCATCACCGGAAATATGGTTGTAAATACCCAGTTCCAGTGCGTTAAGCAAGGTAGATTTGCCATGGTAGCCGCCGCCTACGATCAATGTGATGCCGCAGGGAATGCCCATGCCTGTGATGGTTCCTCTGTGGGGCATATCCATGGAAATCCGCAGGTTTTCCGGAGAAACAAAGGGAACGGAATTTTTCATCGGGCGGGAAGAGATGCCGCTTTCCCTGGGAAGGATGGCCCCATCGTTTACAAAGGCAGCCAGGGAACGCTTCGCAAGTTCCCGGCGGATATATTCCTGGTCTTCGGCAAGCTCGATCGCTTCTTTCAGACGGTCGGCATCAAGGTTCCGGTAAAAGAACGCTTTATGCACGCAGACCGGGAGAAAATCGAAGAGGATTTTTCCAGTTCGGGGGAATTGATGGTTCTGCCATTGGCCGGGAAACCGATAAAAAACCGGGCAGAGATGCCTTTTTCCGTAATCTCGCAGGCGGTACGTGCAAGAACCTCCTGCCCACAGTGACTGACGGAAATCAGGCCGCTTTTTCCGGATCCTTTTGCACGGAAGGTATAATGATTTACCTGCTGTTCAAACTGTCGGTTCAGGAAATCTCCCAGTGTGATACGGGTCAGGGAATCCTTATAATATCTTCCGGAAATTTGGTGTCCCGGTGGGAAAGTTTCACGCTGATATGAGACGGAGAGGCAAAAGGATCTCCCTGTACGTGGTCAATGGATAAAATATAACGGTCAAAACTGGTATGCCCCCCGCAGAGACTTGTATGCGGGATAGCTTTTGCGGTTGATACTGTGAAGAAGCTCTTTTAACTGAGCAGATGATTGCATGCTGGTTCCTCCTTTGCCCTGGCCAGGTCAGACAGGGCCAATTCTTAAGAACTACTATAACGAATCATAAAGATTTTGTAAAGAATATCAATTGCGGTGGAAATTCATAAGTGTTTGACCTATAATAGTAGACAAATTGCAGATAATATGATGAGAAACGGTATCTGTCAGAAATTATAAAGAAAGGTGGAACATGAAGATGGAAAGAAGAAATGCGTGGCTCTCCTATAAGGAAGCAGAAGAGGCAGAAATGGAGAAGCTTGCGAAAGCCTACAGAGAATTTCTGGATAAAGGAAAAACAGAGCGTGAATGTGTCACAGAGATCGTGAAGGAAGCAGAAGCTGCCGGATACGAATCCCTTGAGTCCAAGATCAAAAAAAGGCGAGAAGATCAAAGCCGGTGATAAGGTTTATGCGGTAGGAATGAAGAAGATTATTGCTCTGTTTCATGTAGGATATGAAGAACTTTCCGGAGGCATGAGCATTCTCTGTGCACATATTGACTCACCGAGGCTGGATGTGAAGCAGAATCCGCTGTATGAGGATACAGACCTTGCTTATCTGGATACTCATTATTATGGCGGTGTGAAGAAATATCAGTGGGTGACACTTCCACTTGCCATGCATGGTGTTGTTGCAAAGAAGGACGGCAGTGTTGTGGCGGTCAGCATTGGTGAGGATGAGGAAGATCCGGTACTTTACATCACTGATCTTCTGATCCACCTTTCCGGAAAACAGCTCCAGAAGAAGGCGGCTGAGGTTATTGAGGGCGAGAATCTGGATATCCTGATCGGCAGCAGACCTCTTGCGGATCTTCCGGATGATAAGAAAAAAAGATGCTGTGAAACAGAATGTTCTGAATATCCTGAATGAGAAATATGGTATTGAAGAGGAAGATTTTCTTTCCGCAGAGCTGGAGATCGTTCCGGCAGGAAAAGCCAGAGACTGTGGACTTGACCGCAGTATGATCGCGGCATACGGACAGGATGACCGCGTATGCGCCTATACTTCCCTTGCGGCAATGCTGGAGATGGAAGAGACACCGAAGCGTACCGGCTGTTGTCTCCTTGTAGATAAGGAAGAGATTGGAAGCGTTGGTGCTACAGGTATGCAGTCCAGATTTTTTGAGAACAGTGTGGCAGAGCTTCTGGATGGAATGGGATGCTATTCCGAGCTTGCCCTGAGACGCGCACTTCGTAATTCCAGCATGCTTTCTTCTGACGTGAGCGCAGGTTATGATCCGGCCTATGCAGAGGCTTTTGAGAAAAAGAACGCAGCATATCTGGGACGCGGTATTGTTCTCAACAAGTTCACCGGAGCAAGAGGAAAATCCGGTTCCAACGATGCCAATGCAGAGTATGTGGCGAGAGTACGCAGGATCTTTGATGATCATGATGTCGCTTTTCAGACAGCAGAGCTTGGAAAAGTCGATTTTGGCGGCGGCGGAACCATCGCTTATATTGCGGCGCTTTTACGGAATGGAAGTCATTGACAGTGGCGTGGCTGTGCTGAGTATGCATGCTCCGTGGGAAGTTACCAGCAAGGCGGACGTGTATGAGGCATATAAAGCGTATAAGCATTTTTTACTTGATGCATAAAAATGCGTCAGTTCTGAAGACATTCCGGTGATCTTTTCGTTACAGATCAATGAGCGGGGTTTTCCCGGAAAGGACAGAGCAGTCTGCCTGCTGCTGTTTGGGTGCGGATCATTCCGCCGATAAACAGCAGTATCCCCTGCAGACTTCGCTCTGTATTTTTTAACCAAATCAAGTAAGTCCTGCGGGGTTGCGAAAAGCAATAAGCAGTGGATAGAGCTTGCCTGAGACTGGTTTACTTTAGAAGGAGTAGTTTAATTATGGAAGAAGCATTGGTACGGGTAGTGGATCTGTGCAAAGTTTACAATCCCGGAGAAAATGAAGTGCGGGCGCTGGATCATGTGAATCTGGAAATACATAAAGGTGAATTTGTGGCAATTATCGGACAGTCCGGTTCCGGAAAATCTACATTTATGAACATGCTGGGCTGTCTGGATGTTCCCACCTCCGGGAAATATTATCTGAATGGAACAGACGTATCCACAATGAAAGATAATGATCTCTCGGTGGTTCGAAATAAAGAGATCGGATTTATCTTTCAGGGTTTTGACCTGATCGCGAATCTTACCGCAATAGAAAATGTGGAGCTTCCTCTTATCTATCGTGGGATCGACCGGAAAACAAGAAGAAAGCTTGCTGTGGAATCCCTCAAAAAAGTCGGACTTGAGAAGCGTATGGATCATAAGCCAAACGAAATGTCGGGCGGACAGCAGCAGCGTGTGGCCATTGCAAGAGCGATTGCGGCCAAGCCCCCTGTAATTCTGGCGGATGAACCTACCGGAAATCTGGATTCTGCATCCAGCAGGGAAATTATGGAGATTCTGAAGGGAATGCACAGATCCGGAGAAACGTTAATCCTGATCACCCATGATAATGGAATCGCGGCTCAGGCCAAACGGGTGGTTCGTATCATGGATGGAAAAATTGAATCAGATATGATTAATGAGGAATTCGTCGAGGAGGCTTAACAGAAATGAAAAAAGGAAAAAAGATTGTAATCGGTGTAGCGGCAGTGGCAGTTGTGGCAGGCGGTTTTTACGCAGTATCAGGAGGAAGCCGCGGCGAGGCACAGCTCCTCAGGTTTCGGTTACAAAGGCGGAGACCGGAGATGTGGAAGAAATTGTGGATGCAACCGGAACGGTTGTCAGTGATGAACAGAAAACTTTTTATTCACCGGTAAACGCACAGATAAAAAAAGTATCTTTTGCAGAAGGGGATTCCGTCTCAAAGGGTACAAAACTTGTGGAATTTGAGCTGAAAGATCTGGAGAGAGATAATCAGAAGGCAGAACTGAATGTGAAATCCGGAGAGTATGATTAACAAAAATTTCCATCAATAAATCTGATGAGGCACAGCAGAAGCAGAATAATGCCAAATCAAAAGTTTCCAGTTTGGAGCAGCAGGTGAAAGATAAGCAGAACTATCTGGCATCACTGAAATCTCAGCTGGCATCTGTGCAGGCGCAGGCAGCAGCAGACGCACAGGCCCAGCTCAGGCGGAGCCAGGCAAAAGCCGATGCTCAGGCAGCCCAGGAAGCGGAAATCCAGAGAGCATATGCAGAGGCGCTTACTACATATCAGAATGAAACGCTTCCCCAGTATCAGAAGGAACTGGGCGAGCTGAATGCCGCCTATATTAAGGCCCAGGGCGAGTATAACCAGGCAGATAATAATTATCAGATGGCTTTTGCCCAGTGGCAGGCAGACCAGAGTGATGAGAACGCGCAGGCACTGGACGAAGCGGAGAACACAAGAAGCCAGGCCGAGATTAATTGCCAGGAGGCAAAAGAAGCTTACGAGGATAAAAAAGGCGGCTCAGCCGAAAATGCCGGAATATTCGGATTACAGCAGTGCAGGAGGGGAAGATTTTGTTACAGACGGAACACAGGACGATGGACAGGATCTGACAGACCAGGGAAGTGCATCCGCTGCTTCCACAGGTGCATCTGTGGATACTTCAGGAATTGAGAATGCCATTGATCAGGCAAGTTCTGATTTGGCAGATCTTCAGTCCGATCTTGCCACACAGAAATCCATTGCAGAGGCAGATTCTACCAGCCTTACAAAGGAAGAAAAAGAGAAGCTGAGAGTCAGCAATAATCTTACAGAACTGGATGCCAAATCTGCAAAAGAACTTGTTGCGGAAGGAAAAAAAAGGTATCACGGCAGATTTTAACGGCGTTATTTCCAAGTCTGCAGTGCAGCAGGGAGCAGCAGTGACACAGGGAATGGAGCTTTTTACCCTGCAGAACACAGGTAAAGTCAGTGTGGACATCAATGTATCCAAGTATGATTATGCAAAGGTAAAAGAAGGCCAGACTGCGGATATTACCATCGGTGATAAGAAATATACCGGCAAGGTAACGAAGATCAGCCATATTGCTACAACAAACGAGAAGGGATCTACTCTGATCGCAGCTACTGTCAGTATTGATAAACCGGATAAAGATATTTTCCTCGGCGTTGACGCAAAGGTGAAGATCTATGCGGAAAAGGCTGAAAATGTAGTAACACTTCCGGCAGGAGTGGTAAATATTGGTAAAGATGGCTCTTTCTGTTATGTACTGAAAGACGGCGTGATCACAAGACAGGACATCACTACAGGAATCAGTTCTGAGGATTCTGTTGAGATCACAGATGGAATCAAAGCAGGCGATGAGGTCATCGAGGATCTGGGTTCTCTGGAAGAGGGAATGACGGCAGAAGCAGCACCTGCAGATGGTGACAGTGCAGCAGAGACAGGGGAGACTGCCAATGAGTAATATTTATGAATACATCAAAATGGCGATCCACAACATCATGGCAAATAAGGGAAGATCGTTTCTTACCATGCTGGGTATCATTATCGGTATTGCATCGGTGATCGCCATTGTTTCCATCGGTGAAGGAACCAAGAATCAGATGAACAGTGAGATCGATGATATCGGCGGCGGCCAGATTGCGGTGTACTGCAGCGATGATGCCACCGCAGATGATGTCTGGATCCAGCCTGAGGATATTGATGCGGTCCGGGATCTGGATGGTGTGGAAGGTGTTAATGTTTCAGATTCCTATACAGGAGAGACAGTAACCGGAAAAGGCGATTTTAATCTTACAGTAACCGGTGAGGCGCAGGACGCCAAACTGGTGGACAATGCTTCTGTGAAGTATGGAAGTTACTTCGGACAGAAAGAGGTTGAAGAGGGAAAAAATGTCTGTGTGATCTCAGATGCGACGCGAAGCGGCTTTTTGGAACGGATGATGTCGTGGGAATGACACTGGATGTCACCTGTTATGATCTGACCAAGACATTTCGTATCTGCGGAGTTACCACGCAGAAGGAGAACGGTACTTTTGTCAGCTACACTTATGACGGTATGCCTGTGTCCATTAACGTGCCTTATACGGCCATGGACGATTTTACAGGAAGTACCGGTGAGTTCTATCAGATCACAGTTCAGGCAGACAAAAATCTGGATTCCCAGGTGGTGGCAGACCGGATCGTAAATCTTCTGGAAAGACGCCATCATTGTGCCGGAGACGATTATTTCCAGGTACAGAGTTTCCAGGATATCATGAAATCCATGAACCAGATGCTTGGAATGGTCACCGCATTTATTTCTTTTGTTGCGGGAATTTCCCTTCTGGTAGGCGGTATTGGTGTTATGAACATCATGCTGGTGTCCGTCACAGAGCGCACCAGAGAGATCGGTATCCGTAAATCCCTTGGGGCAAAGACTTCTTCCATTATGCTTCAGTTCCTTGCTGAGGCAGCGATCCTGACCATCATGGGTGGCCTGATCGGCATTGTCCTTGGCATCGCAGGGGGACATGTGATCTGTGCGGTGATCGGCAGCAGCATGGGAACCACCATCACACCAGGGATCAGTCTGGGAACTATCCTGGCGGCAACGTTGTTCTCCTGTGCAGTAGGTGTATTCTTCGGAATCTACCCGGCAAGAAAAGCAGCCAAACTCAGCCCCATCGAGGCACTGAGAAGAAACTAGAAAACTGTTGCTTTTGCATCAAAAATAGCAATAAAAAATATTTTTAGAAAAAAATAAAAAAACTTTCAAAAAACCCTTGACATTTTATAGGTCTTAGAGTATCATACATATTGTTGCAGCGGTGATACGAAATATCACAAAGGAAAAGCAACAAAGATGTGCGTTTAGCTCAGCTGGATAGAGCGTTTGGCTACGGACCAAAAGGTCGGGGGTTCGAATCCTCTAACGCACGTATGAAGCCTCTGGAATTGTTCCAGAGGCTTTTTTTCTAATTATACATTCTGATCTATTAATTCTGTATGCAGTATTCCTTTTTAACCAATCAAGCTAAGTGCCCCTGCGGGGTTAGCGAAAAGCAATAAGCAGTGGTGGGGGACTTGCTTGTATCAGGAAGAGTGCAAGATCCTCCTGATAAACTGCGGAGCAGTTATTTTGGTGTAGAGCTACGTAGCGAAGAGGATTGCGAATATCCGCTTGACAATTATTCTTTTTAAATAGATTAGCCAGACAAAACAAATTTATAAGATTTTGTTTCCGGTTAAAAATGCTTGTAAATCTAAAAAAAGTGTAAATTCACAAAAACAATTGCATTTTTTGTGCAGATGTATATTATGTATAGTTAGCCGACTAATTAAAATATATGGCGAATATATTATGAACAGGCAGCAGAACGGAGTCAGAACAGCTGTTTGTTATGAAAGGGGTGACAGTGTGTTTTGTGAGAAGGAAGATGGGAAAGAAAAGCAGAGCAGCTTTTTAACTTTATTTATGAAGGTAGACCGACATTTTATGACGAAATGTTTTGGACAGATGCAGGAGCTTGGCATTTATCCGGGACAGATCCCGGTCCTGGGACTTGTTGCCAAGAAGGATGGCTTAAGCCAGAGGGAGCTTGCGAAGATCCTGAATATCAAGCCGCCCACGGTAAAATGTTTCCGTACAGAGACTGGAGAAGGCAGGCTTTCTTTATAAAAAGCCGGATGAAAAAAGACCAGCGTGTGACCAGGATCTACCTGACAGAAAAAAGGAAAAGAGACCAAGGCAAAGGCACTGGAGCGGATCCATAAAAAATGAAGCAGTGATGCTGGAAGGCTTCAGTGAGGCAGAACAGTGCCTGCTTCGGAGATTTCTGGAGCAGATCCTTGCAAATATTGAAAAGATCCAGCCGGAGGAATTTACAGGAAAGACTCCGATGGAGGAAATAACAGAAAAGGAGGAACAGAAACGTGATTAAACTGATGAAATATCTGAAACGTTCAGCGGGCTATATCGTGCTCATCATTGCGCTTCTTTTTCTTCAGGCATACTGTGATCTGTCGCTGCCGGATTATACATCCAAGATCATTAATGTAGGAATCCAGCAGAACGGTATTGAGGACAGTGTCCCTGAGAAGATCAGAAAAACATCCATGGACAACCTGAAATTGTTTATGGATGAAGCCGATGTGAAAACCGTTGATAAATTTTATGAGGAAGATGGAGACAATCTGGTATTAAAAGATAAGGTTTCCGAAGAAGACAGAGATAAGCTGAATGATATTTTCGGCAAACCGATGGTGATCGTTTCCACTCTGACCTCGGATAGTAAGGAAACCAAAGCAGCTCTTGCAAAAATGGACATTCCGGAAGGAACGGACCCCATGGAAGCACTTTCCCAGATGCCGCCAGAGGCACTTGCTGCAATGAAGGAACAGGTCAGTGAAAAGATCGACAAGATGCAGGATTCCATTATCACACAGGCAGGTGTTTCCTATGTCCGTGCAGAGTATGAAGCAATGGGTGAGGATGTGGATGCCATTCAGATGGATTATATGAAATCCACCGGCCTGCGGATGATCCTGATGGCGCTGATCACTATGATGGCAGCGGTCTGTGTGGTATTTCTTTCCTCCAGGGTTGCCGCTTCTCTTGGACATGATCTGAGAAACAGTGTTTACAATAAAGTAATCGGATTTTCCAGCAGAGAATACCATAAATTTTCAACCGCTTCCCTGATCACAAGATGTACCAATGATATCCAGCAGGTGCAGCAGGTAATGGCCATGCTGTTTCGAATCGTTCTGTACGCGCGATCCTTGGTGTTGGCGGTGTGCTCCGTGTGCTGAATACGGATGCATCCATGACATGGATCCTTGGCGTAGCAGTGGCACTGATCCTGCTTGTGATCTTTGTGCTGTTCCAGGTGGCAATGCCCAAATTTACAATCCTGCAGACTCTGATCGACAAGCTGAATCTGGTTACCAGAGAGATCCTTACCGGTATCCCGGTAATCCGTGCGTTCAGTCGTGAGAAACATGAGGAAGAGCGTTTTGAGGAGGCCAATGCCACACTTACCAGAACAAACCTGTTTGTAAACAGATGTATGACTTTTATGATGCCGACCATGATGCTGATCATGAACGGAGTGTCGGTTCTTATCATCTACAGTGGCGCACATGCAGTTGACAACGGAACCATGCAGGTTGGAAATGTTATGGCGTTTATCCAGTATGCAATGCAGATCATTATGTCATTTTTTGATGATCACCGCCATGTCCATTATGCTTCCAAGAGCCAATGTTGCAGCACTTCGTATTGATGAGGTCCTGAAAACAGAGGTCAGTGTCCATGATCCGGAGAATCCGGTGAAACCAGAGGCACAGACAAAAGGAACCGTAGAATTCGATCATGTACTTTGCTTATCCGGAAGCGGAGAGAATGTCCTGACTGACATTTCCTTTAAGGCAGAAAAAGGTGAGACCGTTGCCGTAATCGGAAGTACCGGAAGCGGAAAGAGTACTCTGGTAAATCTGATCCCGAGATTTTATGATGCAACAGAAGGTGCTGTTAAGATTGACGGTGTGGATGTCCGTGAAATGACGCAGAAGGATGTACGTGAGAGACTGGGATATGTTCCGCAGAAGGGAATCCTGTTCTCAGGAACCATCGATTCTAACATCCGTTATGGAAAAACGGATATTTCAGAGGAAGAAGTAAAGGAAGCTGCCCAGGTAGCACAGGCAGAAGAATTTATCGTTACAAAGCCGGAGGGCTATGAGTCACCGATCGCCCAGGGCGGAAGCAATGTTTCCGGTGGTCAGAAGCAGAGACTTTCCATTGCGAGAGCCATTGCCAAGAAACCGGAGATCTTTATCTTTGATGACAGCTTCTCAGCACTGGATTTCAAGACAGACAGTACATTACGTAAAGCACTGAAGGAGCATACAAAAGATACAACAACGATCATCGTTGCACAGCGTATCAGTACCATTCTCAATGCAGATAAGATCATTGTACTGGATGATGGCCGTATGGCAGGAATCGGAACACATAAAGAGCTTATGAAGAACTGTGAGGTATATCGTCAGATTGCCATGAGTCAGCTTTCAGAGGAGGAATTGGCATGAGTGAGCAGAGAAGACGAAAAAGGGCCTATGGGAGGCCGTGGAATGCAGCCCACCGAAAAGGCCAAGGACTTTAAAGGGGCAATGGCCAAACTGTTCCGTTATATGGGACGCTACAAATTCCGTTTTATGCTGATGTTCGTATTTGCGGTAGCAGGTACGGTATTTAATATCGTAGGTCCGAAGATCCTTGGAAAAGCAACCACAGAGCTTTATAAAGGACTGGTTGCCAAGGTTAACGGAACCGGCGGAATTGATTTTGAGAAGATCGGAATGATCCTTCTGTGGACACTTGGATTATATCTGGCAAGTGCACTGTTTTCTTTTATACAGGGATTTGTAATGACCGGTATCTCCAACGATGTCACATATAATCTGAGAAAAGATATTTCAAAGAAGATCAACCGTCTTCCTATGAATTATTTTGAGAGCCGTACCAACGGTGAGATCCTTTCCAGAGTGACCAATGATGTGGATACGCTGCAGATGAGCCTGAACCAGAGTATGACACAGCTGATCACATCTGTGACAACACTGATCGGTGTCTTTATCATGATGCTGTCTATCAATGTATGGATGACACTGGCAGCACTTTTGATCCTGCCGGTTTCCATGCTTATCATCAACAAGGTAATGAAGCATTCCCAGAAATACTTCCAGGCACAGCAGGATTATCTGGGAAGAGTTAACGGCCAGATCGAGGAAAACTTCGGCGGACATGATGTTGTACGTGTATTTAACAAAGAGCAGGATGTTCTCACCGAGTTTGAACGTGATAACGGAAAGCTGTATGAGTCTGCATGGAAATCTCAGTTCTTTTCCGGAATGATGATGCCGATCATGCAGTTTGTGGGAAACCTGGGATATGTAATGGTTGCGCTTTTAGGTGGTATTTTTGTGATCAAAGGCAGGATCGAGGTTGGTGATATCCAGTCTTTCTTCCAGTACATCCGTAACTTTACACAGCCGATCCAGCAGATCGCACAGGTTACAAACCTTCTGCAGTCTTCCGCGGCAGCCTCCGAGCGTGTATTTGAATTCCTGGAGGAGCCGGAGGAAGAACTTCAGCCGGAGAATCCGGATTCTATTGAGGGACTGGAAGGAAATGTACAGTTTGAGCATGTAAAATTCGGCTACAACCCGGATAAGATCATTGTAAATGATTTTTCCGCGGATGTGCATGACGGTCAGAAGATCGCTATCGTAGGACCGACCGGTGCCGGAAAGACAACCATGGTCAAACTTCTGATGCGTTTCTATGATGTAAACGGCGGAAGTATCAAGGTTGACGGTCATGATGTCCGTAATTTCAACCGCAGTAATCTCCGTGAGATGTTTGGAATGGTACTGCAGGATACCTGGCTGTTCTCCGGAACCATTATGGAAAATATCCGGTACGGAAGACTGGATGCAACCGATGAAGAGGTGATCGCAGCTGCAAAAGCGGCTCATATCCACAACTTTATCATGCAACAGCCTGGCGGCTATCAGATGGTTCTGGATGAGGAGACCAGCAACGTTTCCCAGGGCCAGAAGCAGCTGCTCACCATTGCAAGGGCGATCCTGGCGGACAATAAGATCCTGATCTTGGATGAGGCCACATCTTCCGTAGATACCAGAACCGAGATGCAGATCCAGAAGGCCATGGATAACCTGATGAAGGGCAGAACCAGCTTTGTCATTGCCCATAGGCTTTCCACCATTAGAGATGCAGATCTGATCCTGGTTATGAAAGACGGAGATATTATCGAGCAGGGCAATCATGAAGAACTGCTGGCACGAAAAGGATTTTATGCAGATCTTTATAATAGTCAGTTCGAGAAAAAAGAGGCACAGGCATAAGCTGATAGAAAGACAAAGTGTTATTATATAAAAAAAGAGCGAAGCGGATTCCGAACGTCCGCTTCGCTTTTTTACTCTATACATCCGTTCCGCTTTCAGGTATAATTCTGTAGTAAGGCTCTGAAACAGGGCTTTCAAAAAAAGGCTCCGGAGTATCTATAAAAAATGAAAGAAACGGGAGGATTTACCATGATCATAACAACAACACCATCGGTAGAGGGAAGAGCAATCCGTGAATATAAAGGATCGCATTCGGGGAAGTGATCACAGGAGTGAATGTTATCAAGGACCTTGGCGCAGGTCTTCGGAATTTTTCGGCGGAAGAAGTGCCGGATATGAGGAAGAGCTTCAGAAAGCCAGAGAAGAGGCACTGAAAGAGCTGGAGCAGCGCGCGGCAGCAATGGGAGCCAACGCAGTGATCGGTGTGGATATCGATTATGAGGTGCTTGGCGCAGACAATGGCATGCTGATGGTTACAGCAAGCGGAACAGCGGTAGTGGTGGATTAAGGCGTATGGCAGCAGTAAAAAACGGACGGGAATATCTTACACATGTGACAGAAACTCTGCGTCACCGGATCACTCAGCTGAATGATTCCATAGAAGCAGGTCAGAAAGAAATCGAAGGGATGCACGAGTACTACTGGGAAAACTACACAGAGATGGATCAGTACGGCTATGAGAACTTTGATAACCAGCAGGCACTTCTCCATGAGATTAATGCAAGCAATGAGAAGATTGAGCTGCGCCGCAGGTTCCGGAAAATGATGGATTCTCCATTTTTTGGAAGAGTAGATTTCTGTTATGAGGCGACGATGAGCCTGAGATCTTTTATATCGGAATTGCAAACCTTGCGGAGGAAAAACGGTGGCCTTCCACTGATCTATGACTGGAGAGCACCGGTGTCCGGACTGTTCTATGATTTTGACAAAGGGCCGGCATCCTATCAGGCACCTCTGGGGGAAATCCATGGAGACATTGCTGCCAAGTGGCAGTATAGATCCGTGGTGGAAAAATGATCTACGAATTTGAGAGTGATGTGAAGATCGATGATGAGATCCTGAAGGCAGAGCTTGGAAGTAACGGAGATGTACAGCTGAAAAACATTATCCGCACCATTCAGAAAGAGCAGAATGCCATTATCCGAAACACTTCGGACCGGATCATGGTGATCCAGGGAGCTGCAGGAAGCGGCAAGACATCCATCGCCCTGCACAGGATCGCCTATCTTCTCTATCATGACAGGAAAAATCTGAAATCTTCTTCTGTGCTGGTGCTTTCACCCAACGGAGTGTTCTCGGATTATATTTCCCATATTCTGCCGGAGCTTGGAGAAGAGAATATCCGGGAGATGAGCTTTGATCTTTTTGCCTATAAGAGACTGAAAAATACAGTGTCAGACTGCGAAGACCGCTACGATCTGATCGAGCGTCAGATCGCAGGATTGTGCGATGAGAAACTTCTGAAGGAAAAACAGTCCCGGGATTTTCTGGACCGCATGGAAGGGTATCTGGTAGAACTGGAAGACAGCCTTATGAATTTCCGGGATGTGGAACATCGTGGTGTAGTCAAAAAAGAACAGGAGATCATCGAGCTCTTTTACTTTAAATTTATGGATATCCCGCTGCTTTCCAGAATGGATGCAGTGGCGGAGTATTTCATTGATGAGGTGGAAACGCTGAAGGGATTTGACCTTTCGGAGGAAGAGCGGGAGGCAGTGAAGAGCCGTTTTTACCGGATGTATGAGACAAGAGACCTTTATGTGTTATACAATCGTTTCCTGAGGCAGGAGGGATTTCCGGCGCTTCCACAGGTACAGTACGAAAAAAGAAAGCTTCGTTATGAGGATGTGTATCCGGTTCTGTATCTGAAATACCGGTTGGAAACCCAGCAGGAGGACAGTGGTGTCCGTCACCTGATCGTAGATGAGATGCAGGATTATTCCAGGATCCAGTATCTGATCATCCAGAAGCTTTTTAAATGTAAGATGACGATCCTTGGAGACCGGGAGCAGACCATGGACGGGGATCAGCAGGATGTACTCACATTCCTTCCGAAGATCTTTGGAAAAGATATTCGCAGGATCGTGATGAACAAGAGCTACCGTAACACTATTGAGATCGCTTCTTATGCAAATCAGCTTGCCGGGATCACAGAAGTGGAACTGTTTGAGCGTCATGGAAAACCGGTGGAGGAAAAAGAATTTCCGGGGCTTATCGAGGCATTGGAGCGCGTGGTGAAGGAACTGAAACTGGAGAAGCAGGCAGTGACGGAAGCTGAAGCAGACAGAATGGAAATGGCAGATATGGAGACAGCCGGTGCGGAAGGCCAGGAAGAATTTTCTTACGAGACAGCAGCGGTGATAACGAGAACTGCAGATGAGGCAAGAGAAGCATACTATATCCTTCAGAAAAAACTGGAAGCAGAAGGATTTGATACAAAGGAGCGGCTGTCCTTGCTTCACAGAGACAGTACAAACTTCAAAAAAAGGTCTTACGGTTACCACCTTTTTATATGGCAAAAAGGCCTGGAATTTGACCAGGTATTTTTCGGTATTTCCGGGGAGCAGACCGAAGCCCTATCGTGCAGAGAGCCAGATATATTGCGGCAACCAGAGCGCTTCATGAATTGTATATGTATGAAATAACAGAATAAAAAAATAATACAAAACGCTGTAAAAGGAAATCGTGGATATCAAAATTCCTTTTACAGTTTTTTGATGATTTTTTGATAAAGAATCAAAAGATATAATAGAGTTGTTCTATTTCATGTTTTCACAGAAGATTTCTTCCATAGATCCGGTAAGCGGAACACCAAGTTTCCGTAAGGTTCCGTCCAGAGCGTGGAAAACGTCGCGTACATTGTAGAAAGTTGCATTGTTTCCCATGTGGCCGATGCGGATGACCTTGCCTGCGAGAACGTCGAAAGAACCTGCAAGCATGATGTTGTAGTCTTTTTTGACTCCGTCCAGGTCGCAGCGGCTGTGGTGCATTCCGGAACTTCAAAAACAGTTACAGTGCTGGAATAGCCGCTGTGGAGATACAGCTTAAGTCCGGCTCCTGTAATGGCCTTTCGGGAGGCTGCGGCGATTTTGGCATGGCGTGTAAGGATCCCGGGATCATCGGCAATGTTGTCAATAGCAGCCCGCAGGCCATAGATATCGCTGATCGGCATGGTATATGGAAACCATTTTTCTTCATAATAATGTGCAAAGGTTGTGAGATTTGCGTAGAAAGAAGCATGGGTGTCTTTCTTTCAGTCATTGCCTTCTTTGCATCGCTGCTGACTACAACAAAGGTAAGTCCCGGAGGTGCGGATACCACTTTCTGTGATCCGCCGCACATGATATCAATCTGACATGCATCAATGTTCAGTGGTTCGCCGAAAGAAGCAGAGACAGAATCTACAACGGTAAGGATTCCATATTTTTTAAGAAGGGGACAGATGGCAGCGACATCGTTGAGCATACCACTTGGAGTATCGCCGTGAACTACGGTTGCATATTTGTAGTCATGGTTATCTGCAAGAAAATCTTCCAGTTCCTTCACATCGAGGGTATTCCGGTAATCTCGGGTATAAAGTTCCGGTTTGCCTCCGTACATGGAAACAAAATCGGCAAAGCCTTTCCATAGATACCATTGTCGAGAACGAGAACCTTATCTCCAGGCTCAGTCATGGAAGCGATGGCAGCCTCCAGACCAAGAATACCCTCACCACTTAAGATGAGGGTTTCATTGGAGGTGTGGAGAAGAGCGCTGATCTTCTCACAGGTTTCTTTATAAAATTCGACAAAATCTTCGTCCAGATCCGGGTTGGTGCATTCCAGGCTTCTTGCCAGACGGACATTTTCTGCGACCTGTGTAGGTCCCGGTGTCATGATCTTATACATAAACTCACCTCTTGTTTTCTTTGGTTATTTATTTTTTTAATCCGGTTTTTCTTGCTGCAAGGTTTAATGGTGTGATCACTACGAGAACGATAACTGCTGCAACTCCAATCTGTACCAGGTTTCCAGGAATAGAAGATACAGGTGCCAGAGGGTTTCCGTAGATGATAACTTCTGCGATGTAGTAACCGACAACCTTGATCACGCAGGCTGCTGCGATGGCGATCACATACCATTTCATGTTCTGATGTTTGTGGTCTTCTGTGATTTTACCTACGGTGAATCCCATGATGCCTACGATGATAAGGGTAAATGGTGCCCAAAGGGTCCAGCCGGAGAGAAGGTCGAACAAGCCCATTCCGATTCCGCCTGCGATGGCTCCGGTTTTCTTTCCAAATAAAAATGGCACCGATGAAGAGCGGTACATTTCCAAGGTGGATCAGTCCGCCGTTGGCTGCAATTGGAAGCTTGACATTAATAAATGCTGTGAAGATATAAGTCAGTGCAACAAATACGGCTGTGATGGTGAGAAACTGAACAGATGAAAGTTCCTGATCGGTTCCCTGAGATGTCTGAACTGCTTTTTCCATAGTTATGAATCCTTTCCCGAAAACATCTTTATATAGATGTCCTCTTTTCATATGTTTTGGTTGGATATACTTTACAACATGAGTGTGATACGAATAAAGACACAATTATCGAAAAAAAAAAAGGGGACAGATTAAAAGAAAACAGAAATTCCGCAGAGGCAGTGTAAAATCGGAAATACAGGATCAGAAGCAGAATAGAATAAGATAGGCACATCTGGGAGATTATAATATAGGAAAAATTCTGTACGGAATGGGATATTTGTTTACAGGATATTCATAAAGTACAGGGAGAAATCAATTGACAAAGTTGTAATAAAATCGTAAAATGTAGCAAAGAGTGTGTTCAGGAGCGAATATTCCGGACACACTTTGTGACTGATGATGATTATGAGGAGGATACTATGAAGAATAAAAAAATTTATCGCACTTTTAGCTATGACTGTTGCTCTCTCTGGTGTCATGACTGCATGTAGTTTCGGAGGTGGAAAAGAGGACAGCGTGGTTGTGGAGTCTACTCCTACTCCTACACCTGCGAAGAAAGCGACAGCTACACCGACTGTTGCGGCAGATGCACAGAACACAACCTACACATCCAAGGATAAATCCGTAGCGATTAAGCTTCCGGATGCAACCTGGGCTAATAAATCCGATGAGACAGATATGTTAAGCTTTGAGTCTCCGGATCAGGGTAAAATTCTGATCCTTCACGGTTCTGGTGCAGATCTGGAGTCTGCGGTAATTCCGAATTCACAGGATATGGCCGTTTCCATGACACAGGCAGAGAACATGGTCAATGGAACCGATTTTGAGATCCAGGATTATAAGTCAGACCAGAAAGATGGAATCAATATCTATTCCTACACTGTAAAATACAAGGATACAACCAAGAGTGATGGTTATGTATATGCCATCAATAAATATTTTGTAAATGACAGCGAGTATTACAGCCTTGTGGCATCTGTTAAAAAAGAGGATGCTCTGAAAAAGGTTCAGGAGTCTGTCGACAGCTTTGCAATCCTTGGTGATTCCACTCTGAAGAGTGCGGCAAATGGTTCCGCAGCCAAGACTGCCGGTAAAGGTAATGCAGCAGCTTCCTCTGACGGAAGTGCATCTGCAGATGGTAATGCAGCAGCTTCTTCTAACGGAACAGCAGCAGATGGAACTGCAGCTGCCGACGGAAGCACATCTACAGACGGAAGTGCAGCATCTGACGGAACATCTACAGACGGAAGCAGTACATCTGACGGTTCTTCCGATGGAACTGCATCCACTGACAGCAGCTCCTCCGGTGCTATTGTAAATGGCGGATTTACAGATGAGCAGCTTGGCAACACAGATGAGACAAGAACTATTTACAGAAACTCCGATGGTAAACCACGTGTTATCGTTCCGGACGGAAACGGTGCATGGATGGATAACGAAGGAAACCGTTTCACCTTCTCTTCTCAGTATGACTGTGATGTATATGAAGAGGATGGAACAAGCTTCTACTGGCACGGTGAGGCTGCAGACGTATACTATATGCCTGTACAGTAAAGCCTGGAGCAGCAGGAGATTCGGTTAGATAAGAAATCCGGGATCACAGCTTTTGTGGCTGCGGTCCCGGATTTTTTTGTGTCATATTATGTCAGAGGCGTATACTTATACAGGAAGACATGGTATAATGTGAACGCTGCGGGCGATGGAACGCCCGGAAAATATTTGGAGGTTTTTATGGAAGCATACAGCGATTTTGCCAGAGTTTATGATATCTTCATGGACAATGTGGAATATGAAAAAATGGGCGGAATATCTGATCGGAAGCCTTAAGGAATACGGAATTGAAGACGGGATCGTGCTGGAACTTGGCTGCGGGACCGGAGTGATGACGGAACTTCTGGCAGAGTCCGGTTATGATATGATCGGCGTAGATAATTCCGAGGAAATGCTGGGAGAGGCCATGGAAAAACGGGCAGAGTCCGGCCATGAGATCCTTTACCTGGAGCAGGATATGCGGGAGTTTGAACTTTACGGAACAGTGCGGGCTATCGTCAGCGTCTGTGATGTATGAATTATATTACAGAGGAAGAAGATCTTCTTACTGTATTTAACTGGTGAATAATTATCTTGATCCGGATGGAATTTTTTATATTTGATATGAATACGCCGTATAAATACCGGGAAATACTTGGAAATACGACTATTGCGGAGAATCGGGAAGAGGGCAGTTTTATCTGGGAAAATGAATTTGACGAAGAGACAGGAATTAACGTTTATGATCTGACTCTGTTCCTTCCAAGAGAAGACGGACTTTATGAGAGAGATGAAGAAATCCATTACCAGAAGGCCTATGAGCCGGAGAAAATCCGGGAATTGCTTGAAAAGGCAGGCCTTATCCCTCTGGCAGTTTATGATGCATACACCAAGGATGCACCGAAACCGGACAGCGGAAGACTGACCTTTGTGGCAAGAGAACATGGCAAAGGAATTTCGGCAGAAGAGAAATAAAAGGAGGAAATTTTTTTTATATGAGTGATTATATTGTAAGAGCAACAGCGGCAAACAGCCAGATCCGTGCGTTTGCGGCTGTGACAACAGATATGGTGGAGACAGCGAGACAGAATCATAATACCAGCCCGGTGGGCAACAGCGGCACTGGGACGTCTCCTTACCGGTGGTGCATGATGGGAGCGATGATGAAAGGGGAAAAGATCTTCTTACACTTCGTATCCACGCAGGCGGACCGCTGCAGGGGATTACGGTAACTGCGGATTCTCACGGAAATGTAAAAGGTTATGTAGGAAATCCGGATGTATGTATTCCGGCAAACAGCAAAGGCAAACTGGATGTTGCGGGAGCTGTCGGTGTAGGGTTTATGGATGTGATCAAGGATATGGGCTTGAAAGAGCCATATGTGGGTCAGGTTGCACTTCAGACCAGTGAGATTGCAGAAGACCTTACCTATTATTTTGCCACCAGTGAGCAGGTTCCGTCTGCAGTAGGACTGGGTGTGCTGATGAATAAGGATAATACGGTTCGTCAGGCCGGCGGCTTTATTGTGCAGCTGATGCCGTTTGCAGAGGAAGAAGTGATTGCAAAGCTTGAGGAAAACGTATCAAAGATCGATTCTGTTACCAGCCTTCTGGAGCAGGGCCATACACCGGAAAGCCTTCTTGAGAAAGTACTGGAAGGTTTTGATATCGAGATCAATGATACACTGCCCACACAGTTCCACTGCAACTGCTGCAGAGAACGTGTGGAAAAAGCGCTGATCAGCATTGGAAGAAAAGAACTCAACGAGATGGTCCAGGAAGGCAAGGACATTGAGATGAACTGCCATTTCTGCAATAAAAATTATAAATTCAGCGTGGAAGATCTTAAGAGAATCATAAAAGAGTGCAAGCGATAAGCCGCAGGAGGAAGAAAAAATGAAGCATGGTTTTATCAAGGTGGCAGCAGCAACGCCGAGAGTTACCGTTGCAGACTGCAAGGAAACGGGGATGAAATCCTGAAGGCCATTCATGAAATGGAAAAAGAGCATGTCAAGCTGATGGTATTTCCGGAATTCTGTATCACAGGCTATACCTGCCACGATCTTTTTCTCCAGAGATGTCTTCTGGACAGTGCGTGGGATGAACTTCTGCATATTGCAGACGAGACAAAAGAGACGGATGCCCTGATCTTTGTGGGACTTCCGCTGCGTCACAGAGGCAAGCTCTATAATGTGGCAGCTGCCCTGAATCATGGCCGTATCGTGGGATTTGTGCCGAAGACCCATATTCCTAATTATAATGAGTTTTATGAACAGAGACAGTTTGCCGGTGCAGAGGAAGAAGATGTGGAATTTGTGGACTTCCTGAAGGGCGTGAAAAATGAGGAAGATGAGTTCTGGGATGAGATTCCTTTTGGAACAGACCTGATCTTTGAGTGTGAGGAATTCCCGGAATTCACTGTTGCGGCAGAGCTCTGTGAGGATCTCTGGGTTCCGGCACCGCCAAGTATCCGTCATGCCATCAACGGCGCCCATATTATCGTCAATCTTTCTGCCAGCGATGAGATGGTAGGGAAGGATTCCTACCGGAGAACTCTGGTAAGCGGGCAGTCCGCACGGCTGATCTGCGGATATATTTACGCAAGCGCAGGAGAGGGCGAGTCCACTCAGGATCTTGTGTTCGGCGGACAGAATATGATCGCGGAAAATGGCTCATGCTTGCGGAGAGCAGAGTTTTGAGAACGGCATTATTTACAGTGAGATCGATGTACAGAGACTGGCTGATGAGAGAAGAAGAATGTCCACATATCCGGCAGTTTCCACCTGCAGTCATACAAGAGTTGGTTTTTCCGTAGAAGAGGAAGAAACCGAACTTACCAGAACGTATCCCCAGTATCCATTCGTTCCGTCTGTGAAGGAAGAACGTGATGAGCGTTGCGAGGAAATCCTGAATATTCAGGCCATGGGACTTAAGAAACGTATGGAACACATCCACAGCAAGAGTGCGGTGGTAGGACTTTCCGGCGGACTGGATTCCACCCTGGCGCTTCTTGTAATGGCCCGTGCTTTTGACCGGATGGGAATGCCGAGAGAGCAGATCCACTGTGTGACCATGCCGTGTTTTGGAACAACAGACAGAACCTATCAGAATGCATGTAAGTTAAGCCGCTGCCTTGGCGCAAAACTTACTGAGGTGAATATTAAAGAGGCGGTAAATGTCCACTTCCGGGATATCGGACATGATCCCAAGATCCACGATGTGACTTATGAAAACAGCCAGGCACGTGAGCGTACCCAGATTCTGATGGATACGGCAAACAAGGAAGGCGGCGTTCTTGTGGGAACGGGAGATCTTTCCGAGCTGGCTCTTGGATGGGCAACCTACAATGGTGACCATATGTCCATGTATGGCGTGAATGCTTCTGTCCCGAAGACACTGGTACGTCATCTGGTACGTTATTATGCGGATACCTGCGGGGATGAGGAGTTGAAAGAAGTTCTTCTGGATATTCTGGATACGCCGGTCAGCCCTGAGCTTCTGCCGCCGAAGGATGGCAAGATCGCCCAGAAGACCGAAGATCTGGTAGGACCTTATGAACTCCATGATTTCTATCTGTATTACATGCTGCGTGCAGGATTTACACCGGATAAGATCTATCGGCTTGCCTGCCTGACTTTTGACGGAATTTATGATAAAGAGACGATCCTGAAATGGCTGAAAACCTTCTACCGGAGATTTTTTGCCCAGCAGTTCAAGCGTTCCTGCCTGCCGGATGGACCGAAGGTAGGTAGTGTGGCACTTTCTCCAAGGGGAGATTTAAGAATGCCAAGTGATGCAAGTGCAAGGATCTGGCAGGATGTGCTGGAGAAGATTGAAATCTGAAGATAGATCACAGAGTGTAATGGAAAGGTACGATTTATGATCGGATTTACCTGACATGATAAAAAAGCGGAGAGCTTATGTGTTCTCCGCTTTTTTTACTGCGTCTGTGATGGCCGAAAGGAGTACCTGGGAGGTATATTTCCGGTCTCCTGCATACTGAATGTCCTCCAGGGACTGGCTGGAATAAATCTGGCTTGCCAGGGAATTCAGAACCGGCTCCATGAGAGGGTAGGAAGCTTTTGTTGTTTCGCTTAAGTTTACCAGACGAATGGCTTTGATTTTGTCAGCGTTTACGGTGACTTCCACATCAAAGGTATTATCATTCAGGGTAATGGAAGAGGTGTATACACCCGGTTTGTAGCGGGATTTTTTCGCCGGCTGTATGGCTGGCAGCTTTTCCGGGACCGAACATGAAGAAAAGGATGACAGCCAGAACAACAGCCAGAGCCAGAAAGACGGCTGTGTAGATGATCTCTTTCATATGTAGGACGATGATCCTGGTTTTGGAACTCATGGCGCACGCTCCCGAAGTCTTTTTATATAGTTTATTAAAAGAGAAGAGAATTTATGCCAGAGCGCCCGTTCTATGGGAACAGGATTTGTGGTATGATAGAGATACTTCAGGTGTAAAATGCGCCAGAGCGACCGAAAATCTGCAGGAAAATCAGGAGGAAAAGAATGTCACTACAGTTTATTATAGGAAGTTCCGGAAGTGGAAAGTCCTGTTATGCATATCAGAATATCATAGAACAGGCCGGACTGTATCCGGAGAAGCTTTTCTTTGTGATCGTGCCGGAACAGTTTACCATGCAGACCCAGAAGACACTGGTGGAGATGAGTCCGGGAAAAGGAATCCTGAATATTGATATTTTAAGTTTTGAGCGTCTGGCATACCGCGTGCTGGAGGAAGTTGGCGGAGATAGCCGTACGCTTCTGGAAGAAACCGGTAAGAGCATGGTGCTCCAGAAGATGGTCCAGCAGCATGGAAAGGAGCTTTCCTACCTGGGAGGCCAGATGCGTAAGGCGGGATATCTGGATGAAGTGAAGTCCATTTTGTCAGAATTTATGCAGTACGATATCCGGGACAGTGAAATTCAGGAGATGATCGAGGATTCCAGTGACAGGGCATTACTTCAGATGAAACTGAAGATGTATCTGTTCTTTACCAGGCATTTACCGGGTATCTGAAGGATCATTATATGACGGGAGAAGAAGTGAT
>ENA-OQCD01000059-OQCD01000059.1-human-gut-metagenome-genome-assembly--contig:-NODE-59-length-23567-cov-2.514121_pt1 | contig 23567 bp, 21 predicted proteins | sample MGYA00242755_ERZ504571 | MGnify/ENA primary metagenome ERZ504571 (study PRJEB26092, sample SAMD00036274) | human gut metagenome | host: Homo sapiens | study: EMG produced TPA metagenomics assembly of...
CGAAACGCATCACGCGACTGAAGCAACACACCGGCGAAATCGATCCGCAGGGGTATATGAGGCTGCAGATCGACGCGCTGAATTGGGAGAAGGAATACGTCAAGAATCGACTGGCGGGCGTGCGCGCCGCGATCAAGGCGAATGGGGAACTATTGATAAAGGGGGTATTATTCGCTAAGATAGAAAGTGCCGATACATTACACCATATCATACACAAGATACCGAAAAAGTTTCTTTTCTTCCGATTTGGGGTGAAGGCTATAAAGATGGATGTTGTAAATTCAAATCCACACAACAAAAATTACATATACTGAATATATAGAGCTAAAAAAAATAGCTTTTGTAGAATACTTTTTTTCATTTCAGAACGTGCATACTGAGAAGTACGCACGTTTTTTTTTGTATCTTTGCAGTGCCGAATTTATATCGGTGTTGCATTAGTGAAAACCTCGCTTCTTTTTGTAGAAGTGGGGTTTCCATTTTTTTTGTTAGAAAGCCTAATTATTATACTATTCTACAAATATTCTACAAAAATCACAATATCCGTTGTAATCCACTGATTATTAGAGTTAGAACAAGACTTTCCTAAACTTTAGATAGGGGTTCGATTCCCCTCGGGGCTACAAAGAGCAGTAAACAATTGTTATACAACCGTTTACTGCTCTTTTTTTACTGGATAGCTTTCAAATCTGCTTATTTAATCACCCCAAGTTCTTTGCCCACTTTTAATAAATGCAGCAATTGCCTTATCCAAATGTGCCTTTTCATGCCCGGCAGACAACTGGACACGGATACGTGCCTGTCCTTTCGGAACAACCGGATAATAGAAACCGGTTACATATATGCCCCTCTTTTCTGCATCTTGGCGGGCAAAAATCCTGAGACAGTTTTCGCATCATAAAGCATCACAGCACAAATCGCGCTCTGAGTTGGTTTTGATGTCAAAACCGGCAGCCAGCATCCTGTCACGGAAATAATTCACATTATCCATCAGCTTAGTATGCAAAGCATCACTTTTCTTTCAATATCTTAAACATTTCCAGACTAGCACCGATAATGGCAGGAGCTACAGAATTAGAGAATAAATAAGGACGGGAACGCTGGCGCAACATATCAATAATTTCTTTCTTACCGGTGGTAAATCCTCCCATTGCCCCACCAAATGCTTTACCTAATGTACCAGTAAAGATATCCACACGCCCGTATGCATTAAACTGTTCTGCCACGCCATGCCCTGTAGGACCTACTACACCGGCCGAATGAGATTCATCCACCATAACCAACGCGTCATACTTTTCCGCCAGTTCACAAATCTTATCCAATGGAGCCACATTACCATCCATCGAGAATACACCATCTGTAGCAATAATACGATGACGCTGTGCCTGCGCTTCCTGCAAGCAACGTTCCAAGTCAGCCATATCAGCATTGGCATAACGATAGCGTTTTGCCTTACACAAGCGTACACCATCTATAATAGATGCATGATTCAACGCATCTGAAATAATAGCGTCTTCTTCTGTAAACAGCGGTTCGAACAAACCACCGTTAGCATCAAAACAAGCTGCATAAAGTATAGTATCTTCTGTTTTAAAATAATCAGAAATGGCAGCTTCCAGCTGTTTGTGCAAATCCTGAGTTCCACAGATAAAGCGTACGGAAGACATACCGAAGCCATGTGTGTCCATCGCCTCTTTGGCAGCATTGATCAAGCGTTGATTATCTGACAAACCTAAATAATTGTTGGCACAAAAGTTCAACACATCTTCTCCGTCATTCACCTTGATGTCCGCACGCTGAGGTGTGGTAATTATACGTTCATTTTTATACAATCCGGCTGCCTTAATATCAGCCAGTTCCTTCGCAAGGAACTCCTTCATTTTACCATACATAGCTTTGTTTTTTATTAAGTATATAGTTTAAGTTTAAAAATCAGTCTGACTTGACAAAGTTCTTATTTTTTTTGATATCCGATTAAATTATAGAGAAAATTTTTGATAAAAATATGCAGTTTTTCTATCTATCTTTGCTTTCAAAAGAAAACTTAAAGCAAATAGCGAACTATGAAAAATGTATTAATTATCGGCTCCACCGGTCAGATCGGTTCGGAACTAACCATGAAATTGAGAAGTATTTACAATGGTAATATCGTAGCCGGATATATTCCCGGTGCTGAGCCTAAAGGGGAATTAAAAGAATCAGGCCCTTCTGCATCGTAGATATCACCAACGAACAACAAATTGCCGAAACTGTATCAAAGTACAACATCGACACCATTTACAACCTGGCAGCCTTACTATCGGCTGTAGCAGAAGCCAAACCTCAACTAGCATGGAAAATAGGCATGGGAGGCCTGTTCAACGTATTGGAAGTAGCACGCGAAATGGGTTGCGCCGTATTTACCCCAAGTTCTATCGGTGTCTTCGGCAACAACACCCCTAAAGACAAGACCCCGCAAGACACTATCCGTAATCCGCGTACCATGTATGGAGTTACAAAAGTATCAGGAGAATTACTGAGCGATTATTACCATATCCGTTTTGGCGTAGATACCCGCTCCGTTCGTTTCCCCGGATTAATTTCGTATGTCACACCTCCGGGTGGCGGGACTACCGATTATGCTGTAGACATCTATTATTCGGCTGTAAAAGGTGAAAAATTTGAATGTCCTATTGCAGCCGGTACATTCATGGATATGATGTATATGCCTGACGGTTTACGTGCAGCCATTGAAATCATGGAAGCGAATCCCGACAAACTAATTCATCGCAATTCGTTCAACATTGCTTCAATGAGTTTTGATCCGGAAATTATTTATAACAATATAAAGAAGTATATGCCCGACTTCCATATGGAGTACAAAGTAGATCCACTACGTCAAGCTATCGCCGAATCATGGCCGAACTCACTGGACGACACTTGTGCCCGTGAGGAATGGGGATGGAAACCGGAATATGATCTAGACAGCATGACACAGGATATGCTTGCCAAACTAAAAATACGATTCAATAAATAAACCACTAATATTGAATAAATAAAATAGCCTTCTCTATTCTATATGGAAAAGATAGAGAAGGCTATTTTTATACATTTCTTGCACTTATATAAAATTTTGATCGTATCTTCGTGCAAATTAACATACTGATTAAAAAACATACTATGAATACAAGAGCTATTACCCAGAACAAGAAAGTCGTTACATTCGGAGAAGTAATGCTAAGGCTGACCGCCCCCAATTTCCAGCGCTTTTCCCAAACAAACGAGTTTATTGCTACTTATGGAGGAAGTGAAGCGAATGTAGCCATATCACTGGTCAACTTCGGCATCCCCACAGAATTCGTTACCAGACTTCCCGAGAATGCAATGGCACAAGCCTGCGTAAACTCACTCCAAGCTTACGGATTAGGTACAGACGGCATTATTTATGGTGGGAAACGCATGGGATTATACTTTCTGGAAAGCGGTGCAGCATTTCGTAACTCCAATGTAGTATATGACCGTGAAGGCTCTTCCTTTGCCACTTTACGTCCCGGCATGATAGACTGGGAAAAGATTCTTTCCGATGCAGGCTGGTTCCACTGGTCGGGTATAGCAGCGTCCCTGTCACAGGAAGGAGCAGATGCCTGCCTGGAAGCACTGCAAACAGCAGACCGCCTGGGATTAACAATCTCATGCGACTTAAATTTCCGCAAAAAATTATGGAATTACGGTAAATCCGCATCAGAGGTAATGCTCCCCCTTGTTCAATATAGTGATGTCATTTTTTGGTGCAGAACCCGAATACAAAGAAATTTTTCGGCATTCCCCCGGTAGGTTTTAAAGCTGTAGACACCTCATATCCATTAGATTTGTCCGGTTTCAAAGTATTCGGTCAAAAAGTATCAGAACAAGCTCCCCGATGCCAGAAAATGTTTCTGGAGTTGCGTAATACCATCACTTCCAATCACAATCTGCTGGCAGCCATACTTTATTCTAAAGGAACATTAAGGCATACCGGCATTTACGATATTGTCCATGAAGTAGACCGTGTGGGTGCAGGAGATGCATTTGTAGGCGGCATGATTTATGGTTTGCTGACCTACCCCGACAATGACCAAAAAACATTGGAATTCGCCCTTGCCGCATCTGCATTGAAAAATACCATATATGGAGATTTCAATCAAGTAACAGTAGAAGAAGTGGAAGAGTTAATGCAAGGAAACACTTCAGGAAGAGTAGTCAGATAACTATTTTCACGATTATAGCCAAACAGAATTGATCTGCAAGATACAGCGTAAAAAAGCAAGTTAACTTCATGGGACAAGCAAGTTAAGTTGAAATGCCAAGTAAGCTAAGTTACTTACCCAATGTACTTAAGTTAATTTTTGAAGCCACAGAAGATTCATCTACCCTTTTTCCACAAACCAATTCCAATCGACCATTATAAAAAGAGGAGGATGCTCATGAATGAGCATCCTCCTCTTTTTATTTATTTCTTAAAAGAAACCTTCTTATGCCTTTGTTTCTTCCGGCATCTTGTTACCCATAGTCAGGTAAGCGATAGGAGCAGCAATGAAGATAGAAGACAATGTACCGATCACAACGCCCAAAATCATTGCAAAGGCGAAGCTGCGGATACTGTCACCACCCAGCACGAAGATACACAACAATACGATCAATGTACTTAATGAAGTATTGATGGTACGAGCCAAAGTAGTATTCAATGAATCATTAAACAACTGCATACGGTTACGTTTCGGATACAGACCGAAGAACTCACGGATACGGTCAAAGATAACCACCTTGTCATTGATAGAATAACCGATAGCGGTCAAAATAGCGCCAATAAAAGTCTGATCAATTTCCAATGAGAACGGAACCCATCCATAACATAACGAGTATGCACCGATGATCAAAATAGTATCGACAGCCAATGCAACAGTCGCACCCACACTATAAGCTACATTGCGGAAACGCAGCAAGATATACAAACCGATAGCCACCAATGCAAACAATACAGACCAGACAGCCGAAGTCTTGATATCATCAGCGATACTAGGACCTACTTTCTGAGAACTGATGATAGAACCACCGACACGATTATCACGGTCAATAAAGATTTCCAATGTAGTACCTTCGCCCAGCAAGTTACCATCTTTCAAAGACTGATACAAGAACTCTTCAATTTCGGAGTCGATAGTAGGAGACTCTTCATTAATACGGTAGTTGGTTGTAATACGGATTGTCTTCTTATCCGTACCCAAGGCGATAGCCTGTACATTATCTTCTGTGATTTTCTTCTTCAACAAGTCACGCACTGTTTCAGGTTCAACCTGCTGTTCAAACTGAACTACGAAGTTACGTCCACCGGTAAAGTCAATACTCTGCGCCAAACCACGGATAAAGAATGAAATGATACAGATAACGATAATCGCTCCGAATACCGTGAATGAACGTTTCATCATTCCCATAAAGTTGTAATTCACGTTCTGCATCAGGTTCTTGGAAATCCCTGTAGTGAATGTCAAGTTCAACCACTTGTCTTTATTCATGAAGTGCTCATAAACAATACGAGTCAAGAATACTGCTGTAAAGAATGAGCAGAGGATACCGATAATCAACGTAGTGGCAAAACCACGGATCGGCCCCGTACCGAAATAAGAACAGAATGATACCAGTGATAATTGATGTCAAGTTTGAGTCAAAAATAGCAGAGAATGCGTTAGAATAACCGTCTGCTAAAGCAGCCTTAACAGTTTTACCGGCTCTCAATTCTTCTTTTGTACGTTCATAAATCAACACGTTAGCATCTACAGCCATACCCAATGACAACACCATACCGGCAATACCAGACATGGTCAGTGCAGCTTGGAACGAGGTAAGGATTCCTAATGTGAAGAAGAAGTTAACAACCAATGCGCAGTTGGCAACCATACCCGGAATCAATCCGTACATAGCGCACATATAGATCATCAACAGAATCAACGCAACAACAAATGAAATAATACCTTGATTGATAGATTCCTGACCCAATGACGGACCAACAATATCCTCCTGAACGATACGTGCAGGAGCAGGCATCTTACCAGACTTCAATACGTTAGCCAAGTCTTTTGTCACCTCCGGAGTAAAGTTACCGGTAATCTGAGAGTGTCCCCCCGTAATTTCACCGTTTACATTCGGAGCGCTGTATACGTAACCATCCAGTACGATAGCGATAGCCTTGCCTACATTGTTCTTTGTCAGAACAGCCCAGCGGCGTGCGCCGTCAGTGTTCATAGACATACTGACACAAGGCTTGTTGAACTGGTCATATTCATCTTTAGCATCAGTGATCACATCACCTTCCAACGGAGCACGTCCGTTACGTTCAGTAGACTTGATAGCATACAATTCAAAAATACGTCCCTGCTTGTCAAAGTCAGCAGCCTTTACACCCCATTCAAACGAAGATCTTTCGGCAACATTTCTTTCACTTCTTTCATAGCAAGGTACTGGTTTACCTGAGCAGTATCTTTATAATCGGCATAACCTACCACCGACCCGTAACCATTCGGATTTAATTGAAGAACAGAAGCCAACGGATGTTCTTTCTTCATCTGCTCCATTGCGGCAGAGTTACTTGCCGTTTCGCCTTTCAATGCGGCTGCAAGACTGTCGGCAGCAGAAATTGCAGAAGCCTGTGCGACAGCAACAGTATCAGTAGCTACAGAATCAGCAGAAGCAGCACCACTTTCAACGGCAAGAATATCACGCAGTCTGTTATCTACAGAAGAAAGATAAGGAACTATTTCTTTTGCGTCGAAAGTTTCCCAGAATTCCAAGTTAGCAGATCCCTGCAACAGTTTTCTGACACGTTCCGGTTCTTTGATACCCGGTAGTTCCACCATGATACGGCCCATCTTTCCTTCCAATGCCTGAATGTTAGGCTGTGCCACACCAAAGCGGTCAATACGTGTACGTAATACATTATAAGAGTTGTCGATAGCAGCCTTTACCTCTTCGCGCAATACTTTTTCAACTTCACTGTCGGAACTGCGGGTGGTTACTTTGTCTTTCAACTGCTGAGTAGCAAATAATTCAGCCAATTTGCCATTGGGAGCTTGTTTCTTATACTCTTTTACAAAAAGAGTGATAAAGTCATCCTGACTAGTGATAGATTGTTTTGATGCTTCTGCAACCGCTTTGTTAAAAGCTTCATCAGTCTTGTTGTCAGCCAAAGCCTTCACTACATCCGGTACAGAAACTTCAAGGATAACGTTCATACCACCTTTCAGGTCCAGACCCAGACCAATCTCCATCTCGCGACACTGTTTCAGCGTATAACTACCCAAATAAACTTTTTCATTCTGCATAGAATCAAGGTAATGTGCTTCACCTTTCGGGTCTTGTGCCGCTTTGTCCATGTGATAGCGGGTCACAAAAGAGAAAGAAAGATAAAACACACATACAAGGGTGAGTAATACCGCAAAAACCTTTACAAATCCTTTGTTTTGCATGTTACTTTGAAATTTATTATTTTTACTTTTTGATTAATTCTTAGTTTATACAAGGTTGCAAATATAGTTTTTTTTTCACATTCCCACGGTATCAAACACAAATATTTAGATTCCAAAAGAGAAAAAAGGCTGCAAAAGCATTTTTTGCAGCCTAAATTATTCTATCTCACAATCTATTTTATTTCAAACCCCTGTTTTTAAGCAAGGGTTCCAAGCTGGGATCAGCCCCACGAAACCTCTGTAAAGGGTCATAGGATCTTCCGTTCCACCTTTCTCTAGAATATTTTTACGGAAAGAGTCTGCGGTATTTTTATCGAACACTCCATGTTCTTTAAACGCTTCAAAAGCATCCGTGTCAAGAACTTCTGCCCATAGATAGCTGTAATACCCAGCAGCATATCCACCTATAATATGACTAAAATAAGTGGCGCGATACCGAGGAGCTATTTCAGGAATCAGCCCCAGCTTGTCCATCGTTTCTTTTTCAAAAGCAACGACATTCAGGTTGTCTGTATCAGTCAGGTTATGCAGTTCCATATCAAGCAAAGCGGCTGCCAATAATTCCGTAGTCATAAAACCTTGATTAAAAGTACCCTGATTTTGGATTTTCGTAATCAGCTCATCCGGAATCACTTCTCTTGTTTCATAATGCTTGGCATAGAGTTTCAGCACTTCAGGTTCTACAGCCCAGTGTTCCATAATCTGTGAAGGAAGTTCTACAAAATCCTGCGCCACACTGGTTCCGGACACTCCTTTGTAGTTACACTTGGTCAGCATACCGTGCAATGCATGTCCAAACTCATGAAACATGGTTTCCACCTCATCCAAAGTCAGTAAAGAAGGCATATTTCCTGCAGGTTTAGTAAAACTTGCCACATTATAAATTAAAGGACGTACTTCACCGGCCTGTTCACGAAAATTACTCATCCATGCGCCACCACGCTTACCTGCGCGTGGAAAGTAATCCGCATAGAACAATCCCAAAAATGAGCCATCGGCATCCTTTACTTCATACACTTTCACATCCGGCTCATATACGGGCACATCATTCAGTTCGGTCAATGTAATGCCATACAGTTTGTTGGCCACGGTATACAATCCGCTACGCACATCTTCCAAACTGAAATAGGGCTTGATTTCATCTTCATTCAAATCATACTTTTCCTGACGCAATTTTTTCGGCATAATACCACCAGTCCCATGCAGCCAACTTCTCTCCCTTACCTTCCTTATCCATTATTTTCTGCAACTCGGCGGCCTCTTTCTTTGCATTTTCCAGTGAGTATCCCCACAGGTTGTTCAAGAAATCCATGACTGTCTGCGAATTCTTAGCCATGTTCTCATCCAGTACAAAAATTGGAATAACAATCGAATCCTAATAATTTTGCCTGTTCCAAACGCAATGCCATAATCTTTCCCAATATCTCTTTATTGTCATTCGCATCATCATGATTCCCCCGGTTGATATAAGCTTCATAAATATTTTTTCTTAGCTCACGGTTTTCAGCATATTGCAAAAAAGGCAAGCGACTGGAGTTTTGCAAAGTGAATAGCCATTTCCCTTCTTTTCCAGCAGCTTTCGCTTCCTCTGCGGCCCCCGCTTTCACCCATTCGGGTAACCCGGCCAAATCAGCCTCATTCTCGATAACCAACTGATAAGCGTTATTCTCATTTAAGATATGATTGTCGAAAGCAATCCCCAAAGTCGACAATTCTTTATTGATCTCCCTCAAACGGGATTGTTTTCCGGCATCCAGTCCGGCACCCGAACGGACAAAAGCTTTATAATACTTGTCCAACAGCCGGTGTTGCTCAGTCGTAAGAGTTATCTTACCTTCCTGTTCCTGTTGATGCACATCAGCCACCCGTTTATACAAATCCTGATTCAAATAAATATTATCACTATGTTCTGAAAGTACAGGAGCCATCTTTTCATTCAAGGCCGTCAACGAATCATTTGTATCCGCTTCGGTCAATGCAAAAAACACCCCACTTACTCTCGCCAGAATCCCGCCACTTTTATCCAGCGCCACAATGGTATTTTCAAAAGTAGGTTCCTCGGGATTATCAACTATTGCCTTAATTTCCGCATTCTGCTCCTCTATTCCTTTCAAGAAAGCAGGTTCATAATGCTCCAGTCTGATCTTAGTAAAATCGGGAGCACCGTACTCGGTCTGGAATTCCGTAAAGAACGGATTCATTTCTGTTTTCTGTTCACATGCACACATTACACAACACGTCGCTAACGTAAATAATAGTCTTTTCATAATCTGTCAATTAAAGGTATGTAAAATCACTTCTCCACCACATAACACCAAATGGGGTAATGATCCGAACTCTTTATCGTATTATCCACCGTACAACGGTAAGATTTTAAATTCTTGCTCAATAAAATATTGTCTATTCTGAAATAAAAATGATTTTGATTATAAGATATGCCAAAGCCGTTTCCCGACTCCACAAAAGCATCATTCAGCCCTTCCCCTACCACCCTGTGAGTGTATGATATAGGAGAATCATTGAAGTCACCGCATACAATTATGCCTCCCCCTTTGTAACCGGCCACCAAACGAGCTATGGAATCAGCCTGAACGGCACGTATAGCCGATGCTTCCGCCAGTTTTCCGATCAGCAAACGAGACCCTTGCGATACCTTTTGCTTATCAGGGTCCTTCATCATTTCGCGATAGACTTCTTTATCCTTCTCAGTCAGCTTATTGGATTCCAGATGATTATTAACAACCAGCAAGGTATCACCATTCACTTTGATTTTATAAGCAATGGAACCATTGTTAAGGCTGGCATATTTCACCGGATGTGCCGACAAAATAGGAAAACGGGAATAACAACCCAAACCGTTGGCCCCCGATATCTTATGATAATTTTTATAAGGATAATCTCTTAAAGCATAATCCACCTCTTTCTTGGTTAAGCGTCCGCCTACAATATATTCCTGCAGGCAGATTATATCCGCATTGCTGTTTCTTAAATATTCCAGCACAGGGTTCGGATTATCCTTGGTGTTCGCACGGTTCTTTTCAAAGGCCATCGTATTGTAGGATAAGAATTTGATTGCCCCTTCCGGTACATCAGATACAAATACATTGACTGGGAAATAAGTACGGATAGCACCAATGGAACATACCAGGCCTAAAAATGAAAGCAACGCATATTTACGATAAATCACCAACCAGAAGACCAGAAACAAAAGATTAACAATCAAAAAAGCGGGAAAAGCCAAACCGGCACATGACCATACCGGATGAGCCACAGGATCAATATAAGGGCTGTAAGCACATACCAGTAACAATACCACCATACACAAGTTTATGCCCAGTAGTATCCATCCCAAAAAAACGACCAATATATTTCATATATCACTTTTTGCTCGCATCAAACAAGCTTTTCTTCTCTTCGGTAGTCAGACTGTTATAACCGGATTTCTTTAATTTATCCAATATACGGTCTATCTCCTCGCTTTGCTGTTTTTTACGGGCATTATAATCGTAATCTTTTGCCTTATCACCATAATGAACTTTCATCTTCGGTCTTTTCGATTGACGACGAAACGAAAGACCTTCCGAGAAGCAATCCAAGCATCGGTTTATCCATGACGTAGCATCATGTCCGCGGGACAATCCGGAAGCAAACCACCATCCGGCCAAAGCACCTCCTAAATGAGCGATATGGCCACCGGCATTGCCCGATGTCATAAACAGCAAATCGGTCACAACCATAAACAGAGCCACATACTTCAACCTAACAGTCCCAATAAACATAAAGTTTACTCTATATTCCGGTGCACGTACCGCAGTGGCCACAACGATAGCAAGTACGGAAGCTGATGCTCCCAACAAATAAGAATAATACAAAGAATCACTGAAATAAGGGAAAACATTGTAAGCGATCATATACAACAAACCGCCACAAATACCTCCCAACAGATAGAGCCCGCGGAAATGCTTTGCCGAGAAAAGAGACAGAACATCTGCCCGAACCAATAAAGCCACAGCATGTTAAACAGCAAATGCAAAATACCTGCGTGCATGAACATATAAGTCAGCAAAGACCAAGGCTGCTTGACAAACTGCAACGTCCAGGCCGGCAGTTCCAAATATTGAAGCACAAATGCTCCATTCCGGTTGAACAGCATCCATAAAATCCCCAATAAGGAAGTTACAATGAATACCCCTACATTAATATATATAAACTGGATATATATGTTCCCTTTGTTGAAGCTATTTTTCAAATCAGTAATAAAACTGCCCATTATTATTCTTTTTTCTCCAATACATTATTAATATAAAACCAAAAATCATACCTCCCAAGTGTGCAAAGTGGGCAACGCCATCGGTCGAAGCACCCAATCCCAAAAATATCTCCAAAGCAGCATATCCCATCACAAAATATTTAGCCTTGACAGGAAATGGGATAGGGAATACAAACATCTGACTATTGGGGAACAGCATACCGAATGCCAACAAAATGCCATATATCGCTCCCGAAGCGCCAACTGTAGTCATCAGATTCAAGTACTCCGCCATCGGGATCACGGCAATCCCCGTATTCACACTGTCATACTGCGATAATTCAGTCACATATTGTATATATTGCACCAGCTCCTGCACCAATCCCGCACCTATACCACATACCATATAATAGGATAAGAAACGTTTCGGTCCCCAGACCTGTTCAAGCGTACGGCCAAACATCCACAAAGCAAACATGTTAAAAAAGATATGCTGGAAACCGCCATGCATAAACATATAAGTAATCAACTGGGCAGGATTAAAATCAGATGCCATAAAAAAGTGCAGTCCCAGCAGGTCGTTCAAGTCAATTCCATACTTCATGGCTACCACGCTCCAAAGAAACACAACACATTTATTATCAATAAATTCTTGGTTACTGTAGGTATACTGTTCATAAATATTTCTTCGTACTAAATAAAATCATTTGATTGCGCGATCAAATTTACAATTTTTATTCTGTTATATAACAGAAAACAAGAGTTCTCTTACGTTTTTTTTGATTTTTTGGAGCATCTTTTTTTAGGCTATCTGTTTTGATTTCTAATTTTTGAAAGCATATATTTTGTCACTGATTTTTGGTAAAAAACTTTTTGTGTTACATTTAATAATTAATCATTTTCGTTATGAATAAGGCAGAATCTTATCAGCGCAGTCGCCGCTGAAGCCGGCTTGAGCAAAGTCGACGCAAAAAAAAGCAGTTGAAGCTTTCGTTTTCAACTGTAACAAAGGCCCTCCAAGAAGGGGACAAAGTATCATTAATCGGATTCGGAACATTCTCTGTTGCTGAAAGAAGTGCAAGAACAGGTATCAACCCATCCACAAAAGCAACGATTACTATTCCTGCTAAAAAGTAACCAAGTTCAAACCAGGTGCTGACTGGCAGACGCAATTAAATAATTTGCTAATTTTACATAAAAGGAACTTAAGGAAAGGGGCGCCGGTACTAGCGCCCTTTCTTCTTCATTTTTCTATTTGAACCTATGAAACCTAAAATGACAACCTTATTTAAATTCCTGATCAGCGCTGCTGTATGCGCATATTCAACACAAGTTCTTCATGCGGAAGATACAAAACTACCTTATTGGAAAGATATTCAGACCGTAGCCGTCAACAAGGAATATCCACGCACAGCTTTCATGACTTACGACAACCGGAACCAGCACTGACCGGCGAGTATGAGAACAGCCCTTATTACAAACTACTAAACGGTACATGGAACTTTTTATTATGCAGATGCATACAAAGATCTGCCTGCCAACATTGAGCAACCGGATGCCAAACATAGCCTGGAAGGAGATTAAAGTACCCGGCAACTGGGAAGTACAGGGCTACGGAGTGGCCATCTACACCAATCATGGATACGAATTCAAACCCAGAAATCCACAACCGCCGCAGTTACCCGAAACCAATCCGGTCGGTGTGTATCAGCGTGATATCGAAATTCCCGCCGATTGGGATGGACGCGACATATTCCTCCGTTTGGAAGGAGCAAAATCCGGTGTATACGTGTATGTCAACGGACAGGAAGTGGGATACAGCGAAGACTCCAAGAATCCGGCAGAATTCTTAATCAACAACTACCTGAAACCCGGCAAAAACTCGCTGGTCATCAAAATATTCCGCTGGAGTACCGGTTCTTATCTGGAATGCCAGGACTTCTGGCGCATGAGCGGTATTGAACGTGATGTATTCCTGTTCTCACAGCCAAAACCCACATCAAAGATTTCAATGTGGTGTCTACACTGGACGACACTTATAAGAATGGTATCTTCAAACTGAATGTGGACGTAACCAACCATACAGCAGCCAACAAAGAGGTAACCGTAGCATACGAATTGCTGGATGCCGCAAAGAAAGTGGTTGCAGAAGGTAACACCCCCTGTCCTGTTACAGCAGACGGGCAGAAGAGCATCTCTTTTGAAGCCGCCCTCAGCAACGTCAAGACCTGGACATCAGAACACCCTAACCTGTATCGGTTACTGATATCTCTGAAAGACGGAGAAAAAACAAGCGAAATCATTCCTTATACGGTAGGTTTCCGCCGTTTCGAGAATCAAACCAACCGACTCAGATAGCCGAAAACGGCAAACCATACGTTTGCTTGTTCGTCAACGGCCAACCCATCAAGCTGAAAGGTGTAAACATACACGAACATAATCCCGAAACAGGACATTATGTTCCCGAAGAGCTGATGCGCAAGGACTTCACCCTGATGAAACAGAACAACATCAACAGCGTGCGCCTCTGCCACTATCCGCAAGACCGCAAGTTCTATGAATTGTGTGATGAATATGGCATCTATGTATATGATGAAGCCAACATAGAAAGCACGGTATGTATTATAACTTAAGCCGGGGCGGAACATTGGGCAACCATCCCGAATGGCTGAAGCCGCACATGGACCGTACCATTAATATGTACGAGCGTAACAAAAACCATCCCTCTGTAGCCATCTGGTCATTAGGAAACGAAGCCGGAAACGGTTATAATTTCTATCAGACCTATTTATGGCTGAAAGAACGCGAAGTAAAAGGGATGAACCGTCCTGTAAATTATGAACGCGCCCTTTGGGAATGGAACACAGATATGTATGTACCCCAATACCCCAGTGCCGCCTGGCTGGAAGAAATAGGCAAGAAAGGCAGCGACCGTCCCATCGCACCATCCGAATATTCACACGCTATGGGCAATTCCAATGGTAATCTGGCAGCACAATGGAGAGCAATCTACAAGTACCCGAACCTGCAAGGCGGTTACATTTGGGACTGGGTAGACCAAGGTATTCTGGAAACAGACGAAAATGGACGTACCTACTGGGCCTACGGAGGTGATTACGGAACCAATGCACCCAGCGACGGAAACTTCCTATGCAATGGAATCGTAGCTCCGGACCGCACTCCGCATCCGGCCATGACAGAAGTGAAATATGCACATCAGAATGTAGGTTTCGAAGCCATCGACCCGGCTGCCGGCAAATTCCTGGTAAAAAACCGTTTCTACTTCACCAACTTGAAAAAGTATATGATCAGTTATACCGTAAAGGCAAACGGAAAAACAATCAAAGGCGGAAAAGTATCATTAGATATCGAACCGCAAGGTTCCAAAGAACTGAACATCAACCTCAACGGATTGAAACCCAAGGCCGGCACAGAATATTTTGTAGATTTTGTAGTTACCACCACAGAACCGGAGCCCTTGATTCCTGCAGGGCACGATATTGCTTCCGAACAATTCCGCCTGCCCATAGAACCATTGGCTATGACCGGACATAAAGCAAGCGGCAAGACTACCGTCAGCACGGATGGTGACATCATCACCGTATTATCACCACGTATGCAGTTCGTTTTCAACAAGAGAAGCGGACTCGTGACTTCATACAAAGTAAACGGTACAGAATATTTCGCTGAAGGTTTTGGTATTCAGCCTAACTTCTGGCGCGCACCGACGGACAATGATTATGGTAACGGTGGGCCTAAGCGCGAGCAAATATGGAAACAGTCCAGCAAGAATTTCAATGTAGCAGATGTTACCACAACAACAGACGGCAACAAGACCGTATTAACAGTCAATTACCTACTGGCGGCAGGCAATCTGTACATCATGAAATATACCATCTATCCCGACGGTGTGGTTCATGCAGGCATCACCTTTACTTCTACCGATATGAAGGCTGCCGACACGGAAGTATCAGAAGCTACCTTAATGGCCACTTTCACACCGGGACAGGATGCTCAACGCCTTGCCTCTTCCAAACTGAACGTACCACGTATCGGTGTACGTTTCCATTTGCCATCCGATATGAACCAGGTAGAATACTTCGGACGCGGACGGGTGAAAACTACATCGACCGTAATGCAAGCAGCTTCGTTGATCTCTACCGCACTACAGCCGACCAGATGTACACCAACAACTATGTCCGTCCACAAGAAAACGGACACCGCACCGACACCCGTTGGGTAGAACTGACCCGCAAAGGCGGAAAAGGATTGTTAATACGTGCCGACAGCACTATCGGATTCAATGCCCTGCGCAACTCCGTAGAGGACTTTGACTCGGAAGAAGCTATCAGCCGTCCCCGTCAGTGGACTAACTTCACTCCCGAAGAAGTTGCTAACCATAATGAGGAAAAAGCTAAAAATGTAATACGCCGCATGACACATGTCAATGATATCACCCCACGTAATTTTGTGGAAGTATGTATTGATATGAAGCAACAAGGTGTAGCCGGTTATGACAGCTGGGGAGACCGCCCTCTGCCGGAACATACCCTACCCGCCAATAAGGAATATCATTGGGGATTCACATTGATGCCGGTAAAATAAAAAACATAGCAAGCATTCCTTCCTTAATAAGAAGAGTATGTCAGAACTCCGATGGCACTATCATATAGATTGTCATCGGAGTTTCATTTCCCATCCTACATTTCAATTATAACCTGAAAACAAGATCAGTCTGATTTATATTTGCTAGCTTTGTACTCAAAAAATCGAACACATGGAACAACAAGGAGAAATCATACTCTACCAGCCGGATGAATCAGTGAGGATGGAAGTGCGCATTGAAGATGAAACAGTGTGGCTGACCCAGGCACAAATAGTAGAACTATTCCAATCCAGCAAAGCCAATATAAGCGAGCATCTAAAGAACATTTATAAATCAGAAGAACTAATCCAAAGTTCAACCGTTCGGAATTTCCGAACAGTTCGCCAAGAAGGCAACAGACAGATTACCCGTAACTTAGAATATTATAATTTAGATGTGATTATATCAGTAGGATACCGTGTAAATACGAAACGAGGAATCCAATTCCGCCAATGGGCTAATAGCCAGGCACATGACCGTTTTCTTATTATAGACCAATCCGACGTATATCACATCGGAGCCTCTTTGAAAGATTTGGGAAAGAAACTATTTGCCTTCTCCAAAATGGATATTCCGGCATCTATCCTCACAAAACTGCTATAAAGATGAGAGAAACAGAGTCCAATAATAAAAGTCCTACTAGGCATGAGCGGAGGAACAGACAGTTCCGTAGCCGCCCTTCTATTGCAGGATGCAGGATACGAAGTAACCGGCATCACCTTCCGCTTTTATGAAAAAGAAAATGATACTGAGTATCTGGAGGCGCCCGCGCTTTATGTGAACGTCTGAACATCCCCCATCTCACATACGATGTTCGTGGCACCTTCCGGAAAACCATCATTGACTATTTCATCAACGAATATATGGCAGGTCATACCCCGGTTCCCTGTACCTTGTGCAACAACTACCTGAAATGGCCTCTTTTGAAGAAAATATCCGATGAAATGGGAATTTATCACTTCGCTACAGGACATTATGTACGCCGGCGCTTCATCAATGGATGCTATCACATCACTACCGGTGCCGACCCGGATAAAGACCAATCCTTTTTCCTATGGGGGCTGCCACAAGAAATCCTGCAACGTATGCTTCTCCCTATGGGCAACCTGACTAAAGCCCGTGTCCGTGAGATCGCGGCAGAGCGTGGTTTTCTGAAAGCCGCCCATAAACGGGACAGTCTGGGAGTCTGCTTCTGCCCCATGGACTACCGCACATTCCTGCATAAGGAATTGCCTGAAGGAAGTATCCTACCGGGTAAATTCTTCGATGAAATGGGGAATTTTATCGCACGGCACAAAGGTTATCCTTTCTATACCATCGGCCAGCGGAGAGGATTGGGCATAGATCTTAACCGGGCTGTCTTTGTCAAAGAAATCATTCCGGCAGAAAACAAAGTCATACTGAGCGACTTGAAAGCACTGGAAAAACAGAAATGAGACTGAAAGAATGGCGCATCACCAATCCCGCTTTATTACTAAACAAGGACGACATCATCGTCAAAATACGCTATCGGAAACAAGCCAACCGCTGCACAGTAACCCTGCAACCGGATAACACCCTGCATGTACAACTGCACGAGCCGCTGACAGCCATTGCTCCGGGACAGGCAGCCGCTTTCTATAGGGATGATGTAGTACTGGGTGGGGGCATTATCATCTAATTCCAGACACTTTCAAATCATATTTCGGCCCTCTTTTTTGCTGCTTCAAGATTTTCTTGATAACTTTCCGTCGTTCTTCACCTTCAGGTCGAGAAACCGGAAAGTGAAAATAGACATGTATCCGGATCAAACCTTAAATAAATAGAGATGAAAAGTAGAAATTATGCAGGCATATCCTTACTTGCCTCATTAGCCGCCTGTAACTCTGCAACAGCAGAAACCGTTCAAAAAAACAGTACGCAGGCCCCCCAAAAGCCCAATGTTATCGTTATTCTGGCAGATGACCTGGGATATGGAGATTTAAAATGTTACGGAGCCAAGAATGTAGAAACTCCCCATGTTGACAAACTGGCATCGGAAGGCATTCGTTTCACTAATGCACATACCGTAGCCGCTACCAGCACCCCATCCCGCTACTCCTTGCTGACAGGAGAATATGCATGGCGCAGACCGGACACGGATATTGCCGCAGGAGATGTAAAAATGATTATCCGTCCCGAACAATACACCATGGCAGACATGTTTAAAAGTGCCGGATATGCTACAGCCGCCATCGGCAAATGGCATCTGGGCCTGGGAGACAAGACAGGCGGGCAGGATTGGAATGCTCCTTTACCAGCCCGCTTTAGGTGACTTAGGCTTTGACTATCACTATATCATGGCCGCTACAGCCGACCGTGTACCTTGTGTATTTATAGAAAACGGCAAGGTAGCCAACTATGATCCGTCCGATCCCATAGAAGTGAGTTACACCAAGAACTTTCCGGGAGAACCGACCGGCAAAGATAATCCCGAATTACTGTATAACCTACATCCCAGCAACGGACATGACATGTCCATCGTCAATGGCATCAGCCGCATCGGATTTATGAAAGGGGGTGGAAAGGCACTTTGGAAAGATGAGAACATTGCCGATTCCATCGCCGTTCATGCCATCGATTTTATCAAACAGCATAAAGACGAGCCTTTCTTTATGTATTTTGCGACCAATGATGTACACGTTCCCCGTTTTCCTCATGACCGCTTCCGTGGAAAGAATCCTATGGGACTACGCGGAGACGCAATCGCCCAATTCGACTGGACGGTAGGCCAGCTGATGGAAACATTGGACCAACTTGGACTAACTGAAAACACGCTGATTATTCTATCCAGCGACAATGGTCCGGTTGTAGACGACGGATATAAGGACAAGGCAGAAGAGCTGTTGAACGGACATACACCTTCCGGTCCGTGGAGAGGAAACAAATACAGCGCTTTCGAGGGTGGAACAGCCGTCCCGGTCATTGTCCGCTGGCCACAGAAGATAAAACAGACAGGAAACTCGGACGTATTAATGTCACAGATTGACTGGCTAGCCTCTTTAGGAGCTTTGATCAACGCCAGATTACCTAAAGGCAGCGCTCCGGACAGTTATGACCGTTTAGGGAATCTGATAGAACCGACAAGACAGACCGCCCCTGGATTGTGGAACAATCCATGAACCACACGTTGTCCGTCCGTACCAAAGACTGGAAATACATTGAACCGAATGATGATCCGACCACTTTCATGAAGGCAGAAAAAATAGAGACCGGAAACCTGAACGTCCCCCAGTTATATGAAATGGAAAAGGTGAGCGAACAAGAGAATGTAGCAGAAAAGTATCCTGAGAAAGTATTTGAGTTGCAGACCATTCTGAGGCAAGTACGCAATAAGAGAATAAAGATGTAAACAGGACTCATCCAATAAGAGGATATTTCAAAAATTCGAAATAACCATCAAATGTTCCACCGTATGGGCAGGCCCATGAGCCCGCCCATACAACATAACGACAACAAAAAATCACTTTTTGACTCATTTACATAAAACACAAAAAGCATTCCATCACAACAACTCACTCATTACCAAGAGCTTCCCGTGCAACAGTCTTTCAAAACCTCCTCAATCGGTATGCCGGTGCGAAATACATCTGCTTCGGGGATGCTCTCGGACAGAATGTAAAATCAGCCCCTCGTTACCTCCCGGTAGCTCGTAGGCATCAGAAGAACCTATTCTCATCATACCTTCACCTCACTCCATTTGATATTTCACCCAGGTGAAGCAGTTTATTCCACTTGGGTGAAAGCGGCTGTTCACCTAAGCGAAGCTGCCTCTTCACCTTAGTGAAGCAATGAACGCACCCGAACAAAAATACGCCTTATGACGCTCCCCTGCAAGGGAACAACCGTAGCTATGACACAGGAATCAGAACAACCGATATCCGTCAAACCAAATTTGGCAGCGGAGAATGGCAAACCGTTTCGGGGGGATTTAGAATGTATTTTCACGGTACATTACTGATTTACAAGCAAAATACCGTGAGCAATCCAAGATAACAATATACGTATAATCAAAAAAACTCCCTTGGTACAACCAAGGGAGACAGGTATACATTTCCTTTAAAAGTTCCGGATGCAGTTGGGATTATAAAGCAGCCCTTCGGCTGCTTTATGTTTCTCTATCCTCTGTGTTAGCATTTAAAGGAATGATTCATCTTTTACTTATTACTTGCCTTAACAAACTTATAAAGCACGAAAGTCTTGGGCGCCATCTCTACATTCAGTACATTACCCTCAATCGTAACATCACTTTCTTTCGGAGTGATGACATTCGGATGCTCTACCGTGTTATCTTTATCCAAATCGGCAGACTGGAGCGTGATGCATTTACCTTCCACAAGTTTATCACTCTTCTTCAATCCGTTGAAAGTCACTGATACCGGTTGTGCCTTATCCGAAGTATTGGCAATTTTTCACGATACAAGCCTTTTCATCCTTATCCCATACGGCACTGGCAAACAGACCATCTGTCCTTCCTGACCGCTCACAGCTTTTTTATCCATTGTCAGCGGCAATACATGCGTGCCTTTATTATGACTGTACAACTGTTGTACATAGTAACTGCAAGTACGGACGGAATTCAGATTATCAAACCAAATCAAATCCGGACGCCACTGCCACCCTTCCACATGAGCAAACAAAGGCGCATAAGTAGCCATGTGTACCACATCGGCATTGCGTTCCAGTCCGGTCATGAACGCAGCTTCCATTAAAGCAGCATTAAAATGGTTCCATTTCTTGCCTTTTCCATGACAAGCATATTCTCCGGCAAAGACCTTCGGACCTTTGCGGTCGTAATTGTCATAACGGTTACCTTGTGCCAGGAACCAGCTTTCGGGACGATAGAAATGCTCATCCACCAAATCCACTTTCAGATTTTTCATTTCCGGCCATAAGTAATCAAAGTCTTTACCTTCAGACTGAGGTCCCGAACTGCCGACAATCTTGATTTCGGGATGCGCCTTACGAAGTACCTCGACAAACTGTTTCAGACGTTCCGGATATTCCGGTCCCCATTGTTCGTTACCAATGCCCAAGAACTTCAAGTTGAAGGGAGCAGGGTGTCCCATATCCGCACGAACTTTTCCCCAAGTAGTCGTAACATCACCATTGGCAAATTCAATCAGATCCAATGCATCCTGTATATACGAATCAAGTTTGGACAAGCTGACCTGCTGGTCGGGGTCATTCTGATACTGGCATACCAGTCCGCAGTTCAGAATAGGCAACGGTTCGGCGCCTATATCCTCCGACAACTGGAAATACTCAAAGAAGCCCAGTCCGTAAGTCTGGAAATAATCGGGGAAGAAACGATGCTTGAACGTATAATGCCAGCGGTTTTCATTCAACGGGCGATTCTCTACCGCACCTACTGTTTTTTTCCATTCGTAACGGGTAGCCTCATCCGTACCTTCCACAATACAGCCACCGGGAAAACGGAAAACACCGGGTTTGATATCATATAAAGCCTGCACCAAGTCCTTGCGAAGACCGTTCTTACGCTCTTTCCAAGTATCCACAGGGAAAAGAGAAACATGTTCCAGATCCACCGTTCCCGCACTTTCAAGGAAAATACGGAGATGAGCCTTGGGTTCCGTTCTCGGCGATTTCAATATCACCTCATATTGTTTCCAATCCTTCGAGTTCACTGTCAGTTCTTTTGACTCAAAAGCCTGACGTTCCTCCATCGTATCATTCTTGATCAATTCAATGCGAAGTTTCTGGTTCTCACCACGTGCCCATACGGAAAACGGTACTCGGCTCCTTCCTTGACACCTATACCGAAGAAACCTTCGTTTTCAATCCCTGTATGTTTTTCCCTGTGCCCGGAATTACCCAGACGGACATAATGCGGATTTCGTTCAAACGGCCCGTCATCCATCAAGGTCACGTTACCGAAAACATTCCACCCCATAAAAACGTTGCGGGAATTCGAATGAACGGTTCTTTACCAGTTCGGCATACAATCCTCCGTCGGCTCCATAATTAATGTCCTCAAAAAACAAACCATACATGGTTGGTTGTATTTCCGCACCAAGTTTATTGGTCTGCACGACCATGTTGTGCGCATTCTGTGCATGTAGCGCTACTCCGGCAGCAAATACCCATGCTGTGAATAGAGTTCGGTGTAATTTCATGATAGTAATATTATTAATTTTTATTAGTTAATTCTCTTTCCCCATACAGAATGCCCTTGAGCATCCAGGCCGGTAAAGAGAATGGTTTCTGTTTCATTTTCCCAATCGTGTCCGGCAAAGATAATCAAATTGTTAATATCTTCTGTGGCTGTTTTTATAGTAAGAAGTTGTTTTTTAACATTAAAATCCCAAGTTGCATCTCCAACACTGCCATCTGCTTCCAAAACGACACGGGCAGACAATGCCTGCTCCCCATTTCGCAAGTCTCCTTCGCCCCACATTATCTGACCTGCCTCCAAGCTACGTTCCAGAGGCGGTTCCTGAAGACGGATAATTTCCCACTCACCTGCCAAATCTTCTTTAGTGAAAGAGCGCGGAGCAGTACCTGCATAGCGTTCGGGAGAAACCACAGGCCATCCGTTTACAGTAAAGAACACTTCACGTACATGCAGATCCATCAACTGGTTCTGAGGAGAGAGCCGTCCCTGATGAGCCATAAAATAACGGCCGTCACCGGCGTCAATAAGACCGCAATGAGCCGTTCCCGCCCATCCCGGATGATTTTCGAAGCGGTAAGGAGCTGTCAAAATGGGAACATTATTCGTTGTATCTTTTATATCCTCTCCATAGAAATCCACAAAAGGCCCTTCGGGAAAATCGGAATAAGCGACACGTACATTATAGGTAGTCATCAGCGGATCGTAGGATGTAAACAGATAATATTTGCCAAGTTCCGGCTGATACATGATTTCCGGCGCTTCCAGATTGTCTTTCCGGTAATTGGCCCGGCGTGCTATCAAGTGCCCATGATCCTCCGGCTGCATAGTCATTCCTGTTTCGGGACTCAGTTCCACACAGTACAAACCGCCGAAATAAGAGCCATAATGCATCCACCACTTTCCGGTTTCCGGGTCCTCAATAACAGAAGGGTCTATGGCATTCATCGCATCCCTCCCTGTCTTGACCACACACCCTTTCTGTATCCAGGGACCTTCGGGAGAATCCGACTCGGCCATACCGATATAGGATGTATTCCTGCC
>ENA-OQCD01000060-OQCD01000060.1-human-gut-metagenome-genome-assembly--contig:-NODE-60-length-23537-cov-3.646689_pt1 | contig 23537 bp, 23 predicted proteins | sample MGYA00242755_ERZ504571 | MGnify/ENA primary metagenome ERZ504571 (study PRJEB26092, sample SAMD00036274) | human gut metagenome | host: Homo sapiens | study: EMG produced TPA metagenomics assembly of...
TGGGCAAAACCAGTTTGCGCTGAACATTGCTACCAATGTGGCCCGCCTGCAAAAGATACCGACCGTCATTTTCAGCTTGGAAATGACCTGCGAACAGCTGACCGACCGCATCCTTTCCAGCACCGCAGGCATTGACAGCCAGGCATTCCGCACCGGCCGCCTGAACAACTCCGACTGGAACGACTTTGCCAATGCAACGTCACTGTTGTATAACGTTCCCATTTACATGGATGATTCCTCCGGTATTTCGGTGCCGGAAATCAAGGCAAAAATCCGCCAGATCAACCAGGATCCCAAACGGGATAAGATCGGTCTGGTCATCATCGACTATTTGCAGTTGATGCAGTCCGCCAAGCGCACCGAAAGCCGCGTGCAGGAAATCAGCGATATCACCCGGAACCTGAAAATTATGGCCAAGGAACTGAACGTTCCTGTCATTGCGCTGTCCCAGCTTTCCCGTGCTGCCGAAAAAACAGCGGGTCGCTCGGACCACCGCCCCCAGCTTTCAGACCTGCGTGATTCCGGCTCTATCGAACAGGATGCGGACGTGGTGCTCTTCCTGTACCGCGCTGCCTATTACAATTCCCAGAACGGCGAAACCGAACAGGCGAACGAAAACGAAGCCGAATGTATCGTGGCCAAAAACCGCCATGGCGAAACCAGTGTGGTCCGCCTTGGCTGGGATGGCGCCCATACCCGGTTCAGCAATCTGGACGAGATCCATGAACAGTACTGACGCAGACAATTCATTGCAAAACCCAGTAAACACGATGGAACAAACCTTGCTGGCCTATTGCCGCCGGCAGGGTTTGTTTCGGTTGGGGAACCGTGTCATCGTTGCCTGCTCCGGCGGGGCGGATTCGATGGCGCTGCTCTGTTTTCTGCTGCGCTGCAAAGCGGAACTTGGCATCACCGTCATGGCGGCCCATGTGGATCACGGAATCCGGGGCGAAGCTGCCCATGCGGATGCCCGCTTTGTGGCGGAGTTCTGCCGCACGCATCATGTGCCGTTCTTTTTTGTACGATGCCGCTGCCAGCGGGGTGCAGATTCCCCCAAACCCCAGCGAGAACTGGGCGCGCAGCCTGCGCTATACCTGGTTTGATGCGCTGGCCGCACAGCAGCATGCCTGCATTGCCACAGCGCATACGTTATCTGACCAGGCGGAAACGGTGTTGTTCCGCATGGCGCGCGGTACCGGCCTGCACGGCATGGCGGGTATTCCGGCGGTACGGGGCGTGTACCGCCGTCCATTTTTGTGCCTGACAAGGAGCGATACCACGGCATACTGCGCCGCCCTTGGGCAACACTATGTTCAGGACGAAAGCAATTTCAGCGATGCCTATGCCCGCAACCGTATCCGCCATTATGCTGTTCCGGCGCTGCAAACCATCAATCCGGCGGCAGAGCGGGCCGTGGGGCGGCTGTGCAACCAGCTGCAGGAGCTGAACATCTGGCTGGAAAACCTGGCTGAAAAACTGCTGGCGCAGGCTGCCTGCGGGGGCGGGTACAGCATCCCGATTCTTGCCGCGGCGGATGCCCCGGTGCTGGCTGCTGCCCTGCGCATGCTGGCAGCCCGCGCGCGTGACCCTGAAGAAAAATATGTGCAGGCTCTTGCGGCCATTGTTCGGCAGGGCAGCGGTGCGGTACAGCTGACGCCGGATGCCTGCTGGACCGCGGCAAACGGCATTTTGTACTGCCGCTCAGTGCTAAAAATGCAGCCGGAAGCCATTCCCGCACCGCACCGGCTGCTAAAAACCGGCGTTTACTGCCTGCCAGGGGGCTATGAGCTGGAGATTCAACAACTAAATTATGAATGATTTTTGAAAATCCATCATTTTTGAAAAAAGACTACACCTATTGTGCAGATTATGCTAAAATAAATAAGAATATTTTTGTGAGGACCCGCCAACCCGGCGATACGTTCCGCCCGGCGGGACGTCACGTTGGCAAAACGCTCAAAAAATATCTGAATGAGGCAAAAGTTCCTGTGGCTGAACGGACGCTGATGCCGCTGCTGGCCTGCGGTAGCCAGGTGCTTTGGCTGTGGGGGGCAGGCTTTGCGGACGGTTTGTCCCCGGATGATGGGACAAAGCAGATCCTGTTGATTCGGCAAAGCCGCCAGCTGCGGCCCCGGAGCAGGAACAAGATCATAATATTGGAGGAACAGATCATGCATGATATGAACAATGATATTGCCAAGGTTTTGATTTCGGAAGAGCAGCTGCAGGCCAAGGTGGCTGAATTGGGGGCACAGATCAGCCGCGATTACGAGGGCAAAGATTTGTTGCTGGTGTCTATCCTGAAAGGCTCCGTGGTGTTCATGGCCGATTTGATGCGCGCCATCACGGAACCCTGCAGCATTGACTTTATGGTGGTTTCCAGCTATGGCGGTGCCAACACCACTCTACGGGCCTTGTCAAGATCGTCAAGGACCTGGATCAGGATCTTTCCGGCAAGGATGTTCTGATCGTGGAGGATATTCTGGATACTGGCGTCACGTTGTCTCACTTGGTGCCCATGCTGAAATTGCGCCGCCCCAACAGCGTGCGCCTGTGCACCATCCTCAGCAAGCCCAGCCGCCGCAAGGTGGATATTGAGCCGGACTACTGCGGTTTTGAAGTGCCCGATGAATTTGTTGTGGGCTATGGCCTTGACTATGACGAAAAGTACCGCAACCTGCCGTATGTCGGCGTGTTAAAACCGGAAGTATATTCCAAATAAAATTCTGTCTTGGCAGAATAACCAATCGCCCGCCGTTTTGGCGGATTTTGACAGGGAGTTGATTTTTTGCAGCACAAACCGCGTTTCAGCGGCATTATCATTGCCGCTGTCCTGATGGTGGCAGCACTCGTGATGATCTCCAGCTATTCCAGCCTGTTTGCCTCCAGCAAGAGCACCATGATGTTGTCCGAAGCCATGGGGTACTTTGAATCCAATCAGGTCACCTACTTTAACCTGGACCTGAACACCGGCGTTATCGAGATGAGCGTGAAAGAAGGTGAACATCCGCTGCCGGAATCCGGCACGTCCAGCGAAACATCCAACGGCCTGCTTGCAGAAATTTACGGCGATGGCACCGATGCTTACGCCCCCAAGAACGGCGGGGCAGCGGTCATTACCTACAAGCTGCCATATCCTTCTTATTTCCTGCAATTCTACCTCAAGGATTATATCGACCAGTATAATGCAGCCAACCCGGATGCGCCCATGCAGTACGATATGGTCGCCGTTAAGACCAACGTGCCCTGGTTTGAGATCATCCTGTACGCCTTTATGATCGGCAGCGTTGTGCTGCTCTTCATGTCCATGTACCGTGGCGGTGCCGGTGGCGGCGGCCTGATGAATGTTGGCCGTGCCAAGGTCAAGGACCAGCAGGAAGGCCAGCGCAAGGCAACCTTTGCCGATGTTGCCGGTGCGGATGAAGAAAAGGCTGAACTCCAGGAAGTGGTTCAGTTCCTGAAAGCACCGGAAAAGTTCAACTCCCTGGGGGCGCGTATTCCCCACGGCGTTCTGCTTGTCGGCCCTCCGGGCACCGGCAAAACGCTGCTGGCCCGTGCCTGTGCAGGCGAGGCCGGCGTTCCGTTCTATGCCATCTCCGGTTCCGACTTTGTGGAAATGTATGTCGCGTCGGTGCATCCCGTGTGCGCGATTTGTTTGAAAAAGCCAAAAAGACAATGCCCTCCATCATCTTTATTGATGAGATCGATGCCGTGGGCCGTCAGCGTGGTGCCGGCCTTGGCGGCGGGCATGACGAGCGCGAGCAGACCCTGAACCAGCTGCTGGTTGAGATGGACGGCTTTGACGCCAACGACGGCGTTATCGTGATGGCTGCCACCAACCGCGCCGATATTCTGGATAAGGCTCTGCTGCGTCCCGGCCGTTTTGACCGTCAGGTTTATGTTGGTCTGCCGGATGTGAAGGGCCGCGAGGAGATTCTGCGCGTTCACACCAAGAACAAGCCCCTTGGCCCCGATGTCAGCCTGAAAACCATCGCCAAGTCCACCGCGGGCTTCTCCGGTGCCGACCTGGAAAACCTTGTCAACGAAGCCGCCCTGCTGGCTGCGCGCAAGGGCAAAAAGGCCATCACCGAACCCGAAATCGAGGAAGCTCCATCAAGGTTGTGGCTGGCCCCGAAAAGAAGAGCCGCGTTGTGACCGATGCCGAAAAGCGCCTGACCTCTTACCACGAGGCCGGCCATGCCATTACCGGCTATTTCTGCAAAACGCATGATCCCGTGCACCAGATCAGCATTATCCCGCGTGGTTCGGCAGGCGGCTTTACCATGTATCTGCCGGAAAAAAAAAGACCCCAGCTATGTGACCAAGACCGCCATGAACGAGAACATTGTCTGCCTGTTGGGCGGCCGTGTGGCGGAGCAGCTGGTGCTGGATGATATTTCCACCGGTGCTTCCAACGACCTGCAGCGTGCCACGGATACCGCCCGCGCCATGGTGACCCGCTATGGCTTCTCGGAGCGCATGGGCCCGGTGGTTTATGGCACCGACCCTGGCGAAACCTTCCTTGGCCGAGACTTTGGCCAGGGCAAGGGCTATTCCGAAAATACGGCGTCCGAAATTGATAATGAGATCCGTGATATCATGGATGAATCTTACGAGACGGCCCGCCGCATTTTGACCGAGCACATGACTGAGCTGCACCGTGTGGCCGGTGTGCTGATGGAACGCGAAAAGATCAGCGGCGAAGAGTTTGACGCCCTGATGAAAGGCGAAAACCTGGCACCCTTTGGGCTGGATACCCCCGCGCCTGCCGTAGCCCCTGCATCGGCAGAGCAGCCCGCCGCGCCGGAACAGCCCTCCGAACCGTCTGATGAAAATTGAGGCAAGGTGAAACACAATGGATCAAAATTTTTCCCTGATGGCGCAATCCCGTGCCAATTATTACACTGCCGGCAGCCCGGTTCAGTTTGTCCGTGTTGAGCTGCTGAAAGGGGATGTCACGGGTGAAGTTGCGGTCTGCCTGACCTTTAAGAATGTTGGCACAGAACCGCTGACCGGCTTTATCATCCACTTCAAGTGCAAAGATGCTTCTGGTCAGATCCTGTGCGAGGATGATTTCTATTATGAGCAGCTCAATGTGCAGCCCGGCGAACTGTTTGGTGCCGATGATGCTGTGTTTGTCAGTGATACGCCGGTTTCCAGCGTGGAAATTGAGCAGGACCGTGCTTTCCTGAACGGCCGCGGCGTGGATCTGCGTAATTATAAGCGTGTCCGCCTGCAGGCCCCCCGTGTGCTGCCTGGCTCTATTGCCCGCACACTTCAGACCCGCACCAACAATAAGATGCTGACCTGCGTCCCGCAGGATACCGAAAACGGCTGGTTCTGCGCCTGCGGCGCGTTCCACCCCAATGAGGAAGCTGTTTCCGTCTGCAGCGAGTGCGGCGGCGACCGCGCTTACATCAAGGCAACCCTGACCCGCATCCTGGAGGAAGCCCGGCAGGCCGCCGAACAGCAGCAGCGCGAAATCAACGCCGTGGCCAATGGCGTTGACCCCGCAGCAGCCCAGGCAGCCCAGGCCGCTGCCACCGCCGCCGCGGCTCAGGCAGCCATCAGCCAGGAGCCCACCGCGCAGTTCACCCCGCCCGCCCCGACCCAGGAACCGGAAGAAGAGGACGAGGACGACGAAGCAACCAACGCCGAAATGGACCGCGTGCGCCGCTATGTCCCCAAAGGCCATCTGTTTGCCGATGAAGAGGATGAAGAGGACGAGCATACCCGCATGTTCGATGATGAGGAAGAGGAAAGCGACGATGACGAAGAACCCCGCCGTGGCCGTTATGCGGACGATGACGAGGAGAGCGAGGACGATGTAATGGCCGAGCGTATCATCCATTGGGCACCGCCCATCACCGCAGTGGTCTGTGCGCTCATCATTGCTGTGTCGCTGATCTACCACTTTGTCATCGCCTGATCGCCTGCTGTTTATCGGCAAAGGCGGGCTGACCCGCTGATATTTATCTGGGCAGGATAAAGCAAAATAAACCAAAACCAGCCGCCGGGCAGGGGAAAATCCCTGAAGCCGGCGGCTGGTTTTCTATTTGTTCTATTCCGTGTCTGTGCTTATTGCTGCCATCAGGAATATAGGAAAATGTGGTTAGAGCTTGTGATTAAATTTGCAAGGCAGCAATCATAAAGCAGTAAAAGCATGCAGGATGCGAAAAATCAATTCCCTGGCGCATAACGCTTATTTCAGCGTTCCATCCAGTACCTGCTGGTAATACCAAGGCTTGGGTGCGCGGAACACCTTGCCAGCCAAAGCGGCAAACTGTGGGTCGCTGATCTTTTTGGGGAACGCCAGCTCCCAGGCGCACAGAGCCTGATATTTCAGCTTCAGCTCCCGGTTGGCGGCATTGTTGCCATACTTGGAATCGCCCAAAATCGGGCAGCCAATGCTGGCCAGATGAGCGCGGATCTGGTGGGTGCGGCCCGTTACCAGCTCCACCCGTAATAGCGCCAAACGTCCGCTGACGGCAATGGTATCATATGCGGTAATGACCTCTTTTGCACCGGATTTCGGCTCGTCCAGAATGCGCACAATGCCATGCACAGAATCTTTCGTTAAAAAGCTGCGCAGCGTGGCAGCGGGTGGTACCGGGCGGCCAAAGGTCACGCACAGGTAAGTTTTGCGAATCAACCGCTCTTTGATGGCGTTTACCAAAAATTCTTCCGCCGCCGCGGTCTTTGCCAGCAGCACAAGGCCGCTGGTGCCGGTGTCCAGCCGGTGGCACAGGCGCGGCTCATGGGCGGCGTCCCACCGCTTTTCCTCATACAGGCGGCGCAGTACGCGGTTCAGCAGGGTGTCAGATTCGTCGCCATCCACCGGGATACCCGCGGGCTTGTTGGCCACGATCAAATCATCGTTTTCATAAATAAATTCCGCCGGGGCGCGTGCCTGCAAAAACTCCGGCCCCTCCTGGGAGGTCAGTCCAAGCTGGTCGTCCAGCAGGTAAACGCGGATCACATCGCCGTTCTGCACACGGGTGGCAAGGGGCTGCTTTTTGCCGTTCAGCTTAATTTTGTTTTCCCGCAGTGCCTTGTTCAGCCGCCCCAGCCCCAGGGCAGGGAACTGCTCCATCAGGTATTTGTCCAGCCGCACGGGCAAAAGGCTTTTACATGTAGTTCCTGCATTATTTACTCTCCAATTCTTTATCCCACAAAACGGTCGCGTCCGGGATATCCAGTGTTACCATCAGCCAGCCTGCATCGTGGTCGTCAATCGTTTTAATTGTGTATTCTTTCCCATCGGCGCACAGCACACTGGCATGTTCCAGCTTGCGGCGCACAAAGGGGGAATCTGCAAAGCATACCGTCTGTTTCGTTTCGTCCAGCACACCGCGGTTCCACAGGGCGTCAGTGTAATCCGCAAGGCGCAGGGGATAATTTTCGTCATAGGGGGTGCACAGCGCATCAAAGTTCTGCCCCTGCAGCCCCGGCGCAATCACATACCAGCTGCATGTGCCGTCCGTACTCGTTACCCTTCCGCACCAGGCATTGTCCTTCACCGGTTCCACGGCTTGCAAAAAGGCACCTTCCTCTGCAAACAGGTACAGCGTATCCTCCCGCACGGTTCCGGCAGCAAGCTCCGCCAGCAGCGTTTCCCGTTGGGCGGCCAGTGCCGTTTCATCATAGCGGGCGGCAAACGGGTCATTGGTCGTCATGCCGTTGTCCGCGGCAAACAGGGCTAGATGCAACGCGTCATCTTGAATTTCATCCATTGAGACAACCGCCGTATACTGCTGCGCTGCCTGCCAGAAATCGCTCTCCATCTCGGTGGGGAACGCATCGGTCTGCATGGCCTGCAGCATTGCCGCACTGCGCTGCACCATGCCGGGGCTTACATCCCAAACCTGTACCACAGCCAGCAGGGCAGCACACGCCAGCAGCCAGCGGCCTTTCAGCCGGGCAAGGCCCACAAGGGTTAGTAGCATCAGCAGATAATAGATTGGCCAGAACAGCCGCCCACTGGAACGGAAGATAGAAAAAAGTTTGATCAGCGAAGCAGGCAGCGGCAGCGTGGCAAGCGTTGCGCCGTTTGCGGTAATCACATTGCTGATGGCAAACACCGTTAAAACCGCACAGCAGAAGGCCAATGCCCAGTGGCGGCGCAGCATGCCGCCCAGTTGCCGCCGCAGCAAAACCACCGCAATGGGCAGGGCAATCAGCACGCCCAGCCCCAGATAGGCAAAGGCATCATAATTGCCGTAAACCTGGTTCTGTGCGGGCAGCACCCGGCTGTACAGCACGCCGTTTACCCCCACAGGTTCCACAGTGCATTCAGGTTCATGCAGAAATAGCCATACAATGCCTGCCCGCCGCTGGAAGCACTGCCGTACAGCAGCCCCAGTGCCCAGCCCAGCAGTGCCGTGCCGCCAAAGTTGGCGGCAAGGTACAGGCCGGGCCCCGCAAGCTTACGGTTGTGCAGTGCATATTCCAGCAGCAGTGCCAGCGTGATGGCATAGGTCATCGGCAGAAAGTAGGGGTGGATGCCTACCGCCAGCACGTTCAGCGCAAACAGCCCACGGGAGGCATACTGCCCTTTGCGCCGTGCAGCAAAATAAAAATAGAGTGCAGCCAGCACAAAAAACTGTGCCCCCAGCGAGGCATGCCGGAACACACGCTCAAACAAACCGGGCTGGTAACAAACAGCAGGTTCGCTGCAAGCGGTGCCGCGCACCCCGGCAGGAACAGCCCTGCCAGCAGCGCACCAAACCCGCCCTGCAATGCAAAGCAGACCAGCGTGAACCACCCCATATACTGGAACGTTCCGCCCACAAGGTTGGCAACCGGCTTTAACAGGGCAGCCACCAGCGGGATAGAGTCGGTATAAGCAACGCTCAGCCATCCGGGTAGTTGATGCCGCGGGCAATGCAAAGCGGCCAGCCAGCGGAGCTTTGGCGGTAAAACAGCCACCCGGCATAATGCTGCTGGATGTCCTTTTCAATATATCCACCGCGGCAAAAAGGCATCGTTGGTTACATCCAGTGTGCTGACCCCCGAACACCAGCACAAACACCAGTACCCCCAGCAGCACCGCCGAGGAACAACCGCCCATTGCGGGTAAGTTTGGTAAAGTTGAATTTTTGCCAGTAGTAACACATCCTTTGGGGCAAAGAAATAAAAATTTGAAAGCTGATATAAGCTAAGGCAATACCGCATAATTCTAAGTGCCGATACGGCAACTGCGGCACGGCATCTGCCGGAGCGGTGCTTAAGCCGCAAGGCGGGAATTGTGCGGTGTTGCCCTAAATATCAAACAATAAAACAACTTTATTATAATATACACGCAGTAAAATATCAACGCAAACCATGCCGAATCTGCCCCATGCCGGGCATGGCAGCAATCCACCGTGGGCGAAAAAAACACCTTGCATCCCGCCGCAACAGTGGATATAATGTAAAATTATACAAAATAATAAAGGCAATACCACATAATTCTAAGTGCCGATACGGCGAGCGAGGTGCCGCAGCTGCCGGAGCGGTGCTTAAGCCGCAAGGCGGGAATTGTGCGGTGTTGCCTAAAGTTTCATGCCGCTGCGGCGGCCGGAAAAGGGGTACAGGAAAAATGAATTTTGTTTTTATTTCACCGCATTTCCCGGAAAATTACTGGAATTTTTGTGACCGCCTGCGTGCCAATGGCGTAAATGTGCTTGGCATTGGCGATGCCCCTTACGAAACGCTGCCCGCCCTACTCAAAAGCGCACTGACCGAGTATTACCGTGTGGACAACATGGAAAACTATGATGAAATGCTGCGCGCCATGGGCTTTTTCACTTTCAAGTATGGCAAGATCGACTGGATAGAAAGCAACAATGAATATTGGTTGGAACAGGATGCCCGCCTGCGGACAGATTTTAATATCAACACCGGTATTAAATCCGCTGAGATCGAAAAGTTTAAGCGCAAATCCGTGATGAAAACCTACTACCAGAAAGCCGGTATCCCCACCGCCCGCTGGTGTGTGACGGCAGATGTAACGGAGGCCCAGGCTTTCGCCAAAACTGTCGGCTGGCCCGTCATTGCCAAGCCAGATAACGGCGTGGGGGCAAACGGCACCCATAAGTTCAAGAATAAAACCGAGTTGAACAAATTTTTCCAGCAGGAGGGCCCCAATGCGGCCAACTATATCCTGGAAGAATTTGTGGATGGTGAGATCGTGACCTTTGACGGCGTGGCCGATGCCAATGCCGAGCCGATCTATGCCGCCAGCCATGTTACGCCGGACAGCATCATGGAGATTGCCCATGCAAAAAGCCGATGTGGTACTATGTTGCACCGGAAATCAGCCCCGAACTGCGCAAAATGGGCGAAGCTGCCCTGAAAGCCTTTGGTGCCAAAAGCCGCTTTTTCCACCTGGAATTTTTCCGCCTGAAAACCGCCAAGCCCAGTCTGGGCAATGCGGGGGATATCCTGGGGCTGGAAGTCAACATGCGCCCGGCTGGCGGCTATACGGTGGATATGCTCAACTATGCCGGCGGGCTGGACCTGTACCAGATTTGGGCCGATATGGTGGCATTCGGCGCTGCGCACCATCCGCTGGCGCGTTACCACCGCTACTGCTGCTGTGCGGGCCGCCACGATGAACTGCGCTACCGCATGCCGCATGAGGAGCTGCTGAAAAAGTACCGCTCCTGCCTGAACGCGGCTCCGCGCCTGCCGGAAGTTCTGGCCCGCGAAATGGGGGACCAGCTGTACATTGCCAGCTTTGAGGACGAAGCTGCCATGCAGGCGTTCCGCCGCGATGCCCTGGCCCGCCCGCGCGAATAACAGCAGGCAAAAATGGAGCGGACAAATCGGACAAAATCGAACATCTTGTGAATTTTATCCGCACAATTGTAACATCTTGTAGTAAGCACTTGCTATTTACAGCCAAACCAGATACAATATATTCTGTATTTTTGGAGCCAGAAATAAGAGCTGCTACCCCCGTGAAGGGCAAAGCGGTTCCTATTGGGCAGAAGGAGCACCGCGGTGGAACAGGTATTTTTCATCAACCCCGTTGCAGGAAAACGGGATGCAAGCGCAGAGCTTGTGCCCCGGATCCAGGCGGCGGCCCGCCAGCTCCAGCTGCCCCAGCCTCAAATTGTTGTCACACAGTATGCCGGTCAGGCCCGCGAAGCAGCCCACCGGTATGCGGCATCCGGTACCCCGGCGGCGCTGTATGCCTGTGGTGGAGATGGAACGCTGAACGAGCTGGTTCAGGGCGCAGCAGGCAGCGCGAATGTAGCGGTCGGCTGTGTGCCCTGCGGCAGCGGGAACGACTATGTGCGCAACTTCGGCGCGGCGGGCCAAGCGCCTTTTTTAGATTTTGCCGCCCAGCTGCAGGCACAGCCCTGCCGGGTGGACCTGCTGCAAACATCCCTTGGTATCGGAATCGATATCTGCGCCGCCGGGCTGGACGCTCAGGTGGCATATGGCATCCCAAAATTCCGGCGGCTGCCGGGATGCGGGGGAACAGCAGCCTATACGCTCTCGATTCTACAGGCTATGCTCAGCCGCTTTGGCCACAAGCTGCGCGTTGCGATCGACGGCAAAGAGTATACCGGTACTTATATGATGGCGGCCATCTGTAATGGCGGCTATTACGGCGGCGGTTATCAGGCTGCGCCCTATGCAGCCATGGATGACGGCCTGCTTGATATTGTGCTGGTCAAACCCATCTCCCGCATTCAGGTTGCGGGAATTTTGGCCAAATACAAAGCCGGGCAGCACATGCAGGATGCCGATACCATCGTGCCGGAGTTCCGCAGCTTTATGACCTTTTACCGTGCCCGCAGCGTGGAAATGCAGGTGCTGGACAACCGCCCCATCATTGCCACAATTGATGGCGAGTGTGCCCCGGTGATGGAGTTGAAAGCGGAAGTTCTGCCATCTGCGTTGAATGTGCTGCTGCCGCGGCCTGCCTGCGGCAGCGCGGTCATCCGTGGGCTGTACGAATGCCCGATGCAGGCAAAAGCAAAATAAAAACCATGCATACGCGCCAGAACAAAGCGCTGATTGCCGTACTTGAAATAAAAATCCGCGGCCAGCTGGCCCGGGGGAGGGAAAGATATGTCAGAAGCAAAAGTAAGGGTTCGTGTGGCCCATAACGCCATGCACCTGCCGGTGGTTGCACTGCGCGGGCTGGTGGTGTTCCCCAATAATGTGGTCCACTTTGAGGTGGGCCGCCAGAAGTCCATTGCCGCCATCGAGGCTGCCATGCACGCCAACAGCAATATTTTTCTGATTGCACAAAAGGATATGGAGACCGAGGAGCCCACTGCCCAGGATCTGTATGCCTATGGCGTCATTTCGGAAATTAAGCAGGTGCTGCGTGTATCCGAAGATCTGGTCAAGGTACTGGTAGAAGGAAAGTCCCGTGCCAAAATTGCTGGACTTGGATGCCAGTGGCAAATACCTGCAGGCTGATGTCCGCCCCGCTCCCCGTGCGCGGTGTGGCACCAGATAAGCGCACCCAGACCGAGGCGTTGGTTCGCAGCCTGAAAGAGTGCTTTGAGGAGTATCTCTCCTACAGCCCGCAAATCTCCAAGGATGTGGTGTATAACATCGTCTCCTCGGATAATCCGCTCTACCTGAGCGAATATATGCCGGCCAACCTGCTGCTGAAATATGAGGACAAGCAGACCATTCTGCAGGAAAATTCCATCCCCAGCCGGTTGGAAAAGCTCCTGCTTGTGATGCGCCAGGAATGTGAAGTGCTGGCCATTGAGAAAGAACTGGACGATAAAGTGAACGTCCAGATGGATAAAAACCAGCGCGATTACTACCTGCGGGAACAGATGCACATCATCAGCGAAGAACTGGGCGATGCCGAGGATACCCGTGCCGAAGCGGAAAAGTATGCCCAGAAGATTCAGGACCTGCACCTGGATGCCGCCAGCGAGGAAAAGCTGCTGAAAGAATGCGAGCGCCTTGGCAAAATGGCCGGCAATCAGGCCGAAATCAGCGTGATTCGCAGCTATCTGGATACCGTCATCGGCCTGCCCTGGCACACCTTTACCAAGGATGATCTGAACCAGGCCCATGCCCGCAAGGTGCTGGACCATGACCACTATGGTCTGGAAAAGGTCAAGGAGCGCATTCTGGAAATTCTGGCCGTCCGCCAGCTCAATACGGATGTCAAGGGCCAGATCATCTGCTTGGTCGGCCCTCCGGGTGTCGGCAAAACCTCCATTGCGCGCTCCGTTGCCGCCTGCATGGACCGCAACTTTGCCCGCATGAGCCTTGGCGGCGTGCATGATGAGGCCGAGATCCGCGGCCACCGCCGTACATACATCGGCGCAATGCCCGGCCGCATCATCAGCGCCATCAATACCGCCAAGTCCTCCAACCCGGTCATCCTGCTGGATGAGATCGACAAGCTGGCGGGGGACTACCGCGGCGATCCTTCCAGCGCCCTGCTGGAAGTGCTGGACCCTGAACAGAACAAGACTTTTAAGGATAACTATCTTGATATCCCGTTTGACCTCAGCAACGTGCTGTTCATTACCACCGCCAACGATGCTTCCCACATTCCCGGCCCGCTGTATGACCGTATGGATGTGATTGAACTGCCCAGCTATACCCGCGTGGAAAAGTTCAACATCGCCCGCCGCCATCTGCTGCCCAAACAGCTCAAAAATAACGGCCTGGAATCCCGCGTTACCATGGCCCCGGCGGCGCTGTATGAGATCATTGACGGCTACACCCGCGAAGCTGGCGTGCGTACTCTGGAGCGCACCATCACCGCCGTGCTGCGCAAGTGCGCTCAAAAGATCGCCGCAGGGGAGAAAGATAAGATTAATGTTACCCCTGCCATGGTCAAAGCAATGCTCGGTCCCGAAAAGGTCAAGCCGACCTTTATTTCCCGCACCGATGCTGTTGGCATTGCCAACGGCCTGGCCTGGACCAGCGTGGGCGGAGAGATGCTTCCCATCGAAGTTTCCATCATCCCCAACGGATCCGGCAAGGTGGAGATCACCGGCAGCCTGGGTGATGTAATGAAAGAGAGCGCTCACCTGGCATTGACCTATGCCCGCGTACATGCCGAAACCTACCACATTGCGCCGGATAAGTTCAAGAACACCGATATCCATATCCATGCCCCCGAAGGCGCTGTACCCAAGGACGGCCCCTCCGCCGGTGTCACCCTGACCACCGCGCTGATTTCTGCGCTGTCCGAGATTCCGGTTCGCCACGACCTTGCCATGACGGGCGAAATCACCCTGCACGGCAATGTTCTGCCCATCGGCGGCCTGAAAGAAAAGAGCATGGCAGCCTTCCGCGAGGGCATTTCCACCGTGCTCATCCCTGAAGCCAACAAGCCCGACCTGTACGAGGTGGATGAGGAGGTCAAAAAGGCCGTCAAGTTCATCCCCGTCAGTGACCTTTCTCAGGTGCTTAAACATGCACTCATCCTGCCCGCAGCATCCGCTGCCCACAAACGCACCATGCCGCAGGCTACCCAGCTGATCGCAACCGAGCAGAGCACCGCCAAGGAACCTGCTGCCGTGATGTGACCAACGCGGAAAAGCCGGAAAAGGGGGTTGTATTTATGAATTATAATCGCAGTGAATTTCAGGCATCCTATGGCCTTTCCAGCCAGCTGCCGGAAAGCGACCGCCCGGAATTTGTCTTTTCCGGCCGTTCCAACGTGGGCAAATCCAGCCTGATCAACAGGCTGTGCAACCGCAAAAATCTGGCGCGCGTCAGCGCAACGCCGGGCAAAACGGCAACCATCAACTTTTACCGTGTGGATACCGCCTACTTCGTGGACCTGCCCGGCTATGGTTACGCCAAGGTGTCCAATGCGGACCGTGAGCGCTGGGACGAGCTGATCAACAGCTATTTTGAAGCGGACCGCGCGCTGAATGTGCTGGTGCAGCTGCTGGACAGCCGCCATGCCCCCAGCGCGGACGATGTGCAGATGATGGAATACCTGCACTTCCACCGGATTCCCTTTGTTGTGGCGCTGACCAAGGCGGATAAGCTCAAAAAATCTGAGATGACCGCCCAGCTGGAAGAGTTCCGCATCACCTGCGCCCCCTATGGCTGCAAGCAGGTATTTTTGACCAGCGCCGAAAAGGGGACCGGGGTCGAAGAACTGCGCCAGTATCTGGATGCCTGCCTGGCACCGGAGGCCTAAACCATGGCGTATCAGGAATTTGCCTATTTTTATGACGAGTTCAACGGCGCAGCTGATTATGATGCGCTGTTCGCCTATGTGACCGAGGAGCTGAAAGCCCACGGCATCCAGGATGGCATTGTGGCGGATTTCGGCTGCGGCACCGGCGAGCTGACCCTGATGCTGGCCCAGGCTGGGTACGATATGATCGGCATTGACGTTCGGAAGAGATGCTCAGCGTCCTGCGGGACAAAGCCGATGCCCTTGGCCTGCCGCTGACCAACCCCATGCTGCTGTGCCAGGACCTTTTGCAGCTGGACCTGTACGGGACCATCCGCGCCGCGGTTTCTACTTTCGATACCTATAACCACATCGGTCCGCTGGAAAAACTTTGAAAAGGCCATCGCAAAAGCCGCGTTCTTTATGGAAAAAGACGGCGTTTTTTGTGTTTGACCTGAACACACCCTATAAGCATGAAAAAGTGCTTTCCGGCCAGACTTTTGATTTTGATGAGGATGACGCCGCCTGCCGCTGGAGCAACCGCTATGACCCACAGACAGGTCGCGTGGACCTCAGCATTGATATCCACTATAAAGATACCGGGGAAGACTTCCATGAATCTTTCTCGGAATACAGCTACCCGCTTGATACCGTCAAAGCGCTGCTAACCAGATACGGCTTTGACCCGGTCAAAAATTGCCGATGGCGAAAGCTTTGGCCCTGTCCGGCCGGACAGCCAGCGCTGGATCATCACGGCAGTCAAGCAGTATACACAGGAAGCAGACGGCACCCCGGCCTAACCGCCGCACCCCTGCTTCGGGAGGTCATTGATTCTATGTGTGAAACAAAAAATGAAAACAGCAGCAACCTGCTGCGCGGCATTTCGGAAAATGGCGGCATCCTGTTCTATGGCATTGATTCCACCGCCGTTGTGCGCCGAATGGAGCAGCTGCACAAAACCAGCGCCGTTACCACCGCAGCCCTGGGCCGCCTGCTGACCGGTGTTGCCATGATGGGCCAGATGCTCAAATCGGATTCTGATTCTGTCACCGTACAGATCAAGGGCGGCGGCCCGGCGGGCCGTATTCTGGCCGTTTCCAACGGCGCGGGCGATGTAAAAGGCTATGTCGAAAACTCCATCGTGGAGCTGCCCCCGCGCGCGGACGGCCACCTGAACGTCGGCGCTGCCGTGGGTAAGGATGGCACGCTGGATGTGATCCGCGACCTTGGTATGCGGGAACCCTATATTGGCCAGGTGCCGCTGGTTTCCGGTGAGATTGCCGAGGATATCACCAACTATTTTGCCATCAGTGAGCAGACACCAACGGTCTGCGCGCTGGGCGTTCTGGTCAACCCGGATCTGACGGTGCAGTGCGCGGGCGGTTTTATCGTGCAGCTCATGCCCGGCGCAACCGAGGATGAGATCACCCGCCTGGAAAAGAATATCGGCGCAATGCCCGGCGTTACCACCCTGCTGCAGCAGGGTAAAAGTATTCCCGATATCCTGAATATGGCGCTGGACGGCTTTAACCCCGAACTGCTGGATTCCACCCGCATTGACTATTGCTGTGATTGCAGCCTGGACCGCGTGGAGCGCACCATCCGCAGCCTTGGCAAAAAAGAGGTGGAAAAACTGCGCGATGAAGACCCCATTGCCGAGGTCAACTGCCAGTTTTGCGGCAAACAGTACAAAGTAGACCTGAATGACCTGCTGAAAAACTGGCCGGACACCGTAGAAAAGCAGTAAACGTATGACTTTTTGAAAAAATAGGCGAAAAAAGCTTGACTTTTTACATCGAATGCCATATAATAGCATTCGTCGCCCGGAGAGAGCGCGACAAAACCAAACTCTCCGCCATGCGGCCGTAGCTCATCTGGTAGAGCGCCACCTTGCCAAGGTGGAGGTAGCGAGTTCGAGCCTCGTCGGCCGCTCCATTTCGGAGATTTGGTTTCAGGCAGCTGGTTTGCACCTTGTGCAGGCTTTGCAGGCGAATCAGGTTGGCTCTTTCCTCTGTGGCCCGGTAGTTCAGTTGGTTAGAACGCTAGCCTGTCACGCTAGAGGTCGTCAGTTCGAGCCTGATCCGGGTCGCATTATGCCTCTGTAGCTCAGTCGGTAGAGCAGGGGACTGAAAATCCCCGTGTCATTGGTTCGATTCCGATCGGAGGCACCACAACGTCCGCTGACAGCGGACGAGAAACGCGGATGTAGCTCATCTGGTAGAGCGCCACCTTGCCAAGGTGGAGGTAGCGAGTTCGAGCCTCGTCATCCGCTCCATTGATAGAAAGGACGCTTAAAATGTAATATTTTGAGCGTCTTTTTCATAAAATAAGAGTATGGTGCCATGGCCAAGTGGTAAGGCAAAGGTCTGCAAAACCTTTATTCCCCAGTTCAAATCTGGGTGGCACCTCCAGCCAGAGCCTCGACACGCAGCTTGCGTGCGGGGCTTTTTTTTCTGATATGATTTTTGGTGGCCGGGCGCAAACGGGGCAAAGCAGTTATCTATAAAAAGCAAAGATATGCGCATAAGATTTACCATACTGTAGGAAAACAAAAGCTATACTGGGAGGTTTTTATTTCTTGACTTTTGGAAAAGAAAAAGTTACCCTTAATTTGTCAATAATAATATTTATTGGAAATACCTGACAGAAAGGTTGGATGTGGTTATCAAAAAATTTTTTTAATTCACAGTAAAAGCATAGGGAAATCCTCTTATCTGTGGAACTCCGCGTCCGCTATGCTGAACTCCTTCCAAACGGTGGTCATTCTGATGGTGATTTCCAGGATTGATCCGGTGAATGACGCGGGAATTTTTGTGATCGCTTACGCCATTGGAAATTTAATGCTGACCATTGGCCGTTACGGAATCCGTCAATTTCAGGCGTCGGACGTCGTCGAGAAATACAGCTACCGCGAGTATTATTATTCCAGGATTTTGACGACAGGACTGATGCTGGCGATCTCTTTGGCTTACATCGGTTTTGAATACGGCACCGGCCAATACGACGGCAATAAAAGCATCGTAGTTTTGTTGATCTGTCTGGTAAAATGGATCGACGCCTTTGAGGATGTATTTCACGGAATGTTACAGCAGCATGACCGGTTGGATATCGGCGGAAAAATTCTCACGGTGAGGCTGTTCCTATATACCGTTCTCTATATGGTCCTTTACGCTGTGACAAAGGATTTGATTCTGACCTCCCTGATCAGCCTACTCGTTTCTTTTGCCCTGTTTGTTCTTCTCAACGGGATGGCTCTGAAATCCTTTCCGGTAGAAAAGGGAGAGCTTTCTTTTCGAAAAATCGGAGCTATGCTGTGGGAGTGCTTTCCCCTGTTCGGCTCAACCTTCCTGATTATGTATATTGGAAAACGCGCCCAAAATACGCCATCGATTCCGTGCTCTCCAACCAGGATCAAGCCAGCTTCAATTATGTTTTTATGCCTGTTTTTGTCATCAGCCTGCTGAGCAACTTTTATTTATCAGCCGGTTTTGAATAAGCTGGCGGTGATCTGGAATCAAAGGGAGACATCCCGGTTTTGGAAACTGATCGCTAAATATATCGCCGCGATTTTAGGTTTAACGGCGGCGGTCGCTTTAGGCGGCTATTTCCTGGGAATCCCGGTGCTGAATTTGATTTACGGCGTACATCTGGAAGGCTACCTGCTTCATTTGGAAATCCTTTTGGTCGGCGGCGGCTTGCTGGCTTTAATCAATTTTTTTACCATGATTATCACGATCGTACGGTTTCAAAAATACCTGATCGGCGGTTATATTATTGTATCCTTAGCCTTTCTTCTGTTCGGAAGCAAATGCGTACAAGCTTACGGCGTTTTGGGAATTTCCTGCTTTTATACTTTATCTATGCTATTTTTAGCGTTGCTTTTCTTTCTCCTGTTGGTAGCGATTGCCCGGCGTTCTTCCAAAAATCAGTAGCCCTGCTTTTGATAAAAGGAAAAAGCCGCCGCTGTCTCATGACGAACCTGCAAGAAGATTTGCCTGGCGGCAAACCGGGTATTGGTAAATGGGGATTGACAGGCCCGGTTTAAAAATAAGCTGGGCTCTCAGCGGAAAAGACGATATCGGGGGGAGCGAATGTCCTGCTTTCAGTGCAGCCGGCGCAAGGAAAGCGCCGGCACCAGTACACTGCGGAGGGACTGTATGCGGCATCAGCGGCCGTGTTTGCGGAGGGCTTTTGAGCGAAAAGCCCTCCGCTGCTGGGATAAGCGGCGGGAGTTTTTACTTCACGCGGTCACTAAATGGTTCTTTTTTGAAAACAATATCCATAGATTAGCAGAAGAGCCTGCTTTTTAAATTAAGGTTGAAGGGGAGGAACAACGATGTTCCCACAAAAATTAAAAGACTTGCTGGAAGGCGTAGGCTACAAATGCCTTCAAGGGGACGACCAGGTGCTGGTGAACGATGTGGTTTATGATTCCCGAGGTAAGGCCGGGCTGTGTGTTCGTGTGCCTGATAGGATCTGCGGTGGACAGCCACCAGTACGCCGCTCAAGCGGTGGAAGCGGGAGCGGCGGCTGTGGTAGCCAGCAGGCAGCTGGAGCTGGCAAAAGGAACGCTGGTGCTGGTGGAGGACACCCGCAAGGCGATGGCCTATATGTCGGCGGCGCTGTTCGGCCATCCCGCCGCTAAGCTGAAAACAGTGGGCATTACAGGAACCAAGGGGAAAACGACCACTGCATGTATGATAAAAACCATTTTGGAAAAGGGCGGAATCAAGACTGGAGTGATCGGAACTCTTGGTGTAATCATCGGGGATACCACCTATCCGACCAATAATACCACGCCGGAATCTTATGACGTACAGAAATATTTGAACCAGATGGTGGAGGAAGGGTGCCAGTGCGCCGTGATGGAGGCCTCCTCTCTGGGGTTAAAATGGCACCGGACCGACGGGCTTGTGTTTGATTACGGGGTTTTCACCAATTTTTCTCCAGACCATATTGGAGAAAACGAGCACAGCTGCCTGGAGGAATACGCCGCCTGTAAGGGCCTGCTGTTTCAAAGCTGTAAGCTGGGGCTTGTAAATATCGACGATCCCGCCTGCGAGACAATTCTCAAGGACCATACCTGCGAGCTTGAAACCTTTGGTTTTTCCAATCCCCAGGCCCAGCTGAAGGGCTCTAATGAGGGGCTGATATACCGGCCAGGCTATTTAGGGGCTCATTTTGACGTTTCCGGGGCAATGAAGCTGAGCGTAGACGTGGATATCCCTGGAAAATTCAGCGCTTATAACGCCATCGCCGCCATCGCGGTATGCCGCCATTTCCCGGTATCCGAGCAGAATATTCTGGACGGCTTGAACGAGGTGAAGGTGAAAGGCAGAGTGGAGCCGGTTAAGGTGCCGGGAAATTATACCTTGCTGATTGATTATGCCCATAATGCGGTGAGCATGGAAAATATCCTGACAACACTGCGGGAATATCAGCCGCACCGTCTGGTATGCATGTTTGGCGCTGGAGGAAACCGGGCGAAATCCCGGCGGTATGAGATGGGCGAGGTAAGCGGCAGACTGGCAGATCTGACGGTGATTACTGAGGACAATTCCCGGTTTGAGAATGTCATGGATATCATACAGGACATCCAGACCGGGATGGCCAAAACCCAGGGGAAAAGCATCGTGATCCCCAACCGGCGGGACGCTATCCGTTACTGCATTGAAAACGCTCAGGAGCATGACATTGTGGTGCTGGCGGGGAAGGGCCATGAGGATTATCAGGAAATCAAGGGCGTTAAGCGGCATTTTGACGAACGGGAGATCGTGGCCGACATTTTGAAAGAGCTGGGTATGGAGGAATAAGGATGGAACCGATCCGTATTTGCGAGATTGTAACAGCGGTAGGAGGAGCCTTATGGAAGGGCAATCCTAACGCCGAGGTCACCTCAGTAAGCACCAACAGCCGGGAGCTTGAGCCAGGGGCTTTGTTTGTGCCGATTGTTGGAGAAAAGGTGGACGCGCATCGCTTTATTCCCATGGCGCTGGATACCGGAGCGGCAGCCTGCTTTACCCAGCAGGAACCGGAGGAGGGCTTTAAATATTTAGACGGCGCTGTGATCCGGGTGGGCGATACCCAGAAAGCGCTTCAGGATTTCGCCGCCTGGTATCGGAAGCGGTTTACGCTGCCGGTTGTCGGCGTGACCGGCAGCGTGGGAAAATCCTCCACCAAGGAGATGATTGCAGCCGCGTAAGCCAAGGAAAGAGGGTTCATAAAACAGCGGGAAACTATAACAGCCAGATCGGCCTTCCGCTGACAGTTTTTGGCCTGGACCACACGCACGAAATCGCCGTCATTGAAATGGGAATGAGCAATTTTGGCGAGATGGAGCGGCTTTCCGCCATTGCCAGCCCTACCAGCGCGGTGGTGACCAACATTGGCATTTCTCATATTGAACAGCTGAAGACTCAGGAAAATATCCGCGCTGAGAAGCTTCATATCGCCGATACCATTGGGGAACAGGGTGCTTTATATTTAAACGGCGACGACCCCCTGCTTCAGCAGCTGAGAGAAAGCTATACCGGAAAAATTGTATGGTACGGCATGGAAAGCGATTGTGATTACCAAGCGGTGAACATTGATACCGTTAAGGATTGTACCCGTTTCGAACTGCACGCGCCCTTCGGTGCCCACAAGATTATGATTCCGGCCTTGGGACTGCATAATGTCAGCAATGCTCTGGCAGCCATTGCGGTGGCTTATGACCAGGGCCTGACCTTAGATGATATTCGCTGCGGCCTTCTTACCTATGAGGGGCTTGCTATGCGCCAGCAGATTCATGAGCTGGATAAAATCACAGTGATCGACGACAGCTATAACGCCAGCCCGGATTCGATCAAAAGCGGCATCGGCGTCCTGATGGCGGTGAAAAGCACTGGAAAGAAAATTGCTGTGCTGGCGGATATGCTGGAGCTAGGAGAGCGGTCCGCCCAGGCCCACTTGGAGCTGGGCGCCTACGCGGCGGCAAGCGGAGTCGACGCAGTGCTCACGGTTGGCCGGGAAGCGGAAAAATTGCGGAAGGGGCCGCAGAGGAAAGCAGAAAAATTTTGGTGAAAGCCTGCGGAACCAATGATGAGGCGTTCGCTGAATTAGAAAAGATATTAAACGACGGGGATAGTGTTCTGGTCAAAGGCTCGCGAGGCATGCATACGGATGAGATCGTGCAGAAGCTTTTGACAAAGTATCAATAAAAAGACGAAAAATCTTTCAAAAACCCTTGACAGAAATAACTGAAAATGGTATTATAACTCTTGCGTCACGGATGGTTTCGGCGCGGAGTTAGGGGTATAGCTCAGCTGGTAGAGCAGCGGTCTCCAAAACCGCGTGCCGAGGGTTCGAATCCTTCTGCCCCTGCCATTTATGGTCCGGTAGTTCAGCTGGTTAGAACGCTAGCCTGTCACGCTAGAGGTCGACGGTTCGATCCCGTTCCGGATCGCCATTTGCTGCTATGGCTCAGGTGGTAGAGCACATCCTTGGTAAGGATGAGGTCGGCAGTTCGAGTCTGCCTAGCAGCTCCAGTTTAAAAGCCTCGGCACGGATTCCGTGTTCGAGGCTTCTTCTCTGTAGAAATAAAATACAGCGGTTGGGTATATGTATATATGCCGAAGCTCTGGCTTTATGCCTTTATGGCAGCGGCTTTTGCGGTAGGCTAAATTAAGCGCCCAGATTCTGGGGGCGCTTTTTTGTTATCCTTAAGCAGAAAGAATACAGCGTGAAACGGTATATCCTCAAAAACACCCGCTAAGCGGATGGGATTAGGAACTTAAGCAAAAGCAGCATTTAGTATTCCGTCAAGCCGCATGCTTTGCGTTCGTGACTGGCCGCTTTTAGCACGATAGGCTCCCTGGCAGAGCTAAAAATAAAAAGGCCTTAATAAATGGATTGAAGCCAGCAGAAGATAAAAGATGCTCTATTATTCAATAAACGTTTTAGAAAGGAGAAATATAAAAGATAAAGAATCATCGGAAACTTTCAACGGCCAGGATGAGTGGCTTACCAGTTATGGAGCGAGCGATACGATAATATTTTTGGTGCTCCTTGTAGGGAAGGGCTTCCTGATGAGAACCGATGTCAGGCTATCAATTATAATAGAACCTCCAAAGACAGAAAGCTTTGGAGGTTTTTTGGCGGCAGGCAAATAGGAGTGTTATTTCACGATAATTCATAAATAATAACTAAGAGAAATAAAGTGGTTTGATTATGACACAGAAACTTGAAGAATGGGGAAAAATAAGCTATAATCTAGAATTAGGCAGAGTTTAGAAGCTTTTATAATTTTTGCTTTTGATATTTTTAATTAATTAATATCATAAGGGAGTTTAGCTCATGAGCACGTGGTTTTAATTGGCTAGCAACGGCATTCCCAGCCTCCTACTGGAGGATTCCGGAAACCATTTTGTACGAAGCGAAG
>ENA-OQCD01000061-OQCD01000061.1-human-gut-metagenome-genome-assembly--contig:-NODE-61-length-23220-cov-5.806738_pt1 | contig 23220 bp, 28 predicted proteins | sample MGYA00242755_ERZ504571 | MGnify/ENA primary metagenome ERZ504571 (study PRJEB26092, sample SAMD00036274) | human gut metagenome | host: Homo sapiens | study: EMG produced TPA metagenomics assembly of...
AAAAAAAAGTCGGCAGAAAGAAAAGGCCATCCCGGAAAGGGGTTTTAAAAAAAAGGTCTTTAAATCTAGCTGAAGCATAAAATTAGAAGTTTAACAAACTAAGTAGCAGAAGTATATGCAAATCATTCAATTTGTTTTTTCGGTCATCATCGCTCTTTGTGCAGTGGCTATGTTTGTCGGAGCGGTAATAACGCCAAGTCCGATAAAGGTTGTGTCGGTTACGTTGTTGGCTCTTATTTGCCTATTCTCCTTGTTTCTCGTGAAATTGGCTTATTGTGAAATGAAATCTAAAAATGATATACTATGAAAGTGTCAGAACAATTTAAAAGTACCATCAAGGCATACCTTGATAATATGGCAGCGGTGGATAGTCTGTTTGCTCCAGTCTATCAAAAACCTACAAAGAATATAGATAATTGCATTACCTATATTTTAAACCAAGTGAAGAAAAGCGGTTGCTGTGGTTTTAGTGATGATGAAATTTTTTGGTATGGCGTTGCACTATTATCAGGAAGATAATATTGAGGTGGGTAGCCCATTGAAATGTAATGTAGTCGTAAATCATCATGTTGAATTGTCAGAGGAAGAAAAGAAAGCGGCTCGTGAGGCTGCTATCAAAAAAATTGCAGGAGGAAGAATTGGCAAAGTTGAAGAAGCGTCAACAAGCTAAACGTGAGAACAACACCGAAGTACAAACCCAGTTAACTCTTTTTTGATATGAAACCCAAGACAAAATTACAAATGGAAATCGTGAATGGGAGCAGGAAGTTAGCTCCCGTTTCAGAGGCTCAAAAGCGTTATGCCTATAAACATTGCTTTGTGCATTATTTCAAGCGTGATGCAAAGGGGAATTGCTTTTGTTTGGATTGTGGGCATACATGGCGGGATAAGGAAGATAAGAAAAACTGTAAATGTCCTCATTGCGGTATGAACCTGAAATTGGAGAATAGCAGGAAAAGGACGGCTGTATATAAAGAATATTTTTGTGTGATTACTACATACAAGCAATATCAAGTTATCCGTTTTTTTATGGTGGACTGCCGGCTGAAAAAAGGGTCTCCGGCTAATTACTTTATAATTGAGGCGGTACAGTGTTGGATGAATAAAGAGGGCAAGACAGAAACGCTGTCTTTGCTGCGGGGCATGTCTATATTTTATTACGATGCATGGATATATGGAAGTTCTTTGGAATTGCGTAAGCGGAATGTGCATCATGACCGTATTTATGATATTTGCCCGGCAGTTATCTATCCGAGAATGAAAGTGATACCCGAACTTACGAGGAATGGATTTAAGGGTGCCTTTTATGATATTTGTCCGAGTTCCTTCTTTATGACATTATTAACTGATAATCGGATGGAGATATTATATAAGGCAGGGCAAATGAATTTGTTCTTGAGATTTTTAGAGAGAAAATACGGTATAGATAAGTATTGGACGTATGTAAAAATCTGTTTAAGACATGACTATGTGATACATGATGCGGACTTGTGGCTGGACTATGTGGATATGCTGATAGAAAATAAATTGGATGCGAGAAATCCTCATTATTTGTGTCCGTTGAATGTAGAAGAAGCGCATGATTGGGTGATGGGGAAATGTAAGAAAAAATATTCTGAAAAGGATGAAAAAGACTATATTGCTGCCAAATCACGTTTCTTTAATCTTTCGTTTGCGGATGGAAATATTATGGTTCGGGTATTGGAAAGCCTTTCGGACTTTTACAAAGAGGGAAAGTTGCTGCATCATTGTGTATTCAGCAACGCCTATTATAAGAGAGAAGATTCGTTGATAATGTCGGCAACGGTGGATGGAAGGCGCATGGAAACGGTGGAGTTTTCACTTAGCAGGATGGAGGTGTGCCAGTGTCGTGGAAAGTCTAACCAATTATCAGCCTATCATGACCGGATTCTGAATTTGGTACGGGATAATATACCGTTGATAAGGGAAAGGATGGTAGTGTAATGAATAGCCCACACATCTAAATGTGTGGGAGTTCTTTTTTGGAAGACGCCCAAAAAAGAACCCCAAAAAACGTTGTCGCTACACATCGTTACGCTCGGATTATTTGCTTGTCGGCTTTAGTTTGCCGATACATTTTTCCATGTCGGGGGACAATAGGAAAGAAGCCGTCTTTTTCTGCTGCACCCCTGAGTGTGGCTGGACGATGGCATACCTGCATTTTAATATCTTGCCGATAACTTCCGTACTGTCACGGTGCAGGTACATGGCTTTCATGGCATCCGTTGCTTTCAGGCTTTTTTCGGCTTCCATATAGGCGGAAAAGGACGGTTTGAATAAGGCACGGGGACTTTCCGCTTTCTGTATGACAGCGGATAATTGTGCGCTTTTGTTGTTCAGGTAGCACAGGCTGTCCGATACGGTGACGTCTTCTGTTTCCAACACTTCCAGTAGTTCGAACTTTAAATCCGTCCAGGTGCCGTGAGAATCTGTCTGAACCCATTCCGCAATGGCCTTCTCATAGCCGGGTTTGCTGCATGAGGAAAAGGCAATGAGCAGCATACAAAAAAATAAATGCTTGATATTCATATTGATCTGATTTTATAGGTTGTCGTATTATGTGATGGAGCAAATCTATGAGGTTACTGGCCGTCCTCCGTGGAGGAACAGATGCCACACGAGATTTTCAGATCATCGTTCCAATCCTTGTTTTCCGAAAGTTCGACGTTCTTCAGTTTCCGTACCTTGTTGCGGAGTTCATCGTTACTCAGGCTCTCGACATCAGTCGTATCGCCATGAAAGTAACGATGCAGCCATAGAGTGTACTTGTGCCCTTGTTTGTCGTTGTCAAAGATGCTCCGGAGCTCCTTTACCTGGTTCTTGTCAAGAATCAGGCGTAATAGCCTCATTTGTCCTTCCGTGAATGTCCCTTCCGTAGATACATATACAAGATTGAGGTCGTTTCCGGAATGGCGTAATTGATAGTGGGAGATACAGTCTATAAATGACTCCCCAATGTAGAGAATGTCTATCGGGCGGCTTTTGTCATGGTTGCTGGTCGCCAGACAGTCGAACTTGCCACCGATAATCCCTTTGAATGTTTCATTTCGTTGAGAAATGGCTTGCACACCGTTTTCATTGTACATCTTGATGCACACGTTGCGGTAAACACTCCCTTTGTTCTTTACCTCACGGATAAAGAAAGTGTCTTTGAAGAACCGGCTTTCAATGCTTTCTTTCAGGATACCTCTTTTCTGGAGATAATTGCCCTTGTAGGGTTGTAGCTGGCTCAAGTAGAATTGAAGTTCGTCCGCTCTCATGCTTGTGTTACCTACTTCATACCGGCTTTTTTCGGGTGTCGTGATGCGGTTGGTGTTGATGTAGTTCTGAAGGATCTCCCCCACCTCGCGCAAGGACGGCATTTTTCCGGTTGTTTCAAATAGATGTTCCTGCATCAGATCCATGATACTGCGGCCACGCACGCTGTCACTATGCACGTCCCAATAGGTGTATTGGTTCTGCGAGTTCCGCTTGATGACGATGGTATGCGTTCCGTTGCTCATTTTGGGACAGGAGTTGGAAGAGCCTTCCACGATTTTCCATCCTAGTTCCAGCAGGAAATCGGGCAGAGAAATGGTTGTTTTTATCTGATTGAAATCGACTTTCATAACGTTGACTGGATTAGTTGAATCTCATTTTATCTGAGCTTAGATTATAAATGAGAAAGATTATCTTTCATAAAGATAAGAAATATCATCTAAATATGGAAGAGAAAGTATATGTTTTTTTGATTCGTCTGCATTTTTTTATTTTCAAGGTACTGTAAACCAAATCAACAGTAGTGTCTATACCGGGAACGGCCTCCAACTGTTTGCTCTGGTTGAATACGCTTTCCCCGTCTTTTTTTATCTGCATGGTGATGATAGCACTCTCTTTTGAATAGAGAATGCCTTGCACGGTAATTTGGCTGACAGGCTTTTCCGTGCTGTATTCCGCTTTATCGGTGAAACTCTCATCTACGGAAGCTGCGGAGGTACCGGTGCGTTCGTTCCTGAATCTCACGCCGTCAAGATTATATATATGCACACTGCCTTTGGGTGAGGAACCGGTTACGGCTACGGTGATGTGATACATGCCGGCTTTGTCTGTTTCCGATTGGATTTCCTCTTTGTTGCATGAAGCGGCCAATAAGCAGGCTGCCGCTAATAATGAATGAATTTTTCTCATGGTAGGATTCTTTTGTTGAATGTTATCGGATGATTTTTTGTTCTGTCTTGTGTGTCCCGGTTGGCGGAACTGCTGACTTTTCTTTTAATTTGTCCTCTATCTTTTTGAGGATGGCGTTGACATCTTCAATGATTTTGATGTAGTTCTGCTGGATAATCTCTTCCAGGATTTCCAGTTCCATCTCTTCTTTGCCGTTGCCCAGTTTGACCGGTAAGGAGAAACGGGGTATCTCCTTCTCTTCAAAACGGCACATATCCATCTGCACGCTGAAGAATGGCGGCTTGCCTCCGGCAATCTTGCCAATGAAGTGTCCGGCTGCTTGTCCGGCAATGTCCCTTGCCTTTAAGACTTTTTTCTTTTTGCAGGCTCTCCGTGACACTGTTATTGCCACCGGCTTGGTGTGAATAAGATTCTTGCGCTTCTTTCTTCTCCCCAAGCAAGTTCTCGATGTCTTTGGCGGTCTTCTCATTTCCGGTCATACCGTAAGCCTGCGTTCCGCAGGAGGCTTTCAGGATGTTGGCACTTTTCTCTCCATAGTCCCTGACCGCTTGGTTGAAGTCCTGAACGGCGAGAATGGTAGCGACATTGTGCTTCCGGGCGGTTCCGATGAAAGTGTCAATGCCTTGCAACAGGATGGTCGGAAATTCATCTACCATGAATATGCTGGTCGCTTTGCCGGGATTGTTCATCTGTGACATCAAGACGCTGCCGATGCAGGAAATAGCAGGGGAAACGGCTTCCTTGATGGTGGGCGCATTGCCTACGCATAACAGCGTTGGGTGTTCCTTGTTGGTTATATCCAAAGAGAACTCTTCTTCGGGAAGTGGCGACAACACCCAGAAGATGTATTTGTTGTTCAGGAGTACCAACGGAGTCTGTGCGGATGATACGGCTCCGGCTGTCTGCTGTTGTGCACCCAGTTTCCAGGCGGTCAGCATGGAGGACATGTTCAATGCGATTTCAGGATCTTCCGACAGCCAGTGGAATACTAGGTTGCTGTCAGAAAGGGCAAGGGCTATCACATGGGGCAGCGTACAGATACCAAGCTCCTTTCCTTGAAACATTTATAGGCGATTGAATAGACGTAGTTGATGGCATTGTTGGCCCAAAAGTCGGTCTTTTCCTTCCAGCTTGCTTCCAGATTCTTCATCAGTGTCATGATGATATTGCGGATGAATAGCGATTCGTTTCCCTTTGACATGTATTGCGGAGAAAGTACGTTCACCCTGACCGTGCGTGACATATCCACAAAGTTGATATAGGCGAAACGGGGTGTTTCCATCCCCTTGTTCCGGAAATGTTCGATGCTTCCGTATGCGATACGTGAGAGGATGGGTGACTTGTCCTTGGTGGGATCACCCTCCCAATCGTACACGAATCCGGCATAGTTGCGCTCGGCGCACTGGTAGATGATTCCCTTGATCCAGCTCTCTGATTTACCGCTTCCCGGACCGCCGTCGATATAGACATTCTGCTGCGGCTTATGGATGACCAGCGGCCCGGAGGCGGTTTCAAAGCGGAAGTAGAAAGCCGATTCTTCCCGGCTTAACCCGAAAATGCTATCATCGGATTGGGCATGACGCCGGATGAAATAAGGCAGAGTCTTGATGACAAGCAGCGTGTACGCTACGAATAGAATGGGAAATACAAATAGGTTATACCACGCTGATAACCGGCTGAATCCGACAACCAGCATGGATGCCGTAACCAGTGTCATACTGGTGTAAACCCATTTCTTGTTTTCGTCTTTCACTTTGCCAACCGGAAAGAGAAAAGCGAGGCCTCCGATCAGGATAACGTAGAGAAACCGGAATAGGATATCCTTCTCCATCAGCCTTTCCCACATGGCCGGATTACGTAGTGGAGCGTATAATCCCGTAACGATAGCCCACTGAAACAGTACGGCTGTCCCGATGAGCGTGGATAGCAGGATCAGGATGAATGACAGGTCTTTCTTCTCTCTTTCCATGGCCGTTGCTGTTATTGGGGTTGTCCGGATGCCGTTCCGTCACCGCTCTCTTTTTTCTCTGCCTTTCCCAGTAACTCAATGCGTGAGACGGTCAGGCTGACGGATGGGATGTGGCTACCGTCATCCTTCTGGAATACATCGGCATACACATCGCCGCAGACATATACCTGTGTCCCTTTTTTCAGATACTCAAAGACTTTACTCTCGTAATTCACGAAACAGCATACCCATAGGGTCTGTTCCTCGTTGTTCACGTTCTTGTACTTGGTGGATACATGGAAGTTGAATCCTTTTCCGTTCTTGTTCTGCCGGGCATCCGCACCGACATAACCGATAATTTGTCCTGTAAACATAATGATGGTTTTTAAAAGTTTATAATCCGAGCTGTGGCTCATTCATATTTTTCATGGCTGGCTCCGCTTCCATGGAAGGCAGCGAAATGCCGAAAGTGCTGTGTAGCGTTTCAAGGTTGTCGGCTGTAGGATGGTTTGCCGCAACACTTTCCAATAACCGTGATGAAGGGGTAAAACCTTCGTTTTTCATCTGCTCCAATACCGGACGGTTGTCTTGCAGGACGGCCTGCGTGAACCGTTCCTCCGGTGTGAGGTACTGTTCCATCCGTGCGGTATGTTCCTGAATCATATTGCTGGCTTTTCCTACATCGGCAAGGATGTTGTAGATGAATTTGGGATCTTCTTTCAAGGCTCCCAGCCAGTTTTTTAGATACATGGCATTTTCTTCCCGGATATGGGTGGATATTCCCAGGCTTTGCCCGACGGTAGCGGAGGTGAGTTCGGCAACCAGTTCCTCTTTGGCATATTGCTTGTCTCCGAAAATCACGCCTTTTTCCCGGTTCAGATGCTCAGGTTCTCCAGTCGAGTGCGCCATCTCATGCAGTAGTGTGGAGTAGAAATTCTCTCCGTCCTTAAACTGCCCCTTCAGGGGTACGACGATATGGTTATCTTCTCCCCTTGCATGGTAAGCACTATTTCCTTCCTTGGAATAAATGGGGCAGATCCATTGCTGTTCCCGTACCATCGCATCAATCAGAGGCACGGTGAGCATCCCTTGCTCGTCCTTGATGGCCGGTATCTTGAATTGCTCCTTCAATGCTTCCCATTTCTCCGGTTTCGTTTCCTGAAGATTGGTCTGCTGTACGTTGAACACATTGTATGTCTTCAGAAACGGCGTGACCTTATATTCCTGCTGCTCGTTTTTATCCAGGTTCTTATATACGTCGAAAGGTATTTTCTTTCCGTTCTTGTCTCTTACTGAGAAATTCCAGTAAATGACTGGGAATGACTTTTCTCCTTTCAGTATGTTAAGGCCGTTGTCTTTGGCTTGCATGAAGGTCATATAGACCGGCAGGCTGTACTGCTCTTTTTCCGAAAGTAGAAACAACATGAAGGAATTTACTCCGTTGTAGGTTCTTCCCTCGATATTTTGCGGAAGTCCCCCACCCTTTATCCCGAACCAAGGCTTTTGCCAGTTGTCTTCCACCTGCTTTATCTTTTCGATCATCAGTTCGGCGAAACGCTGTAATGCTTTATCACTTGCTGTATCCATGATTTATTGGTATAGATTTCTGTTCTCGTAATCAAGCAGCCATTCTCTGGCCGTTTGGTTGTTTGTCTCTTGCTGCTTGGCAGCCATCTCTTCTTGATAGGCTTGTGCAAGCTCTTCCTGTGCAAGTAGAAACTCTAAGTCACTGATTTCTCCTGCAATGTTTTTCTGTACTAATTCATCGTAATCCATAATTCCTGATTTTTTAGGTTATAAGTCATTGAAAGCCCGGTTGATGGTGCTGGCTATCGGACGGGCCATTTCCTTGCTGTTGTCGGGTTTGGGTGTGCTGGCCAGTTTGACATCTCCCAGTGTCTTTGTGCTGCCTTCCATCCCGAAAATCTTTTGTACGGCTATCAGTGTGTTGGCTTGCACACCCGTTTCACGCATCCGGGTAAGGTCTTCTTGAGTGAGCCGGTACCCTTCTTTCTGTATCTCTTGGATGACATGAAAGTTGTCGGTCTGTGCGGCATCCAACAGACGTGCGGCCTGCCTTTCATGTTCGCCCTGTTCTTCCGGCTTGGTGCCGAACAGCTGGATGACTTCATGGGTTTGCCTTTCATCCAGACCGTGTTCCTTACCGATTCCTTTGATAAACTCTTCACTGGGTTTATATCCTTCCTCTTTGAGCTTCCCGATTTTTTCAAAGTCATGTTTGCCCACCGCTTCCTTAAACTCGGCTTCCATATTGCGCCCCTCTTCGTGTTTTTGCTCTTTTGCAGCTTCTATGTTGGCCGCATGGGCTTCCAGTTTGGGGGTCATGGCCTTGATCAGCTCTTGTGCCTTGCCGGGAGTGATACTCTGTATGTTCTGTATCATGACTCCTTTCCTGTCATCCGTCAGTTGGATGTCGGCAATGAAGTAGCCTTCCGGACTGTGCAGCAGCTTGTTCTCCAGTGCATGGCCGTTGGCGAGCAGGTATTTGTCGGCTTTGGTTAACTTGTAGCCGCCATATTCGCTGGTCTGCCCGATGATGTCGGGAATCTTGATTTCCTGGTTGGTGCGCAGGATGACGGAGTTCAGATCCCGGTCAACTTGCAGCAGGATGTCCTTCTTATTTACGGTGATGGGTACGATGTCACCGGCAAGCAGCTGTTCTTTCTCTTTCTTGCCCAACTTCTTTCCCAGCACCTTGTCCGGGATAACCAACGCCTCTTTGCGGTAGAATACGGAGATTCCGTCATCGTTGAAACGGAGCTTCCCCGGTTTGCCGTGTATCTCCATCAAATCAGACATGACACCCTTTTCCAGCTTGGTGCCTTTCCCGTCGAGGATGTTCCCTTGCTTGTAGGCGTATTCATAGAGCGACTGTCCGGTGTAGCATACCTTCAGGCGATGGTCGATGACGGTAAAGCCGTCCTTGTCATGTCCCTTCAGGTTCTCCCACCGCTTGATGCTGATGCCATCCTTCTCCAGCTCGGCGACATATTTAGGATCATTGGCACGTTCCTTGTCAAAAAGGGCGGATACACGTTCTTTTTGATTGGTCACGAAGGCTTTCATCGTACTTTGCTCCGGCTTTTTCCCTGATTTCGCTTACGCTCATGCTCAGCTCTTCCCCGTCTTTGCGGAACCGGAAATATCCGTCCCGGTATTCGGTCTGATAGCCCAGTGATTCGGCGATGCCGCCGAACTGTCCCACGTTGTCGAACATATAGGTGTCTAATGCTTCTCTCAGTTTCATGGCTGTGGCTTGTATAAGGGTTCTGCGGAAAGGATGTATTCGTTCAACACGGCCAGCTTGATGTGCCGCCCGCCGTTTCGCTCGTAAATCTCGATCTCGAATACCTTATCATCGGGTATCGTGAATTTGTCGAAACCAAGTATCAGCCGGTTCCGGCTCTTGCCCTTGATTTTCGTATCAAAATCTTTCTGATAGATAGGTTCGATGGTCGTTTCTTGCTGGATGGCGTTCTTGCTCTTCTTTTGGTCACGCTGGAAACATTTGACAAACTCGATGTCGTAGTCGATGTATGATTTGTTTTTCAGGTCAAAGATGAAAAACATGAAGTCCTCATGCACATACAGATTGGCCATTGACAACTCAAACTTGTTCTCGATGACCCCCAGGCTGTAGATGTTGCGCTTCTTGGTGCGCAGCTCTTGGATGCATCTTTCCATTTCCTCGCTGTTCACATCCACATGGGCGGTATATTTGCGCTGGTCATCAAAATTGTAGGTGAATACGGAGGTATTGCCCCGTTTGATGGTGATGTGGTAAGTGTTCATGGCCTTATCCACCACAAACAGGTTGGAATATGCCACGGCATCTTTGGCGGTTGATACTTTCAACTGGTTGTTGTAGGCGGCCAGAGTGAAGGACACCTCGTTGCCGGGCGTCCGTAAGCGATGTCCTCCGGAAAGAAGAACTCGGCCAGATGGAGGTCGCTGACTTCTGCCTGATAGTCATGGTGCTGCCATTTCCCGTTGTCCTCGTAAATGTTCGGGTACGAATCCGTGCCGCCTTCGGGAAGGTAGCGGATGTGATAGGTGTAAAACGCTTCCGTCGATGCAGACTACGGTCAGGTTGGTCTCTTCGGTGAATCCTTCCGCTTGCGCCGAGAGCCTGACGATATGGGGCGCCTCTTCTACCCGGCTGGCCATGACAAGCTCCTGTTCGCCGATGGCGATATCAGATACTTGCACAGGAAATACCAGGTGTTTCACACAGTCGAAAGAGATAAAGATGTCTTTTTGGCTGATGGCTTGTTTCCGGGGAGTGCCGTTTTCCTGAGCGAAGAGCGGCAGACTGCACACAAAGCAGTAAAACAGTAGATAAATATATTTCTTCATGTTGTCGATATGTTAAACGGTTCTTGAAAAAAAGGCGGTGAATACGGTAATGCCCCATAGAAGAAGCAGGGTAATGCCGAAAGAAACGGTCAGCGGACGGATTTCTTTAAAGGCTCGTCCGTTCCGGCGTGATACGTAGATCCGATAGCCGAAAAAGACCGCTGACAGCGCAAGCAGGTAATTGAGAATGTCTATCATAATTTGTCTATCAATGTTTGAAGGGGATGATTTTTCTTGTTCGTTTTCTCTTGTTCCATTTGCTCATAGAGCTTCTGTAACTCCGCTTGCACGGCTTGCCTACGCAACTTCGATTCCTGACTCTCTTCTTGGATATACATTTCGTAGTTGGACTTGAGATGTACCTTCACTTGTGAGAGGCTCATGTTCAAGATTTGCTTGGCTACCTGGGTGGTGGCGTTGACTACGCTGGTCACTTCGCTGGCCATCGTGCCGATGGAAGAGAGCGGCATGTCAATGTTCTGTACAAGACCTTGTTCCATACGCTTGGCTGCACTGGCTTTCAGGTTATTGGGCAGGTTCAAACCTTCCATGGCATCATTGTCGAAGACAACCACCGATACGGGATTGAGGTTGTCTCCTACCTTCAGGTTGCTGACTACCACATCGAGGCGGTTGGCTCCCAAAGTGGCGATACCGTAAAACAGCGTGTTGGCCGGTATCTTCATGCCGGATAGGGTTACGTCCTGAAGCAACCGCATCCGTACCGTACTGCCCGTGACTACGGTCTGGTCGCCGTGGATGCAAGCCCTGAAGAGGTTGCTGTTTCCCGGTGCGGAGGTCGGTTGGCGGCGTACCCGCTTGCCGTTTTCGGCATGGTAGATCGGGCCTTTTTGCATCAGGCTGTCGGCGGATGGATGGCCGGAAGGGTTGGCAGCGGCTTTCTCCGTTTTTCCCTCTTGGTCATAATTGACAATCCGTTCATACATGCGCTTGCGGTATTTGTCGGATTCTTCCAGTTCCTTGCGGATGCGTGAGTTCTTCTTGGCTTCCCGGATAATCTCGTTGAGCGCCTGCTCGTCCTCCAGTCCGTCCAGTTGGCTTTCCAGCTGATGAGAGAAGCGTCCGTTCCGGCCACCTCCGTATTCTGCCATGACTTCGCTGTACGGATCGTTCTGCATACGGCGGATGCGCTCCAGTGTGGCACGGTCATACCGCTCCTGCTGGTTTTGCAGCTCGAAGTAAAAATCAGATCCTTTGACCTGAGACTCTTTCAGGATGCGTGCCTTCTCCTGCTCTTCCAGTTTGTCCTGCTTATAGGCTTCCATCTTGTCGTTCACCTTGTCGGCCATTTCCGACTGTGGTTCCAAAAAGGCTTGCGAGGCGGCCTGTCTGTCACTCCCTGACGGCACGTTCCCGTCCTCACGGATGAAGAATACATAAAGGAAGAGGATGCCCAGGATTACCGGGATGGCCATCAACAGCTTGTTCTTGTCTTTGATAAGTTTATTCGGTTCCATGGTCGGTTGGTTTAGAGGTTTCTGACTGGTTTTCATTCTTGCCCGGAGAAGCTGCCTGCGATGTGTTGGTGCCGTTGCTTTCCACGGGTTCGGAATAGCGGACAATCCAATCTTCTATCTTGGCTCCGTGCGCATTTTCCTCGCTGCGGGACAGCATATCATAGATGGTGAACTCCGCTTCGATATTACGTGAGATGCTTCCCCGTGCCCGGTACCCGGTCTGCGTGAAGATTATCTTTCCGGAAACGGGTATCGTTTGTGTGTTAATCTCTACATCCTTGATGCGTACCCCGTAACGGATATTCTTTTGTATGAGTGAGTTCAGCATATTCACATCGTTGTACTCGTTCAACAGCTCCTTCCCCTTGTTGCCTATGAGGTTGAGCGCAAGCGAAATGTTCTTCTCGTAGCTGCTCTCGTCAAAGGCATACCAGTGGGTTACGAAGGTCTTTACATGGTTCATGTATTCGTATTGCCGCATATCGCTGGCAGACAGGCTGCTTGCCTCATAGACTTCTCCCTGCCTGTCGATGACGAGAGCCTGGCCGTATGCTTTTTCTATTTTGTTGATAAGGAAGATGATACTGCTGGCAAAAGCGATAGTCAGAATGATGCAGTACCCGGCTGAAAGCCGGATAGTCAGCTTGACCGCATCATCTGCTCCTTTGAATTTCATCAGATTCATAGTTCTATTTTTTATTGTTGTCGTTTATGAAACTTGCCCCGATAGAGGCGGCACCGCCTACGTTGGTCAGCTTGCCGCCTGCCGCTGCGCCTCCCATCAGGGCGATGGTGGCCGCCGTGGTGACGATTGACACGGTTTTCGAAATGATTTTCCCGGCATCGCTGTGTCCTACGATTTTGGAGGATAGCCAGAAACAGCTGCAATAAGCACCAATCAGGGCGAGATCCATTCCTAAATATTGTATCTGCTGCGTAGCTGCGTCCACCATGTCGGCACTTTCCGTATAGATGGCCTTGAAGGTCTGCCATATGATTTGGTTCAGAATATTGATGACGGTGAATACCATACAGGCGGAGCAGAGCGTACCGAACCAGATACTCAACTGTTTCTGAAAGACCGGCAACATGCTTACGGCAAAGACAAACGGGCCGAGAATGACCAGTAGCTTGACAATGACCACGCCGATACCCAAGATGACTACTTGTATGATTCCTACCAATAGGGCGGAAATGCCATGAAGCACAAGGGTGGCGAGGTTGGCGGGGTTGAGCAGCTGCACAATCTTCTCCACGCTGGAGCGTACACCGGTCATTTCGTCCTCTTCCATCTTTTTATCCAGTTCGTGCTGCATGGCGCCGGTGCTGTCTTCTCCGGCTGCTACCTCCGACTGGAGGCTGTGTTTGTCGTATTCGGCAATCATCTCTCCTTGTTCGATGGCTGATTGTGCCATGAACTGGGCAAATTCCTGCGCACGCTCGGAGGTCAGCGAGGTGGCTTCGTTGATTACTTCCATCGTGCCTACGATGGTTTGGGCGATGGGGGTGTATATGCTTAGGCAGAAGAACAGTACCAGGCAACGGGCGATTTCCATCATGTCGGGAAATTTGTCCTCATTCGGGCTTAACAGCTGGCTGGCTCCGTGATAGAGATAGTTGTATGCTAGGTTGCAGATAAAGCAGATGACACCAACACCGAAGGCGATGACTGTCATTTGCGAAACGAGTTCCATCGTCAGACCGTCCGTGATCTGAAGTCCCCAGAGAAAATTATCTTGATTCATAACGCTTTAATTGGTGTGTCGTGTGAAAGCGGCCAACCGTCCCTGGTAATAGGTCTTCCGGTTATGCCCCTTCATGGATTTGTAAATGACCGTGGAACGCACGGATTCGTTAAACTCACGCATCTCTTCGGCGGCTTTTTCCACCGATTCCTTCACCTGCTCGATAAAGGACATGCGCCCTTCCGAGTTCATCGAGAAGTAACTGGTCACGGTGGCCACCTTGAACAGCAGGTCGGTACTCAGGCTCAGATTGACGGTCACACGCTGAAAGTTGAGAAATTTCAGGCAGTGGTAATTCGATCCTACGTTCAGGTAAAAGCTGTAGTCGCTGCTCAGGCAGGCTACGTCGTCCAGCAGGTCGGCAAGCTCTTTCAATGATTTGAGTTCCTTCAACTGGTCGATCTTTTGCAGGCCGAGCCGCAGTTCCTGGGCATCGATCATTTCATTGATTTGTGTAACCCATTTCTTGACATTGGCGATCCATTCCGTTGAGTTCAGCAGGGTGTGGCCGGGATCATGCACGACGAACTGGGCATGAACACTGCCGGTTCCCATCAGCTATCGAGGCGGCAAGTCCGAGTATGAGAATGATTCTTTTCATGACGGTTATTTGTTGGTGATGAATAATAGGGTGAATATGACACATACCAGCCAGGCTGTCAGATAGCTCTTGGCATTTTCCTTTTTCGTGGCGAGTGCCCATACCACGAAAATGAGCGCACGCCCAAAAAGTGCGGCGGCAATGCTTCCGGCAAGATTGTATGCGCTGCCGTTGAAGTCGGTTGACCAGCCTAGAAGGGCGGTCAGCCCTTGGGTGGCGTCATCCATACTTTTTCCTCCTTTCCTCCAGATAGCGGTTGATGGCCGTATAGGTCGAGCCGCTTTCGTTGAACAACTGCTTCAGTCGTACTACTGTCGCCTGGCGCGAATCGAAGGCTACGGCGGCGAAGTCGGACACCTCGTTGCGGAAGATGAAGGCATCGTTCGACATCTTGATGAAAAACTCTCTCCAGCGTTCCGTGCGCTGCAACGACTCGATCATATAGGCCTCTTCGTCCGTGATGGAAAGCACGGCTTTCACTTCCGGCAGGTTCTGCCGGTGTTCTGAATGGTCGAGGATAATCTTGGTCGCGCAGTTGATGATGATGGAGTCCTTGATACTGGACGGCATGTTTTTCAAAAACAGGATGTTCTGTGCGGCCAGCGTGATGCTTCCCTCCTTTTTACGGAAGGTTCGGTACAGGTAGGCGATGAAGTCTCCGAATTTCTCGTCTTGCAGGAAGTCGAGTGCTTCGTCGATGATTAGCTCTTTGGCAAACCCCTGGCGTTTCTTGATTTTATCCACGATCATTTGCAGGGTGATGATGGCAACGAGTGGAAAGTACTCTTTCTTAGAGGCATCTTCCATATCGAAGGCTATCAGCCGGTCATGCACGATATCCACGTTCTCGGTAGCGTTCAGCAGGAATGACAGCTCTCCGTCCGTATAGGGTTCCAGTAAAAGCAACAGCTCCTCTATCTCGAATTTCTGTTTCTCAAACTCGGTCATCCGTTTGCTGAACACTTCCTTCAGATAAGCCCGGTAAGTTATCAGCGTCGGGAAGATACGCTCATGCTTCTCTCCTATTGAAGAATTGTTCACATAGTCGTAAAATCCGATGACGGATTTCCTGAGAATGGCGTTTTCGGCAGGCAGCATGGGTTCACGTACCTTCCAAATGTAGCTGATAATGGCGACGATGGTCTTTATCTGGTCATCGGCAGACTCGGCATCCGTGGTGTCGATGTACAGGTATTTGCCGTTCTTGTCACGGTCACACAAGAAGGGGTTGAACGCAAATTTCTTCTGCTCGGTAGAGTCGAAGTATTTGCCCCGGTTCAAGGCTATCATCGAGCGGTAAGAGCCGCCGATGTCAATGATCATCACATCCCGGCCCAGCTCATAGCTTTGCAGGATGTAATTGTTCAGCCAGAAAGATTTACCGGAACCGGACGGGCCGATAACGATGCGGTTCTTGTTGTTCAGCGCCGGATAATCCCAGAGGTTTATCTTGGCGGGAGTACCGAAACGGTCATGGTAGATATGCCCTTTCTCGTCCGAAAGGTACATCCCCTCTTTTTGCAGATAGCAGATGGCCTGCTTGGTCGTGTTGACGAAGCCCCGGTAATTGGCCCTGGCATTGCCGGGTATGTTGCAGAAGAACAGGTTGCACAGCTCGGCGTTCTCCACATAGCACGAACTTTGGTTCATAAAGCTGAAGCCTTGCTGTACCAGTGCGGTTTTCCGCATGAGCGAGGTGCGGTCTGTATCGTTCAGCACGACATTGAAGGCGGTATAGGCGGTCTGGTAGTCGAACTGGGTAATCTCATCGCAGAAGGCTGCCTGCTCGCGTTGCTTCTCTGCCGCCGGAGGGTAGAAGTTGGTGATGTAGTTCAGCGCGTCTTTCTCCGCACCGATGGCCGTTACGGTGGCATCTGGATCGGTTATCTCTATCACGATGTTTACGATGTGGTTGAACGGCAGGCCAAGTCCTACGGGGTACAGCATCGAGCATTTGCTCCGTATGCTGTCCGGTATCTCTATGTTTCCCCCGTATGCCTTCGACTTGCCGGTGTGCGGCACGGCCAGTTCCTGAAGATGCTCGCCTTCGTTGGTCAGCGAAAGGATGGAAACGTGCTGCTGCCCTATTTTCATGCTTCCGCTTTCACTGACAGCCATAGGGTTGACGCTCTTCTGCGTGGCATCGTTTTCCGGTGTCTCGTAAGAGAGGTTGACGTAGTCGTAGATGGCGTTGTTCAGTTCCGTATCATCCATCTTGCGTATCTCAAACTGCTGGATGGACGACAAACCGTTCTCAAAGTTCATCAGAAAGGCTTCCATTTCTGTCAGCCGTTGCTGATATTCCTTATAAGGTTGCTTGAACGGGTAGTGCAGCTTTCGCATCAGCGAGGTGCCCGATGCGCTTTTGCGTATCTTACCGTTTCGGCTGCCGTTCGTGAACGTCACATACAGGTTGGTGTAACTGTTCAGTATCTCCTTGCCGTTGAAATGACGGTTGTTCTCCGCTATCAGGGCATTGGAAGAGTATTCTGCATGATGGTATCGCCCCGTATAGTAGAAATTCTGCTGATGGATGACCGTGCCTGCCGGAAGCAGCTTCAAAAGAGCCTCCAACCGCTCATGGATGTATTGCGCCTCGCTTTCCGACAAGGTGAACACTTCGGGCAGAAGCAGCCGGTAGCCGACGGTGATGTCACCGTTCCCGTTGATGACGGCGTTCTCCGTGATGGTCTGGATAGGCAAGACACTTTCCAGATCCACGGATTTGTCCTTCACCTCTATCTCTGTCTGCCGGATATACAGCAGAGCAATCAGCAGGCACAGCGCACAGATTAGCAGGGATATGAGTATGATGATTCCTATCATGGTTGCTGTTTTAGGATGAATTTGAAAATCTGCCGTTTGTCCGTTATCTGCCGGGGGGTGGCGTTCTTGATCCGGAGGCCGGTCAGGTAGTCCGGGTTACCGGCCTTGTGTTCCTTTTTCAAGGTTTGGAACAGCAGACCGGATAGAAACAGAATGGCGGAAATGATTCCGATGATGAGTATCGGGTGCAGCTGCTTGAATATGCTCACGATGATGATGATGGCCGTCAGCAGCATGAAGATGGCGAACTGTCCCGATGACAGACCGAAGAACTTGATCGGCTTGTTGATTTTACGCATGGTTCTCATGGCTCTTCGTTTTTAGATAATCAGGAAGGCTACCATGATGACTACCACGGCGATGATCCAGCCGAGCAGGTATTCCTTGGCATGGGGATTGTTCGTGGCAAGCGAATAGATGACAAAGACCAGAGCGATGCCGAGTACCGCCGCCAAAATGTATTTGGCTACGTCCAGAATGGTGTCCGCACCCTCTTTGGCTTTGTCTGTCACTTCGGATAGGCTGTTAATCTTCAGGCCGCTTTGTGCCTCCGCCACTTGTGCCGTTCCCAACAGCGTGAAGAATATGAGAAAGGTGAAGATAACCTTTCCATAGCGGTTAATGACTTGGTTCGCTTTTTCTCTTACATTTTCGATTGCTTTCATTTTGTTCCTATTTTTAATTAAACATGAATCGTTTTCAGTCTCTCCCATTGCACATCCTTATACTTGATGGATATGGGCTCTTCTTTCGGCTGTTCCGGCAGTGGTTTGCCTGAGTAGTAGTAGGCTCTTCCATGCAGGTACATATCGGCTATCTCGGCAGCCAATTCCTCTTCTTCCAGCTCAGGCTGAAATACCACGCAGATGACCGGACAGGCTCTCTCCTGCCCTTCCTTGCGCACCGCCTCCCTTATCGGCTTCTCTTTCTCCTTTCCGGAAGAAAGTGCTTTCTTCTTTTTCCGAAAGTAAAAGTGAAGCGTGACACAGGCGAGTATGGCAACCAGTATCAAATCCACTACGTTCATAAGAGTTGCCAGATAATGAGCCAAGTGACCAATGCCGTGATATAGGTGATGATGGCCTCTTTGGTGCGCTCGTGGTTGCTTATCAGCTTTTTAAGTACCGCTAGTCCGGCACATAGAAAGCCTACCCCTATCAGCATGGCGCCTATTTCACGGTATAAGGAGATCAGCCGGATACATTTGTATCGGCTAACAATATGATAATAAGCATGGTGATATGATTTGTCGGTTAGTAGAGCAGTATCTTTATTCCTACGTTCCAGACAGTGTTCCACTTGTCAATGGATAGGGGATTCCAATGTTGTTGTATGCGGGCAAGCAATGCCGTTCGGGGCAGGATGAATACTTCCAGTTCCGTTTCCAGTTTCGGGCCGATGATGAAGTTGTATTCCTTATCGGGGTGGCGGACGTATTCTGTACCGATGAATCCTCCCAGGCCGATGCCCCAGTAAACGGATTTCAGGTTGCAGGCCAGGGTTCTGTAATAACCGCCGTCCACAAAAAAGTCCTTACCCTTGTCATGTATCGTTTCGGGAATCGTTTCTTCCGGGTTCAAGGTAGAGACTTGCGGTAGGTTGGCTGTATATTCGTAAGGTTTCTCAAAATAGCTAAACCCGGCTTTCCAATAGCTTGTCCGGTTGATGTATCTGGAAAAGGACAGGTTGTAATAGTTGCCTGCATTGCCGAACAGGTTAGTGCCGTAGTTCAATTCAAGTGCCGGGATGTTCTCATAATGGCGTTGCGCAAAAGCGCTTACGGTGCATAACAGCAGGCTAAGGCTGATAGCAGTCAGTCTGATGTGTTCCATGGGAATTACTCTTTAGGTTATTAATGTTATATATTTTTCTATTTGTCTCATACGGTGTTTCCAATTTACGCGGATTCCTGTCTGCAGAACCGAATCAAGGTGCTTATCGCGTTGTTTTCGCTCCAAACATATAGATTATATACGGGAGGACAAATTTTATGAAGGGCTTTTAAAGGGCCTTTCGTGTTTATTTAATGTGCATTAAAAAATACATGTGCCGTAAACCGGCAGGTGTGGAATAATTCTACAGAAAAAAGCCGGATAGGATTAGTTGTGTAAAACTGTCCTGCCCGGCTTATAGGGTTTGGTTTATATGCGCTTTCGGATGTTGCTCAATGCTTGTGGCGTGATGCCGATATAACTTGCTATGTCTTTTAAGGGTATTGAACGTAACAGCCATTTTTCATTGGCCAAAAGCGCTTTGTAACGCGCTTCGGCATCCAGTGTGTAAAACTCCTCTTCCCTTATTATTTTGCGGTTGATGGATCTTACCAAATGTATTCTGGCCAGCTTGTTGAAATTGATGGATAACTCATATAGCTGATGAAGATCTTTTTTGGGCAATCTCCAGATCTTGCATGGCTCCAATGCCTTGATATTGTAGTGGGCATGGTGTTCTTCATGTGAAAGGAAAAAATTGATGAACTCTTTGGCTTGGATAAACCGTGCTGAAATCTCTCTATTCTCTTTGTCCGGAAACCATAACCGGACGATGCCGGATTCCAGATAATAGAGGTAGCATACTTCCTCGCCCCTGGTGACGAGGTGTTCTCCCTTTTTGATATGGATAAGCTCGAAATGAGCATCAAGATACGCCTTTTCTTCGTCTGTCATCCGCACGTGAAGATGGGCGCCCATTACCATGAGCGTCTCATCTATCAGGGTGGCAATTGTTTGAACCATTGAATTTGTTTTATGTTTATATAAGGGTACGGAAACGTACCCTCTAACATGGACGTGGCGTTCCAACAACAAAGGCACGCCCCGTACCAGTTTCATACTGGTACAGGCATGCGCCTGTTGTTGTTAATTCCTTAACGATAGATGCCACTCTTTTGTTAGACAGACGGACGTATGTAAAAAGCGGGCTGCCAATTTTCTGACAATCCGCTGCAAAGATACTATTTTATGGTTTTTGTTCCAACTTTTAGGGATTTAAGTTGACGGCAAGGTCTTCTGGACGAATGCCTACTACCTTTATATAGATATCCCGGTAGATGTTCTCCTTAATCTCCTTGTCCTCTTCAGAATAAAGCCATGCGGTAAATTCATGATAATATTCGCCGGTTCCCAATTTAAAGAAATCCTTATATTGATAATGTCTGCTCACGGGAATGCCTTTCTTGTTTAACAAGAAGCATGATTTAAGCGCATCGTGATATTGCGAGGTCAGTATCGCCTTTATCTTTTTCGTCGAAATATTCCAATGTTTCCTGGTCAAAGAAAAACTGTACGGTGTAGGGCCACTTCTCCCCTTTTCCTTTGATGTACTGGTATTGGAATTTGGTTCTCTCCAGCTTTTTGTTGATACCGTTTAAGATGCTGGTCACCTTCTTCTTCCGGTCATGGTTGTCCTTTACCGTTACATCAAATTCCTTGGCAAGTTGGTCAACCGTAACGGTGAAATAAGGTGCTTGTCCTTGGTCAATCTTATACTTGATCAGGTAAATCATTTTCGCCAGGTTCAGATAAAACTTGCGGTAGCCTTTGCGGTTGGGCAGGTTACGGTAGTCTTTCAGTTCCAGCAGATTGTATTCGGTAAGCAAAGTATTCATCAGATCTTTGCTCAGATGCACGTTGTAATTCCGCTTGGTGCGCTTTTTCGTGCCGAAGTTATCCTTTATCTCAAAGCGGTCCAGTATTTGAATGAACTTATATTGCGTCTTGCCGTTCATGGCGTATGCTACACTGAGGTTGGATGTCCCTAAACGGTATAACGCCGCTTCAAAGGTGTTCTCTATCGGATGCTCTATCTTTTGGCCGTTCTGTTCGGTGATATATACCGGACGTTGGTTGCTGAACAGGAAATCAAGCTGCTTCTCGGTCAGTTTTCGTTGCAACTTGGTTCGTTCATACCCCATGACCTCACAAAAATCGTTGATGGAGAACCAGCAGTCGCCGAACAGATCTTTCATTTGTGAAGATGCCACGTAAATGATAATGTCAGACATGACAGTGCCGCCTGCATCAAATAGAACTTCCAATACTTTCGTGTTGGAAGACTCGCTGAGAGTCCTGGGGACTCTGCTCAACTCTTTTTGTGTATTACTTTCCTTCATAGGCGGACACTTGTTGTTTACTGATGCAAAGATACGTTTTTTTTACGGAGATAGTGAATCTAACTCCCTATAAATGAAGATTCCAAAGCATTTTTTTTCGTGCTGTTTCTTGATTTAGTTGTGTAAAAGTGTCCCGACTACGGCTGTTTCCGATCCCCCAGTTGTGTAAAAGTGTCCCGAATGGCCGGTTTAGTTGTGCAGAAGTGTCCCGGATTCCTGATTTAGTTGTGTAAAAGTGTCCCGAATGCAGATTCTAGTTGTGTAAAAGTATCCCGACTTTCCTGTTCAGTTGTGCAGAAGTGTCCCGAATAGTCGGTTAGTTGTGCAGAAGTGTCCCGGTTACGAGAAGATGCCAGTAAGTGCTAACTTGCAATAATATAGTTGATTATACGGAAAACCTCCCTTATTAGTTGTGTAAAAGTGTCCCACAAATACTTAAATCCCTAAAAACCTAAATAAAACGAAGAAATGATTTTGTTACCGTATTCTTACTTTCGGAAAAAAATTTTGAGGTGGAAACAAGTAGAGGTTTGAATTCTTTAACATATTGTCCAGGATAATAGGCAAAGGGATTTTCCGCAGTTGTGTAAAAGTGTCCCGGTTCAATGCCGGCCTTCACTAAAACGGTGTGCAAAAATAACGCCTGCCCGACGGATGCAGTCGAACAGGCGTATATATTTTTCCGAAAGTAGAATCAGATGCTCATATACTTCTTCAGTATCGCTTGAATCTCCTTGTTATGGCTGGTCAATATGTCTTCAAGAATGTTGTTTGCGATGTTGTGCATTCCTAATCCAGTGGCCATAGCAATCTGCTTCAGCTTTCTGTGGGTTTCGCTGGATATCCGGATTACTTCGGTGTTCTTTAATTTTCGCTCTTCCAGATATTCCGAGAATTTTTTTCCGCAGACTTTGCTTTCTTCTGTTTTTGGAGAAGACTGCACGGAAGGTTTGGATTCCGGCTTTTCCATTTGTTCCGGCTGAGGTTCTTGGACGGTTTCTTTGACTGGAGCCGATTCTTTCACCTCTTCATGGATGGGGTGCTCAATCGCAGGTTGGGGGATAGTGCTTTCCGCAACACTTCCGATCTGCTGGATTTCCTGCTCTTTCTTACTGGCGCTTTGCAGCAAGAGTTTTCTCATGGCGGCTGATGATGTCCTTTCTTTGTTGGTTGCCATAGCTTTATTCTCCTATATGGTTACAGATTAATTCCAATACCTCTTCACAGAAAGCATCACAGGATGATGGTACGCTTTACTCAGCGTACTTAAATTGCGTTGATAGTCAACCCTTGAATCCTTGATGTAGTTTTGCATCAACTCGAAAGGCAAGGTTTTTTTATTTTTCAAAATTTCTTTGAACTCCAGCACATTCGGAAGAACACGGTTCATAACACCACGCACGGTAGTCTTTTTACCAATCTTTCGACGGCTTTCGATAATCCCTTCATAGATGTTATAGTAAAAGGTCAATGTAGGTCTTAAATCGGTCTGGTTCGGTTCGAAGGGAATGATGATCACGTCAACGAAGTGCAGCGTTTCAACTACACCGTTTTGTTTCAGGTTACCCGGAAAATCGACAAGTATAATGTCGTAATTGTCCTGAAGGAAATCCAGTTGGTTGATGAACTCTGAGGAAGAGATATTGATAACCTCATATTCTTCTTCCTTTTTCATGATTCCGTCCTCGGCTTCGTCCTCACGTAATTTTCCGATAGTGTTCTGCATGTCGTCGATATCCACCACGGCAATGGATAAGCCCCCCTCTTCGTTTGACTGCGAATGAATATAACCTGCAAACAAAGCTGTCAGCGTAGACTTCCCTACCCCGCCCTTGGGATTCTCAAAAGCTACGACTACTCCTGGTAATATTTGTCCCATAATGTACGTTTTTAAGTATGTGCGCAAATATATAAATAATAAATTAAATAATTGCATACTTTTTATA
>ENA-OQCD01000062-OQCD01000062.1-human-gut-metagenome-genome-assembly--contig:-NODE-62-length-23175-cov-1.749262_pt1 | contig 23175 bp, 27 predicted proteins | sample MGYA00242755_ERZ504571 | MGnify/ENA primary metagenome ERZ504571 (study PRJEB26092, sample SAMD00036274) | human gut metagenome | host: Homo sapiens | study: EMG produced TPA metagenomics assembly of...
TGAATGTACTTTTTAATCTGTGGATATGGTTATGGAACAACAGCAGTTGTGAAAGATGCCCTATTAAATAGTTATCAGGTATTTGTAAAGAAATCAATTTCAGCATATCAGATGAAATATTTTACAGAATGGTCAGACATAGATGTGGTTATCTCAACCGTTGATGTAGAATTTCCAGTGGAAAAACCATTTGCCAAGCTCCAGCAAATGGCATGGCAGCTGTTGGGTAGCCTGATATTAGTTCTGCTTTTTGGTATTCTGTCTTATCTACCAGATCAAGACCATTCTGAAACAACGGAAAATAGACGAAATGAGAAAAAGCTTTGTAAATACCATGATACATGAACTGAAACGCCCTGTACAGACCTTGAAAATGTGTATTGCCTTTCTCAACAACAAGTCCATGCGTACAGACGAAAGAGCAATGGATGAAGTAGTAAAGGATTCCATGTTTGAACTGGACAATCTTTCTGCCTACCTGGCCAAAGTAAGGGATATGACACGGGCTGACTATGGACACACGCCTCTCCACATCCGTACTTTTGATTTACGGGAAACCGTAGATAAATTAATCCGGCTGGTCAATGTTCCTACCAATAAAAAGGTTACCATCCATCCGCACTATGAAATGAAATCCACTTTGGTCACCGCTGACCCGGTACATATTGCCAACATCATCAGCAACCTGATAGAGAATGCCATCAAATACTCCGGCAAAGAAGTCCGGATTGATTTATCCTGTATACAGAAAGAACACACCCTTACTATACAAATAACAGATAACGGAATTGGAATTCCGCCAGCAGAGCAAAGCAAGGTTTTTGATAAGTTTTATCGCGGCAACCATATACCGGACCAAATATACCGGGTATAGGACTAGGACTAAGTTACGTAAAGCTCCTCACCGAAGCACACCACGGACATGTATCCTTGACAGCCAGCCGAGTAAAGGAACGACTTTCAGTATTGTACTACCTCAATAATCATTTCAACAATCCACATAAGATGAAAACAATCAAAATACTTTTCGCAGATGATGATTTAAAATACTCCATGCTCTTAAACGTTTTTTGGAGGCAGAAGGCTATGAAGTTACTTACGCAGAAACGGAAACATTGCCTTACAACAATTTCCCTTAATAAGGCCCGATTTGGTATTGCTTGATATCAATATGCCCGAACTGAACGGCTTCGAGGTAGCGGCAAAAATACGGAAACAAAATCATCAGGTACTTATTTTCTTTCTTTCAGACCGTAGCGATAAAGCCGACCGTCTGAAAGGCTTTGATCTGCAAGCCAATGATTATCTAGCAAAGCCTTTTTATCCCGAAGAGCTGTTGGCACGTATCCGTGAACGGTTTCAATGTGCAAACAACAGAATTGAAACAGAAAGCTATACATTCGGAAAAAGTACATTTAACTATACCACCAATAAATAAGGAGGAAATAACAAGGTACTGATTACTTCCCGACAGGCTGAGATACTTCGAATACTAGCTAAAAAACCTCCATGTTCCGGTAGACCGGGAAATACTTTTGAAACATGTATGGGGAACTTCATCCTATGCCAATTCGCTGGCATTGAAATGTACAAATAACCTATTTACGAAAAGCGTTGCGCAATGATTCCAGCGTGAAGATAGAATCACTGATGAAGAAGGGGTATGTGTTACACACTGAAAAAGGACAAGAAAACTCTTTATAGTTCGTCATTCTTCATTTCATTCAGAAAGGCAAACTATAAAGAGTTTCAAATAGCTGAAAGCACTTTTGTTATAATGTACAAGTTCCTTCGACCAGCTTGCCCATTGCCCATACGGCACGGATATTCAAGTCCTGGTCAAGAATCAAGATATCGGCATCTTTGCCTTTCTGAAGTGAGCCCTTGCGGTCATATACTCCCATAATCTTGGACGGAGTTTCCGAAGCCATACGGACAGCATCTTCCAATGGGATTTCTGCCTTTTGCACCAAGGTACGGATCAAACGGTCCATGGTAGCCACACTGCCTGCCAAAGCAGAACGGTCGGCCAGTTTGCACACACCATCCTCAATGATGACACGAGGGTCAAAAGCTACATTGCTTTCACTGGCGGCACATGCCAAAGCATCGGTAATAACACAAGCACGTTCCACTCCCTTAATCTTATATATCAGGCGCAAGATAGTAGGAGGAACATGAATACCATCGGCTACCACTTCCACTGTCATATCGTCTATCAGATAGATACTTTTCTACTGTACCTTCATATTTTATACTCACGACGCTTATGGAAGCCCGGCATCGCATTATAGAAATGTGTAGCATGAGAATAACCGGACTCCCAGGCTGCACGGATATCTTCATATTCGGCCTGTGTATGTGCCACAGAAGCCAAGATACCTTTTCCTGTGATATACTTACCAAACTGCATGGCACCCGGCAATTCGGGTGCAGCATCCCAACGCTTGATACAGCCCCACTTCTCTACAATAGGGATATATCCTTCGGATCCGGGTCTATGTTTTCAGGCATCTGGCCGCCTGCCATCTTCATGTTAAGGTAATGTCCTTCAAGATGAAGACCAAGTACCGGACTGTCCGGTTCCGCCATCAACTTGGTACAAGTTTCGGCAGCCGCCTCAATCATCGGTACGGTAGAAGAAGACAATGTTGGAAAAATACTGGTAGTACCATGTTTCATGTGAGCATTAATGGCTGTACGGAAAGCCTCTTCCGTACCTTCCATAAAATCACCGCCACCACCACCATGACAATGGATTTCCACACCACCGGGAACAACATACATACCTTTAGCGTCAATCAGCTCGGCTCCGATAAACAGCTAAATCACAATTGGTAACTTCTAAAATCTTATTGTCGCGCATAAGGACAGACCCGTCCTTCAACCAGCTGTGGGGTAAGAATCTTTGCGTTAATGATTTGGGTCAACATGATACTATGATAAGTTAGAATTTTTAATTGGCATATTAAATTTGCCAACAAAATAGCAACTTTTCACTTTCTAAACAGATTTCCCCAATTTATTTCCAACTTTTTAATAAATAAGCCCCGCTTATAAAATCAAGCGGGGCACAGATAGTGGAAATTGAAACAAATCTTTTTACTTACTCATTAAACTAGCCTACCTGATTTAAGTCCTTTACCTGTTGCGGTCAATATGATTTCTCCCGGTTTATCAGTACTTTGCACAACAGCAGTCATCATTCCGTTAAACACTTTCATCTGCGGAACATGGAAAAGTTCCAATGAAGTGGGATCTCCGTTTGCACCGGTACGATAGGTTCCCGCACCTTTTTACAGAATACTTGATGAGATGCTGCGCATCGGGACAAAGATTACCCTCTTTGTCCACCACTCTTACTGTGACAAATGACAAATCCTTGCCATCAGCCTTTATTTCATTGCGATCTGCAACCAGTTCTATATGGTCGGGCTTGCCTGCCGTATGGATTTCCTTTTCGGCCACAGCTTCCCCCTTCTCATTATAGGCAACCACTTTTTACGGTTCCCGGCTCATACTTTGTATCCATCCACATCAAAACGGTAGCGTTTCTGGCGTTTGAAATCTGCTATGGAAGCAGAATCCGCACTATTTTCAGCCGTTACAGTCAAATCTTTGGTACGCTTACCCTGACTCTTGCCATTGATAAACACTTCTGCCGACGGATAATTTGTATAAACAAAGATAGGAGTCACTTCTCCTTCACGTCCCGGCCATGTCCAATGAGGAAGGATATGCAGCGTTTCTTCATCTTTGTTCCAATGACTGCGGTACAGATAGTAACGGTCTTTGGGCAATCCGGCCAGGTCGATGATACCGAACAAAGAAGAATGGCTGGGCCAATCAGTATAATAAGGAGTCGGTTCGCCCAAATAATCGAAGCCCGTCCATACAAATTCTCCGATACCCCATGCGTTATCCTCATGCCAAATCCAGTCATCCTCTGGCAAATTGACCAACCACAATGTTCCACATCGTAAGAAGAAGACTGATGATCGTCATATTTCTTCATAGCCTGACGGACAACAGGGAATTTATAGACGCCACGCGAACTTACTGTAGAAGCGGTTTCACTACCTAGAATAATCTGCTGAGGCAATTTCTTATAGTTTTCTGGATATTTATGAGGGCGGTAATTGAAACCGGCCACATCCATCACAGCAGCCATATTATTATTTACTACAGCATCAGGCGCATCCATACCTTGTGTTACAGGACGGGTAGGATCTTCACGATGACAGATATCCTGTAACATACGCGAAAGCTTTGGTCCGTTATTGCCATTCCACTGGTCGGGTACTTCGTTACCGATGCACCACATAACAATACTCGGATTGTTACGGTAATGACGGATCAGATTAGTCAGATCCTTCTCCACCCATTCATCAAATATTTTATGATAACCGTTGGCCATCTTTGCCGATTTCCACTCGTCGAAAGACTCCACCATCAGCATCATACCCATTTCATCACAAGCCTCCACCAATTCGGGTGCCGGCATATTATGAGAAGTACGGATGGCATTACAACCCATATCTTTCAGAATACGAATCTGACGACGTATAGCGGCATCATTTACAGCACCGCCTAACGGACCCAAGTCATGATGGTTACATACCCCCTTGAATTTGGTCAGCTTTCCATTCAGGAAAAAGCCCTTGCCGGGGACAATCTCCAAAGTACGGATACCAAAGCGGGTGGTATATTCGTCTTTCAAGGTATTCCCTTCATATACTTTGGATTCAGCTGTATAAAGAACCGGATTTTCAGGACTCCACAACTCAGGATTAGCCACTGCAAACTCCTGTTCAAACAAAGCATTATCAAAAACACTCAACTTGTTTTCTCCGGTAGCAACCACTTTGCCGTTTTTATCCTTGATCTGCGTCACAATACGGTAATTATCCTTATTAGCTCCTTCAGGGCTAACCAAAGAAGTTTTCAAAGACACTTTTGCATATTTGTCTGTCACCACAGGAGTGGTAGCATACGTTCCCCAAGCAGGAATATGCGTATCTTCATTGATTACCAGATGAACATTGCGGTACAATCCGGCCCCCGGATACCAACGTGATGATTCAGGCTCGTTTTCCAAACGGACTGCCAGTTCGTTCCTCTCACCCGGTTTCAGATAAGGGGTCGCATCCACATAAAAGGAATTATAACCGTATGGCCAATAGCCTGCCTCCTGCCCGTTCACATAGACACGGGCATGGCTCATTGCTCCGTCAAATATCAAAGTAGCCTTCTTGCCTTTTTCAAAACCGGGAGCATCAAAGTTCAGGCGATACCATCCGGTTCCTACAAACGGAAGACCTCCGGTACGTCCGGCATGTTCCATCGCCTCGGTCTGTCCATCTTGAGTAATAGCCATTTCCTGCTTGTCATTATTGATACTGAACGGACCATAAATCGCCCAATCATGAGGAACGGTGACGTTCTGCCATTTACTGTCATTATAACCGGGATTGGCAAATTCCGCATTATCTTCACGCGTAAATTTCCACCCTTTTTCGAAAGTCTGCTCTGTACGTACCTGCGCTTGCAAAAAAGCAAAATAACAAACAGCTCCTAACGCAGCACACAAAAATCGTTTCGTATTCATAGTTATTTCTTATTAGGATTTTCTGTTACTATAAAAGTAATTTCACCTGCCTTGATCAAATCATCATGCGAAATCAAATATTTATTAATTTTCTTATTGCCCAGTCTGATTTCCTTTATATAATCCCCTTGTCCTTCTTTCTTGATAACCAATTCTTTCTTGCCCCAATATTTAGGATCAAGCTGAACGGTCACTTTATCAAAAGTAGGAGTGGTCAATGTATATTCGGGCACACCCGGACAATCCGGATAGAATCCCATCATACTGAATATAGCCCATGCAGACATCGTACCCGTATCATCATTGCCGGGAATTCCATCCGGCTTAGTTGTGAAATACTTAGCCAGCAATTCCTTCACCAATTTCTGTGTACGCCATTCTTCACCTTTGAAACGACTGAACAGGTAAGGATAGGCTATATCGGGTTCATTGGCCGGATCATAATTTCCTTCATCAAACACGCTTTGCAATTTATCAACAAATTTCTTGTCGCTCCCCATCAACTTTACCAAGCCATTGATATCATGAGGCACAAAGAAAGTGTAATTCCATGCATTACCTTCATGAAACCGGGACTAGGTGCAAAATTAGCTCCTTCTTTCGGATCAAACGGTTCATAGAATTTGCCTTCTTTAGTTATCGGACGCAAGGTTCCGAAATCCTTGCTATAATAATTTTTATAGCCCATAGAACGTTTGCGGAACAATTTCGCATCTTCTTTCTTACCTAAAGCCTCCGCCAAGGTAGAAAGTGCATAGTCGGCAACATAGTATTCCAAAGCATGAGAAACCGAATTATCATACTGACTTTCCATCGGCACATACCCTTTGGACATATAATCGTCATTATCCGGACGCATCAGATTATCCTTGCCCGGAGTAGTGCCGACTTATACATCCCTTATAGCTTCGTCAATGTCAAAGTCTTGCAATCCCTTCATCCAACTGTCTACTAGAACAGGAATAGAAGGGTCACCTTCCATCGTCAATGTTTCACGACCATACAATTCCCATTTCGGGAACCATCTGTGTTCCTTGTACATGCCCATCATGGTGTGAATCATATCCATCTGACGCTCCGGATATACCAAAGTCATCAACTGGTGATAGTTACGATAAGTATCCCACAATGAGAATACCGTATAACGGTTACGGTTGGTGGTCAGAATCTTGTCTCCCTCCATTTGTGGATATTGTCCGCTTACATCCTGCAAAATATTCGGATGAACCATCGTGTGATACATAGCGGTATAGAATACTCCTTTTTGCTCTTCCGTTCCACCTTCACTTTGATACGGGAAAGATCATCGTTCCATTTCTTACGGGCTTCCGCACGCAGTTTGTCGAATGTTGTACCGAAAGGCTGTTCTTTTTTCCAGATTCAAACGGGCATTCTCTATGCTGACAAAAGACACGCCCATACTGACTTCAATCACTTCTTCCGCTGTGGTATCGTAAGTAAACCACACTCCTATATCATCTCCGCTTATTTCTTTTGTATAAGCAGTATAGAGTTTGTATTTACCGGCCGTATCATCCCATTGCGCCTCCACACCCATCGGACGCATCATTTTCCAATAACCGCGTTTTGCCGGTACTTTGTTGATACGCATTACAAAATAGATAGGAAATACCGCCTGAGGATTATAACAGAAAGTTCCCAACAATTTGGTACCTTCAATCTCACGGTCGTTTACAAAACGAACGGTAGCACCACTCTCATTGGTCAATCCCTCTCCCAGATTCAACAAGATATTGCTTTGTCCGGCAGGAAAAGTAAAGCGTGCATACTGGTACGTGGAGTGGCAGTCAGTTCACATTTCACATTGTATTTATCCAGTATATTGGTATAATAACCCGGATTTGCAGTTTCACCTTGATAGAAGCTTCCATAATTATGATAATCCACATCCAGTTTGCCGGTGGTAGGCATTAATAACAATGATCCCAATTCCGGACAGCCTACCCCGCTAAGATTAACGTGCGCAAAGCCGGTAAGATATTTATTATTGAATTCGTATGGAGTGGACCACCATTGCTTGTCTTTATCCTTATCCCCTTCGGGAACCCCCATCACATTGAAAGGAGTCACCGACATCATTCCATGAGGGGTTAATGCTCCGGGGTTTGTCGTACCGTAATTAGTAGTACCCACAAAAGGGTTTACATAATCTACCGGCTCTTTCTGTGCTGCCGCAGAAAAAACTGAGATACAAGCCAGAACAGCCGATAACAAAATTTGTTTCTTCATGCTATTTGTTGTTTATATAAGTTCTATTATTTCACTACAATTTCATCTGTAAACAAGAAACCTCCGAATTCGCCCGAAGATGCCTGATAACGTATGTAACGTGCTTTGGCATTTCCTTCCCAACCAAAGTTGGTGAAAGTCACCTTGTCATCCTTCACTACTTTGTGTTCCATGCGCTTCAGTTCCGTAAACTCCTTACCATCATTAGAAACGGAAATGATTACTTCTGAAGGCATAAAGACTTCAGGTCCACACACCTGCATAAAGTCTGCTCCAACAGAATGAATTTCTGTTTCTTTTTCCATATCAATGGTCACATCCATTCTTTTTTTGTCTATGAAACCTTGCCAGCGCTTGTCACCATAAGTCCAGCCTCCAATCACCCCATCTACCAAGGCACTATCACCACCAGCCGAATAGCCGGGATAATAAGCGGCATCCGGTCCGTAAGTCACTTTCTTACCTACTGCCAAGTGTTGTATGGGCTGATCCGCTCCCGGACGATTTCCTATCTCATTTTTCAAATCAAAAGGATGGTATCCTTCAGCTTTCAATGCCTCTACCTCTTTCAATGCACGAACATGAAAATCATCATAGTTCTTCACAGAAGGGGCACTCCAAGCAACTTCCGCCAAGGCAAGAATACGAGGATAAATCATCATTTCCGCATGTTCCGGAGTCGGAATATATTCTGTGAATAAATTAGCTTGTACTCCATACACCAACTGGACTTTATCCGCACTCAAAGTATCGGGTACAGGATTAAATGAATAAAACTTTTGGACAAAAGGCAGATAGCCTCCTATTGCTTCCGGCTGGGAATCAGGAGCATCCTGATAAGAATCAAAATAGCAGAACTCACCCGGACTCATAATAGCCATGTGGCCGGAATCAACCGCTTTCATTCCCCCTTCCGTGCCACGCCATGACATGACAGTGGCATTAGGTGCCAAACCACCTTCCAATATTTCATCCCAACCCAATAATTTACGTCCGTGGGCATTCAAAAAAGACCTCAATACGATGAATCAGATAACTCTGTAACTCGTTCACATCTTTCAAGCCCTCTTTTTTTCATACGTGCCTGACACAGTTTTGCAAGTGGGCCATGAGGCTTTACCGGCCTCATCCCCTCCTATATGAATATATTCGGACGGGAAAAAGTTCCATCACCTCTGTCAACACATTTTTCCAGAAACTCAAAAAGTCTTTTTCATTACCGACACAGAAATCGGCTTGTTTGTAAGGTTCGTGTGTACAAGACAACTCAGGATAAGCAGTCAGTACTTCTTCCGAATGTGCAGGCATCTCTATCTCAGGAATAACAGTAATAAAAACGTTCCTGAGCGTATGCCACCAGTTCGCGGATATCATCTTGAGTATAATAACCTCCGTGAGCATCTTTACTGCCTTTTTCTTCATACCGTCGTCCGTTATTCCACCATTCTTTCCAGGTAGGAAACTCACGCCATGCCGCAAATTCTGTCAGACGGGGATATTTTTTTATTTCAAGACGCCAGCCCGCAGCGTCAGTAAGATGCAGATGCAGACGGTTCAATTTATAATATGCCAAAGCATCCATCTGCTTTTTTATAAATTCCTTATCGAAGAAATGACGGGAAACATCCATCATAAAGCCACGATAAGCAAAACGGGGTTCATCCGTAATGACTCCTGCCGGCAATCCTTTTTCATCAACCATTTGCAGCATAGTCTGAACTCCATAGAACAATCCTGCCCCGGAAGTTGCACGAATAAGTACCTGTTCAGGAGTTACCGTCAGAACATATCCCTCGGAAGATTTACCTCCGGCAGTTCCGCCACTTGTTTCAAGACAACATTATGTCCCTCTTCTGCTATTACCGGTTTCAAATTCATGGAAGAAGCCACCAGATAATCTTCCAAAATCTTCTTGTCCCCCTCAGACGCATCTATATATAACCCTGTTTCCGAATTCAATGAAAACACTTCCTGCTGTAATCCCACCTTTTAATGGTGCGGGAATAACAGAAAGTGTGCGTTTGCTCTTTCTTTTCGTGCAAACTTGCAAACAGCAAGCCCAATGCAACTTCCGCCAATATAATCAATCTTCTCATCTTCTCTTTTTCTTTTAATTCTATTTAATTTCATTAGTACGAATGCCCGGTTTCAATTCTCCATTAATAATGTAATGAAATCCGTCCTGCGAAACTATTACAGCTCCGGCACGCGCACCTTGCTCATATTCGCCTAATGTAGTCCATTTATCCGTCTGCGGATGATAGAGCAGCAGGTTTCTATTAAACCGATACCACTCTACAGGATGTGACAAAATATTCTTTTTCCCGCATAAATACCTTGCAGAGCTTTTAAGAATATATCCTTATCAACTCCTCCGGCACACAATATCATACCCTCGCCAAAAAGAGGTTCCCATTCCACCACCTAAAGAGATCTCATTACCTTCCGCATCATACGGGGTGGCAACCGATGACCATTCTTTCGTTTCCGGAGAATACATATATCCATCTACTGACAAAGAAGCCTGATGCCCTTCAACAGCCGGGGCAAATCCCCCCCACACATAAAGTTTTCCATCTTGTGCCACGCAAACAGGTTGTACTCTGGGTTCACCCGGAATATCTGTTTCTCTTTTCCATCCTCCAGACAAATCCGACAGATCAAGCATGTACATGGCCGAGGATGGAATGCCATTTACATTTCCACCGACAATATATAGTGAATGTCCTACTAATGCACCTGCCATATTATCCATAGTTACAGGCAAAGAGGGCAAAGTTTCTCTTTTCAAGGTGTCTTTTTGCAAAGATAAAAAGAAAAACATCAGACAAGCTGTGTGTTGCCGTAGTCCCTCCAACACAAATTAACCCTTTTTCAGTAGAAATAGTGACTCCATAAGCTGCTGCCTGAGGCAGTTGGCCTATTTTCTTCCACTCAAAAGCCGTATCATTTGACAAAGGGGCGATATATATATCCCGATAATAAGCTTTTTTTCCTCCATCGGCTACCGGTATATCAGGGAAATTACAACCTCCGGCTATCAGCAAATTTCCTTCAATCACTCCCGCATATAATGCAGAAACTCCCTTAAGAAAACCGGTATTCTCTGTAGGGAACCCATGCATTTTCTCAAGAGATATTTCAGAAGCATCCGATTGACCGCTACAAGCAGCCATTGTCATCATGCCCAGTATCGCATAAACGCCATATATTATTTTTCTGATCATGTTTTCATGGTGAAGCAAATAATAAAAAAAGTGTGCCAAAAAGCAAAATCAGCCATCCCCGCTTGCCCCCAGAAAACGGATTGCACCAACGCAAACACAACATTCCTTACGCATATGGACGGAGGCATTCCACCTCACGCCCCAACGGTACTCTATCACACTTTTTGGCACACAGTCATTATTTGAATATAACTATCAATTTTAATGAAATTTCATCAACAAACAAGAAAGCCGGATTCCTTTGCCACCGTGCCAAGCAGGAATGCTATGTTCCGCTAAAGCGGTCACTTTCACATAACGGGCAGTCACCGGATCGAAAGTCAACGTATGGTTGAACACTCCATTCTTGTCATCCTGCTTCATTGCCGGATATTTTTCTGAAGCAATTTCCTTAAAGTTCTTTCCGTCTTCGGATACAGCTACAGAAAAAGCACGGGCATCAAACACCCAGTCACCTTTTTCCACACAAGTAGAAATAGAAGCGCTGCTGATTTCTGTCGGTTGCTGCATATCAATAACTGCTTCCATATCATTTTTATAGAAAGCAATCCAACGGCCCGTCTTATAGTTACCGTTACCTTTCAATCCGTCCACCAAAGTGGGAGCGCCTTTGAATTCATATTGCTTGTTTACCGGTTGCAACATAGTGACAGGTTTCATACTAGCCTTGTTAAAAGCAATTTCCTCTGTAACCACGCGGCTATTTCCTGCAGGACGTACAGTAATCGCTTTAAAAGTACAATTCTGTTTCAATTTCAATGTTTCCGTATACAACTGGGAAGCAGCGGAAGGTTCCGTTCCATCCAAAGTGTAATAGATAGGACTATTATCAATAGTAGACAAAGTAACATCCAGCGTACCATCTTTCGGATTAGGAGTAAATACAGCATTTACATCAAAGACATGCTTGGCATAATTATATTTATAAACATCATAAATATCTACCAACTGAGGCAAAACGCTTCAAGAAACCTTCATAGTTTTTCTTTTCCGGCATGGTCCACTGAATTTCAGACAAAGCAGCCATACGGGGTAATTCCATATATTCTACCTGACTGTAGGTAGGAATGTATTCAGTCCATAAGTTGGCCTGTACGCCAATGATGTATTTCTGCTCTTCCGGAGTCAGATCAGCCGGCATCGGCTCATAGTTATATACCGTTTCAACGGGTACATATCCACCAATAGCCTCAGGTTCATTAGCAATATCCTTGGTTTGGTAATAGTCGAAATACAAATAAGTATTAGGAGTCATAATTACATCATGTTTCTGTTTTGCGGCTTCAATACCTCCGGCAACACCACGCCATGACATTACAGTGGCATTGGGAGCCAATCCGCCTTCCAGAATTTCATCCCAACCGATAATCTGACGTCCGTGTCCGTTCAGGAACTTCTCTGCATGATTGATAATGAAACTCTGCAATCTTTCCTCGGCAGTATGATTCTTGTCAGACTTAAGACCTAAAGCCTTGATACGAGCCTGGCACTTTGGACATTTTGCCCAACGTACCTTAGGACATTCGTCACCACCTACATGAATATATTCTGACGGGAAAATCTGAATAATTTCCCCTAATACATCTTCAATGAATTTCAAGGTTTCATCATTTCCTGCGCAAAGCACATCTTCTGATACCCCCCAGATTTTCCATACTTCGTACGGACACCTGTACAGCCCAAGTTAGGATATGCAGCCAAAGCAGCCTGCATGTGTCCCGGCATATCAATTTCCGGTATAACCGTAATATGACGTTCGGCAGCATAAGCTACAATTTCTTTTGCTTCTTCCTGTGTGAAGAATCCACCATAAGGCTTGCCATCATATTTTCCCGAGTTATGTCCGATAACCGTTTCCGCTCTTTTAGAACCTATTTCAGTCAGTTCAGGACGACTCTTGATTTCGATTCTCCATCCCTGGTCTTCAGACAAATGCCAGTGAAAACGGTTGATGTTGTGCAAAGCCAGCATATCAATAAAAACGCTTTACTGAATCTACCGGGAAAAAAATGACGTGACACATCCAACATTGCACCACGATAAGAGAAACGAGGATAGTCATTGATTTCAACCGCCGGTAAAGCGATATCCACTCCTTGTGCTACCGGAATAGATTTACGCAACGTCTGGATGCCATAAAATACTCCGGCTTCCGTAGGTCCTGAAATAACCACTTGGTCGCTGGTTACCTTTAACTGGTATCCTTCAGGATTTTCAGCATTTCCACCTAATTGCAGGATTATTCCTTTGCCGTCTGTACCGGCTTGTACAGCCAATGACTTTCCGGTAAGATCTTTGATATAACTTGCCAAAAATTCAGCGTTCTTTTGCATTTTTTCATTGCCTTCCGGATACATTATCTTAGTTCCATTTGACAAAATAAACGGAGCAGCCTGATCCATTACCGAAATTTCCTGCGGTAACGGAATTATCTGATAATTTGCTTCTTTTACTTCTGTGTTACAGGATAAAAGCATAAAACCTGCCATTGTCAGCCCTGCAAGGCCCATTAAAGTTTTCATAATAGATATTAATTGATTAGTTAGTATCACTTAATTGCTTAATAGTTATATCAACCTTTTCATTCTTCTTCAGTTTATCTGAAGTAATAATCACTTTCTTTGTCTGTCCCGGCAACAAGTCAAAGAAGTTGTCAGTAAATCTCGCACCTTGAACAGGAATCTCTATGAACACATCCCTGGCCAGCTGTCTGGCAGACAGAGTCACTTCATATTTTCCATCCATCGGCTTCACTTTATAGCGGATCTCAGTCTTCGGAAGCTCCTGATCTTTTGCGTGGTTAAAGTAATAAATTTCTTCGGATAAAACCTCACCTTTCTTATTTTTTAATGTCATTAGAAGAAAAGTATTTTGAGGACTTGTTGTTATACCCGCATAAGGTTCCTTATAATATAAGGTGGAAGCATTGGCCGGAACCTCACCCTTGATACTCTTTTTAGTCAGAACTTTCCCATTAAAATCCATCACACGCAACAATAAAGTCACCTCTTTATCCGCTTCCAGCTTGTCCGACATAACATAAATATTCAAATCCTCCCCTTCCTTGACAGCATCTACCAATACCGGAGCAAAGCTCTTTTTGCCTGATAATGCAACGCTTCCAATTGCCATAATAATCAATGCTCGACCAGGAAACGACCGGCCAGCTGTCATTCAGCTGCCAATATAAAAGTCCCCATACAATAGGGACGGTTACGACGATGGGCTTCCAAACCCTGGCGCACTCCTACCCCCTGCAAAACCAAACCCATATAAACCAACCGATCGAAATCTTCAGGCACTTTATAATACAGTCCCATAGTCTTCTTGATGAGGAAATTACCGATAGTGGCTTTTTGATGAGCATTCATCACCTCCGATTCCAATGCATAATCTTCCGGTGAGGCAAAAGTAGCAATCGTCTTCATTTCAGGAAATGCCTGAAACCAACTCACTCATAAAACGCGGATTTCCGTATCCAGACTTTCAAACGGTTTCTGACCATACCAGATACCCCAATTATGGCTGTCGGCAATCTTCCAACTTTCGGGACGTCCCCAATTGGCCTCGTACGGAGAACCATGCATATAGAAACGGTCCGGATCAAGTTCAGCTACTTTACGAGGCAACAACTCACGGAAAAGTTTGTCATAGCCCTGCTTCATTCCTTCCATAATACCGGGATCAGTGTATTTCTTATCCCATCCCCAGTAGCGCATACCTTCATAAATTTCATTGTTTCCACACCACATAGCCAGACTGGCATGGTTCCGTAAACGCTTGATATTATATTCCGCCTCGGCCTCTACCCGTTTCATAAAAGCAGGATCGGACGGATAAGTAGTGCAGGCAAAAATAAAATCCTGCCAAACTAAAATTCCATTCTCGTCCGCCGCCTGGTAAAAAGCATCATCCTCATAAATTCCTCCACCCCATACACGAATCATATTCATATTGGCATCTTTCACATCCTTGAACAACTGGCGGTAACGTTCTTCAGTAATGTTAGGCAGCAAAGCATCATCCGGGATAAAATTCGCGCCTTTGGCAAACATAGGTTCACCATTGACTACAAAATAGAAGGATTCTCCCTGATCGTCTTTTTCTTTCACCACCTTTATTGTACGGAGTCCGATACGCTCTTTTTGAGAAGCTATCACTTTACCATCCACCTTTATTACGGCTTCAAAGTCATACAATGCAGGTTCCCCCCAACCATTAGGCATCCATAAATGAGGCTGCCGTATCTCTATGGGAAGAAGAATATGGTTTGTTCCCGGCTGCAATGTCACCTCTTTCTGTTCGGTTACCTTTTCACCCTCCTTATAAGAATAAGCAACGGTTACTTCCGCTTTCTGAGGAGTTGCAGAAACACTGTTTACAGTCAGGCGGTTTTCAACTTTCGCCAGATCTTTTGTTACCGAAGCCTGACGTACATAGTAATCATCAATGCGTGCCACATCATAGAAAGTCAGTGTCACAGGCCGCCAGATACCACTGGTTACCAAGCGGATTCCCCAATCCCAGCCATAACTGTAAGGCGCTTTACGGCTATAGATACTAACCCGCTTATCACTATGATCATTATCAGCAGGATAATCAAAACCATTGGTTTCCCATTGGGGTAAAGTTTGCTTGACAGGTGAATGAAACAGAATCTGCAAATGGTTTTCTCCCTTCCGCAACACCTCTTTTACCGGAAGAGTATAGCCGACAAACATATTGTCCGTACGTTCCAACAAAGAGCCGTTCAGATAAATATCCGCATACGTATCCAACCCTTCCAAAATCAACAAGGCAGCATCCCGCGAGAGTTGCTCATCCGTCACATTAAAAGTAGTTTTATAAACCCAGTCCTCATTCTCTACCCACTGCACTTTTTGCTCATTCATCCCATAAAATGGATTGGGCAGCTTATTATGAGAAATCAAATCCTGATGCACCGTTCCGGGCACCGTAGCCGGCAACCATTCATTCCGGCCGACCTGGGCGAACTCCCATCCCTTATCAAGACTCAGACTCTCTGACTTCTTATACTCCTTTGCACTGAGCATCATCGGAAAGCATCCTAACATCATCAAAACTTTTAATGTTTTCTTCATCTTACCTATCTTTATTAATTCATATACTATTCAGCCCGGAATGTGGATGCAGGCAAACCGGCGCCATTTACCAGATTGGCACGGGTAAATGGCTGCCATCCGTAACGAACCGTTTCCGGCTCTTTCACCTTGTCACTCCATACTTTTTATTTTACCGTTTTCAACAACAGCCTGTGCCGGATAAAATATCCATCATCACCTGCCACTTCGAATGTACGAAGCGGTTTCCCATCCGAAGTGGACAACCCCTCCGCATAATCAAAAGAAATATAAGCCGCACCTCCACTAAATACGACTGATTTATAAAGCGGTCCCGAAGGAATGACATTTTTATATCCGTATGTTTTATTCAAAGCCCATGCAGCCAACCGTTCACCGACTTCTCTTTTCTGTTTGGGGTGTACGTCCAATGAGTCTCCCCTATCTGAACTGACAGCCATACCGGTATGAGGAATCTCCGCCATCAAACGACGCTGGCTATCACGGAACCAAGTCCATGACGGACGGTCTATACTGGACAATTGGACAAAATAGAATGGAAGTTCCGCATCCCCCCCAATTCTTGCGCCAACTTTCCACCAACAATCTGAACAACTTTTTCATGAGTCTCCCGATTATGGGCATTAGACTCACCCTGATACCAAATAAAGCCTTTGACCGGAAACTGTTCCAAAGGACGGATACCCGATTCATACAAATAACAAGGCTCATAAGGATGGCGTTGCAATTTATTGAAAGACTTCTTTACATTCAAGGCAGCACGCCCACGCACCCAGTCTTGGATAAAATCATTCTGCATCCAATTACGTAAAATAGCCGGAAAACGATATTCCAATGTACTACGGTCTATCCATGCTTCAGTAGGAGATCCGCCAATGGCATTGCAAATCAGTCCTACAGGGACTTGCAAACTATCCTGCAATTTCTTTCCGAAATAGTAAGCCACCGCCGAAAAATTACCGGCTGTTTCAGGCGAACAAACTGTCCACCGTGTATCCTTATAATATTGCAGATGATTCAATGAATCGAGTACCGAAGCATCCCACTCCACCGCATCCGTACGCCAACGGGCTTTCATATCATAAAAACGGATATTGCTATTTGCAGCTTGAGGAACATCTTGTGCGGCAGTCGCACTCCAATTCAGATAAAACTCCATATTCGATTGTCCGGAACAGAGCCACACTTCTCCCGCCAACACATTTTCATAGACCAGTTTCCGTTTTTCTGTAGAAACAGTCAGCGTATATGGACCGCCCGCCTTCAATGGCCGGACATCCACCGCCCACTTTCCATCTGCTCCCGTCACAGCCTGAAGTTGCTGCCTGTCTATGGAAACAGTTACTTTCTCACCGGCATCCGCTTTTCCCTGAATAGTCAGCAGACGTCCATGCTGCAATACCATATTGTCCGTATAAATTTCCGGCATTTGCAAACCGCCAAAATCACCGGTTATGCCTTCATACACCGTTTTTGCCAAGACAGCCGCACCTTCCTTATCAGGATGGACAGCATCGGGCAACATAAAAGGATATGGATATAAAGGTGCATGAAAATCTATCAACTGTACTTGTGCGTATTTCGCTATCGTTTCTATAGCCAGCTGAATCTCATCATGCCAGTCGCGTGTGCCGGACTCAAACCGCGGATGGCGGTCGCAATCGGAGTCAGACGGGCAATCAAAATACGACATTCAGGATTCGCCACTCTGAACGAATCAATCAGTGCACGATAATCCGCTATAAAAAAATCACGGTAAATTGGGCCAATCACGCGGATCTGTATCATTCACTCCTAAATGAATAACCACTACATCACCGGCAAAAGCCAATGCATCCTTAAACTCTTTTCTGTTGCATAAAAGGCCGGTGTCCCTTGTTCAGCAACGTAGCTCCCGGCTTTCCAAAACGCTCCACCGTATACCCTTCACCCAGCATTTGCTGTAACCGGGCAGGATAGGACTCCTTATCAGGATCGGATACACCTATGCCATAGGTAATGCTATTACCTACACAAGCAACCTTCACCCGCTTCCGTGCAAATGAAACGGTACAAAGAAACAAACATAAAATCAGTATTAATGTCTTCTTCATTTCTGGTCAACATAAGGTTTTACAATATCACGCCACAGCAAGTATCCCTTTCCTAATAAATGTAATCCGTCATTAGTATATACTGGATTCATCTTGCCTGTCTCTTTCTCCACAAAATGACTATACAAATCAATATAGGCAGCTCCTTCCTTTACCGCCAATGGTTCCAACAAATCATTAATTTGTTTTACCATCTGCCAGCGTGATGTATGCCCGTTAAACATACCGTAACAATCATTCACCGGCAATACACTTTGCAAATATAATTTTGTTTTTGGAGATTCTTGCTTTTATTTTCCGAACAATCATACTTTATTTCTGAAATAATTTTTATCCGCAGACGTTCCCCGAGAAACATCATTGATACCGATCAATAAAAAAAATCTTTGCCGGTTTTCCCTTTACAATCGGATCCAAACGGTCATATACCCCCATACAGATATCTCCACTGATACCCCTGTTCTTCACATTCTTATTTTGGAACAACTCAGCCCACTCGCAACCGTTGGTAATACTGTTCCCTAAAAAAATAATATCTTTTGAAGTAACCGGAAGTTCTTCAAACAAAGTCGCTCTCTGCTCATAAAAAGTAGAATACTTGCGTTCCTGAGCAAACTGGGATAACGCTAACAATAATCCCAATAACAATAAGACAATACGTTTCATTTTTATTTTTTGTTTATCTGGTGAATAAATCAATCCCTCTGCCGCCCTTTCTCCGTCAGGAGTCACAAAGACAGCAGTAAACATCCACTTCACAAGACGCGTCTGTCCATCCTGAACTTACCGACAGGTAATTTCAGGAACACTTTATTCCAACCCTTATTTAAATGCACAGCCAGCGGAGAACGTGCCACACAATTTTCATTTCCTAATGGAATTTCATTACTCTTCACCTGATGGGTTGCTGTCCATACAGGAGGCATTATCTCCCTATCATTAATCCAAATACGGCTACCTTTATAATCCCATTTACCTTGCAGCGGAGCCAGATCCATCTCCGAACGGCTATAATTCTGAAATTCTGCCCATAACCCCACTTCCTGATCTTTAGGAGAATATACCCAAGTATATGCATACGCGGTATGATCCTCTTTAGGATCGGCATAAAATCCGGGAACAAACGTCCCCCAGACATGGCGTAAATAAATACCTGCCCCTATTGCCTGACGTACACCATACGTATTCCCGTTATAATGATAGGTATCCTTTAATTCCTGTTCAGGCGGGAACACCTTATCCATATCTCCCCCCATTAGGAAAAGCATCCGTAATATTCCATTTTACATTAGTCTGTTTTACATAGGCGAAAGGATATCCTTTAAACGTATGCTCCTTATGCCACAACATACGCTTTTCAAAATCAGCGAATTCTTTGAATGCTTCCGTGTCTTCGGGTGGAAGTATCGTACCCAGTCCGTCAAAATATTCCGTACCTCCCCCTCTCCAGCACGCTCGGCAATAGCAAGCATATTGGGATACAAGCCATTTTTCAATAACCAGATTCCACTCATTGTCAATCAAACGATCGTGCCACAAAGCCAATATAGTTCCCGCAATGTCCTCACTGCCTTCTGCCTGATCATAAATACGGCTGTTGTACAAAGCTACAATATCACCGAAAACATCAAAATGATTCAGATAATGAAATTTGGAATCGATAGCAGGAATACCCGGTTGCGCCTTTCCACGGTAACTCCACAAATGTGTCATATCTATTTCCCCCGGTTTATAGTGCCAGCCCGGATTCCAGGATATTACTTTTTTCCCTTTTGAGCGTACATACGCCACCATTTCGGGTACAAAATGCGGATTGGTAAACTCCACCTCATCCGTACCTATATGTAAATAAGGCACATCAAATGTCTCACACACCTCATCCAGCAACAGTTTCAATATTTTCATCCCTTCCGGACTTTGCATATCATGGCGGAAAGCACGCACAAAGGCAGCACTATGCCCCGGCATATCTATCTCAGGAATCAACAACACCTGATGTTTCTTACAAAAATCCACCAAATCGCGTGCCTCTTCCAGCGTATAATATTTACCCGGCATACGGATAGTATTCACACTATCATTCAGCATAGGAAAAATTTTACTTTCCAATCTCCATGCCTGGTTTTCCGTAAGATGCCAATGAAATACATTAATCTTAAACCGGGATAAAATCTCTATCTCTCTTTTCAATTCTTCCATTGAAATATAACTGCGTCCCACATCCTGCATAAATCCGCGTATCCTGAATGCCGGCCAGTCTACAATCTCACATCCGGCAACAGAGCTTCTTTTCCCTTTTTTCTGCTCCAATTGCCGAAGTGTCTGCATAGCCCAATACACACCCTGTTCTGTTACAGCCTCTATCTTTATTCGCTTGTTTGAAACAGAAAGACGATAGGCTTCATCCCGGTTTAACCTAGCTTCATCAATAGACGGAACCAGTTCCACTTCAATCACCGATGATGAGTGTTCAACAATCTCACCACCCGCATTCATGATAAAAAACTTCCCACTCCGGCCTTAATACCGGAGTAGAAAGTTTCACCTTTCCCATAGTAAAGTTCTTCCCCGTATCCTTACACAACTGAGGTTTAGGAAGTAACGAGATACTGGTTTGTGCCATAGTTACAGCACAAACCAGTATCATACCAATAAAACTAGAAAATCTGCGTTTCATTATTTATTTGGTCTTAATAATATCTTTCAGCTTTATCGCTTGGAAAGTCATGTGGGCCACACTGCTTTCATATAAAATTCCTACTGTTTCCTTGTCAATCATAGTCAAGCAGCTGTATCCCCAACCCCAACCGGCATCCAGCAGCAATTGATTCTCGGGCAACCAAGTCACCCCACCATCCAGACTTGCTTTGATGGTAATGCTATGACGGTTCTTGGCATCATTCGGATTAGAGAACAAAAGGATGTCTTTACCCAATACATTCTCTTTAGCTTTAACACTAATCAAACTGGCCATACAAACCGGTTCCTGTAAGGCTGTACGTGAAGACTCATGTTCTTTCCATGTTTTACCTAAATCTGTAGTTGTAGAAACGGCACGACTGCCACCACGATTATCACGCATATTCAGCATCAGCACTCCCGGTTCCACTTCCGCTACCTGAGATTCAGTTGTATTAGTGCGTGCCAATGTACTGATATTCCAGGTTTTCCATGATCCTTACTGTATATAATACCGGCATTAGGAATACGGTCATTGCCAATATACTGGCTGGCAAAGACCAATGTTCCATCTTCCATAGAGATACCTCTACCGGGACCTTGCAGCAAGAAATACCATGACGGATCTTTCACCTGTTCTGTTATATTCATAGGCTCCGACCAGGTCTTACCATCATCATCACTTTTCACCATCATTAATTGTGCTGTATGATTACGGTCCATGCCTGTTTGTGAATTCCACCACGCACGCCCATTTCCCATACCATGTGTCCAGGCAGCGACAATCCAGATAGTTCCTGTCTTCTTATCAACCAAAATGGCCGGATCGCCTACTCCATTCTGTGCTTTAGGCAACCCATCATATTCACCAAATGCCATCGGAATGCGCATTTTTCTCCCAAGTCTGACCTCCGTCCGTACTTCTGCTCAGACCTATTTCCACATACTCCTGTAAATCCGCACTATTATTATAGCGTACATCATATACCCCCAACAAGGTTCCTTTATTTGAAGTGGCCAATCCGGGAATACGATAGGCAGCAGCCCCGTCGTCACCGGCATGACGCACGCCGATCCCCATATAATGGGTATCCGCCTTACGGGCTATCTTCAAAGGAGCAACCTGTCCGTCAATCTTAGCTTCCACCACTTCTGCCGACACTTTGGACAAGATAGAAGCAACAGGCTTCATTTGCAGGCTAATCCAAAAATAATTCACTCCCGGAAACAATTTTTGGTCAGCTTTCAATACAACCTCACGCTTCGGGGCCTTCACTTCCGACTTCAAAACGGAATAAGAAGTATTGGCAGCCAATGTTTTTCCCGGAGTATTATTAGATATATAATCTACCGGAGCAAAATAAGTCTTTCCCCTCCTCTCCACGCTTTCAGTTCCACCATAATACAGTTTCACAGATTCAATTTCATTCAAATTCACGTCTTTGCCGAAGTCCAACTTCACTTCATTCAGCATCTGACTTTGAGTAGCCTCTATACGTAAATGAAACAACTCATTATCCTGCCTTTCAATCAACACAGGAATCCGGGTTTCGCGGACAACAACCGTATCTGCCGCCGCACTCAACTTGAAGGGTGCTAATATAAAAAACAACAATTAGCAATAATAAGCTAGGGTTTCTCATAATATTTATAATTTTACGGGTGTAAAAATAAAAAGTTTTTATTGAAATTAGAAAATAAAAAGAACGGTTTCTTTATTAATTTCATAAAGAAACACCGTCTTTTTATGCAATTAAAGATTCTTATCTGACAAAAATTTAATAACCAACCGTTTGTTTCAACAATGGATTATTAGTAAGAGCTCCTTGGTTGATAGGCCAAAGCAGACGGGCAGCTCCGCCGGAGTATAGTCAAGCACGTACGAATCGCCAAAACGCCTCAAGTCATACCATCGTTTACCTTCCAGCATAAATTCAAACAAACGTTCCTGCAAGACAGCATCCGCCGGACGCTTATCGACTTCCTGATTGGGAAACCCCACTGTTGAAGCATCATACGCATCACCAAACGCACGCCGGCGCACCCGGTTTATCTCTGTAGCCGGATCCTCACCCAAAAGCACTTTCGCCTCAGCCAGCATCAATAGCAAATCCGAATATCTATAAATAGGATAATCATCACATCTCACCCGTGTACTCCCATTCATAACTCCCCAATACTTATGCGGATACACCCCTACCAATTCCAACTTGCCA
>ENA-OQCD01000063-OQCD01000063.1-human-gut-metagenome-genome-assembly--contig:-NODE-63-length-22835-cov-2.510921_pt1 | contig 22835 bp, 34 predicted proteins | sample MGYA00242755_ERZ504571 | MGnify/ENA primary metagenome ERZ504571 (study PRJEB26092, sample SAMD00036274) | human gut metagenome | host: Homo sapiens | study: EMG produced TPA metagenomics assembly of...
ATACAAGATTCGAACTTGTGACCCCTTCCGTGTCAGGGAAGTGCGCTACCTCTGCGCCAACCGCCCGAAGCGAGTGCTAACTTACGTGGATTCTCGGCGGAATGCAAATCGTCGGCGTGTCGCGATGGTGTTGCGAGGGGTGACTCGCCGTCAATTAGCGATCGAAACCATTGGAATTTCCATGGTTTTTGCGTCTGGATCGGACTTGACGAACGATTCTTCAGAAGGGGATTGCGTCAACGGCAAGCGCATCTGATGCCATGCCACATTGCCGTGCGTCGAAGCAGACATGCCTTCGTCCACGAATCCCAGGCGGGCGTAAAATCCGACAAGACGTTCTTTGCATGTCAGCACAATGCCTTTGCGTCCGGCAATCGTCGAATCAAGGATCACACGACGCAGCAGATAGCTGGCGCAACCGCGATGCTGGTAGACGGGAGCCACATCCACGCCGAAAATCATCTGCCAATCACCCTGCTCGTCATGCATGGAAACATCCTCATACATGACATCAGCCAAATCTTTTCTCATTGGTCGTCATGCCATTGACCGAAACCAACCAACGTGCCATCTTCCACGGAAGCGGGGAAGCAGGCGTCGTCATCGGCGTCAGTGTTGATCAAAAGCCAGAAATGTTCCGGATATGTGGCGACGCGTGCGGTCAGGCTCTCGTTCGTTGCGGCCTCCGCAGGCGGGAAGCAGGCAGCCTCCACAGCCTCAATCGCGTCCAAATCCTCCATCGTTGCATGTCGAATGAGCATGTGCATACTCTCTCGCAAGGCATACCCATCTTCACATTTCGATATGAGCTGACGGCGGAAAGCGCCGACGTGCAATACTGTGGCAAGGATTACCGGGAAGCATTTCTTGAAGGTTGATAAACGCTTATACGAAAAACCGATAACGACGTGGCCTGTTCCGTGATTATCGCGCGGTACGATGGGGCGCGTTCAAGGCTAAAGCTTGGAAACAGCCTGAGAAGGCTTCAAACGATCCGCAGAACATTCGAAAACCTAGCGAGAAAGAGGGGAGGCGCGTGTGTTCGACTGGACATTCGTGACGCACTACGCGCCGTTCTTCGTCAACGGTGCGGCGATGACGTTGTTCATTTCCGTATTCGGCATCGTGCTTTCGATTGTGGTCGGTCTCATCTGCGCGGGCATTGAAATCGCACGCATCCCAGTGTTGAAGCAGATTGTGCGCGTCTACATCGAACTCAGCCGCAACACGCCGTTGCTGGTACAACTGTATTTCCTGTATTTCGGTCTGCCGAAGCTTGGCGTTGTCTGGTCCGCGGAACAATGCGCGATCGTGGGACTCGGCTTTCTCGGCGGCTCCTACATGGCCGAAGCGATGCGTGGCGGCCTCGAAACCATTCCGAACGTGCAGCGCGAATCCGCATACGTGCTGGGCCTGAGCCAATGGCAGACCTTGAGCCGCGTGGTGATCCCGCAGGCTATCGGCACGTCCATCCCAGGCATTGTGGCCAACGTGATCTTCCTGATCAAGGAATCATCCGTCGTGTCGGCCATCGCGCTCGCCGACGTGATGTACATGGCCAAGGATCTGATCGGCATGTACTACAGCACGTACGAATCGTTGCTGATGCTGGTCGTCGCGTACTTGGTGATTCTGCTGCCGATTTCATTGTTCGGCACTTGGCTGGAACGGAGGTTCGACTATGAGCGGCGCTGAGATTCTGCTCGAGCCGGGCGTGTTCCCGCGCCTGCTGCAGGGCCTGTGGGTTACGGTATGGATCGCCGGCGTCGGTGGGTCTTTCCATTCCTGTGGGATTGGTCGTCGGCTGGCTGATGACGTATGAAAAATCCCGTCATCCGTGTGCTGACCAGGATTTATTTGGATTTCATTCGCATCATGCCGCAATTGGCGTTGGCTGTTCATCGCGTTTTACGGTTTCGCCCGTGCGTGGAATTGGAATTTGGATGCGACCGGCGCATGCGTGTTCGTGTTCGTGCTGTGGGGCGGCGCGGAATTGGGCGATTTGGTGCGTGGCGCGCTTGAGTCGATTCCGAAAGCCCAGTATGAGTCCGCGTATGTGCTTGGGTTGAGTGGCTGGCAGACGTTCGTCACAGTGATTCTGCCGCAAGCGTTGCGTAGGCTTCTGCCGGCTTCGGTGAATCTGGCGACACGAATCGTGAAACGACGTCGTTGGCCGTGCTTCTCGGCGTGGTCGAGGTCATCAAAGTGGGTCAACAGATCATCGACGCGAACCGTTTCCAATACCCGACCGGAACCCTGTGGATCTACGGGGTGATTTTCTTCATGTACTTCATCGTGTGCTGGCCGCTGTCCATCGTGGCCCGCCGACTGGAAAAGAGGTGGTCGCATGACTGACGCAGCGGGCAAGCAGACTCAGGCAGGCCAAGCAAGTCTTGGGATTGCGCATTTGGTCAAGCAGTACGCCAATGCCGACAGGCCAGTGCTGAACGATATTTCGTTCGACGTGCCGCATGGCAAGGTGTTTGTGATCGTTGGGCCTTCCGGCTCCGGCAAATCGACGTTGTTGCGCACCATCGCAGGCCTTGAGCCGATTCAGGGCGGCACCATTTCGCTCAACGGCGAAGTGGTCGAAACGGGCAAGCCGGGCACTGAGTCCGCTGGACGCAGCAAGCGCAGCAGCGAACTACGCACCCGCGTCGGCATGGTGTTCCAAAGCTACGATCTGTTCCCCAACAAAACCGTGCTTGGCAACATCACACTGGCGCCGACCTTGGTGCAGAAGCGAGATAAGGCCGCAGTCGAGCAGGAGGCGATCAGGCTTCTGGAACGCGTCGGCCTTGCCGATCGCAAGGATTCCTGGCCGCACGAGCTGTCCGGCGGCCAACGCCAGCGCGTGGCCATCTGCCGTGCGCTGATCCTGCATCCGGAAGTGCTGCTGTTCGACGAGGTCACCGCCGCGCTCGATCCGGAGATGGTGCGCGAAGTGCTCGACGTGATGCTCGAACTCGCCGATTCCGGCCAAACCATGCTGATCGTGACGCATGAAATGCAGTTCGCGCGTGCCATCGCCGACCAGGTGATCCTGCTTGAAGATGGCGGCATTGTGGAACGGTCCGACGATGCTGAACGATTCTTCACCAATCCGACCACCGAACGTGCCAAGCAGTTCCTGCATACGTTTGAATTCGATCGGCATCGTAAATCAGCCGAGCAATCCGAACGGTCCGAGCAGTAGCGCGAAATAGCGCGAATCGGCGAAACCCAAGATTTTTGATAGCAGTCATCTTTGCAAGAGAGGAGAAACCATGACCGCATCAATCATCAACAGAACATTCAAGAGCATCGTGGCCGCATCGGCCGCGTTGATCATGGCAGCCTCCGTGGCTGCTTGCGGTCCGTCCGTGGCCACTCCGAGCGACGAAGGCTCCACGGGTAGCGATTCCAGTTCCAGCAGCAGCGCCACCGCCCGCACTCTGGATGAGATCAAGAAGTCCGGCAAGCTCAAGGTCGCCGTGTTCTCCGACAAGGCTCCGTTCGGCTATGTCGACAAGGACGGCAACTATGCCGGCTACGACGTCTACTTCGCCGAGCGCTTGGGCAAGGATCTTGGCGTAGACGTTGAATACACCTCCGTTGACGCCGCCGCCCGAGTCGACGTGCTCACCTCCAACAAGGTCGACATCACGCTGGCCAACTTCACCGTCACCGACGAGCGCAAGGAGAAGGTCGACTTCGCCAAGCCGTACATGAAGGTGGCGTTGGGCGTCGTTTCCCCGGAAAACGCCGAAATCACCGACGTTGACCAGCTCAAGGGCAAGACCCTGATCGTGACCAAGGGCACCACCGCCGAAACCTTCTTCGAGAAAAACTACCCCGACATCAAACTGCAGAAGTACGACCAGTACGCCGATGCCTACAACGCGCTGCTCGACGGCCGTGGCGACGCCTTCTCCACCGACAACACCGAGGTGCTCGCATGGGCCAAGTCCAACAAGGGCTTCAAGGTCGGTATCACCGAACTGGGCGATAAGGACACCATCGCTGCCGCAGTGCAGAAGGGCAATAAGGAATTGCTGGACTGGATCAACGACGAAATCGACAAGCTTGGCGATGAAAACTTCTTCCACAAGGATTATGAGGAGACACTGAAGCCGGTGTATGGCGACGAAGTCGATCCTGATGAAATCGTGGTCGAAAAAAGGTGTGGTCGACTGATAACTAGTTAATCAAACTAAATATTTTGAACCTTCCGTCGCTTCAGGCGGAAGGTTTTTCTATATTCAGATAATCATATTTACATACAAATAATATGATTGCTGATAACGTTATATAAAAAACAATTATTACGATTCGCGCCTTCCATAAAAAAGCGTATATAGCCACGCCGATGTTGCCATGTTGTTTTTCCGATATCTTGTGATTGTCTGCTTGAAAACAAGCGAGATGTTTTACGAGAGAGGAGCGCGGAACATGAAGTACGCAGTGATCGGTGCCGGCGGAATGGGCATCCAGTACGGTGTGCTGCTGCAGGAATTCGCGCACAAAAGACGTCGACTTCGTCGATACATGGAAGCCGAATGTCGAGAAGATCCGCGAGCAGGGCGGTGCCTACGTGTCGCAAGACGGTGAAGACCGCCATCTCGTGCCGATCAACGTGTACTATCCGGAGGAATACGCCGGCCAGCCGGACGTGTGGATCGTGTTCCTCAAGCAGATGCAGCTTGACGGCGTGCTCAAGCGCTGCGCCCATCTGTTCAATGAGAAGCAGATCGTGTTCTCCGCCATGAACGGCTATGGACACTTCGAAAAGCTCAACGAATACTTCTCCACAGACCGCATTTACGGCGGCACCGCACTGATCGGTGCCTACGTGTACGGCCCCGGCGATTTCAACTTCACCGGCGGAGTACATGCCAAGGCCATGAACCTGTGTGCCTACGCGGATGATGTGACTGACGAGGTGCGCAAACACGAGCAGGCGCTGTACGAGGATTTCGCAACGGCCACGCTCAACCCGACCATCGTGGACAACTTCATCGGCATGTGCATGGCGAAAATCGTATTCAACTCGGTGCTGAACACGCTGTGTACCATGTACCAGATTCGTTTCGGCGAATTCCATGCGCATCCCGACGCGCGTTGGCTCACCGAACAGCTGGTCGACGAAGCCTACAGCGCGGCCGAAGCAGCCGGATACCAACTGTTGGGCACGCGCGAAAACGGAAGTCGAAACCATTCTGCACACCGCGGGCGTGGCACATCCGCTGCACTATCCGTCCATGTATCAAGACCTGACCAAGGGACGCCAACGGAAGTCGACTACATCAACGGCTATATCGCCAAAGTCGGACGCGAGCATGGCTACGAATGCAAGCTGCACGAATTCTAACCCCGCGAAGTGCATCTCGCCGAACAAGCCTTCGCCATCCACAATCCAGACATCGTCGCACAGGCCAAAGCGACGTCGAAGCCAGTAAGCCGGTAACGGAATAATCGTATTTTTTCAAAACAAGTAGGAGAGGGAAAACAACCATGACCATCGCTATTTTCAAGAAGCCGAACGGCATCAAACGAATCGTTGCAGCAGTACTTGCCGCTGCAACACTTATTTCCGTTGCGGCATGCGGTTCCGGCAACAGCGCATCCGCATCCAAGGAAAGCCTGAACACCACGAAGGGCAAAACACCACAATCACCGTCGGCGTGTGCGCAGGACCATACGGCGACATGGTCGACAAGGTCATCGCGCCACTGCTGAAAGATGACGGTTTCAAACTGAAAACCAAGCTGTTCAACGATTATGTGCAGCCCAATAAGGCACTTGCATCTGGTTCCATTCAGGCGAATCTTTTCCAGCATGGCAATTATCTGAAGAAGTTCACCGCCGACAACAATCTCGACCTGACCTCCCTTGGACAGACCCCAACCCTTGGCCTGGGCATCTATTCCAACAAGTACAAGTCCATCGATGACATCGAAGACGGAGCTACGGTCGCAATCGCGAACGATGGCTCTAACCTGGCACGTTCTCTCGGCGTGCTCCAGCAGCAGGGTCTGGTGACGCTCAAGGGCGAAGTCGATGCCACCAAGGCTACGGTCAACGATATCGCATCCAATCCGAAGAACCTCAAAATCAAAACGATCGATGCTGCACAGCTGGCCCGTTCCTTGGACACCGTTGATGTGGCTCTGGTGCCGGGCAACTACTCTTGGGCTGCTGATCTGAAGCCTGCCGACGCGCTCGCCATGGAAAAGCAGGATGGTGGCGTGATCGAAGTGTTCGTGGTCCGTACCCAGGACGTCGATTCCGACTTCGGCAAGGTCGTCAAGAAACTGCTCGTCAGTCAGAAATTCAAGGACGCCATCGCCAAGAGCGAGTTCAAGGATTTCGGCAAGCCGACCACTTGGTGACCGCTGCAGCGCGGCGATAGGTAATATGCAAAAGGCCCGTATGAATTGGAAAACTCATACGGGCTTTATGTAAACGAGATTCATCAAACGAAACGTATCGAACGAACGTAAACACGTACTTGAACGGAATGAGGAACGAACCATGAGCGTTATTGAACTCAACGACGTGTCCGTGACCTTTCATGAAGGCGGACGAACCGTCGAAGCGGTCAAACATGTGAACATCAGCGTGGAAAAAGGCGAAATCTTCGGCATCGTGGGCTTCTCCGGAGCAGGCAAATCCACGTTGGTGCGCACCATCAACCTGCTGGAACGACCGACGGGCGGTCATGTGGTGATCGACGGCAGCGACATCACCGCACTCAAAGGCGGTCAGCTGCGCGACCTGCGCAAGAAAATCGGCTTTATTTTCCAAGGATTCAACCTGATCACCAATGTCACGGTCGGCAAGAACATCGAATTCGCGCTGAAAGCCGGCGGATATCCGAAAGCGCAATGGTCGGCACGCATCCGCGAACTGCTGGCACTGGTCGGTTTGGAAAACAAAATCGACAGCTACCCGTCAAGCCTGTCGGGCGGGCAAAAACAGCGTGTATCCATCGCACGTGCGCTCGCCAACAAGCCGGAAATCCTGCTGTGCGATGAAGCTACCAGCGCACTTGACCTGGAAACCACGGAAGGCATTCTGGCGCTTCTGCAACGCATCAACCGCGAACTGGGCATTACCATCGTGTTCATCACGCATCAGCTTGACGTGGCGAAGCAGATTTTCGACCGAGTGGCCGTTATGGAAAACGGTGTGGTAGTGGAGCAAGGCAACACCTTCGACGTGTTCAGCGCGCCGAAGCATCCGACCACCAAAGCGTTGGTGGAACGCTATCTCGGCATTGCGGTGCCGCCGCAGCTGGTGCCGTCGCTGCCGGCCGGCACCATCGTGGAACTGCGATACAAGGGGGATGCGGCACTCGAACCGCTCATCAGCCGGGTCGCGCAGGATTACGGCGTGAGCATCGACGTGCTGCATGCGAATGTGGAATATTTCGGATCGCAGGCCATCGGCATTCTGATTGTGCTCGTTTCCGGCGCGGGGGAGCCGCTGGTGCAGGCGTGAATACGTTGAGAACGCATGTGTTCAGCTATCGGGAACTTGATCGTGGGCAGCTGGTTGTGGCCGCCGAGGCTGCGGATAATCAGGAGGCGTGAGAACAATGGAAGAAACTCTGGAAATCCTTCAAGACAATCTCGGTCAGGCGTTGATCGACACGGCATACATGGTTGTGGTGTCGGCGATTATCGGCGTGGTGTTGGGCACGTTGGTGGCGTTGCTGCTGTATTTGACCGAAAATCGTTTGTTCGCGCCGAATCATGCGTTGAACGTTATTGTCGGTTTCACCGTCAACGCGATTCGTTCGCTGCCGTTCCTGATTCTTATGGTGGTGCTTATTCCGGTTGCGCAATTGATTCTGGGTGATCCTTACACGCCGACAGGTGGCGCAATTTCCCTGTCGATCGCCGCGGTGCCGTTCTTCGCGCGAATCGCGGAAAGCGCGTTTTTCCGAAGTTGATCCGGGCTTGCTTGAAGCTGCCATCTCCACTGGTGCCACCACACGCCAAATTATTGTGGATGCGGTATTCCCTCAGCCTTGCCGTCGTTCATTCGTGGCGTGGTGCTCACCATTATTTCGCTGATTGGCTATTCCGCAATGGTCGGAACGATCGGCGCTGGCGGCATCGGCGATATGGCCATTCAATACGGCTATAACCGTTACGAAACCGGCGTGCTCGTCGTGATTGTTATTATTCTGATCGTCATTGTGCAGATCATTCAATGGATCGGCGATTGGTTCGCACGCAAGGTGACGCACTGATGGTTGCGTATATGCGTGAATGTGCGCATATACAGTCGCACGATGATAGGGAGGGTTGATGAATGACTTCGTATGTTTCTCCTGTTGCGTTCACTACGGTGGCGCAGTCGATTCCGCCGAATGTGTTCGCCGATATGGATCGCAAAGTGGCTGCCGCGGTTGCGGACGGGGCCGATGTGATTGATTTGGCCAAAGGCAATCCAGACGCGTTTTCCTGCTGATTTCATTCGAGAAATAGCCAAAAAAGCGGTTGACGATCCAGCAAATGCCCGGTATTCGCCATTCGATGGCAAGCCAAGTTTTCTGCAGGCTGCCGAACAGTGGTATCGCAATACGTGCGGTGTTGAGGTTGATTGGAAAACACAGCTTTTTGCCGTGGAGGGCGCGGTTGATGGTCTGGCGGCGCTGTTCGCCGTGCTTGTTTCGCCGGGCGATGCTGTGGCATATGCGGATCCATATTACCCCTCATACCATTGCATGACGGTGATGAGCCGTGCCGAGGAGGTGCTGCTGCCGTCGCTGCCGGAACGTGGCTTCCTGCCTGATTTGGATGCGGTGCCTGCGCAAGTGTGGAATCGTGTGAAAGTGCTGGTGCTCAACTATCCGAACAATCCGACGGGTGCGCAGGCTCCGCGTGGGTTTCTGCAACGTGCCATCGATTTGGCTCATGAATATCATTTCGCGATCGTGCAGGATTTCGCTTATGCGGGATTGGGGGTCGATGCGCAGCAAATCAGCATACTGTCGCTGCCGGGTGCCTTCGATGTTGCGGTGGAAGTATGCTCGCTGTCGAAAATGTATGCGATGGCCGGCTGGCGTGCCGGTTTCATCGCGGGCAACGACGACATTGTGTCTCATGTGAAGCAGTACCACTATCAAATGGGTTCCATGGTTACGTCCAGCATTCAAGACGCGGGCACTGTGGCACTGCTGTCGGATCAGAGCTGTGTGGCCGAACTTGCGGAACGGTATGCGTCTCGTCGCGAAATCGTGGCAGGTGGATTGCGTGAAGTCGGACTTGATGTTTTCGATTCAGACGGTGGCATCTACGCTTGGGTGCACGCTCCTGAAGATCAGACGGGTGAACAGTTTGCCGACATGCTGTTGGAACGTGCGTCCGTCGCCGCGCTGCCGGGCACGTGTTTTGGCAAAGTGGGCAAGGATTACGTACGATTCAGCCTGCTTAAATCCGAGGACCAGTTGCGTGAGGCTGTGCGCCGGGTGGCTGCTGTGCTAGCGTAATTTTTCCTACGTAGCCTTTTTGCATGGATGGGCGATTGCGGTGCGATGCCTTGCATCTCCGCCGTTTGATAGCCGCTTACAAGAAAACGTTATGGCGATTCGCGCGTTCTATAACAAAACGTTGATAAGGCGCGGCGCGCGTTGAAACGCAGGATGCGGTTTAGTGGGTACCAGTGACCGCGTGAATGGCATGCGGCAATGAGCCACAACCCGAGGGGGTGCGCACCATGACCAGATTCAACACTCAGTTTGTCCACGGACTGCCGGTCAACGATAACAACACCGGAGCCGTGAACCCGCCGACTACGAAGCGCTTGATGCCGCTGTTTCCGGGCACTCCGCCAAGGGACCCGCGCATGGTTGTCCGGCGAAGGCCGTGTATTTCGAAGTTCTTACCAATCCGTTGCTGCAGGTCAACAATGTGACGAAGATTGCTGAAATCGCTCATCGCTATGGTGCGATTTCCATTGTCGACAACACATTCGTTACCCCGTATCTGCAGCTGCCGCTCGACCAAGGTGCCGACATCGTCATCCATTCCGCTACCAAGTATCTGGCCGGCATTCCGAAGTCAACGCTGGTCTTGTGGTGGTCAAGGACGACGGGTTGGGCAAACGTGTCTACTTCGCGCAGAATCGTTTGGGTGGCGTGCTTGCGCCGAACGAATGCGATTCGGTGCGTCGTGGTATTCAGACGCTCGCCCTGCGCATGGACCGCCAGCAGGAGAACGCGCGTGCGATCTCCAGCTATCTGTTGCTGCATCCGCTGGTAAAATCCGTGCATTATCCGGGATTGTCGGGGCATGAGTATGAGATTTGGACATTGTTCAGGAAGTTGCGGATGAGGTGACGGTAATGAAAGACGGCCATCTTGTCGAATATGGAGCTGTCGGTTCCGTGTTACGACACCCTAAAGATGCGTATACGAAGATGTTGCTTGAGGCATCGCCTAAATTTGATGAGATTAATGCCTCGTAAGGAGTGATTTTATGATTGACAATGCGGCAATTGATTTCTATGGAGCCGACTGGTGCGGCGACTGCCATCGAGCCAAGGCAGCATTAGACCGTTTCGGGGTCGCCTACAGCCTTCATGATATCGAGCATGAGGATGGTGCTGCAGAGAAGGCCATTGCGATCAGCGGACAACAGCACATTCCCGTGATTCGGTTCGCCGATGGCTCATGGCTGGTGGAGCCTTCGGCCACGCAGTTGCAAGCCAAATGCAAGGAACTCGGCCTGATCTGATTCAACATTGCGTATGCCATCTCACGAGTCGGACAAGGAGAATTGTCTCCTGTTCGGCTCGTAGACGTATGTGGGTCGGCTTCCGGACGGTCGATGTCCGGCTTCCGAATGGACTTTGCCCAACTCGCGGACATTGTCTGCACGTGATTGCATTCTTTGGTAAGTTTTTGCTTGGGTTCGGCAATGGTTGCAGAACCTACGGAAAGCCGTCAATCAACAGGCTTTCGAGAGAAAACCAAAGAAGGGAGTAATGTCATGCCGTTCCTTATTACGCTCCTTGTCATTGCACTTATCGTCGCGTTCCTGTTCCTGTCCACGTTGTTTATCGTGCCGCAGCAGCAGGCCTATATTATTGAGCGTTTCGGCAAATTCAACAAGGTGCAGTTCGCCGGCATTCATATTCGAATCCCGTTCGTGGACCGTATCGCCATGAAAACCAACATGCGCGTCAATCAGCTTAATGTGCAGTTGGAGACCAAGACGCTTGACAATGTGTTCGTCACGGTGGTGGCGTCCACTCAGTTCCGTGTTGACCCGAGCAATGTGGCCACCGCATACTATGAGCTGCGTGATCCGGCTGGTCAGCTGCGTTCCTACATGGAGGATGCGCTGCGTTCCGCCATTCCTGCATTGTCTTTGGACGATGCCTTCTCCCGTAAGGACGATGTGGCCTTTGACGTACAGAAGACCGTCGGCAACGAAATGTCCCGCTTCGGTTTCACTGTGGTCAAGACGCTGATCACTGCCATCGATCCGAGTCCGCAGGTCAAGAACGCCATGGATTCCATCAACGCTGCCCAGCGCGAGAAGGAGGCCACCCGTCAGCGCTCCGAAGCCCAGCGTATTCAGATCGAGACCCAGGCGGCAGCCGAGGCTGAGAAGACCCGTCTTCAGGGTGAAGGCCAGGCCAACTATCGTCGTGAGATCGCCAATGGTATCGTCGACCAGATCAAGAGTCTGCAGGCAGTCGGCATGAACGTGAACGACGTGAACAATGTGGTGTTGTTCAACCAGTATCTCGACACCATGCGTAATCTCGCCTCGTCGCAGAATGCGAAGACGGTGGTGTTGCCGGCTTCGACGCCTGGCGGTTTCAACGAGATGCGCGACCAGATCACCCAGGCCATGATGTCCGCGGACGAAGCTGCGAAATAGTCGCAAAATAGCCGTGCCGATGCTCTGCATCGATGACAAGATGACCTTCGTATTCGTGTTGTGCGAATTCTTGCGCCAAAGTGCTTTTTCCAACACGTCGTGCTCCCTCAATAAGCATGGCGCGCTTGCCATTCGACGGGCTTTTCCAAGCCATGAGTGTTTGATATGCCTTGCGCCTGAAGAGCATGGTGTACTCCTTGAAAATTAAGGCATTTACACGAAATGCAGAGTAAGGACAGCGCGTTTTATACACGAAATGCAGAGTGTCGATACGGGGCGAGGATGTTTCGCTGACGTTCCAGAGGCATGAAGAATCCCTCCTTTCGAGACGGCCGCTTATATGTGACGGAGAGCGCGGCGGTGAAAGGAGGGATTATTGTTTGGCGCGTTGCCGTACCGCAACGCACGTCTATGTGATTGGCCTGTCGGCAATGACCGTGTTTTGCGCACGCATGTCATACGTTTCGGCGTATGTCACGCCATGCTGACAAGACCTTCCCTGGAGTTTGAATTCGGCAGTGAGCAGTTCATCGCATGTGATTCAAGCAGGTGAAGCTGTTTCTGCAGGTCCATGACTTTCTTTTCCAGCCATTTGATGGTCATGGCTTGGGTGATCACCAGCAGATCGCGCTGCCCGGAATCGGATTTGTTTGCCAACGTCTGTGCTTCAAGCATGATTTTCGGATCGGCTTTCCAACGGGCGATCGCGCGTTCGATGCGCTTGCCTCCCATGATTTTCGGATCAAGACCTGCGCTGGCGAAAATACTGGTAGGACCGTTGCCGCGCAGATATTGCGCCATGCAACGCACCTGAAATTCCTTCGAGTACGTGATGCGGTCCATGGAAGCTCGCTCCACCGCGGGCAGGGTGTTCAGGTAATACACCTCGGTTTGAGTAAAAACGACGACGCATGATGGTTCCCCTTGTGTGATATGCGGATGACGCTTCCGACAACGTCATCCGAATGTCTGCCTCGTTGTTTTCATTCTATTTTTGCGAGATTCAGGGATTTTGCCGTCTGGCACGAAACGAAGTGTTTTTGGCACGAAAACGAGAAAACCACCCTAGTTAGGGTTGTTTTAGGAGGATATGAGACGGGGGGTCTGTGCTTCTCGGGGTGTTCCCCTAAGGGATGCAGGGAACTGGAAAACGGTATAAACTCGGTTGTGGGACAGACGTATTGACGCCGTGTGGGGGGAGGACAACGAAGACTATGACAGATCATGAAGGGCAAGAGTCGATGGCGGGGACGCGCAGGCCCATCATCGAAGTCAAGAATCTGCGTAAGGAATATCCGGTGCTCGACGAAACCGTCGTGGCGCTGGAACGTATCAATCTCACCATCCGCAAGGGCAGATCTGCTGTATCTACGGCGAATCCGGTTCTGGCAAATCCACTCTGCTGAACCAGCTAGCAGGTATGGAAAAACCGACCAAAGGCGGCGTGCGCATCGGGGGAGTGCCCATTTCTCGGTTGAATGAACGGCAATTGGCGGAATTTCGGCAAAAACATCTTGGTTTCGTATTCCAGTCATACAACCTGCTTCCCAATCTGACTGCCGTGGAAAACGTGGCAATGCCGCTGATGTTCCAAGCATGCCGAAAAACAAGCGTGAGGCAATCGCCAAGAAAATGCTGAAACGAGTAGGGCTCGGCAAACGCATGAACCACTACCCGACGCAAATGTCGGGCGGACAGCAACAGCGTGTCGGCATCGCGCGAGCGTTCGCAGCCAGACCGCAAGTCGTATTCGCCGACGAACCGACCGGCAACCTCGACTCCAAAACCAAAACCGACGTGATGAACATGATCTGCGCGTTCGCTCGCGACCTCGACCAAACCATCGTGCTCGTCACCCACGATGACAATATGGCGCAATATGCCGACCGTATCGTAACGCTACTTGACGGACGCATCATCGATGACCGTCTGATGAACAACGCGTGACGGCAGAGAAGAGAAGGAAATTCCATGAGTAACAGCAACCATTCCGCAAAATTCATCAACATGCTCATCGCATTGATGGCGTCCATCGCCATCGCGCTGACCTGCATTGTGCCGACGGCGCTCGCCGAAGACGGTGATGGCACTGACGACAACAACGGCGGCTCCACCGTGCAGCCGGCCGGTCCGGTGCCGAACATCATCATCACCAACTTCACCTATGGCGACGGTTCCGTGGCGGTCGGCACGAATTTCGATCTTGGCTTCACCTTCCAGAATATGGGCAAGGTCGCGGTCGGCAATATGGTCGTGACCGTTGACGGCGGTGAGAATTTCGCCATTTCCGGCGGTACGAACACGTTCTATTACGATTCGCTGTGGGCGGGCTATTCCCTGACCCAGACCGTGCCCATGCAGGTGCTGTCGAGTGCGAAGAACGGCGCGCAGGGCATCGATATCAATTTCAAATACGAGTATGTCGATGGCGGCACCCGCAATTCCAACACTTCGGATATCAAGATTTCCGTACCTGTTTCGCAGCCCGACCGTTTCGAACTGGGCGATCCCGTGCTTCCAGACGCCATCAATGCGGGCGAGGAATCCACCATTCCATGGAATACGTGAACAAGGGCAAGGGGGATGTATCCAATGTCGAAGCGTCCATCGAGGGTGACGGCATCACCGCCACGCAAGCCACGCAGTATATCGGCAATGTGGCGTCCGGCGCTTCTGGTTCCATCGGATTCGCTTCACTGCGGATGCGGCCGGCGAATATGATGCCAAACTGAGGTGACGTACGAGGATGCCGACGGCCAGCAGCAGACCAAGGAATCGCCGGTGAAGATTACGGTGTCTGAGGCTCCGGCTCCCGCCGATCCCGGTATGGATGTTGACCCGCAGGAAAATCAAGGCATTCCGACTTGGGTGTGGATTGTCGTTGCCGTGGCTGTCGTTGCCGTGATCGCCATTGTGGTTGTGGTGGTTGTGCGTCGCCGCAAGAAGGCGAAGAAGGCTGCCGAGGATGACGATTGGGATTGGGATCCCTCCGATTCGCATGCAGGTGCTGATGATGGTGCGGCTAATACGGCTGGTGCCATTGACGCGCCGACCCAGGTGATTGATTCCGTGCCCTCCGCCAAGGAGTGAGCATGCGATTTTCGGATATTGCACGTTCATGCACGCAGAATCTGCTGCGTCGCAAATCGCGTACGATTCTTACGGTACTTGGCGTGATCGTCGGCTGCTGTTCGATCGTGCTCATGATTTCCATTGGTCAAGGCATCAACGAACAGAACGAGCAGATGCTCAAAAACATGGGCAACCTGAACGACATCACCGTATATGCGGACGGCGGAGGCTCGCATTCCACGGCAACGTCATCCAGCGTGAGCGGTGCCGACGGCGAACAGGCGAAACTCGACGATGACGCCGTGCAGAATTTCCGCAGCATTGCCGGTGTGGCCGGAGTGCTTCCTCAGAAAACGATGTCATACAGTGTGGATGCCACGCAAGGAGCTGGCTCCCGGTACGTGTCGCAATATGTCAACGTGGTGGGAGTCGACGCCACGCAATTGGAAGAATCCGGCTATAAATTGGCCAGCGGACGTCTTCCGATGCGTGCCGGCGAAGTGTTGGCGGGCAAATCCTTCGTGTATTCGTTCTACGATAAGTATGCGTCAGATCCGAGCAATCATCGTATAGAAGCGGGCAGTTATTACTGTGATGAGAACGGTTGCGCCCAATCCGAAGGCGAAGACCCGTTCTTCGATATGCTGAACTCCAAAATCACGTTGATTACCGGAGCCAACTATCAAAGTCCCGACGACTACCGCAAGGTGGGCGGCGGATCCGTGGCGCCATCCGATTCCGGCAGTGGTGAGAGTCCCACCATTACCATGCCATACACGGTGGTGGGTGTCATTGATTCCTCCGCCAACAACTATGATGCGTTCACTTCCGGCATTGTGATGAGCATCGACGATATGAAAAACGTTGAACGCCAAAATATCGGGGGACACCAAGGCCAACACGTCGAGCAAGGTCGTTTACGATCAGGTACTGGTGCACACCCAAGACATCAAAGACGTTGCCGACGTTGAAGCGCAAATCAAGGGCGCCGGTTATCAGACTTCCTCGTTTGAGCAAAACGCGTAAGGAGATCGAAAAGCAGTCGCGGGGCATCCAGTTGGCTTTGGGCGGCATCGGCGCGGTGTCGTTCTTCGTTGCCGCGATTGGTATTGCCAACACCATGATTATGTCGGTGTCGGAACGTACGCGCGAAATCGGCATTATGAAGGCTCTTGGCTGCTATGTGCGCGATATTCGCATGATGTTCCTGTGCGAGGCTGGTGCGATCGGCCTTGTCGGCGGTGTGATCGCTTGCTTGATTTCCGCGATTGGTTCGATAGGCATCAATATGGCGTCTTTGGGTGGATTCAGCATTGAGAATATCGGCAAAGCGATTATGGGCGGCGAGATGTGACTCGCATTTCGGTGATTCCGTGGTGGCTTTTTTGTGGTGGCCATGCTGTTTTCGATCGCCGTTGGTGTGGTAGCAGGTTTCGGCCCGGCCAATAAGGCTGTGAAGATTCCCGCTTTGGATGCCATCAAGAATGATCAGTGATTGCTGATTACAGATCGCTGACTTATAGATTGGCGGGGAATGGTCCACAGATATACCGATCATTCCCCGCCAATTCGCTTATGTATCGATTATTCGCTGAGAATACCGCGGATTCGAGAGACAATGGTTTCTGAAGTCAATCCGTAACGTTCGTTAAGCTCGCCAAGAGGCACTCGGTCGGTGAACTCTTTGGCTGCGCCGAAATTCAGCACACGAACGTGAGAAGCCTTGGTATTACTGGAATTGGCATAAAATGCGGTGACTTTCTCACCCCATCCGCCTTCTAGCTGGCCATCTTCCAACGTAACAACCAAACGATGCCCATCGGCAAGCATCGCCAGTAATTCGGCATCCATCGTGGAATATTGCAATGCGTCAACAAGCGTTGCGGTAATCGCAGCATGTTCTTCATCATTTTCGGCCAGTGCCGACGTAATTTCGGCAGCCAACGGCATGGTGTTGCCGAGTCCAAGAATCGCCACATCCCTGCCGGGCTGAACGATCTGATAGCGGACGAACGGGCATGCTCCGGCAATATTGACGGCTGGATCATGCTCTTCGGCACGCTGCAACGGGTCGAACGCCATATCGGCGGCACGTTCAAGTGCGAGAATCTGCTCGCCGGGCATACGAATCGCCACCACGCCATGTTCGGACGGGCCGGTAGCCCAAGCCAACATGTCAAGCATCTGTTCGCCGCTCGAGGGAGCCAAACAGGTCACGTCGGGAACATTGGCGAACATCGTCATATCGAATGTGCCCGAATGCGTATTGTCCGCGCCGGAAATTCCCGCGCCGAAAATCAGCAGCGTGGCGGGAACATGATTCAATGCCAACTCTTGCTGCAGCTGGTCGAACGTGCGTTGGAAGAACGTGGCGGAAGTCGCAAGCACCGGGCGTCCGCCAGCCCTGGCGATACCCGCGGCGAACGCGGCGGCATGTTCTTCCGTGATACCGGTATCGACGTAGTGAGCGCCGGCACGTTCACGAAAATCTCGGGTGATGCCATTCGATCCGGGGGTTGCGGGGGAGATGACCACCAATCCCGGCTCATTGTCGAAACGACGTTCCAGCGATGCCATGGCCATTTCGCCATAATATTTGCGTGCGTCGAGCGGTTTGCCGAGCGAGGCTCCGGATCCTGCCAATGGTTGGCCTCGCATTGGCCCGCATGAGGTTGAGGATTGGTCTGATTGCAGCCATCCGAACCATTGTCGGCTTCCGTTTCGTCATTGAAGCCCAAGCCTTTGGTGGTGTGGATATGCACTACGATCGGGTGGTCAATGTCTTTGACCTCGTTCAGTACTTCCACCAGCGCGTCAACGTCATTACCCTGCTCCACATAGCGGTAGTCCAAGCCGAATGCCTTGAACAGATTCAGTTCGGCCATGCCATTCGACGTACGCAACTTGGCAAGCTGCCCGTACATACCGCCGAAATCCTCAGCGATCGACATTTCGTTGTCGTTGACGATGATGATGAGATTACCGCCCTGTTCGGCCGCATTGTTCAGCCCCTCGAACGCAATGGCCGAACTCAGGGATCCATCGCCGATAATGGCGATAACATTGCCGATAGTGCTTTCGCCAGCGGCGCCGCGCTGCATATCGCGGGTTTTGGCAAGACCGCAGGCCAGAGAAATCGAAGTGCCGGTATGGCCGAGCACAAGGATCATGTTCGCTTTCCAGCGGATTCGTGAAACCGGTCACCTCATCAAAACGAGATTGGTCCAAGTATGCTTCGGCGCGGCCGGTAAGCATTTTGTGCACGTAGCTTTGGTGCGACACGTCGAAAATGAAACGGTCGCGGGGCGAGTCGAACACGCGGTGCAATGCCACAGTGAGCTCCACCACGCCAAGATTCGAGCCGATATGCCCGCCATGTTGTTTGCCGTAGTCGAGCAGCGTGGCGCGGATTTCGAGGCATAGATCGCGTAATTGCTGGGCTGAAAGGGCATGTACGTCCGCCGGAGTGTGAATCGAACTCAAAATGCCAGCGGTCATCGTGCGCAATCACCCTTCCCTACGATCAGTGCAACCAAGTGCGAAATCATATCCACTGTATGCCCCGACGAGGGTGTTTGCGGGCAAAGGAGCGCAAAAGTCTTCTCAACTTGAGGCACAATAGAGGTGTTTGCAATCGTGAAAAGCCGTTATTCGCAAAGGAGCGCGAAACATGAAAGCCGTATATGCCACCGGAACGAAATTATGATGATCCGCTGTCCGTGCTTGAAGTGGGCACTATGCCTGAGCCTGAAACCAAGCCATTCTGGTCCACCATTCGTGTGAACTCGGCGAGCGTGAACCATCATGACGTGTGGAGTCTGCAAGGTGTGGGGCTTTCCGACGAGCAGACGCCGATGATCCTCGGCACGGACGCGGCTGGCGTGTTGGAAGAAGACATTCCCGTACGAAAGGGACTTAAGGCCGGTTCCGAAGTGGTCTTGTATACCTTCGTTGGTACCGATGGCGCCGGTGTGATGCCGGGGGAGAGACGCTCGATCCTGTCCGAACGGTATGCGGGAACCATGGCCGAATACACACAGGTGCCCAGCGCCAACGTGTTCGCCAAGCCCGCGAATCTGAATCTTGATGAGGCTGCCGCATTGGGTACCAGCTGGCTTACCGCATATTCCCTGCTGTTCGCATCGGCGAATGTGAAGCCGGGAGACACGGTGCTTATTCAAGGCGCCGGAGGCGGCGTGTCGACCGCGGCGATTCAGCTTGCTCACGCGGCCGGATTGGAAGTGTTCGTCACGTCACGAAGCGAAGACAAGCGTGCGCGAGTGTTGCAGCTCGGTGCCGATGCGGCTTTTGAAACGGGTGCGCGACTGCCACGCAAGGTGGATGCCGTCATTGAATCCGTCGGCGCGGCCACATGGAGTCATTCCGTCAAATCCGTCGTCCGGGAGGAACTATCGCCATTTGCGGCGCGACTACTGGCGACCAGCCGGGTGCAGAGCTTACGAGAATCTTCTTCCAGGATATTCGAGTGCAGGGCAATACCATGGGCTCCCGTGAGGATTTCGCACGTTTGCTGAAATTCGTGGAACATGCCGATCTGCATCCGGTCATCGATTCCGCATATGCGATCGACGACGCGCATCTTGCGTTCTCCAAGATCGTGAATGGCGACGTTTTCGGAAAAATCGTGCTGCACATCTAGCCGATTGCGTAAAGTAAACGGTGTTCAAGAACATGTTCTTTTGGATTCTTTCGGAGGTCCTTGATGGCAGACAACAAGCCTGAAGTCGCAGTGATTATGGGGTCGGCGAGCGATTGGGAAACCATGAAGCATGCCTGCGAGATGCTTGACCAGTTCGAAGTGCCGTACATGAAGCAGGTGATTTCCGCGCACCGCACCCCGGAATTGATGGGCGAGTTCGCGCATAGTGCCCGTGCCAACGGTCTGAAGGTCATCATCGCTGGAGCCGGCGGCGCGGCACATCTGCCGGGCATGGTCGCGGCCCAGACCACCCTGCCGGTCATCGGCGTGCCGGTGCGTTCCCATGCGCTGTCCGGTTGGGATTCGCTGCTGTCCATCGTGCAGATGCCAGGCGGCATCCCGGTCGCCACCACCGCAGTCGGCAACTCCGGTGCCACAAACGCAGGTCTTTTGGCTGTGAGCATTCTGAGCACCACCGATGAGCGTTTGGCCAATGCTTTGCAGGAATATCGTGACTCTCTGAAGGAAAAGGTGGCTGAATCCAATGCCCAGCTTGTCTGAGGAAACCAATGGCCGTGTTGAACGTCTGATGCCAGGGGCCACCATCGGCATTATCGGTGGCGGTCAGCTTGGCCGCATGATGGCGTTGTCCGCCCGCTACATGGGCTTCCGCATCGGCGTGCTCGACCCGACTCCGGATTGCCCGACCGCACAGGTGGCCGACTTCCAAGTCACTGCCGAATACGACGACATCACCGCGATCCGAGAACTGGCTGAAAAGTCCGACGTGCTCACGTACGAGTTCGAAACGTGAACGCCGACGCCATCGACGAAGTGCGTTCCTTGTCTGCAGCCCCGCAAGGCACCGATTTGCTGCGTGTCACGAGGATCGTGTCAACGAGAAGCAGTTCATCAACGATCATGGCACGCCGACCGCACCATGGAAGGCCGTCAACAGCGTTGAGGAGCTTGATGCGGCGCTCGGTGAAATCCATTACCCGGCCGTGCTGAAAACCCGTTCCGGCGGGTACGACGGCCACGGCCAGACCGTGCTGAAATCCGATGCCGATCTCGAAAAGGTACGAGCCCGTGCCGATCGCGGTGGCGGATTCCCGCCGAGCATTCTCGAAGGATTCGTCGATTTTGCATTCGAAGCGAGCATTCTCGTTGCCGGTAACGGCAAGGATTATGTGACCTTCCCGATCGTGCGCAACGAGCATCGTAACAATATTCTGCACATGACCATCGCTCCGGCCGAAGTCAGCGAAGACGTGGCGAAGGAAGCGCACGAACTCGCTTGCGTTTGGCGCAAGGCTTCGAACTGGCCGGCATCCTCGCTATCGAACTCTTCGTTACCAAGGATGAGCGGGTTATCGTCAACGAGCTTGCCCCGCGCCCGCATAACTCCGGTCATTACACCATCGAAGCGTGCTCGTTCGACCAGTTCGACGCGCATATTCGAGGCATCGCCGGGTGGCCGCTCGAACAGCCCGAACTGCTCAAGCCGGCTGTTATGGTCAATGTGCTCGGGCAGCATGTGGCACCGACCCGCGCGCTGATCGCCGAGCATCCCGAATGGAATATGCACGACTATTGCAAGGCTGAAGTGCGTCATGATCGCAAGATGGGGCATATCACCGTGCTGACGACGACACCAGGCAAACTGTGCGGATCTTGAACGGACCGGCTGCTGGGATGATTTGAAATAAAACCGATGACGGCATGTTTCGCGCGTCAGCCTTTCCCTGAGGGGAGGACGACGCGCGAAGCCATCAAGAACGGACATAGATTGACGGACGGACGCGTGGAGCGCAACACCAAACAAAAAGAACTGATTCATGATGCGTTGAAGGCAAACGATGAATTCATTTCCGCACAGGATTTGCATCGCAAGCTGGAAGACGAAGGCGTGAAGGTCGGCCTTGCCACTGTATATCGTCAATTGAATGCCTTGGCTGAGGCAGGCGAGGCTGATACCGTGCGTTTGGAAGGCCAACAGCTGTTCCGTCTGTGTGGTGATGACGGGCATCACCATCATCTCGTATGCACGAATTGCGGCAAAACCGTGGAAATCGAATCGCCATCCGAAACTTGGCTGCGTGGCATCAGCGAGAAATACGGATTCACCATCGAACGGCATACGCTTGAGGTGTTCGGACTATGCCCCGACTGCCGGAATGAGGCACGACGGTAATTCCGTCGATCTCAACAATTTTCGCCGATTTCAGCAACAACGGTTATGCGGACGGCGGAATCCTTGACGACAACTAGATACTGCCATCCGAACTGTCTATACCCCCTCATCGTTCTTTTGCGATTTCATCGACATATGCGTAAGAAAATCAGAAGAAACTGTGGATGAAATCGATCATTACAGCTTTTTGTCAGATATGGTCGCGAGAATAGTGCCTTGGCGTCGCCGTAAGGCGGGAAACGAAGCGAACTGACACGTTACGAGTGGAGATAAACACTTGACGAACGAATCCGTGAATACAGAGACGATTGAGGAACTGAAGATCTCGACGATTGATCCAAACGCACCCGCCAAGGAACGTAAGGAATTCCCAGGGTGGTTGTACGGCATACTGTTTGTGGTGTTCGACGCCATCGGTGTGGCAGCGCTACAGATTGGCGTCAGTCAATCCGCTACACGCGTCAAGCTTTCGAACAACATGTGGCTGACCGGTTGGGGCTTCGTCACCAAAATGTTCACCAACCTCAACTTTGTGGCGGTGCTCAACCTGATTTTGTGGGGCGTGCTGTATGTGATACTGCTCATGCTCATCAACCGCTTCTGGATCGCCACGCCAATATTTCTGGCGGTGACATTCATTATCGCGGTGATCGAACATTTCAAAGTATCCATCCGATATGAGGCGATTCTTCCCAGCGATCTGAACTTCCTCAAAGCCGATGCGGGCAATCTTATGAGCTTCATGCCGGCAGGCGCACAGTGGACCATTCTGCTCGCCGTCGTCATATTCGTTGCTTTCATTGCGCTTTTCGTATTCCTGAATCATCCGTGACGGCCGTCACGGCAAGCTTTTCCGTGGCGACGACAAGCAGTCGCGCTCGCTGAATGCCATCGTGCGACTACTGCTGATCATCGTGTCCGGGAACGTTCTTCACGCTGTTATTCCATGGCAGGTGAGCACTGTCGGATTGCTTGGGCGAAAAACCTTCTCTTCGGCAATGGGGGGACATGCCGTCCATGTGGGATT
>ENA-OQCD01000065-OQCD01000065.1-human-gut-metagenome-genome-assembly--contig:-NODE-65-length-22691-cov-4.168986_pt1 | contig 22691 bp, 27 predicted proteins | sample MGYA00242755_ERZ504571 | MGnify/ENA primary metagenome ERZ504571 (study PRJEB26092, sample SAMD00036274) | human gut metagenome | host: Homo sapiens | study: EMG produced TPA metagenomics assembly of...
TTGCCCCCGAAGCACGATGCGGGTACCGCAACCCGACATTATCGAGCATTTTGGCAACGCAGATGCCGTGCCGCAGCTGCCGGAGCGGTGCTTAAGCCGCAAGGCGGGAATTGTGCGGTGTTGCCCTATCATAATCAAAACGCAGAAGCAATACAACAGCACAACGGGCAAGCCCGCTGTGGCTGTTGCTTTTGGTGCCCTTTTTCACGCGGTAAGAAGAGCGTTCCCATTTATTTTGATTGTATCGTTGATACTGCCATTATAATGCCGCCGTGAGATAACAATAGCCCGGTATCCGCTTTGCTCCAAAAAGTGCGGTACCGGGCTGTGGCGATATTCTCCTGCTTATTTCCATCCGCGGGCGGTGGGGTCCAGCATTTCGGCGGCGGAATAGATCAGCGCGTTGCAGATGGCCGCCGCCACGTTGCTGCCGCCCTTGCGGCCCATGGCAACAATGGCGGGCACGCCGTGGCTTTCGCACACGGCAAACAGGCGCTCCTTGCTTTCCACCACGTTCACAAAGCCCACCGGCACACCGATAACCAGCGCCGGGCGCAGGCCGTTTTCAATTTTCTCGCAATCGTCAGCAGGGCGGTGGGGGCGTTGCCCACGGCCAGCACGGCGCCGGGGTATTCGGCCGCAGCCTTGTGCATGGCGGCCACGGCGCGGGTGGTGCCCGCCTGTTTGGCCGCTGCAGCCACAGCGGGATCCGCCATAAAGCAGAGTGCCTGCCCGCCCAGCTTGGCCAGGCCCGGCTTGGTGATGCCTGCCAGGGCCATGTTGGTATCGGTGATGATCGTTGCCCCGGCGTGCATAGCAGCAATACCGGCGGCTACCGCGCCGGGGGTAAAGTGCAGGGTCTGCGCATAGTCAAAATCCGCGGTGGTGTGGATGACCCGCTTGACTACAGGGGCGTTTTCCGGCGGGATGTCCAGCCCGCGCTGGGCCAGTTCCCCGGCAATAATTTTCATGCTGGTGCGTTCAATATCGGCGGGCAGGTGGTGCTGCGGCATCATTGGTCATTTCCCCTTTCGGCGGGCTGTGCAAGGCCCATAGCCGCATACACGGCGGCCAGATCCAGGTTATGGCGTACCCCATCGGCCAACAGATCCAGCTGCTGGGTACGGTATTCCTGCATGGAGATCGGTGCTGCCGCGGCGGGGTCAATCCCCTTGCGGCGGCAAAGATAGGCGGCAAACTGCTCGGTCAGCTCGCCGCTGTCAAACAGGCCGTGCAGGTAGGTGCCAAACACCTGGCCCTGCACGCAGCCTTCGGGGGTGCCGTCCGCCAGGGTGCAGAACGGCGCGCCCTGCACGGTGGTGCGCCCGGTGTGGATCTCGTACCCGGTCAGGTGCGCCCCGGCAAAGGGCTCCGCCGTCACGGTCGCCTGGCTTTGGGTGCGGCGCTTTTCGGCGGCAAAGGTGGTTTGGGTGGGCAGCAGGCCAAGGCCGCGCAGGGTCTGCGGGCGGCCGCTCTCGGTGCCTTCCGGGTCGGCCAGGGTCTGGCCCAGCATCTGGTAGCCGCCGCACACCCCCAGTACCGGTGTGCCGCGCTGGGCCAGCTTGCTGATGGCTGCTTCCAGCCCGCACTGGCGCAGCCACAGCAGGTCGTCCACGGTATTTTTTGTACCGGGCAGAATCACGCAGTCCGGCGTGCCAAGCTCGCGGGTGGTCTGCACATAGCGCACGCCAAGCAGCGGGTGCTGCTCCAGCGGCATAAAGTCCGTAAAGTTGGAAATATGCGGCAGCCGCACAATGGCAGCATCCAGCGGCTTGACGGCATTTTTGACCTGCAGCCGGTCGGAAAGCGAATCCTCGTCCTCAATATCCGCCTTTAAGTACGGCACAACGCCAAACACCGGCAGGTGGGTTTTCTCTTCCAGCATGGCAAGGCCGGGGCGCAGAATCCCAACATCGCCGCGGAACTTGTTGATGATAAGCCCTTTGATGCGCGCCCGTTCGTCCGGCTCCAGCAGTTCCACCGTGCCAAACAGCTGGGCAAACACGCCGCCGCGGTCAATATCACCCACCAGCAGCACAGGGGCATCCACCAGCTTGGCCAGCCCCATGTTCACGATGTCATCGGCTTTCAGGTTGATCTCTGCCGGGCTGCCTGCGCCCTCGATGACGATAATATCAAAGTCTTCCGCCAGGCTGTTGTAAGCCGCCAGAATATCGGGGATGAGCTGTTTTTTACGGCGGAAATACTCCGCCGCCGCCATCTGGCCGCGCACTTCCCCGTTGACGATCACCTGGCTACCAATATCGCTGCTGGGCTTGAGCAGGATGGGGTTCATCCGCACATCCGGTTCCACCCCGGCTGCCTGGGCCTGCACCACCTGGGCGCGGCCCATTTCCAGCCCGTCACGGGTCACAAAGCTGTTCAGTGCCATGTTCTGGCTTTTGAACGGGGCCACCCGCCAGCCATCCTGGGCAAAAATGCGGCAGAGCGCCGCGCACAGCAGGCTTTTGCCCGCGCCGCTCATGGTGCCCTGCACCATAATACATTTTGCTTTGCTCATTTTAGTACCTCCCGCATGGTCTGCAGCAGCTGTTCATTTTCCGGCGCGGTGCGCACGGCGGTGCGGTACCAGCCGGCGCTCAGCCCGGGTAATTGCCGCAGCTGCGCAGGCAGACGCCCCGCTGCTGCAGCGCCGCGCCCAGCGTTTCCGGCGCACGGAACAACAGGTAGTTGGCGCTGCCCTCGATCACCTGCAGCCCCAGTGCCCGCAGCCCGGCCGCCAGTTTGGGGCGCTGGTCGGCAATCAGGGCGCGGACGGCATCGGCATAGGCGGTTTCCCGCAAAGCGGCAGCGCCCGCAGCCTGCGCCAGGCTGGATACCCCCCACGGCTGACCTGCGGCCTGCATTTTGGCCAGCAGTGCGGTGTTGGAACACAAGGCATACCCCAGCCGCACCCCGGCCATGGCGTACAATTTGGTGAACGCTTTCAAAATAACAAGGTTGGGCGCGGTTTGCAAAAGCGGTTTGGCCGTCAGGGCATCCCGCTGCTGCAAAAAGTCCAGAAAGCACTCATCCACCACCAGCACGGCCCCGCAGTCCGCACAGCGCGCACCAGGCGCTGCACCAGCTCCGGCGGGGTAATTTGCCCGGTGGGGTTGTTGGGCTGGCACAAAAACACCAGGTCAATGCTCTGGTTCACTGCCTGCACAAAGGCTTCCGTTACGGCAAAATCATCGGCCTCATGCAGGGTTTCCCGCTTTACTTCGCAGCCAACGCTTTCCAGTGCAGCGGCATACTCGGCAAAGGTGGGGGCGGGCAGCAGGGCGCGGCGGGGCTTGAGCGCCCACACCAGCCGGTAGATCAGATCTGCCGCCCCGTTGCCGCACAAAATCCACGGTTCCGGCAGCTGTTCCGCCCGGCTGAGTGCCGTGCGCAGCTCCCGGCAAAGGGGGTCCGGATAGCGGTCCGCAGTGGGCAGTGCCGCAACGATGGCATCCGCCACGCCCTGGGGCAGGCCAAGCGGGCTGACATTGGCCGAAAAATCCAGCGCATCATGCCCAAAGCGGGCGCGGTAGCCCGCCCAATCACCGCCATGTATCAGTTCCATTCCGTTCTCCCCTTTTCGTTGTTACATCGCCAGCACCAGCAGGCGCAGGGCAATGCCCAACCCCAAAGCCAACAGGCTTTCGGCATACATCATGCGGTCGGCCCGCAAAATGTCCTTTGGTTCCACGGGGCGCAGCGCATCCCCGATGGTGGGTTTATCATAATACTCGCCAAAATAGTAGGCGGGGCCTGCCAGCTGCACGCCCAGGGCACCGGCGCAGGCACTTTCGGTCTGGGCGCTGTTGGGGCTGGCATGGTTGCGGCGGTCCCGCCGCCAGATCTTCCACGCGCCGCGGGCACTGCTGCCGGTCAGGGCGGCAGCGGCCACCCACAGCAACCCGGCCAGGCGGCTGGGCAGATAGTTGGCCACGTCGTCCAACCTGGCGGCGGCACGGCCAAAATACAGGTATTTCTGGTTTTTGTAGCCCAGCATGCTGTCCATCGTGTTGATAGCCTTATAGGTCAGCGCCAGCGGCGCGCCGCCCAGCAGCATGTACAATAGCGGGGCAATCACGCCATCGCTGGCGTTTTCGGCCACGGTTTCCACAGCGGCTTTGGTCACGCCCTCCGCCGTCAGGTTTTGGGTATCGCGCCCCACAATGCGGGCCACGGCCTTGCGGGCGGCGGGCAGGTCCTGCTTTTGCAGCTCTTTGTACACAGTGCAGCTTTCCTGCGCAAGACCCTTAGCGGCCAATGCCTGGGCGCACCAGAACATCTGCACGGCAAGCCCCGCCAGCGGGTGCAGCGCCGCCGCCAGCCTGCACACCAGCGCTGTGATGAGGAACGTGCCCACCGGCAAAACGGCAGCCAGCACCGCCCCGCCGCAAAGCTCCCCCTGCGGCGTTTGGGGAAATTGTGCGCGCAGGCGTTTTTCCAGTGCAGTGATGGCTTTGCCCATCAGCACAACGGGATGCGGCAGCCAAGCCGGGTCGCCAAAAATGGCATCCAGCACAAAGCCACCCAAAACAGCCCAGCAAATCAGCATGGTAACTCCTTTGTATACTGCACGGTTTTGACCACGCGCAGGTTTTTCTGGTGTACCCAATCGGCGGCATCCAGCACAAAGCCGCCCGCCGCGGGAGCACACCAGGAATAATAGTTTTTATGGGGCACGGCGAACCGTTCCAGCGCCGCCATCTGGGTGCCGCCGTGGGCAACGATCACCAGCTGCGGCTCCCCCGCCGCCAAAGCGGCATCCACCAGCGCGGCAAATGCTGTGCAGACACGCTGGCAGAATTCCGCCTTGCTTTCCCCGCCCGGGCAGCGGCCTTCGCAGCCGGTTTCCACCCAGGCGCGGTACTGGGGGTTGTGCTCCATCTCCCGGTAATTGCGGCCCTCAAACACGCCAAAGTCCATCTCTTTCAGCCCATCCGCCACAACCAGCTCCGCATCGGGGAAAAGCACTTCCGCCGTCTGCCGGGTGCGCTGCAAGGAAGTAATCATGACCGTTTTGGGGGCAAAATCTGCCCGGCGCAGCTGGGCAAGGCCCTGGGGGCACAGCGGTACATCCCGCCTGCCCTGGTAGCGCTTTTCCTGATTATCCTGCGTTAAGCCGTGGCGCAGCAGGTAGATCAGCATGGCGGCAGCTCCCCTTCAGCACGGTGGGCAGGCCGCAGAACATCTGCACCACACAGTCGGCCCGCTCAGCCAGCAGGCAGGCAAGGCGGCCGGCGGCTTCCCGCGCGGCGCGCTGGGCGGGGTCAATGGGCACCACGCCGCTGCCAACCTCGGTGGCGGTTACTACGTCATATTGGGCAAGCTCGTCCGCAAGGGCGGGCAGGCTTTCGGCATTGGCGGCAAGGGTCTGCACCTCGTAAATCTGCCGCCCGCCAAAGGGTTTGGCAAAGGTACGCTTGCCGCTGTACAGCGGGCCGGTAATAAACAGCATGTTACAAAAACCCCTTCCACTGGCAAAACACAAGGGCCGCCAGCATATACAGTTCCGCTTTTGCAAAACCACCCGGCCAGGTCCCCGGTAATACCGCCAAACTGCTTGACCGCCACACGGTGGTAGCGCCACAGGACAACCCCCGCCGCCAGCACCAGCACGCCGCCGCCCAGGGCGAAAAGTGCCACTGCCAGCACAATGCTAAGGCATCCCAGCACCCGGCGCACCGTGGTGCGGTCCGCCGCCGTGGCAAACGTGTGCGCAAGGCCGGTATTTTTGGCCAGGGGAAAGGCCGCCACTGCGTAACCGGAGCAGGCACGCTCCAGCACCAGCGCCAGCAGCCAGACAGCCCCCACCTGCGGGGTAAACTGCACGCAGCAGCACAGCGCAAAGTAGGCCACAAAGTAGCTGCACAGCCGGATCACGGCGAACGCGCCGCAGTGCGGGTCCTTGAGAATATCGAGCTTTTTCTGGGTATCGCCATAGCTGCAAAGGGCATCGCAGGTGTCGGCGTAACCATCCAGATGGATGCCGCCCGTGACCCAGATGGGAATCAGGCAAAAGCCCGCCGCGCGCACCATGGCGGGCAGCGGCAGGCTGGCACACACGCACCACAGTGCGCCGCACAGCACCCCCACCAGCGGGAAGGCACAGAGCGAATACCGCATGTTTTTCTCGTTCCAGTCAAACTGCGGCACCGGCACAGCGAGAACATGGCAAATGCCACGGCGATCGTCTGCAAAACTGTCATGGGCGTTCCCCTCCTTTGTAGTACACCGGCAGGCCGCACACCACGCGGCAGACGGCGTCGGCTTTGGCGGCAACGGCATTGTTGACCATGGCAAGGGCCTGCAGATAGAGGTCTGTCTCCCCGGCATAGTCCGCCCCGCCGCTGAATACCTCGTTGCTGACGATGATAAGATGGTTGCATTGTGCGGCGATTGCCTCGATCCCCGCCAGCATTTTTTCCGCCGCCTGCTTGGGCGGCAGGCAGCTGCCGTCGGGGCGGTACAGCTCATTGGCGGCCAGGTTGCCCAAATCTTCCAGCAGGGCGGTGCCCTGCTGCGGCAGGCGGACAAGATGCAGGTTTTGGGGACATTCCACGGTAGCAAACTGTTTTTGTGCCCGCATGGCGCGGTGTTTGGCCACCCGCGCGGCGCACTCGGCGTCCCACACCTGCATGGTGGCAAGGTAATAGCGCGGGCCGCCGCTCTGCACGGCAAGGTGCTCCGCATAGGCGCTTTTGCCGCTGGCTGCGCCGCCGATAACCAGCGTCAGCATTGTGGGGTGTACGGCGCAATGCCGCCCTCCGCAAAGGAATAGCAGCCGCGGTAGACGGCCAGAGCCATATCCCACAGCGGGATGGAAGCCACCGCGCCGGTGCCCTCGCCCAGATGCAGGTTGGCGGTGATGAGCGGCGCTTTGCCCAAAGCATCCAGCACCATATGGGCGGCAGGCTCCGCCGAAACATGGCTGGCAAACACCGCCTTGGCCGCCGCGGGGCAGAGCCGCACCGCGCACAGAGCCGCCACGCTGCTGATAAAACCATCCATCAAAATGGGCACACCCTCCAGCGCGCCGCCCAAAAACACGCCGCACAGCCCGGCAATATCAAACCCGCCCAGCTTGGCCAGCACATCCAGCGGGTCAGCGGGATTGGGCTGGTTGCGGGCAATGCCGCGCCGGATCGCATCAATCTTGCGGGCAAGCCCTGCATCCGAAAGCCCGGCCCCGCGTCCGGTCATGCTCTGCACGGGGGCACCCAGCAGCACGCTTGCCACGGCGCTGGAGGTTGTGGTGTTGCCAATGCCCATCTCCCCCGTTGCTAACAGTTGAACTCCCTGCTGCTTTTGTCCGCGCACCAGCGCAATGCCGCAGCCGATGGCCTGCACGGCCTGGGCGCGGGTCATGGCCGGGCCGCAGGTAAAATCCTTGGTGCCGGAGGCAATGCGGCAGTCCTGCACGCCGGGCACCGGGGCACCGGCAATGCCCATATCCACCGGCACAACGCTGCAATGGGCGGCAGCTGCCATCTGGCACACGCTGGTGCGCCGCGCGGCAAGGTTTTGCAGCACCGCGCGGGTCACGCTGGCGTCGGTTTGGCTCACGCCCTGGGCCACCACGCCGTTATCGGCGCACAGCACCAGCACGGCGCGGCGGGCAAAATCCAGCTCCGGGGTGCCGGTCAGGGCGGCGGCGTCCTCCAGCATGGTTTCCAGGCTGCCCAGCCCGCCCAGCGGTTTGGCCAGCGCGGCCCAGTGGGCGTGCGCCGCGGCGCGGGCAGCTTCATCAGGCGGGGTGATGGTTTGCAGCCGTGTGTTCAGTTCAGGTTCCGTCATACCGTTCTCCCTGTTTTTGTTTGGGCATACTGCGCCGCAGCCGTTACAAAGCGCTGCGGCAGCGGGGTGCCCGCCCAGTATAGATGCGGGAACCCCGCATACAGATGCCCATTGGCAAAGCCGCAGTCCCAATGGCGGCCATTGGCTTTTTGGGCGGCAAAAGCGGTGCCGTTGCAGGTGGAATCCCAATGGTGGAACTCATGCACGGGCACCGGCTCCCCTGCGCGGAAGAGCATGCTGTCCGCCTGCGGGGTGAGCGCGGCATATCCAAAGCGCACCAGCCGCCCCACGCGGAACCCCTGCCCCGGCAGCACACCCGCCATGGGGTGGGCGGTTCCGGCGTCATCTTCCAGCGTTTGGCCCAGGTACAAAAAGCCGCCGCATTCCGCCACGGTGGGCAGGCCGCGCTGCACGGCGGTGTTTATGGCGCAGCGCATGGCGGTGTTGGCCGCCAGCTGGGCGGCGTACAGCTCCGGGTAGCCGCCCGGCAGGTACAGCCCGCCGATATGTTGCGGCAGCGCGGCATCCCGCAGCGGGCTGAAATAGCAAAGCTCTGCGCCTGCGGCCTGCAGGCTTTCCAGCGTTTCGGCATAGGTAAAGCAGAACGCTTCATCCTGTGCCACGGCAATGCGCACGGTGGGGGCTGCGGCCTGAACCGCAGGGGCCATTGGGGCCGGGCGGTCAAACAGGGCCAGCAGCCGCGGCCAGTCGATATTTTTTTTGTGCGGCGCGGTCAAAATCCGAATTTTTTTGCTGCAAATCAGCAATTTCGCCCGCGGTTTTCAGCCCCAGGTGGCGGCTTTCGATGGCGGCATCCGGCATGGGGGGCAGAAAGCCCACCACCGACAGGCCGGTTTCCCGTTCCAGCATGGGGGCCAGCAGCTTGTACAGCATCTCGGTGCAGTCGTTCAGCAGAACGCCCGCAATGTGGTGCGGCGTGCGGAACGCTTTTAAGCCTTGCAGCTGTGCGGCCAGCGTTAAACTGGCCCCCTTGGGGCGCACCACCAGCAGCACCGGCAAGTCCAGCACATCGGCGGTGTGCCAGGCGCTGGCGGCAGCGCTCACGCCGCCAAGGCCGTCATAATAGCCCATGGCACCCTCACACACCGCGCTGCCATGGCCCGCCGCGCCGCTGGTGTACAACCATCGCACGGTCTGCGGGGTGGAGAAAAACAGGTCCAGATTGTGGCAGGGCACCCCCAGCACGGCGCGGTGAAACATGGGGTCAATGTAATCCGGCCCGCACTTGAACGCGCAGGGCTCCAGCCCGCGGGCTTTCAGGGCGGAAAGCAGGGCGCAGGCGGCGGTGGTTTTTCCGCTGCCGGAACTGGGCGCGGCCAAAAGCAGCTGCAGCATTCTCATTCCCTCACGATCAAAAATACCGGGTTGTTGGCCATCATCAGGTGCAGGCTGCCTGCCGCCTTGCTGCGGCTTACGGCAATCTGGGTCACCTGTGCGGCCAGCCCGTGGGCGGCCAGGGCGGCAATACTCTGCTGCAAGGTTTCCAGCGCAATGGCGGCGATACAGAGCCGGGTCTGCGGGTTGGCGGCCAGGGCGGCATCTACAATGGCCTGCATATTGCCCTTGCTGCCGCCGATGAAAACAGCATCCGGCGCGGGCAGATTTTGCAGCGCTTCAGGGGCTTTGCCCGCGATCAGCGTTAAGTTACTGGCGGCAAATTTGGCCTGGTTCTGGCGAACCAGCGCGCAGGCATCGGCATCACATTCCACCGCGTACACCTGACCCATGGGGGCGGCCAGCGCCATTTCCACGCTCACGCTGCCCGTTCCGGCACCGACATCCCACAGGGTATCAGTGGGGGCAACGGCCAGCTTGGCCAGCGCGGCGGCGCGCACCTCCTGCTTGGTCATCGGCGTTTGCCGCGGATGAAGGCTTCATCCGGCAGGCCGGGCACGCGGGGCTGCGGTTTGGGGCAGGGCTCCACCAGCAGCACGCTGAGCGGCGCAAAGCTGCCGCCCGCCAGTGTTTGCACCGTATCGGTGATGACCTTTTGCTGCGGGGTACCAAGGTTCTCACCAACGTGGCCTGCACCGCGCCAAAGCCTGCGGCGGCTAGAATCTCACACAGCGCGGCGGGGCTGGTATTGCGCCCGCCCGTCAAAAAAGAAGTCGGGCGGTCGCTCCGGCACTCTGCCGCAGGGGCGCAGGCACATCCGTGGGCGCTGACAAGGTGCCAGTTCTGCCACGGCCTGCCCAGCGCCGCGGCCAACAGCTGTACGCTGGAAATCCCCGGCAGCACCGTTACTTCCGCCCCCTGTGCCCGCAGCTTGGGCACCAGCGCCGCGGCACCGGAATAAAAGCCGGTATCCCCGCTGTAAACCAGCGCGGCGGTCTGGCAGGGCTCCGCTTGCAGGCAGGCCAGCACTTCATCCGGCTGGTAAATTGGCTTGCGGTTGGGGGTGCAGCCATCCGGCAGGTTTTGCAGCAGCCGCTTTGCCCCCAGAATCAGCCCTGCCGTTTGCAGGGCCTGCAAGCCCTGGGCAGTCAAACTGCCGGGCAGCCCGCTGCCCATGCCAACCAATGTAATCTTCATAACAGCTCCCTGCATCGTTGCAAAATTTCTTCGGCGGTCTCGCCGCATTCCTCCGGGCGCGCAGTACAACCAGCGCAGCCCCGCTTTGGGCGGCAGCCTGGGCTTTCTCGGCAAAGCCGCCCGCGCTGCCGCCGTCCTTGGTGACAAGGTAACGGATGTGGAACTGCTGCATCAGTGCAAGGTTCAGTTCCAGCGTAAAGGGCCCCTGCATGGCAATGATGTTACGGTGCGGAATGCCCGCGCCTCGCACGCCGTAATGCCCGCCACGGTGGGCAGCACCCGCGGGTACAGGCGGGCGGCATCCAGCCCGGCAAAGGCCGCAAGCTCCTTGGCGCCGGTGGTGAGCAGAACATTGCCCTGCGTTGCGGCTAAATACTGCGCGGCCTGGGCGGCACTGCCCAGCACCACACTGCCCGCGGGCAAGGTGCTGGCGGCACGCAGCAGGCGGTGGTACTCTACCCCGGCTGCGTTGGCGGCGGCGCGGATGTTTTTTGGTGGCTTCCACCGCGTAAGGGTGGGTGGCATCCACACAAAGGGCTGCGCCCTGCAAAAGCTCCGCCATGGCGCCGGGCAGCAGGCGGCCGGAATGTACGGTAATGCCGGGGGCCTGGCCCTGTTCCTCTGCCCCCAGGTCGGTTGCTACGCTGACGGTAACGGCAATGCCCAACGCGGCAGCGGCGCGGGAGAAATCCCGCCCTTCGGTAGTGCCGCTGAACACAACGATCCTCATACCCCGTGGTACCCCCGCGGCGTACCATCCACCCGCTGACCTGGTGGGTGGCGCTGTTGCCGATGAACACCGTGGTGAACATATCCACGGTGGTGTGTTCCAGCTCGGCCAGTGTCATCTGGCTGCTCTGCTGGCCGGTGCGGCCAATGCTGCGCACCACGCCGCAAAGGGTACCTGCCCCCTTGCCGTTTTGCAACAGGATGCGAACCGCCTTTTGCAGGTAATCCGGCCGCCCTTTGGAGGAGGGATTGTACAGCGCCACGCAGAAATCCCCCATGGCGGCGCAGGCCAGCCGCTTTTCGATCATCTCCCACGGAGTCAGCCGGTCCGAAAGGGAGATCACGCAGAAATCATGGGCCAGCGGTGCGCCCAGCACGGCGGCACCGCTTAATGCGGCGGTCAGGCCGGGAACGACCTCCACTTCCACATCGGGGTATTCCGCCGCCAGCTCCAGCAGCGGGCTGGCCATGCCGTACACCCCGGCGTCGCCGGAGCAGACAAGCGCCACCGTTTTGCCGGTCTGGGCCGTTTGCAGCGCCCAGCGGCAGCGGTCAATTTCTCTGGTCATACCGGTGGCATAGGTTTCTTTTTCCGGGTACAGGGGGCGCACAAGGTCGATGTAAACGGTGTAACCGCACAGCACATCAGCCTCTTGCAACGCATGGCGGGCCTGCGCGGTCAAAAACTGGGCATCGCCAGGGCCAAGGCCCACAACGGATACAAGGTTACGCTTCATCGGTTTTCCATCTCCAATCCGGGGCAAAGGGGCGCACGGCAGCGGCAAAGGTCACGCCGGTATGCGCATATTTGGGCAGCAGCAGCGTGCCGCCGGAAGCCAGCACGGCGGCGCGCTCGCAGACGTATCCACACCCGTCACTCCCTGCACAAAGCGGGAGGCGCTGAAAGTTCCGGGCACAGCGCGCAGCTGGGCGGCGGAATAAAAGCTGACCGGCCAGCCGTGGCTGCGGCAGAACTCCAGCAGACCGGGTTCGTTCTGTTTTAGATCAATGCTGGCGGCGGCGGTAATTCCGACCGGGGCCAAATTTGTATCGGCGCAGAACGCTGCAAACGCGGCTTCCAGCTGGGCGGCGGTGGTACCGCGCTTGCAGCCAACGCCCAGCACGCCAATGCGGGGGATCAGATGCAAAGCGTTCCCCTGCGGGGTCATTGTCAGGGCAAAATCAGCGTCAGACGGTTCTTCGGCTTCCGCCACACCGGCGGGCGGGGTGCCCACAATGGCCCAGGGGGAAGCATACCGCACCGTTTTGCCGGCCAGCAGTGCCCCGCTGACGAATTTAATGCGCGGGGTTTCCCACACAGCGCAGTTTTGTTTTTTGGCCCACTCATCCACGGCAAACAGGCCGTTGGCATCGGTCGCCGTGGTGATCACCGGCACCGCACCACAGGCGGCAGCCAGCCGGCAGGCCAGGTCATTTGCGCCGCCCAGATGGCCGGAGAGCAGCGGCACCGCAAAGCGGCCGCATTCATCCAGCACCACAACGGCGGGGTCGGTGGCCTTGCTTTGGCAGTGGGGCGCAATGGCCCGCACCGCAATGCCCGCCGCCCCCACAAACACCAGGCATCCGCCGCGGCAAACTGCTGGGCCGTCCACCCGGCCAGCGTCACCCCGCCCAGCCCGCAGCGGCTGACGGAGCCGGGGCAGGTTTGGGCCAGCTGCTGCGCCAGCGCCAGCCCCTTGGCCGTAAAGGCAAGATACGCACAGTTCACGGTTTGGTCCCCTCGCGGTATTCGGTGGTAAAGGCGGGGTCGTACAGTTTGCTGCGGGCATAGCAGCGGCCAAGGAAATCCCCCACCACGATCAAGGCCGTTTTGGTGATGCCCGCCTGCTTGGTGCTTTGGGCCAGGGTGCCAACGGTGCAGCGCACGGTTTTCTGCTCCGGCCAGGTGGCCTTGTACACCACGGCGGCGGGGGTGCTTGCGGTGTATGCCCCCTGCAGCAGTGCTTCCTGCACTTTATCAATTAAGCCGATGGAGAGAAAAATCACCATGGTAGCGCCGTGGCTGGCCAGGCTGGCGAGCTTTTCCTTTTCCGGCACGGGGGGTGCGGCCTTCCATGCGGGTAATGATGACCGTCTGGCTGACGGCGGGCAGGGTGTACTCGGCGTTCAGCGCAGCGGCGGCACCGCAAAAGCTGGAAACACCGGGCGTATCATCGTAAGCAATGCCGTCGGCGTCCAGCGCGTCCATCTGCTCCCGGATGGCCCGTACAAACAGGGTCCCCGGTGTGCAGCCGCACAGTGGTTTTGTGTTCGGCTTCCATTTGGCGCATCACGGCAAGCACCTGTTCCAATGTCATTTCAGCACTGTTATAAATGGCGCAGCGGCTTTGGCCAGCCCAGCAACGCCGGGTTGACCAGGCTGCCCGCATAAATAATGCAGTCCGCCGTTTGCAGCAGCGCCGCACCGCGCCGGGTGATCAGATCCGGTGCGCCGGGGCCTGCGCCCACAAAATGTACCATACCTCATTGCTCCTTTTTCTGCCAGCTTTGCAGCAGCTGGGCGGCGGTCTCAGTCTGGCCCAGCGGCCCGGCCTGGTTGGAAAACAGTACAGCCCCCACCCGGAACGCCCCCGCCACGCGGCGGTCCAGATGCAGCTGGATGGCCTGCAATAGGCTTTCGAGCACCGGCTCCCGCAGGTTTTCGGCATCCAGAATGTCCAGGCAGGCGTCCGTTGTGGCGGCGTCCATCAGCGCGGCAGGTGGCCTGGCTGGCCCCGCAGAGCGCCGCATGGGCACAGAACAGCTCGGTGCGGCAATCCGCCATGCGGGAATGGGTGTTCATAATGCCGCCCGCCAGCTTGACCAGCTTGCCGATGTGCCCCACCAGCAATACCTCTGCAAACTGCTCCGCAGCGGCCATATCCAGCGCATCCCCCATAAAGTTGGAGCACTTGACCACCGGGATGCTGCTGTATTCCGGCAGGTTTTGGGCCAGGTAGTCCAGCCCATAGTTGCCAGGGGCCAGGATCAGCCGCTTGAGGCTTTGCTCCCGCAGGGCGGCCTGGTGGATCTCCAGCTGCACGGTATCCAGGATGGCCTGCTGGCTCATGGGCTCCACAATGCCGCTGGTGCCCAGGACGGAAAGCCCGCCTTCCACCCCGATGTGGGGGTTAAAGGTGCGTTTGGCGGCTTCCTCGCCCCCCTCGATCGAGATCATTACGTCAAAGCCGCCGTCATACCCGGCTGCTTCGGCCTCCGCGTGCAGGGCATCGGTGATCATCCGGCGCGGCACATGGTTGATGGCCGCCTGCCCCACCGGCTGGTCCAGGCCGGGCTTCGTCACACGGCCCACACCGGGGCCGCCGTCAATCGTGACCTGGCCGGGGGCATCCGGCAGCAGGGTGATGTCGGCTATGACTGGCAGGCCGGTGGTAACGTCCACATCGTCCCCGCCGTCCTTGCGGATGGCGCACTGGGCGCCGGCGGCTGTTTTGCGGCAGTAGATGGGCGCAACTTCCACCACAATGCCTTTTGGAGTGCGCAGGCCGACGGATTCCGGCGCTTTACCGGTCAGCAGCAGGCGGGCGGCCCCGGCAGCGCCAAGGGCGGCGCAGGTGCCGGTGGTGTAGCCGCAGCGCAGCAGCTTTTGCCCGCTGCGGATGTAATGTTCAAACCTGGGCGGCTCCTGTTTGGCGGGTCTCCGTTCGGGTTCACGCTCCGGCTGGGGGCCGTACAGTGCTTCATACTGCTCTTTGGTCAGGCGGTACAGCGTGCGGATGTTCTCTGCGGCAAACGCGTCTTTCGGTGTCATCACGCCGGAAACGCCCTGCGGCGATACGCACACCACGGTATCCGCAATTTTTTGCGCCAGCTCCAGCTCGTGCAGGCTGACAATGACGGCCACCTGTTTTTCCTGTGCCAGCTGGCGCAGGATGGTCAGCAGCTCAATTTTGCCTTTGATGTCTAAAAATGACGTTGGTTCGTCCAGCAGGATAATTTCCGGCTGCTGGCAGACGGCGCGGGCCAGCAGAACGCGCTGGCGCTGGCCATCACTGATTTTGGTAAAGTCCCGGTCGGCCAGCTCATCCGCCTGCACCAGATGCAGAGCATCCCGCACCTGCATCCTGTCCTGCTCGGACAGGATGCCCAGCCGTCCGGTGTAGGGGTAGCGCCCGGCAGCGGCCACATCAAAACAGGTGGTCAGCTCGGTGTGGCGGGTGTGGGGCAGCATCAGGGCCATTTTGCGCGCGCGGGCATTGGGGGTGTAGGTTGTCAGGTTTTGGCCCTGCAGCAGCACAGCGCCGCTTTGCGCCGCCAGCTGCCCGGCCAGCGTTTTGAGCAGGGTGGATTTGCCCGCGCCGTTGGGGCCAATCAACGCTAAGATCTGCCCGCGCTGCACGCCAATGCCAATGTTTTGTAATAGCGGCGTTTTGCCGTACCCGATGGCAAGATCCTGCGTTTGGCAGTAAAATGCTTCGCTCATGCCCGGCCCTCCCCGCTTTGGCGGCGCACCAACAGCCAGATGACTACCGGCGCACCAAATACCGCTGTGACGGAGCTGATGGAAAGCTCGGTGGGGGCAAACAGGCTGCGGGCGATCAGATCGCACAGCAGGCAGAACGCCGCCCCACCCAGCGCACAGCCCGGCAGCACATGCAGCGGCTTGGCGCTTCCCAACGCCTGCTTGACCAAGTGCGGCACCGCAATACCCACAAAGGAAATGGGCCCCGCAAACGCCGTGACGCAGGCGGCCAGCAAACTGGAAAGCAGCACCAGCGCCACGCAGAACGGCCGCACAGCCACACCCACGCTTTGGGCATACTGCTCCCCCATCTGGTAGGCGGCCATCGGCTTGGCCAGCAAAAAGGCCGCGGCCAAACAGGGCAGCACCACCAGCGCAGCGGCGGCCACATTGCCCCAGGTCATGCCGGAAAAGCTGCCCATGGACCAGTTGTGCAGGTTGACGATGTTGGAATCCTGTGCAAAGGCCACTACAATATCGGTGACGGCGGAGCAGATATAGCCGATCATCACGCCGCAGATGACCAGAATGCTCATGCGGTGTACCCGGCGCGCCACGCTGAGCACAAAGGCCATGGCAGCCATGGATCCAGCAAAGGCGGCCAGAATCAGGGTGAGCGAGTTGGTCAGCAGGCCGTGGTTCAAAAATACCACCATCGTCAGCGCAACCACCAGCTTGGCCCCACTGGAAATGCCCATGACAAACGGCCCCGCAATGGGGTTGGCAAAAAAAGGTTTGCAGCAGGTAGCCCGCTACCGAGAGCGCCGCCCCCAGCAGCACCACCATAACGCGCGCGGCAGGCGCAGCTGCAATAGGATATTGGCGGCCAGTTCATCCTGCCCGCGGCCCAGCAGCGCCTGCACCACGCCGCGCGGCGAAATTGCCACACTGCCCCAGAACAGGTTGAGCGCAAACAGCCCCAGCAGCGCCGCCGCAAGGGCTACATATGTAATTGTCAGGCGCTTGGTGTGCATGGCGCTGCCTTTCTGCAATAAAATTATTCTACATGCGTTAAAAATGTCAGTTTACTGTCCGCGGGGGTGCCCTCGGTAAACACGCGGTTCATATCCAGAATCAAATCCGGAAGCTCCATGCTTTGCTGGAACAGGCTCTGCGCGGTACACCACACATTGCCGTTCTGCACGGCCTTGAACTGCGCCAGCAGCGGGCATTTTTCCACCAGCTGTTCGGTGCTGGCAATGCTGCCCTCAATGGTGCTGTTGTAGAGCAGCACATCGGCGTCCTTGGCACCGGCGTAAAAATCTTCCAGCGAAAGATTGATGGTGGCCAGATTGTTGCCGTTGTCCGTTAAATCAGCAAACACATAGCTGCCGCCCGCCATCTCGATCATGCGGGCCACATAGTCGCTGCCTTTGCGCACCGTGACAAGGTTGTTGGAAGTGATGGAGAAAAAACGCCACCGTTTTGCCGGTGGGCTGCTGGTTTTCCAGCGGGGCAACGCGCTGTACCTGGGTGTCAAACAGCTGTTCCGCCTCCTGCTGTTTGCCCAGCAGAATGCCGTACAGCTTGACCCATTCCATGCGGGCCAGAGGGTCGGTTTCATAGCTGGAACGCTCCACCAAAACGGGGATGCCGAACTTTTCCAACTGCTCTTTGACCTCCGGCGTATGGTAGATCATGGTGTTTTCAATGGCAAGGCCGCAGCCGGAAGCCAGAATGGTTTCATAGTCCGGAGCGCTGTACTTGCCCGCATAGGCAATCTGCCCCGCCTGCATGGCGGCTTTGGCTTCGGGCAGGTACCAGCCATCCGCCTTGGTGCCGGAAAGTGCAATGCTGTCCAGCGCGCCCAGGCTGATGATGGGGTCCATAGCGGAGGTGGAAACCAGGTAGACATTCTCAATGGGCTGTTGCAGCACGGTGGTGCCCTGGGGCAGATCCTCCGGCACGGCAGCGCCCTGCGGCACCACCAGATATTGGCTGTCCGCAATGGTGATCAGCTCGTACCCGCCGGTGCATTCATCCACGGTAAACTGTTTGGCGTATTGCAGCGGGTAGCTGCTTTCCACGGTAAGGGTGGGGGCAGCCGTGCTGCCGCTGCCCGCGCAGCCGGCCAACAGCAAAAGCGCTGCGGCAGAAAGTGCGGCACAAAGCCCAAAACGTTTCATCTGCATTATTCTGCGGGGGTCAGCGTGGCGCTGTCAAAGGTCAGGGTATAATCGATCTCGTGCGGGGTGCTCATGGCAACGGTATCGGCGGTAACGGCAAGGGCGGTATCCAGCGCAGCAACGGGGATTTCAAAGGTGGAGTTGCCTTCGGTGTTGGTGGGCAGGTACTTTTCTCCATCAATCAGCATATAGTCATAGTTGGGGCTGCTCCACACAATCACGGCGGTCATGGTGCCATCGGCAACCGTCAGGGCGGCAGGGCTTTCCACCGTGGCGCGCCCGGAGCCGCCCTCCAGTGTGACAGCGCAGGTGTAGCTGCCATCAGCAGGCACAGCGGCGGTTTCGGCAGCGGCATCTTCGGTCTTAGGCTCGGCATTGCGCACGCTGACGGTATGGTCGTACCAGGTGCCCTTGGTACCCAAAATGGCCAGCTGGAAGTCGGTATCCACAGCGTCCAGCGGAATATCATAGCCGTACACTTCATCGCTGGTGCCGTCGGAATAGGTCACAGCATCGGTGGTGGGCTGCAGCCAGTCGCTTTCGTGGCTGGGGGCATCCTCGGCAGTGCCCAGGTACAGGTTGACGATCTTTTTTCGATGCCAGGCTGACATGGAAGGTCATTTTGCCATCGGCGACAGTCAGGGTGCCCTTGCCATCGCAGGCTTCGTTGGCGTGCACCATACTGCTGTCGGTTTCAATTCGGCGGTATACACGCGTCCGGCAGAGCAGCTTCGGTCTGGGGTTCTACGGTGGGGGCGGTGGCTTCACTGCCGGCAGCCTCGGTGGCAGCGGGGGTGGAGTCAGCGGAAGAAGCACCGGTTGCGGTGGAGCCGCAGCCAGCCAGCAGAGCGGCCAGCACCAGGGCGGCCACAGCGCCGGAAATTACACGATTTTGTTTCATTGGGTGTTACCTCGCATTGTAAAAAATTGAAATGATAGAATAAAGGCAATACCGCATAATTCTAAGTGCCGATACGGCGAGCGAGGTGCGGCAGATGCCGTGCCGCAGCCGCCGGAGCGGTGCTTAAGCCGTCAGGCAGGAATTGTGCGGTGTTGCCTTGGGTTGGCGGGCATGGTTTGGCGAGAGGGGCTAAAGATTCAAAGAAAAGCGTGGGGACGCGCGGCACAGCCGCAGCGCAGCCCCATTTTGGCGCACAGCGTTTCCCCCGGTCCGCACAAAACAAAAGCTGCCCGAAAAGACGTTGATCCTTCCGGGCAGTATGCATCATAAATCAGCCATTCAGGGAATCAATAGCGGCCTTGGTATGGTCAATGTAGATCTGCTGCACATCAGCAATTTCGCCCAGACCGGCAATCTGGGTATCCACGCTGTCAAAGCAGCCGGCGGCCTTGAACTGGCTCAGCCAGGAATCTGCGTCATCGCCAGCCATATCGTTGTTGGCATGGTCACCGGCAACCACCATCAGGGGGCGCAGGACAACCTTGGTGTAACCGGCTTCCTTGATCTTTTCGATCACAGCCTCGCAGGCGGTGTCTTCCGGCTCGCCCTCAACAGTGCCAATGAACACATTGTCATAACCCAGGGTCTGCATGGTCATCTGCATCTGGCTGTAGCTGATCTTTGCGGTGTGGGAAGTGCCGTGGCCCATAAACACAAAAGCAGTGCCATCGGCGGCAGCAGCGGCGGCGTCATCATAACCAGCGGCGGCAACAGCCTCGGTGGTGATGGCAGTGGCAACAGCTTCCTTATCAGCGTTGATTTCGGTAGCGTCAGCGCCAACTTCGCCCAGCAGGGGCTCAGCAATGGCAACGCTTTCGAACTTATCCGCGTACTCGTTCACAGCTTCGCACATTTCGTCGTACTCAGCGCCGTGCATCAGGTGGGTAGCTGAACAACCAGGTTCTTAACGCCGTTGGCAACAGCGCGGTCCAGAGCCTGCTTCATGTTATCGATTTTCTCGCCATCGCGGGCCTGCACATGGTTGATGATGATCTGTGCGGTGAAAGCGCGACGGACGGACAATCCGGGTAAGCGGCCTGCAGGGCATCCTCGATGCCCTTGATATCTGCCACGCGGCTGCTGTTGAAAGAGGTGCCAAAGCTGACGACCAGCAGTTCGTTTTCGCCGATCTCATCCCCATTGCGGGAATCGTCCAGGTTGGCATCGCCGGTATTGCGGCCAAAGTAGTCGGGGTCAGCGTTCTCGCCTTCCACCAGCTCTTTCTGGGTATCGGTCAGGGTGTCCCATGCCTGCTTGGCAGCTTCGCACTGGGCGTCGGTGTCATCGGTGCGCTCCTGCACATAGATGGCATCGATCAGGTCTGCACATTTCTTTGCGGCCACTTCGTCTGCATCTCCCTCGTCTGCGCTTTCAGCGGGTGTTTCGGTGCTTACAGCCTCGCTTTCGGCGGGGGCACTGCTGGCAGCCATGCTGTCAGATGGCGCACCACAGCCAGCCAGCAGGGCGGCGGCCAGAGCCAGTGCGGTCAGCACGGCAGCGGGCTTTTTCAGGTTGTTGTGTTTCATGTGTTTTGCTTCCTTTCTCCTATGGCAAATCCATTTTCTGAAAAACAGGTACAGGGAACAAAACCCAGGCGCAGCAGCTTTGCAGACAAAACTGCCACAAAAAACGAGGGTGCTTTCTGTGTGCAGAACGGCAACGCAAAAAGACCCCCGGATTTTCCATGAGCTTTTCAGGTACAACCAATTCCTCGTGATCTGGAGCAATGCTCCCGTACCAACAGCGGGCAGGTTCCTGGCTGAAAGCTCAACGCCTGCCGCCGCCTTCCCAAGCAATGCTCAGTGACCGGTGCAAATGCACCCTAGCGGCAGTCCCTTATCACAGTGACGAGATCGTGCGGGATTTGCACCCGCTTCCCTTTTACCCTTTCCAGAGCGCCGGAAGGCTCAGCCGCCCGGCAAACAATGAAAGGCACCTGCTGTTTTATATTCAGTTTCTGACTCATTGTAGCACATTGCATCCAAAAGCGCAAGGTGCTGTTTGTATGTTCTGCCGAATTTTTTCGGCCTTCCTGGGCGTCCTTACAGCCGCCGGTGCAAAATCTCACACAAGCGTTTCACATCCAGCGGCTTGGCGGCATGCTCGTTCATACCGGCGGTTTTGGCCGGCTGCACATCCTTGGCAAAGGCGTTGGCCGTCATGGCAACAATGGGCACCTGCGCGGCATCGGCTTTGGGCAAAGAACGGATGGCCGCGGGGCGCGTTTTTGTATTTTGTCGGTTTACAACTTTAAATCGCTTGCAGTTGGCATGGCAGTGTGGTAAGCTAATATGGATTTAATATGGTAGCGGTTATCTATGCCGCCGTGCGGGCCGCTGCCTTTTCCCGCGCGGCAGCACAAATAAAAATGGGAGAAAACAATATAAGTTTATGAAGAATCGTGAACGGCTCGGAAGCCGGCTTGGCTTCATTATGCTGTCAGCTGGCTGCGCCATTGGCTGCGGCAATGTGTGGAAATTCCCCTGGATGTGCGGCCAGAACGGCGGCGGCAGTTTTATGCTGCTGTACATTATTTGTCTGGTCGTGCTGGGTCTGCCCGCCATGACGATGGAATTTTCCGTTGGGCGTGCAGCGCAGGCCAGCCCTATCCGCATGTACCAGAAGTTGGAAAAGCCCGGCTGCAAGTGGGGCATTTTCGGCATTGCCAGCCTGATTGGCAACATTGCCCTGATGGCATTTTACACCGTGGTGACCGGGTGGATCATCTATTATTTCATCAAGTTCCTTACCGGCCAAAAACGCAGATTTCGGATTTACCCAGATGATTACGAACCCCACGGTGAATGTGGTGTTTTTGCTGGTGACCGTTGTGGTAGCATTTGCCATTTTAAGCTTTAACCTGCAGGGCGGGCTGGAGCGCATTACCAAATATATGATGCTGGCCCTGTTGGTGCTGATGCTGGTGCTGGCGGTGCACAGCCTGCCCCTGCCGGGCGCGGCAGAAGGCTTGAAATTTTACCTGGTGCCGGATTTTGGAAAGATCGATGGCAGCGTTGTGGTGGGCGCCATGAACCAGGCGTTCTTTACCCTTTCCGTTGGCATGGGCGGCATGGCGATTTTTGGCAGCTACATTGAAAAAGAACACTCCCTGATGGGGGAATCCGTCCACATTATTGTGCTGGATACTTTGGTTGCGGTGCTGGCCGGCATCATCATGTTCCCCGCCTGCTTTACCTATGGGCTGGAAGTGAACGCCGGGCCCAGCCTGCTGTTTGATACCATGGCTACCGTGTTCAACAACATGACCGGGGGCCGCTGGTGGGGCACGCTATTCTTTTTGTTCATGGTGTTTGCCGCACTTTCCACCGTGTTGGGCGTGTGCGAAAACATCCTTGCCATGGTGCGGGAGCTGACCGGGTTAAGCCGCCCCAAGGGCGCTTTGCTGTGTGGCGTGGGCATCTTTCTGTTGGCGCTGACCACCGCGCTGGGCTACAGTGTACTGCATTTCCAGCCGTTTGCCGCGGGCACGGCCTGGCTGGATCTGTGGGATTTCATTGTTTCCAATAACATTTTGCCGCTGGGTTCACTGGTATTGGCGCTGTTCTGCTGCAACTCTTTCGGTTGGGGGTGGGACGCTTTTGTTCAGGAGGCCAACACCGGCAAAGGCTTAAAAGTGCAGCCCTGGATGAAGCCGATCTTCCGTTTTGTGGTGCCCGCCGCCATTGCGTTCATTTATATTTACGGCATGGCAACTTTTACATGGAATTGATCCCCCCGCTTTTTATAAAACCTTATGGCAATACCGCATAATTCTAAGTGCCGATACGGCGAGCGAGGCACGGCATCTGCCGGAGCGGTGCTTAAGCCGCAAGGCGGGAATTGTGCGGTGTTGCCTTATCTTTCCCTGCAGGCAGTGTGGCGGCGTTCCGTCATTCTGCCTGCTTCTTTTTGCCCAATTTTGGCGGGAATACCAAAATCTCCGTTTAACATTGCGCTTTCGCCACCCGGATGTTAAACTGTTAACAAGAGTATACCGCGATAAACACATGTAAGGAGCACCCCCATGGACAACGTGAAAATTCTG
>ENA-OQCD01000066-OQCD01000066.1-human-gut-metagenome-genome-assembly--contig:-NODE-66-length-22688-cov-3.693808_pt1 | contig 22688 bp, 26 predicted proteins | sample MGYA00242755_ERZ504571 | MGnify/ENA primary metagenome ERZ504571 (study PRJEB26092, sample SAMD00036274) | human gut metagenome | host: Homo sapiens | study: EMG produced TPA metagenomics assembly of...
TCAATGGGCTTTGCGTCCGGGAATTTCCAAAACGATGGTGTCGCCCGCCTTGAGCTTCAGGCTTTTGGCAACCAGCCTGCCGTTGCACAACACATGACCGTCGGCCACCAGCGCCTGCAGAGCAGACCGGGAAAGGCCGGTGTCCTCGCCGCTCAGAAAGCGGTCGATGCGCTGGCCTGCCGTCTCCTGCTCCACCACAAATTCACGCTGTTCCATGGCTCACTGCTCCTTCGGGGACTGCCCGTTCTCAGCGTGCAGCTCTTCCAGAAAAAATTACCAGCACCCAGAGGCCCACGCCCACACACACGCAGATATCCGCAAAATTGAACACCGCAAACTGCATGAACAGCAGATTGATGTAGTCCACCACCTCGCCGTTGAGCACACGGTCGATCAGGTTGCCGATGCCGCCGGCAAGGATCAGCAGCAGCGCAGCCTGCTGCAGGTATCTGCCGCGGCTGCGGAAGAACAGCCCATAGGCCACAAAGATCAGCGCTATGCTGGTAGCGATGATGAGGAACAGCTGCTTGCCGCTGAGCAGGCTGAACGCCATGCCCGGGTTGAGCACGAACCGCAGCTCCACCACATGGGGGATCAGCGGCATGGCTCCCACCGGCTGCAGCACATTTGTGGCCCACAGCTTGATGGCCTGATCGATGCCAATGAGTGCCGCTGCCGCGAGCAGATTAAAAACAACATATGCCATAGGATACTCCCAAAATCATTCAGTATAAAAAACGGCGCTCCCCGGTATAAGGGAGCGCCGCCCTTTAAAACATTGTTTTATGCGGAACGCTTAGGCTTCCACAACGCTGGCGCAGCGTGCGCACAGGGTGGGATGTGCGGCATGGCTGCCGATGGAAGAAGAATACTTCCAGCAGCGCTCGCACTTTTCGCCGGTGGCATGTGCAGCAGCAACGCCCAGGCCTTCAACAGCACATGCAGCGCCGCCTTCGCCCTTGACCAGCTCTACCTGAGAGACGATCATCAGGTCGGCCAGCTCGTCCATGGGGATGCTGTTGAGCAGGCTGTACACAGTATCATTGCAGTACAGGGTGACGGCAGCCTCCAGAGAAGCACCGATGACCTTTTCGGCACGGGCCTGCTCCAGAACCTTCTTCACCTCATCACGGACGGCGATCAGCTGAGCCCACTTTGCCTTGAAGGCTCATCGGCGGCATACTGGCCAGCTTGGGCATCTCCTCAAAGACAACGTACTTGTTCATGCCCTCGGTCTTGGGCATGAAGTCCCAGATCTCCTGACTGGTGAAGCACAGGATGGGCGCAATGATCTTGTCCAGAGCCACAAGGATCTTGTACATGGTGGTCTGAGCAGCCTTGCGGCCTGCGCCGTTGGTGCAGTACAGGCGATCCTTGGTCACATCCAGATAGAAGTTGGACATTGCAACAACGCAGAAGTTGTACACTGCATGATAGACCTTGTTGAAGTCGTACACAGCGTAGCCTGCGCTGGTGTTGACCATCAGGTCATCCAGAGCAGCCAGTGCCCAGCGGTCGATCTCCTGCAGCTGATCGTCAGCCACACAGTCGGTGTTGGGATCAAAGCCGTCCAGATTGCCCAGAATGAAGCGAGCGGTGTTGCGGATCTTGCGGTAAGCCTCGCTCAGCTGCTTGAAGATGTTCTTGCCGGCACGCACATCCACGGTGTAGTCGGAAGAAGCCACCCACAGACGGATGATGTCAGCGCCGTAGTCCTTGATGATCTCGCTGGGCTCCACGCCGTTGCCGGCGCTCTTGTGCATCTGCTTGCCCTGCTCGTCCACGACCCAGCCGTGGCACAGAACAGACTTATAGGGTGCGCAGCCCTTGCTTGCAACGCTGGTCAGCAGGCTGGACTGGAACCAGCCGCGGAACTGGTCGCCGCCTTCCATATACATATCAGCCGGGAAGCGCAGTTCCGGACGCTCCTCCAGCACAGCGGCGTGGGTGGAGCCGGAGTCGAACCAGACATCCATGATGTCGGTGTCCTTGGTCCACTCGGAAGCACCGCACTTTTCGCACACTTCGCCTGCGGGGATAATCTGCTCGGCTTCGTACTTATACCATGCATCGGAACCTTCCTTGCGGAACAGGTCGCTGACAGCCTTGATGGTGGCATCGGTGATGTGGTAGGTGCCGCACTTCTTGCAGTAGAATGCGGGGATGGGCACGCCCCAGGTGCGCTGGCGGCTGATGCACCAGTCGTTGCGGTCGCGCACCATGCCCTTCATGCGGTCATGGCCCCAATCCGGCATCCAGGTAACGGTGTCGATGGCCTTGTAGACATCCTCGCGGAACTTTGCGATGGAGCAGAACCACTGTTCCGTTGCACGGAAGATGATGGGGTGATGGCAACGCCAGCAGTGCGGGTACTGATGCTTGATGTGCACCTGACCCATGACAGCACCGGACTCGGTCAAATCGGCCAGAATGGTCTTGTTGGCAGCCCACACGCGCTGACCTGCATACTTACCGGCCAGCTCGGTCAGATAGCCGCCATCGTCCACGGGGACGGTGATGGGCACCTGCGGATACTTCTGGCAGACGTTGAAGTCGTCCACGCCGTGGCCGCCTGCGGTATGGACGCAGCCGGAACCGCTCTCCAGCGTGACGTGATCGCCCAGAATGACCCAGCCCTCCTTGGGCAGGTAGACGTGGTTGTAGCGCATCAGCTCAAACTCGGCACCGGAGACCGGCTCACCCACGATCTCGTAGTTCTCGATGTGGCAGGCATCCATGACGCTCTTGACCAGTTCGGTGGCCATGATGTGGAACTCATCGCCGATCTGACGAAGGAGTACTCGAACTGGCCGTTCAGGCAAATCGCCTCGTTAGCGGGCAGAGTCCAAGTGGTGGTGGTCCAGATGACGAAGTAGGTCTTGTCCATCGGGATGCCGTGCTTTGCCAGCACACCGTTGGGGTCCTGAGAGACGTGGAAACGCACGAAGATGGAATCGCAGTCGTCCTCGCCGTACTCGATCTCGGCCTCTGCCAGAGCCGTGCGGCAGTCCGGGCACCAGTACACGGGCTTCAGGCCCTTGTAGATGTAGCCCTTCTTTGCCATCTCGCCAAAAATCTCGATCTGGCGTGCCTCGAACTCAGGCTTCAGGGTCAGATACGGATGCTCGAAATCGCCGATAACGCCCAGACGCTTGAACTGGTCGCTCATGATATCGATGTGCTCAGTAGCAAACTTTTCGCAGATCTGGCGCAGTTCCAGCTTGGAAATGTCCTTCTTCTTATCACCGACGGAGGACAGAGCCTTCAGCTCGATTGGCAGGCCGTGGGTATCAAAGCCGGGCACATAGGGAGCCTGGAAACCCTCCATGTTCTTATCGCGGATAATGATATCCTTGATGATCTTGTTCAGGGCAGTACCCATGTGGATATTGCCGTTTGCGTACGGAGGGCCGTCGTGCAGGATGAACTGCGGCTTGCCCTCGTTGTGCTTCATGAGCTGATTGTACAGGTCGTTGTCGTCCCAATCCTTCAGCATGACCGGCTCCTTCTTGGGCAGGCCGGCACGCATTTCAAACAGGGTCTTGGGCAGGTTCAGAGTACTATCGTACTGCGATTTGTTCTTAGCCAATGGTTTACACTCTCCTCTATATTTCCTTATGGGGTTGCCTTACTCGCTGAACTTGACACCCTGAAAAGCATCGTAGTCCGGCTCGTCCGGCTTAAAATCAGCAGGAGGCGCGGGCGGCGGGTCCAGCTTGAGCTGGCTCTCATCCTTTGCCCAGAAATCCTCGCTGCTGTCAGCTGCCTTGTCGTCGTCATTTTCAACAACGGCAGCAGGTTCTGCATCTTCCTGTGCGGGCTGTGCAGGCTCTGCTTCCGGCTCCTGCACGTCCGCTGCCTGCGGCTGGGCTGCAGCGGCAGGCTCACTTTCCTCTGCAGCAGGCTCTGCCTGTTCGGCATCCTGTGCAGCCGTTTCCTTCTGGAACTCCGGCAGACGGCTCAGCGACTCCACATGGCTGCGGTACAGGTTGAGCACATCAGACTTGAAGCGGGTCACTTCCAGACGCACGCGGTCATACTCGCGCTCCTCTGCAAGGCGCTTCTCGTTTGCTTCGTTCTCGATCTCGTCTGCACGGTCGTTTGCCTTCTGCAGCAGTTCGTTGGCATCGCGGATGATATCATCACCGCGCAGATTTGCACGATGGATGATCTCTTCTGCTTTCTGGTTTGCTTCGCGGATGACATTTTCGCCCATGCGCTGTGCATTGATCAGCGCGCTCTTGAGCATTTCACCATCTGCCTCAAAGCTCTTCAGTTCATCGTGCAGCTTCTGGTTTTCAGCAGTCAGGTCCGCAATCTGCTTGCGAAGCTGTTCCGCCTGCGCATCGTCGTCCCGCAGCTGTTCTTCCACCTTATCCAGAAAACGGTCTACGTCCTCTGTGCGGTAGCCGCGGAGGTTTTTCTCAAATTGCACAGAACGGACACCTGCGGAGTCAGCATAGTCATTTCCTCCCGTTGCTTTTAATATTGAAAAATTCGATGATTGACCGATCTTTTCTGCTTTTGCCGGGCAGTGCAGTCAGGTTGAAGCGGCCCTTGCCGCGCACCGTGAACACATCGCCCTCATATACCTGCGCATGAGGTTTATCCGCCGGCAGGTGGTTGATCTCCACCCTGCCCGCCTCAATCAGTTCCGAAGCCTGTCCTCGGCTGCAGTGCAGCATAGCTGCCAGCACAGCGTCCAGCCGCAGGGACGATACCGTTGCACTGTGCATCTCACGCTCCGCCTGCGGAAACTGCGGCACCTCGTCCAGCGTCAGCAGTTCCGTGGTCAGCTCCGTGTGTCCAGCCTGAAACAGTTCCCGGCAGATCAGCTGTGCTGCCGGTTCCAGCGCAAACACATAAGCTGTGCCCGGCTGATCCTCCGGCAGAACGATATCTCCCAGCGCCTCGCGCCGCAGCTCAAGGCCCATCAGACTGCCAGGTAATCCTTGTGGGCGGGCAGCGCAGCCCCCGCCTGTGCACGGCATTGCAGCCGCACACAGCAGATGGGTGCTTCGCCGCAGCTGTACTCCGGCTCGATGCAGAGCACCCTGCGCTCCGCATTCAGCCAGCCGCCCTCAAACCGGAAGCCCTCCTGCACACCGGCACGGCCCAGTGCCGCGCGGGCCAAGTCCTGCTCGCGGTCACTCAGGAAAGCCGAATACCGCGCAATGTCCCGGGAAAAGGCCGTGTGGGCCAAGTCCTCGATATGGCGCATGAGATAGCGTTCTTCATCGGTACGCGCAGGGATGAACCCGCGCGCCGCCTTGGGCTGCGGATCAATAGAACGCGCCATTGTTCTCCAGCTCGTCCAGCAGATCACCCATGATATCCACGTTGTACGGAGTGATGATGAAGGTGCTGTTGGCCACGCGCTTGATCTGGCCATTGTTTGCATATGCAACACCGGACAGGAAATCCACCAGACGGCGGGACACTTCCTTGTTGGTGGACTCCAGATTGAGCACCACGGTGCGCTTGTTGTTCAGGTGGTCAGCAATGGTACTGGCATCCTCAAAACGCTCAGGCTTGACCAGAACGACCTTGAGCTGAGTGGTGGCATTGATGTTGACCACCTTTCCGTTCTTCTTGGCACCCTCAACAGGCTCTTCATTTTCGTCGTCAGCACCAAGGCCGATGCCATTGTTATTGTTTACCATCTGGGGGCCATCGTCAATGTACTGATCCTCGTAATCGTCTTCCTGGTCAAACAGACCTTTCTTAATGCTGTCAAGCAAAGACATACAATCTGCTCCTTTCATTCGGGCAGCATGGCGCTGCCTGGCGTTCTTTGCAAATAGATGCAAATAATAGCTTTATCTATTATCGGATTTTTTGCCTCAGATGTCAATAACTACAAAAGCTTTCCATCATACAAATTTTGTCCGGAAACGATTATTTCGTCATAAAGCCTCACCTTGCTGACCGAGCCCTCGGTCCCTTCGGGCAGAACAAGGATGTAATCGCCGTCCGTGATGAGGGGATGGTCTGCGTCCACCGGGTCGATCCGGCAGAAGCGGGCAATGTTGCCAAGTTTCACGTACACACCGGGAATGTAGTTTTCGCCCTGCGTTTGTGCCTCGGTGCCATCCTCTTTTAAATAGTGCACAGCCGCAGCAGGCACCCGCAGGCCGCTGCGCTCTCCTACCGAGATGCGTGCTGCAGCCCGGTTCAGGCAAAGCACATCGCCGTTGATGGAGTTGCAGGCAAGCACAAAGCGGGCAAGGCCGCTGTCCTGATCGATCTCCACCTCGGTGACGGTGGCCTTGAGGCTGTTCTCCACCTGACCCGGGAAGCTGATCTCCACCGCTGTGCTCAGCGGCTTGCCGTTCTGACCCAGCAGCTTTTCGCCCTGCTTTGCAGTGCACACGCCCACATAGCGCCATGTGAACCCTGCCACGATCTTACCGGCGCAGCCGTCCAGTGCCAGCACTGGGTCGGACTGCAGATAGCCCTGCAGCTCCTGTGCGTTCAGTGCAAGGATATCATCGGCACTGGCATTGAGCCGTCCGCTGCTGGAAGAGCGCACAAAATAGCCGGTCTGCGGTGCAGTGATCTGCGCCGGGCTGCCCAGCTGCGCCTGCACGCTCTGGGACTGCTGGACCAGCGCAGTGATCTGATCGGTAAAGTTTGCAGCTTCGCCCGTTACCACCCAGAGCTTGTTCTGGGCCAGCAGGTAGGCATTGGCATCATCATCCACCGCTTCATAATCGCTGTCGTCCAGCGTATCCAGCAGGTCATACAGCGCAGAAGAACGTTCTTTTAAAAGGGTATCCAGCTGCAGCGCAGAAGTGTTCTGCGATTTCTGCAGCAGGTCGATCTGATCATTCAGCTGGTTCAGCTGCAGGCGCAGCGAAGCCTGCGAAGCGTTGCTGTACACCTCTGCTACTGCGGTGCCCGCTGAAACGCGCTCGCCGTCGGCAGCAAGATATCCAAGGTTTCCGCTGCCTGCCACATAGCTTTCGTCGAACAGCAGAACTCCGTCGGCTTCCACCGTATCCGAAATGACCGCAGGCAGCGCAGTCTCATAAACATTCTGCGGGAACAGGATATGTGCGGCCTGATACACCACATAAATTGCTGCCAGCAGCAGAAACGCGATCAGCACGCCTGCCAGAGTGGTAAGCACATGCGGCGCATGGCGTTCCTTCTGGGTCTCATCCGGCATATCGATCATCCTTTCGCTAAAAATTCGCTAGTTTTGCGGATGGCAGTCTGCACTGCATCCGGTGCACCGGCATCCAGCCAGACCACACCGTCCATATGGCGGAACCAGGTCAACTGGCGCTTGGCATAGTTGCGGGACGCCTGCTTGAGCTTTTCCGTGCAGGCTTCCAGTGGAGCCGTCTGCTCAAAATACGGAAAGAACTCCTTGTATCCGATGGCCTGCGCTGCCGTGCGGAAGCTTTCCCGGTTCTGCCAGACATGCTCCGCTTCCTTTATAAGGCCCGCTTCCAGCATTTTGTCCACACGCAGGTCAATGCGGCGGTAAAGTACCGCGCGCTCTGGGAAATCCAGACCGAGGATCAGGCTGCGGTAGGGCCGCTCCGGTGGGAGAGACTCCGCTTTCTGTTCGCTCAGCTTTTTGCCGGTGGCACGATAATGTTCGAGTGCGCGCAGCACCCGCACCTGATTGTTCGGGTGGATAGCCGCAGCAGCTTCCGGGTCGGCCTGCTTCAGTTCTTCGTACATGGCAGCACCGCCTTTTGCAGCCAGTTCCGCCGCCAGTTGCTCCCGCAGACCGGCAGGTTGCTTTTTCCTCTGTAAAGCGCACCCCATACAGAAGCTCTGAACATACAGCCCTGTGCCGCCCACAAGGATGGGCAGCTTCTTCCGGGCAGAGATCTCTTCTTCCAGCTTTCCGGCCATGGCGGTAAAGTCTGCCACGCTGAAAGCCTTGTCCGGCGTAAGGATATCCACGCGTGATGCGGGATACCGCAGGTCTCCTCCGGTGTTACCTTTGCCGTGCCTATGTCCAGACCTTTATAGATCTGCATGGAATCACAGCTGATGACCTCGCCGGAAAAATGTTTTGCAAGTTCTACGCCCAGCGCTGTCTTTCCGGTTGCGGTAGGGCCGACGACGGCCACCACGGGATGTTTATACGATGCGTCCAAACTGCTTTTCCAGCTCCTTCCGGGTCAATTTGAGTACGCAGGGACGGCCATGCGGGCAGAACGGCGGCACCTCGCCGGAAAGGATCTTTTCGGCCAGCGCCAGCAGTTCCTGCGGCGAGGACTTGTCCCCCGCCTTGATGGCTGCACGGCAGGAGATAGAATGCAGCACCCACTCGGTGTGCTCGTTCAGCGCATCATGGCCGCCCTTGAGCAGCTTATTTGCGATCTCCACCAGCAGGCTTTCGGCATTCTGCGGCTCCACATCTGCGGGCACCGCGCGCAGCACCACGGTATTGCCGCCAAAGTCCGCGATCTCAAGGCCCGCATTTTCCAGCAGAGGAATGTTATCCAGCAGGGCCTGCTTTTCCTCCGCAGCAAGGTCGATGGCAGCAGGCTCCAGCAGCATCTGGCTGGGCACATTGCCATAGTTCGCGGCTAGTTTTTCGTACAGCTGGCGCTCGTGGGCAGCGTGTTTATCGATCAGGCACAGTTCGTCGCCGCGTTCTGCAAGGATATATGTTCTGAACACCTCGCCCACATAGCGCAGCGGTTCCGGCTGATCCGCCGTCGGATCAAAGTTCATCTGCTCCGGCTCGGCCAGTACAGTTTCCTGTTCTGCCGCTTCCGGCGCATCCGGTTCTGTTTCTACACAGGGTGCACTCTCAGGTTCTTCCTTTGGTGCTTCCTGCGCAGGGTTCCACGCTGCCATATGGTCCTGAGGCGAATGCAGTTTTGTCTCACCAAATTCCGGTTCCACATCCAGCTGCGTTTCACTTGCCGCCGCACGGAACGGCTCTGGTGCCTTTGTCGTTTCCAGCTTCGGGCTGTGAAGGGTCACGAACGGATCCAGCATATCCTCGTTCTGAGCACTGCCTTTCCAGCGCGGCTCACTGGGTGCTGTCGGTATTTGCATTGCAGCAGACGGGGCAGGCTGCTGCGGTGCTGCGGCGGGTTTTGCCGGTTCCAGTGCTGCTGTGGCAGAACGCCCGGGTCTGCTTGTCCCCGAATGATCGCAGAAAGGCCTGTAAAGCTATTATTCTTTACATCATTTTTGATTATATCAGTGTCTTTTTTTGAATTTTCAGCTTTTTCTTCTTTGTCTGCTTCAAAGGTAAAAAAGCCGTTCACCGGTGCCGGGCTGAGCCAAGGCCAGCTTGACGGCATGATACACCACATCAAAGACATCATTTTCGCGGGCAAAGCGGGCTTCGATCTTGGCCGGATGCACATTGACATCCACAAGGTCGCCGCATTTCCAGCAGCAGAATGCCGCCCGGGAACTTGCCCTGCATCATGGTACCCTTGAACGCCATCTCCATACCGGCCATCATGGTGCGGTTGCGCACATAGCGGCCATTGATGTAAAAATGCTGCATACTTCGGCTGGCGCGGCAGCTTTTGGGCGGGGTGACCAGACCGGTGATGCGGTACACGCCCTCCTGATTTTTCAGCTCAATGAGGTCCCGGCTGAACTCCCGGCCCAGCACCGCATAGGCTGCACCGCGCAGCTGGCCGTCGCCGGGCGTGACATACTGCAGCTTGCCCTCACGGATGAACTTGACGCTGACTTCCGGGTGGCTGAGCGCTACATGGGTAACTGTATCCGACACAAAGGTGCCCTCGGAGGAGTCCTTTTTGAGGAACTTCATGCGGGCAGGCGTGTTGTAAAACAGATCCTTTACCCGGATGGTAGTGCCCACAGCTCTGGCACCCGGCTCACGGGAGACCTCTTCCCCGCCCTCAATGCGGTAGACTGTGGCAAACTCGTCCACCTCGGTTCGGGTGGTCAGCTCTACACGGGCCACGCTGGCAATGGATGCCAGTGCTTCACCGCGGAAGCCAAGCGTATGGATGTTGGTCAGATCGTCCGGTGTTTCAATTTTGCTGGTGGCGTGGCGGATAAACGCCGTGGAGATATATTCTGCCTCGATGCCGGTGCCGTTATCGCTGATCTCGATCAGCTTGACGCCGCCGGATTCAATGCTGACGGTCACCTGCGTGGCACCGGCATCAATGGAGTTTTCCAGCAGCTCCTTAACAACGGATGCCGGACGCTCGACCACCTCACCGGCTGCGATCAGCTCGGCTGTGTGCTTATCCAGAACATGGATCACTGCCATGGTGTTTTCCCTCCTTGTATGGTCTGGGTCAGGTAGAGCAGTTTCATCTGTTCAGGCTGCCCTTCAGGGTCTTTTTCAGCTCGTAGAGGAAGTTCAACGCCTCAATGGGGGTGAGTGTTTCCACATCCAGAGCTTCCAGCTTGTCCATCATCTCGCTGGGCACAGCCGGAGAGTTATACTCCTGCAGGGCATCAAAATCCATCTGCTCTACTTTATTTTTAGGTGCAGTTGCTTCCAGCGCGCGCAGCACCTCATGGGCGCGGCGGGTCACACTGCCGGGCAGGCCTGCCAGCTTTGCCACCTCGATGCCGTAGCTGTCATCCGCCGGGCCGCGCACGATGCGGCGCAGGAAGGTGATGTCCTCGCCGCGTTTTTTTACTGCAATATTGTAGTTTTTTACGCCGTCCACGCCGCCTTCCAGCTCGGTCAGCTCGTGGTAGTGGGTGGCAAACAGAGTCTTGCAGCCAAGGCCCTTGGCGGGGTCTGCAATGTGCTCCACTACGGCGCGGGCAATGCTCATGCCGTCAAAGGTGGATGTGCCGCGGCCGATCTCGTCCAGCACCACAAGGCTTTTGGCGGTGGCATTTTTCAGGATCTCCGCTACCTCGGTCATCTCCACCATAAAGGTGGACTGACCGGCAGACAGGTCGTCCGACGCACCGATGCGAGTGAAAATGGCATCCACCACACCCACATGGCAGCTGGAAACCGGTACAAAGGAGCCGATCTGCGCCATCAGCGCGATCAGTGCATTCTGGCGCATGTACGTGGATTTACCTGCCATGTTGGGGCCGGTGATGATCAGGCAGCGGTCTGCACCACAGTTCAGGGTGGTATCATTGGGTACAAACATGCTGCCTTTCAGCATCTGCTCCACCACAGGGTGACGGCCCTCGGTGATGGTCAGCTCGTCACTGTCGTCCACGATGGGACGGCAGTAGTTGTTTTCCGCTGCCACCTGCGCCAGCGCCGTGAGCACATCCAGCTGGGCCACCGCATTGGCCGTGCGCTGGATGCGGTCCAACTGAGCGCTAATGCTTTCCAGCAGTTCGCTGAACAGGCGGTGCTCCAGCGTGATGAGCCGTTCGTGGGCACCTAAGATCTTGCTTTCCAGCTCTTTCAGTTCCTGCGTGATGTAGCGTTCGCCGGAAGTCAGGGTCTGCTTGCGGATGTAGGTCTCCGGCACCATGCTCTTATAGGAGTTGCTTACCTCGATGAAGTAGCCAAACACATGGTTATAGCCGATCTTCAGCTTGGGGATGCCGGTCTCCTGCCGTAGGCGGGCTTCCAGCTGCGCCAGAACGCCCTTGGTATTGTCGCGGATGGAACGCAGCTCGTCCACCTCGGCATGGTAGCCTTTGGCAATGACACCGCCATCCTTGAGGGTAGAGGGCGCTTCCGGGTCCACCGCCGCATAAATACGGGCCTTGATGTCCTCCAACGGATCGATCTGTACTGCCAGTTCAGCAAGCTCCGGGCAGCCGCAGGCTCAGCCTGCCTGCGCAGGCCGGGCAGCCGGTCGCAGGTCTGGGCCAGCGTATAGATCTCCTTGGGTGTGGCAGAGCCGTAAACCGTGCGGGTCATCAGGCGTTCCATATCCGCAATGTAACCCAGCTCTTCGGTCAGGTCGCCGCGGGCCATGGTCTGCTTGACAAGGCTCTCCACAGCGTTCAGGCGGTGGTTGATGAGTGCACTGGAAATAAGCGGCTGCTCGATCCAGCTGCGCAGCATACGCTTGCCCATGGATGTACTGGTCTTATCCAGCACCCAGAGCAGCGTGCCCCGCTTTTCGCGGCCGCGCAGCGTCTCGGTCAGCTCCAGATTGGCGCGGGTCACGGGCGAAAGACGCATGAACTGGGCCTTATTATAGGTTATGACCGTTTTCAGACGTTCCACGCCCTTGATCTGGGTATCGTGCAGATATTCCAGCAGTGCCGCCATGGCAAAGCGCACAAGGCCGTCCGCTGCAATGCCGGTGGTCTGCGCCCAGTCGCGGCCAAACTGGTTTTCCAGCGATGCCGTCACAAGGCCCGGTGCATAGCGCTCCTCTTCGATCAGCTCCACCGAACAAGTCATATTCTTTTTGATGTACGCCGTCACCTCGCGGCAGTCCAGCAGACCCGGATTCATCAGTACTTCGCTGGGATGGTAGCGGCACAGCTCCGTAATGACCGCCGGGGCGATTTTATCTGCATTCAGCTCTGTGATATGGGCCGTGCCGGTAGAGACATCGGCAAAGCACAAACCTGCTTTCTTTCCTTTGAGGAAGATACTGGCAATGTAGTTATTGCGGTCATCCTGCAGCATACTGCTCTCAATGACCGTGCCGGGTGTGACCACGCGGATGATGTCCCGCTTGACAAGGCCCTTGGCCTTGGCCGGGTCTTCCACCTGCTCACAGATGGCTACTTTGTAGCCCTTGGCGATCAGCCGCGCCACATAGCCCTCGTAGCTGTGGAAGGGCACGCCGCACATGGGTGCCCGCTCTTCCATGCCGCACTGCTTGCCGGTCAGGGTCAGATCCAGTTCCTTGGATGCCGTCAGGGCATCGTCAAAGAACATCTCATAAAAATCGCCGATGCGGTAAAACAGAATTTCGTCCTTATGTTGTTTTTTGATCTCAAGATATTGCTGCATCATGGGCGACAGCTCTGCCATGGTTTACCCTCTCTCCCGTTCTATGGTTCTGTGCACAAGTTTGCGGCTTGTAACCGCTTTTGCAAACAAAAACGCGGTCTGTTTTGCACAGCCGCGTTTTGTTTTTGCCGGTTTTAGTGGCAGCCGCCGCAGGTGGAGCAGCTGCCGGTGCAGGAAGTAGAAGGCTCCTGTACCGTCATGGGGTCGCCGCCATTCATGGCAGTGTTGATGATGGCATCGATATAGTTCACGAGGTTCTCGCAGTCACGCTTGGCCTCGTTGTAAGCCACCATGCCCTCGTTGCCCATGATCTGGCCGTACAGGCTGTTCACCTTTTCGTTCAGTTCGGCGATGCGGGCATCGTTGCGCTCGCTCTTGCCGATCTCATTGTTCAGATCCATGCGGGCGAGGTTGAACTCGCCGATCAGGTTCTGCAGCTCTTCGTCCTTATCGTTTGCCTTGCGGGTCTGATCCAGAACGAGGTAGCGGCTATCGGTCTGCAGCGCAACGGCTGCGCGCTTGAAAAGATCAATGCAATCCATTTGAAAGGTCTCCTTCTTATTTATACGTTCAGGGGCACTGCCCCGGAATCACTCAGGCAAGCTCACCCAGCAGCACAGTCGCCCGTGCGCCCGTGAGATGTACGTTGCATAGCTGCCCATCAGGGAAGCGTCTGCCGTGAACTCCACCGTCAGGTTGTTGTCCAGACGGCCGGAGAGGGTGCCCTCATTGCGGCCAAAGCCCTCTACCAGTACCTTCACAGTCTGACCAACCTGCGCCTTGACCAGTGCCATGGCGATCTCGTCCTGAACCTTGAGCAGGCGGGTCATGCGGTCGGTCTTTTCCTTGCGGGGGGTGGGGGTCCGGCATATCGGCGGCCTTGGTGCCGGTGCGCTTGGAATAGATAAAGGTGAACAGCTGCATATAGCCCACCTTCTGCACCAGTTCCAGCGTCTTTACAAAGTCTGCTTCGGTCTCGCCGGGGAAGCCAACGATGATGTCGCTGGAAAAGGTGATGCCGGGCACCGTTTTGCGGGCGTATTCGATGAGCTCAAGATACTGCTCCACCGTGTAGTGGCGGTTCATCTTCTTCAGCAGTTCATCGGAGCCGCACTGCACCGGCAGGTGCAGGTGCTTGCACAGCTTCGGCTGGGCGGCAATGGTGTCGATCAGCTTGTGGCTGGCATCCTTGGGGTGGCTGGTCATAAAGCGGATGTGATAATCGCCGGGCACCGTGCACAGCAGGTTGAGCAGATCGGAAAAGTCCACCTTTTCTTCCAGACCCTTGCCGTAGCTGTTGACGTTCTGTCCCAGCAATGTGATCTCCTTATAGCCTGCCTCCACAAGACCGCGGAACTCAGCAAGGATATCGCCGGGCTTGCGGCTCTTCTCGCGGCCGCGCACATAAGGCACGATGCAGTAGGTGCAGAAGTTGTCGCAGCCGTACATGATGGGCAGCCATGCGCGGAACTCGCTCTCACGCCGGATGGGGATATTCTCCACGATGACCGGGCGCTGGGCGGGCTCCATCAGCACACGCTTATGCTTCTGCAGCTTCTGGGCAATGAGCTGCGGCAGGGTGTCGATGCCGTCCACGCCAAACACAAGGTCAACGTAAGGATAGCTCTGGCGCAGCTTTTCTACCACGTGCTTCTGGTTGGCCATGCATCCGCACAGGCCGATGATGAGATCATGCTTTTTTCCTTGAGTCCCTTCAGGCACCTACGTTGCCGAACACACGCTGCTCGGCATGCTCACGCACGGCGCAGGTGTTGAAGAGGATCAGGTCTGCATCCTCGGGCTTATCGCACAGGCCATAGCCGATGTCCATCAGCACGCCCTTGATCCGCTCGCCGTCGTTCACGTTCTGCTGACAGCCATAGCTGTGCACAAAGGCCAGCGGCGGCGTATCATAGGCCTGCTTTACCAGCTCAGCGGCAATGTTATTATGTTCAAAACTAATGTATTCCAATCAAACCATCCTTCTCCGCCGGGCCGAAGCGCCCTGTGCGGCGAAAATCTACTTGCACTTTCTGAAAAGAGCCTTCTCTATAGTATACCCTGTTTATACGCTCCGGGCAAGAGGTTCCGTGCAAATTTTATGGTTCAGTGGGCGTTTTCCTGCGTTTGCTTCTCGCAGCAGACCTCGCATACGCCGATCAGCACAACAGCGCAGTCCTGCACATAGCCCTTCTGGTTTTCACCAGTTTCATTACCTGCTTTTCGTCCACCTCGGCATCGGTCACGCTGCCGCACACGGTGCAGTACAGATGGCTGTGCCAGGGCAGCGTGTGGTCAAAGCGGTCAGCCTTGCCTGGAATGGACACCCGGCGCACCCGGCCCGCATCCACCAGACTATTCAGGTTACGGTATACGGTGCCAAGGCTCAGGCCCGGGCATTCCTTGACCGCAGCATCATAAATTTCCTCGGCGGTGGGGTGGTCGCACAGGTTCTGCACCGTCTGCATGACCAGCTCACGCTGTTTGGAATATCGCATAACTTCTCCTTTGCTTTCTCCTCATACAAAAGGTCTTGTTCAGACGTTCTCTTCGCCCTTGATCTTTCGCCCAGTAGGGCACGGGCCGCCTGCTCATTTTTGTTATCGCCAAAGGTATAATATTTTACGTCCTTGATGGCATCTGGCAGGTACTGCTGCTCCACCCAGTGATGGTCGTAGTCATGGGCGTATTTGTAGTTCTGGCCCTTCACCAGAGCATCCTCACCGTCGTAGTGCTTGTTCTGCAGTTGGCGCGGGATCGGCCCGGTACGGCCCGCCTGCACATCCGCAATGGCCGCGTTGATGGCATCATGGGCACTGTTGGACTTGGGACTGGTGGCCACCAGAATGACGGCATCTGCCAGCGGGAGCCGTGCTTCCGGCAGGCCCACCATGTTGGCGGCATCAATTGCCGCCTTCACAATGGGGATGATCTGTGGATAGGCAAGGCCCACATCCTCGCAGGCACATACCATCAGGCGACGGCAGGCCGAGGGCAGATCTCCTGCTTCCAGCAGACGGGCCAGATAATGCAGCGCCGCATCCGGGTCGGAGCCGCGCATGGACTTCTGGTAGGCTGACACGATGTCGTAGTGGTCATCGCCCTCCCGGTCATACCGCATGGCAGTGCGGCGGGTGACCTGCTGGATCATTTCCAGCGTAATGTGCTTTTCCCCATCCTCAATGGGAGCTGCCGTCACCGCAAAATCAAGACAGCCCAGCGCCTTGCGCAGGTCGCCGCCTGCGCTCTCGGCAAGGTAGGCACAGGCATCCTCGTCCATGCAGACCTTTGTGCTCTCCCCTTCCGAAAGCTTTTTCAGTGCATTGTGCACCCCACGCTCCACATCCGCTGCCGAAAGTGATTTGAACTCAAACACCGTACAGCGGGACAGCAGCGCATTATAAATGTAGAAGTATGGATTTTCGGTGGTGGATGCAATGAGCGTCACCGAGCCGTCCTCAATGCATTCCAGCAGGCTCTGCTGCTGTTTTTTGTTCAGGTACTGGATCTCGTCCAGATACAGCAGGATGCCTCCCGCACCTGCCAGCGTGCCGATATCCTTGAGCACCGCCTTGATGTCCCCGGTGCCGCAGGAAGTGCCATTGAGCTTATGCAGCGTCATACCGCTGTTTTCTGCAATGATGCGTGCCACCGTCGTTTTTTCCGGTACCGGACGGGCCGTAGAAGATCATGTTCGGGATGCGTCCGCTCTCGATGGTACGGCGGAACACCCTGCCCGGTGCCAACAGATGCTGCTGACCGCAGACATCTGCCAGTGTTTTGGGCCGCAGACGCTGTGCCAGTGGTTCGTTCATCGTGTTTTCCTCCTCCCGTACCGAGGCGCGATTTCCCCAGCATTTTTCTATAGTATATCGCATTTTGGCAGTAAGAGCAAGGTTTTATCTGAAAATCATTCTCAGATAATTTTGCCCGCAGTTTACAAAAAAACGCAAAACATGGTATTATCGTATCAGCTTTTCTCGATGGGAGTGGATGAAATGCCTGTTCGCAAAAAAGCACCAGAAGACCTTACTGCAAAAAAGGCGCTGGCGCTGGAAGTGATCGACCGGTTAAAAAAAGAATACCCAGACGCCGGCTGTACATTGGATTATGACCACGCCTGGCAGCTTCTGGTCAGCGTGCGCCTGGCAGCCCAGTGCACCGATGCCCGCGTGAACATTGTGGTGGAAGACCTGTTTGCCAAATATCCCAATGTTGCTGCGCTGGCTGCTGCGGAACCCGAAGACATTGAAGCCATCGTCAAGCCCTGCGGGTTGGGACACTCCAAAGCGCGGGACATCTCCGCCTGTATGCGGGTGCTGCGCGATAAATACGATTGTCAGGTGCCCACCACCTTTGAAGAGCTGCTCGCCCTGCCCGGCGTAGGCCGCAAGAGCGCAAACCTTATCATGGGCGATGTGTTTGGCAAGCCTGCTATCGTAACAGACACCCACTGCATCCGGCTGTGCAACAAGATCGGCCTTGTGGACGGCATCAAGGAACCGCAGAAGGTGGAAATGGCCCTGTGGAAGATCGTTCCTCCGGAAGAAGGCAGCGACCTGTGCCACCGCTTTGTGATGCATGGTCGGGCAGTGTGCAATGCGCGCAAACCAGAATGCGAAAAATGTTGTTTGAAGGATATTTGCCGCTTTGCCCGGGAAACCGCCGGGCAGAGCGCAGAGCTTTAAATTCAGGAGGTAGAATATTATGTTTGGTTTTATTTTCAGTCTGCTGATCGGCGCTCTGGCTGGTTACATCGCCGGCCGCATTATGGGCAGCGAAACTTCCACCGTGCGCAATATCGTGCTGGGCATTCTGGGCGGTTTTGTAGGCAGCATCGTGTTCGGCCTGATTGGTCTGAGCGCTACCGGCATCGTGGGTGAGATCCTCGTTTCCGTTGTGGGTGCCTGCATCTGCATCTGGATCGGCCGTAAGCTGTTCAACTGATTATTCTTGTGTGCAAGGCTGCTCTTCGAGTTTTTTTCTCGGGAGGGCTAGTTATATTTTTGCGTCACAGACTATTTGCACCTGTTCTGCCGCAAAATCAAATCTTGACAGCGCACAGGAAGTATGATAGAATATTTCTCGTTGCAGAACATGCAAGAAAATTTTTATCTGCTACTGTGGCTCAGCTGGTAGAGCAGCTCACTCGTAATGAGCAGGTCGCCTGTTCGAATCAGGTCAGTAGCTCCAAAAATTCCTACGAATTTACGTTTAGAATCGTAATTTCGTGGGATTTTTTTATTTAGTCTCGCAAGTTTTCGCAAAACCGCAACATAAACCGCAACATCGCCCACAAAACAAGACAAAATAACGCCCCGTGACACCATTTCATAGGGCGTTATATGCATTTTTATGCTTTCTTTTGGACAGGCTCCTTGAGTTCACAATGTAGGTTTGTCAATGATGAGTTGGTCACAGGATCTTGCGCAGCTCCTGCACAAGGTCGCCGATCACGATGGGTTTGGACAAAAAGCCGGTCATGCCGCTTTCCAAGGCATTGCGGCGGTCTTCATCGAATGCGTTGGCAGTCATGGCAAGGATCGGGATCTTTGCCAGTGCAGGGTCGCCCAGTGCGCGGATCTGCCGGGTGGCGGTATAGCCGTCCATCACCGGCATCTGCACATCCATCAGCACCAGATCATAGCTGCCCGGTGCGGCAGTGCTTACCTTTTCCACCGCCACGGCACCGTTTTCCGCCGTATCGACCCGGAAGCCGTACTCGCACAGGATCTCCTGCGCGATCTCGCGGTTCAGCTCGTTGTCCTCTACCAGCAGGATGTGCCTGCCCTTGAAGTTGGTGTCCTTTTTCGGCAGAAGCTCCTGCGCTGCATCCGTCTGTGTCTGGCCGATGGCGTTCATCAGGGTCTCGCGCAGGTCGGACATGAACATGGGCTTGGAGCAGAAGGCGGTCACACCGGCAGCCTTTGCCTCCACCTCAATGTCGGACCAGTCGTAGGCAGTCAGGATGATGATGGGCGTATCATCGTTCAGGCTGCGGATCTGGCGGGTGACTTCGATGCCGTTCATATCCGGCAAGCGCCAGTCGATGATATAGGCGTGGTAGGCGTCGCTCATTTCGATGGACTGCCGTGCACGCAGCACCGCTTCCTTGCCGGAAAGGGTCCACTCGGCACGCATGCCCACCTTGACCAGCATCTTTGTCACGCTGTCGCAGGTGTTGAAATCGTCATCCACACCAGTGCCTTCAGGCCTTCCAGTTCGGTGATCTTTTCCACCGGACGGTGCTCTGCCTGCGCACGCATGGGCACACGAATGATAAACTCGCTGCCCTTGCCCTGCGCCGTCTGCACCTCGATGGTGCCGCCCATCATATCCACGATGTTTTTGGTAATAGCCATGCCAAGGCCGGTGCCCTGGATCCGGCTTACCGTGGAGGTGCGCTCCCGCTCAAACGGCTCAAAAATCTTTTTTGGCGAACTCTTGGCTCATGCCGATGCCGTTGTCCTTGACGCGGAACTCATACTGCCCGCAGCCGCGCACCGCTCCGGCAAGCTGCCGCACCCGCACCGAGACCGTGCCGCCCGCCGGGGTGAACTTGATGGCGTTGGACAGCAGGTTCAGCAGTACCTGATTCAGCCGGGTCTTATCGCAGTAAACGTCCTCATCGGTCACATCCATGGCATCCATATAAAGCTCCAGCTGCTTTGCGTAGATCTGCCCGCTGACGATGGTTTTAAGTCGTGCAGCACATCCGAAAGGTTGACTTCCACTTCTTCCAGATGGATCTTTCCGCTTTCGATGCGGCTCATATCCAGCACATCGTTGATGAGGGAAAGTAGATGATTGCTGGAAGCGAGGGTCTTGGCAAGATAATCCTTCACCCGGTCTTTATCGTCAATGTTGCTGAGTGCCAGCGTGGTAAAGCCGATGATGGCGTTCATGGGGGTGCGGATGTCGTGGGACATATTGGAAAGGAAGGTGCTTTTGGCGCGGTTGCAGTCTCGGCCGCTGCAACGGCATCCGAAAGTGCCTGATTCACCTGCCTGTCGGCGGTGCGGTCGGACAAGACAAGGATATACTTGGTCCTGCCCTCTACCTCGCTGCCCATGGCGATGTTATGGAACCAGCGCCGCTCTTTGGTCTCCCGATGCTCAAACTCGAAATCCCATTCGCGTTGCTGCCCGCTGAGCAGTCCTTCCAGAAAGTTCTTGTCGCGATCCGGGTCATCCTTCGGGTGCAGCGCTGCCAGAGCACGGGCATCCTGCCGCACTTCTTTCCACGGGATGCCCAGCAGCCGTTCGACGTTGGGGCTGACATAATCCACCTTGGAGGTCTTTGCGTCCAGCATCAGGAAAACGTCGTCCACGTTCAGCGAAAGCTTTGGAACAGCTCGTCCCGGTACAGGATCTCAGTGTCCTTCCGGCGCAGGGTCGTATGGCTTCTGCGCAGGATCAGCAGGATGATCAGCACAGCAAGGCCAAAGGCGATGCCCGCCACGATCTGCACCGTGTGGAACCACAGCTTATCCAGACTGGCATTGACAATGCTGACCGGCACAAGCCCCACCATCGTCCAGTTCTGGACCGCGGTATCCTCGTAGACCAGATAATAACTGGTGTCGCCCAGTTTGACCCGCAGGTTTCCGCTGCGGCCCTGCGCAAAATCATCCGAAAGGGCAAGAATCTGTTCCTCGGAAAGGTCGGAATGGTCGCGCAGCATCGCAATGAAGTTGTAAATGATTTCCTTGCGGTTTACGGAATTGTCAATCACCACCCGCCATCCGGGTAGATCACATAGTTGCTGGCATTGCCCTGAAAAGCAGAGCTGTCCAGCAATCTCAGCACAGCGTCATTATAATAGGTGATGGCAACAGCACGTAGCAAAGCCCCGGTAGCACTGCCCTGCCGTTTCGGGGCAGGAGTGAACGCAAGCATCGGGCTTGCCGGGCAGCGCCGATTTACGACGATATCCTCGCCATCGGAGAGCTTTTCGTCCAGATTGGTCTGCAGGCAAGGTAGCCGGTTCCCCCGGTCACGGTCATGTAGTTGCCGTCATAGGAAAGAAGTAGAAGTCAACAAATCCGGCTGCCTGCTGTGCTTCCTCGATATAGGCCTGAATTTCATCCTCATTCGAGGTGTTTTTCAGAAAGCCGTTGCACAGATGCAGATAGGTCAGGTTTTTGCGCACCATCTCTTTCAGCATACTATTGGATTTATACAGCACCTCTTCCAGATGCGAGGTGCTTTCCTGATAGATGGTCTGCGACATAAACGAGATGTACCGGAAGCTGAAACCGGCTGCCAGAAAGACCAAAAGAAGGATGGCAGCGGCGGCAGGCAGCCACTTGTGCCGGGAATAGCAGCTGCGTTTGGATTCGTGCTTTTCGTCTGCCATTCCGCTCACCTCAGTGTCATGTAGTTTTCCGGCTCTGCAAGCGCTGCGCCGCCGGAGATATAATCGCGCCATGTGTTCTTTACCCACGTATCTTCGCCCACAGACGTGCCGCTATCGCTCGCAAGCAGCGCTTCCATCTGCTTTTCCGTTGCAAGGCAGGTCACGGTAACGGTGTCGTTATCTCCCAGCGGCTGCCCGTTCCGGGTGATGCCGATCAGGGTATAACTGCCGTTATTCTCTTTTACCTCCACAGCAATGCCGCTGACCACTGGCAGAGAACCACGGTTGAAGGGCACAAACCCGCCCTCGCAGCCTTCCACAAAGGCGTGGACGGTCTCTTTCAGCTCCGCACCGGTCATGGTGCGCTGGCGGGACATCAGACCGTTCGGCATGATCATGGAAGCTGCCATTTCTGGTTATAATCCGCCTGCAGCACACTGCCGGTAAAGCTGTTTGCGGTGGCAAGCAGCACATCAGTGCCATACACGCCGCGCAGCGTGTTTGCCATCACGGAGAAGGCAGCGCTGCCGCCGTTTGCGTGGAATACGTTGGAATAGGCCTTCCCGGAGGTCAGCACGGTCTCGTTATCGGCAGGCTCCTCATCGGCAAGGAGCTGGGCATTGAAGGCTGATACGCCTGCTCAGCGGTAAGCTCGCCTGCGATCATTTTGGAGACCACATCCTTGGAAACGGCAAAGAAATCGTTGGAGGCGATGCGGATATACATGTGGTTTTCTTCCACCACGCTGCGGACGTCCTTCAGATACTCGGTCAGGCGCAGGGGAACGTTCTGGCTGTAGCTCAGTACGTCCTGCCCCTCCGAGACGATGCGGTTCTGCGCCTGTTCGGAGAGCATGACGTTCAGCACCTTCATGGCTTTTTTCGCGGCGCGCGGTGTCCTGCTCCAGATCCCGGTTCAGGGCAACTTGGAAATAGGGGGTGGTCATGATCCACGGTTCGCCGTTCTGGCTGAAGAAGGGCAGAAAGATCGTGTCGATGCCCTCATCCTGAAACATCTTCACGCCGGCAGAGCTGCCAAAGTACATGGCAACTTCTCCGTTCCGGAACATCCCGGTCACATCGTCGTAATTCAATGCAAGATCATCTGCTGTAAGGTGGGTATCCTGAATGAACTGCTCCATCCGCTCAAACGCCCCCGGCCATACGGTGTCGTCCAGACCCACCCGCGCGGTGCTGGCGGGGTCGCTGTAGGTAGTGCGCCACTTGCGCCCCGCGGTGGTGGTAAGCTCGGCAGCGGAAAGCCCCTGCAGGGTTTCCATGCAGGTGTAGTCGTAGGTATAATCGGAGGTAAAGCCGCGGATGCCTACCTTTTCAAAAGCCTGACAGGCCGCTACAAAGCTTGCGTAATCGGTGGGCAGGGGAATATCGTACTGCTCAAAAAGGCTGCGGTTGACCACAAAGCCGTGGGCATCCGCGCACACCGGCAGCCAGTT
>ENA-OQCD01000067-OQCD01000067.1-human-gut-metagenome-genome-assembly--contig:-NODE-67-length-22600-cov-1.900859_pt1 | contig 22600 bp, 35 predicted proteins | sample MGYA00242755_ERZ504571 | MGnify/ENA primary metagenome ERZ504571 (study PRJEB26092, sample SAMD00036274) | human gut metagenome | host: Homo sapiens | study: EMG produced TPA metagenomics assembly of...
AAATTTTTTAAAAAAAAATTTCAGTCCCTTTTACAACTTTTTCAAGAATCCACGGATTCAGGAAACTTTCCGCAAGAATTCCCCCTGTATACACCAGAAATGCAGTCATTCCCTGCCGGATATATAGCCTCGATTTCTGAGGTACAAGCCCATAGTTTTTCCAGATATCATAGGACTGTCTGTATACAAGACCAGCAAGATAAAAATACACCGGAATATAGATCACATACTGAGGAATCAGAAGTCCGGCCCCGGCCACACCTCCGTAAATACCAAATTCCAGCACGATAAAGTCAGGATAAGTCCTGTCTCCATCCCAAGAATCAGCATATAAGCCACTGACAGCGGTACCCCAAATATGGTAAACCCACAGAAAAACAGAAAAAGAAAGAGTACTCCCCTGTGTCGTAACACTTCCAGCAAATATGCTCCGCCGGAAATATCTTTCCCCGCAAAATTCCGGATCAGATAGAAAGAAGCCAGGGTTTTCTGTTTCCATTCCATTTTCCAGATCAGATTCGGTATGATATTTCCCACCAAAAACGGTCAAAAAAAGAATCTCTGCCGAAACGACCAGCTGTTTTCCATTTTCTGCTTCATTTCTTTTTTCCATTCACTCACCCTGTACCAGTTTACGTCCAAACTCTCCGTAATATAACCTGTTTCCGGGCAGCAAAAAAGCCGGCCAGCTATTAAAGCTGTCCGGCTTCATTATTTCCAGAGTATTCTGTGAGCGAAAGCTTATTTTGCGTAATCAACCGCTCTGCTTTCACGGATCACATTAACCTTGATCTGTCCCGGATATTCAAGTTCTGCTTCGATCTGCTTTGCAATGTCTCTTGCAAGGAGAACCATATCTGCATCACTTACGTGATCCGGTACAACCATAACACGAATTTCTCTTCCTGCCTGAATAGCAAAAGATTTTTCTACGCCCTTGAACTCATTGGTGATATCCTCGAGCTGTTTCAGACGATTGGTATAGGTTTCCAGTGTCTCTCGTCTTGCACCAGGTCTTGCCGCGGAAATTGCGTCAGCAGCCTGTACAATACAAGCGATAAGAGATTCCGGTTCCACATCGCCATGATGGGACGCAACTGTGTTGATAACGATCGGGGATTCCTTATATTTCTTACAGAGATCCACGCCAATCTGGATATGAGAACCTTCCACCTCATGATCAATGGATTTACCAATATCATGAAGAAGTCCGGCACGTTTGGCCATACGCACATCCACACCGATCTCTCCTGCGAGAAGTCCGGAAAGCTGTGCAACCTCAATGGAATGCCTCAAAGCATTCTGACCATAACTGGAACGGAATTTCATACGTCCAAGAAGTTTCAGAAGTTCCGGATGGATTCCATGAACACCCACATCCATGGCTGCTGTCTCACCGTCTTCACGGATCTGTGTTTCCACTTCTTTCTGGGCTTTCTCCACCATCTCTTCAATTCTTGCCGGATGAATACGTCCATCCACAATAAGTTTCTCCAGAGCCACTCTGGCGATCTCTCTACGGATCGGATCAAACGCGGAGAGAACAACTGCCTCCGGTGTATCATCAATGATCAGATCCACACCGGTAAGTGTCTCCAATGTACGGATGTTACGGCCCTCACGACCGATAATCCTTCCCTTCATTTCATCACTTGGAAGCTGTACCACAGAAATTGTTGTCTCAGATACGTGATCCACTGCGCATTTCTGAATGGCATTGACCACATATTCCTTGGCTTTCTTGTTGGCTTCTTCTTTGGCTCTGTTCTCAAGCTCTTTATAGAGTCTTGCAACATCCACCTTTACGTCATCTTCTACAGATTTCAGTAATTCTTCTTTTGCCTGTTCGGAGGTAAGACCTGAAACTCGTTCCAGTTCCCGTACTCCTTTTTCCTCAAGTTCATTTACTCGTTTTTCTTTTTCTTGTAACTCGTTAAATTTCGCTGTACATTCCAGCTCACGCTTCTCCACTGCATTGGCTTTTTTGTCAACAGATTCCTCTTTTGACAAAACTCGCTTCTCGTATCTCTGCAGCTCGTTTCTCCGTTCCTTGGTTTCCCTTTCCAGTTCATTTTTAGTTCGCAGAGATTCTTCCTTTACTTCAAGTAAAGTTTCGCGTTTTCTTGGTCTCTGCTGCTTTCAATGCTTCATCAAGAATATTCCTTGCCTTATCCTCTGCTGTACCTATGATTTCCGCATCCTTGCGTACTTTCTTGTCAACAGCAACCTTGCAAGTAACAGGAACTGCAATAAGTAGCGTGACTACCACAGCGACAATAACACCGATAATTGTGCCTGCCACAGGAGCACCTCCTTATTTAGTTTTCATTGTACAAATACAACAATACAAGTTTAGCTGTTTTTCACATTTATGTCAAGTTTTTCTCATGAAAAAGCCGATTTTGGTTAGCATGCATGAACTGTGACTTTTTTTGTATGGAATTATTCCATCTCGTGTCTCACACGGATGTTCATTTCTTCCAGAATATGAGAAATATCCTCGTACTTAAATGCTCTTCTGGCAAGGTAACCATAGAGTCTCCGCATCTGCCTTCATCAAGCTCGGTATCCGGTGCATATTTCTTCTCTATGGTCTTTCGTAAACGGACACGTTCATCAGGTTCCATAAGTTCTTCCATTTCCTCCCAGGCTTCCAGTGCAGTCTGACGGTCTACACCTTTCATCTGAAGCTCGGAAAGGATCTTCTGGCGGCTCTTGGACTCCATGCGGAAAGAAATGTATGTCCTGGCATAACGGGCATCATTAATATAGCCGTAAGACTTCACATAGGCAATTGCATCCTCCACTGCCTCCGGTGAAAATTCAGCCTGACGGAGTTTATCCGTCAGGCCTTTCTCTGTACGATCCATATGTTCCAGAAGCCGCATGGCTTTCTTTCTTGCCCGGTTTCGCTCTTCCGGATTCAGCATGGATTATTCCTCTTCTTCCGTATCCGCTGCCTGTGCCGCAGATTCTGCTGTTTCATCAGCCGGATCCAGATGATACTGTACACGTACCTTCTTCTCGATCTCATCACGGATCTCCGGATGCTCTCTCAGGAATAATTTGGCATTCTCACGTCCCTGTCCGATCTTGTCCCCTTCGTATGCATACCACGCACCACTCTTGTTTACAATGGAGCAGTCTGCCGCAAGATCCAGGATGTCTCCCTCTCTGGAAATACCGGTTCCGAACATAATATCAAATTCTGCCTGTTTAAATGGCGGAGCACCTTATTCTTGACTACTTTCACACGGGTATGGTTACCTACCATCTCACCGCCCTGCTTCAGTGTCTCCACGCGGCGGACATCCATACGGACAGATGCATAGAACTTCAGGGCACGTCCACCGGTTGTAGTCTCCGGATTACCGAACATTACGCCGACCTTCTCACGGAGCTGGTTGATAAAGATTACCACACAGTTGGACTTGCTGATAACAGCAGTCAGTTTACGGAGTGCCTGTGACATCAGACGTGCCTGCAGGCCCACATGGCTGTCTCCCATATCGCCTTCGATCTCTGCCTTGGGAACCAATGCTGCAACAGAGTCCACGATCACGATATCCACAGCACCAGAGCGCACCATGGTCTCTGTAATCTCCAGAGCCTGCTCTCCGTTATCCGGCTGTGAAATGTAAAGATTATCAATATCCACACCGATATTCTTGGCGTAAACCGGATCAAGGGCATGCTCCGCATCGATGAATCCTGCGATTCCGCCTCTCTTCTGAACCTCGGCAACCATATGTAAGGCTACGGTTGTCTTACCACTGGACTCCGGTCCGTAGATCTCCACGATACGTCCTTTCGGCACACCACCTACGCCAAGAGCAATATCAAGGCTTAAGCATCCTGTTGGAACTGCCTCCACCTGCATATGGGAACTGGAATCTCCAAGCTTCATAACAGAGCCCTTACCAAACTGTTTCTCAATATTTCCAAGGGCTGCTTCCAGCGCCTTCTGCTTCTCTTCACTGATCATTCTACAATCTCCTATTCTTTATTCTCTTCTATCGCCAAGTTTCCTGTTTTTTCGAACCTTTTGTTCGTGTTTTCTGTATTACATAGTATTATAAAAACGGAATGATTGTCAAGCAGAAAAAAGCAGATAGAAAGGTTTCCCTTTTTATCTGCTTTGTAAAATGAACGCCGCTTATTTTTTACTGATCGTTGGTCAGTTTCAGTTTATCCAGGATATAGAACACAAGGCTTAATGCCATGGCAACCACACACGCCAGTACCATACCTGTAAGCTCCACATTTCCAAGTTTCAGGGCAATTCCGGAAAGTCCCACAACAAAGACAACACTTGTCAGTGTCAGGTTTCTGGATTTGCTGTAATCCACGTGATTGTCAACCAGCATACGAAGTCCGGAAGTTCCGATCATTCCGTAAAGGAGGAAAGAAATTCCGCCGATAACCGGACCAGGGATAGTACTGATCAGAGCTGCCAGTTTGCCAAGGAAAGAACAGCAGATGGAAAGCACTGCCGCACCGCCGATAACCTGTACGCTGTAAACCTTTGTCACAGCCATAACACCGATGTTCTCACCGTAAGTGGTGGTCGGCACAGAACCAAGGCATCCGGAAACTGTGGTGGAGAAGAAATCCGCAAACAGGGATCTGTGAAGACCCGGATCTTTCAGAAGATTCCTTCCGACGATCTTTCCGGTTACGATCTGATGTCCGATATGCTCGGAAGTTACCAGAAGCAGTGCGGGGAAAATCGTCATGACAGCCTCAAAATTAATTTCGGGGTGTAAAGTTGGGAAGAGCAAAAAAAAACGCCGCTTCTCTTACCTGGGTAAAATCCAGAAGTCCGCATGCCCCTGCTGCCACATATCCTGCAATGATCGCGATCAGGATCGGAATAACAGAAAGAAAACCACGGAACAGGATCTGCCCGAATACCGCAACTCCAAGTGTCACCAGAAATACGATCACATTCTTCGGATCTACCTTTTCATCCAGAAGTTCCTGCCGTGCTTGCCGCATTTTCCCGCAAGTTCCAGACCGATCAGTGCAACTACCGGTCCCATTGCCGCGGTAGGAAGCACGATATCGATCCAGTCCGTTCCACACTGACGGACAATAAACGCCACGCACATACCTGCGATACCAAGTACGACGAAACCGCCAAGGGCATACTCATAACCGTACTTGCTGATGACCAGAAGTGCCGGTGAAAGAAAGGCAAAACTGGAGCCCAAGTATGCCGGTGCCTTTCCTTTTGTGATGAAAATAAAAAGAAGTGTTCCCACGCCGTTCATCAAAAGCACGATGGCCGGATTGATGCCAAAAAGGAACGGCACCAGTACGGATGCTCCGAACATGGCAAACATGTGCTGGATACTTAACGGTATCAGCATTTTTGCAGGTACTTTTTCTTCGACCTGTATGATTCTTTTTTCCACTCTCAAATCCTCCGTTTTTTATTATCCCACCGATTATAGCACAGGTTTTCTCATCGTGGGAGATTTTTTCCGCAAATATGCGTATGCTGTGTGGTATACTGTTGTTATCTCCTGGAAAACAGACGGATTCCGCAAATGCAAGTACAGTCTGTTCCGGACGAATTTTTTCAGAAAGGACTTTTCTTCTATGAAAGCATACGAACGACTTTTATCCTATGTAAAAATATTCACACCAAGCAACGAAGAAAGCACTTCCTCCCCTTCTTCCAGATGTCAGTTTGACCTGGCCCGCCTTCTTGTGGAGGAACTGAAAGGGCTTGGCATCTCTGATGTAACACTGGACGATCACTGCTATGTTTACGCGCATCTTCCGGCCACAGAAGGTCTGGAACACTGCAAAGCCCTCGGCTTTATCGCACATATGGACACAGTTTCCGATTTCTGCGACCATGCAGTCACACCTGTGATCACTGAAAATTATGATGGAAAAGATCTCCCTCTTGGTACAAGCGGCAGAACGCTTTCTCCGGAAATGTTCTCACACCTTACTTCTCTTGCCGGACGGACCCTCATCACCTCAGACGGAACCACAATCCTGGGTGCTGACGACAAGGCCGGCATTGCGGAGATCCTTACAGCGCTGGAGCATATCCTTACGGAAAAAATACCTCACGGACCTCTCTGTGTTGCATTTACGCCAGATGAAGAGATCGGCATGGGACCGGCTCACTTCAATGTAAAAAAATTCGGTGCAGATTACGCTATACCCTGGACGGTGATACAGAAGGCGAGATCCAGTATGAAAACTTCAATGCCTGCAGCGCAAAAGTAACCTTCCAGGGTGTTAATGTCCATCCCGGTTCTTCCAAAAATACCATGATCAACGCTGCCCTTGTTGCCATGGAGTTTGATTCCATGCTCCCGTCTGCGGATACACCACGGAACACAGCGGACTATCAGGGATTTTTCCATCTGTGCTCCATGAAAGGAGATGTTTCCCGGGCTGAACTTCAGTATATTGTCCGGGATCACGATGCTGCTTCTTTTGAAGTCCGTCAGAAGACTCTTGCACATATCACCGAAATCCTCAACGAAAAATGGGGCGAAGGTACCGTGACCCTTACCATCACCCAGCAGTACCGCAATATGAAAGAGATCATTGATACCTGCCCGTGGCTGATCACCCTGGCAGAGGATGCCTGCCGTGCCTGCGGTGTCACGCCACTGATCCTGCCTATCCGTGGCGGCACAGACGGAGCCCAGTTAAGTTTCATGGGACTTCCCTGCCCGAACCTTGGAACCGGCGGACATGCCTATCACGGGCCTATGAGCACATTACTGTTGAAGGAATGGATGCTGCTGTAGATGTTACCCTGGAGATTATAAAACTGTTTTCCCAAAGGAAAGGCTAAAAAGAAAATTTCTTCAAAAACCTGAATCGCCAGAAATCTGATATAAACAAAAAATACCCACAGATCCTCGGCCGGTTATTTTCCGGAATAAATCTGTGGGTATTTCTATACCATATAAAATTCATCTGAACCAGGTCAATCAGACGAAGACTCCTTGATTCGGTTAAATGATCTTCATCATTCTCGCCAGTTTTCTTCATATACCTTCCACCAGGCATCATACCCAGCTCCTCTTCACCAGGCTTACTTACAAACAGATATACAATAAAAGTATACACAAGCAGCCAGGATCACGGAAATACCAAGGCAGATCACATTGGAATGGATCAGTGCATACAGTCCGTAATATACCACTCCCGCAACAACTCCCATTGGGATAGATGCCAGGAACGGGCTTAAATAAGCACTTCTCCATGGATTTTTGTAACCCATGTATTTCTTGATGGAACGGTCATTAAGAAGACACATCACAACTGCATAGACGATCTGTGCGATGACGATGGTATAAACACCAAGGTTGGTAAACACCAGAAGCAGTGCCATTGCGATCACATCCGCCACCAGAGCGATGGCTGCATGGATCATCGGAAGTTTCGGCTTGCCGATTCCCTGAAGTACACCGTTGGTAATATTGGAGTTACCGTTGAGGATAATGGTAATTCCTCCCAGAATCAGAAGCTGTCCGCCTACACCATTGGTTCCCGGGAAGATCAGTCTTGTGATCGGTCCGGAAAGAACTGCAAGACCTACTGCCGCCGGAATGGAAATCAGCATGCTGATCCAGGTGGCACGGTCGGTCTTCATATTGGCACCCTCAATATCATGCATGGCATAATGTGCAGAAACCTCTGGAATCATGGAAGTCGGCGCCTACTTGCCAGGGTAAGCGGGATATTGATCAGTGTCATATAATATCCGTACTCGGAATACAGGGTCTGGATCACGTCTTTGGCAGCGCCTTTGATGTCCATAATACCGGAATACATATAGCTGTTGATATATCCGTTTACGTTGTAGATAAATGCGCTGAGAATGATCGGCATGATGATAAGCACGATATTACTCATTACATGTCCCATGCTCTCATTCACAGAGTGATGGTCATTAGCGATCCTTTTTCGAATGATCTTACGGTTTACCCCGTAGACGATCAGCATAAAGATCAGAGCGGACGCCACACCGGCACCGGTACCCATGGTAGCACCTGCCGCACCCCAGCGATGGACCAGATCCATATCTCCCGTTGCGGAGAAGTGCTGAATAAATACATGTGACATCAGAAGCGCAAAGGTTGCCACAAAAATCTGTTCAATAATCTGTGAGATCGATGTCGGCATCATATTGCGGTATGCCTGGAAATATCCGCGGAATACACCGCACAGACCAGACATGAAAATTGTAGGCGCAAGCATCTGCAGTGCCAGACGGGCATTTGCCATACTGTCCGGAACCAGGATTCCCGCACCAAATACACAGACAAGTGCCACGATGCCGCCGGCAACTGCCGCATAGATCAGAGCACCGTAAAATACTTTCTGTGCATCTTTATATCTGTGAAAAGCGATCTTTTCCGCCATGATCTTGGATACCGCCTGTGGAATACTGAAAGACGCGATCATCAGCAGAATGAAATATACATTCTGTGCAAACTGGAAAAGTGCAAAACTCTGGCTTCCCAGTGTGGTTGAAAGCGGGCTCTTGTACAGCATTCCGATGATCTTGGAGATCAGCGCCGCAACCATAAGAAAAGAGGCGTTTTTTTCACAAGTGTGTTATCGTTTTTTACCCATTTTACTTTCCTTAACTTAAATATTCTCGATCTGCCAGTCAATGGGTTCTTCCCCGTTGGCTTTCAGAAATTCGTTGGCCTTACTGAAATGTTTGCATCCGAAAAATCCCCGGTAAGCAGAAGGGGGCTTGGATGTGGTGCTTCCAGGATCAGATGCTTCGGATTGTGAAGCATGGATGCTTTCATCTGGGCAGGCCGGCCCAGAGAAGAAATACGATTGGACGGTCCTCCTCGTCCAGGATCCGGATGGCGGCATCGGTAAACTGTTCCCAGCCGATCCCCCTGTGGGAATTGGCTGATGGGCACGGACTGTCAGCACTGTGTTTAAAAGAAGCACGCCCTGTTTTGCCCATTTTCCAGATTGCCGTTGTTTGGGATGTAACATCCCATATCATCCTCAAGTTCTTTATAAATATTCACCAGGGATGGCGGTGTTTCCACACCTTTTTTTACGGAAAAACAAAGCCCGTGGGCCTGTCCGTCATTGTGATAGGGGTCCTGTCCCAGGATCACAACCTTCACCTGATGCAGCGGCGTAAAATGAAACGCATTGAACAGATCTTCCGGAGGCGGAAAAATCTTTCTTGTTCTGTATTCTGTCATCACGGTTTTATAAAGTTTGGCATAGTAAGGCTGGTGAAACTCACCTTTCAGCGCCTCCTGCCAGTCTCCCGCTATAGGAGCCATATCCTTCACCTCTCATCCAACTTATCTTCTCACGGAAATTCCTTTTTCCGCAAGGTAATCCTTCACTTCCCGGATCTCCAGTTCTTTGTAGTGGAACAGAGATGCTGCCAGTGCCGCGTCTGCTCCGCCTTCAGTCAGTGCATCATAAAAAATGCTCCAGAGTTCCGGCACCACCGGAAGCGATCACCGGAATGGAAACCGCATCTGCAACAGCTCTTGTAAGTTCAATATCATATCCTGCCTTGGTTCCGTCACAGTCCATGCTGGTAAGAAGGATCTCACCTGCGCCAAGTTCTTCCACCTTCTTTGCCCATGTAAGAGCATCGATACCGGTATCCAGTCTTCCGCCATGTTTGTAGATATTCCAGCCGCCATCCGGCCTTCTCTTGGCATCAATGGCAACTACCACACACTGGCTTCCGAATTTTCTGTGCAGCCTCATGGATCAGCTCCGGGCGGTCGATGGCTGCGGAATTTACAGAGATCTTATCTGCACCTTCACGGAGAAGTTTCCGGAAATCATCCACAGTACGGATTCCTCCACCTACGGTAAAGGGGATAAATACATTGGCAGCAACAGCTCTTACCATATCTACCACCGTATCACGCTCTTCACAGGAAGCCGTGATATCAAGAAAAACAAGCTCGTCCGCACCGGCTGCGTCATAAGCTTTGGCAATTTCCACCGGATCTCCGGCATCTTTCAGATCAACAAAATTCACGCCTTTTACTACACGTCCTTTATTTACGTCCAGACATGGGATAATTCGTTTTGTAAACATGATTATGCCTCCTCCTTTCCGGTGCCTGCCTCAAGTGCCGCAAAATTCTCAAGGATCTTCAAGCCCCACCGGCTGCTTTTTTCCGGGTGGAACTGGCATGCAAATACATTCCCCTTCTCCACAGATGCGTGAATACATGTACTGTACTGCGTGGTGGCTTTCACGATCTCTTCATCTTCTGCCTGAAGATAATAGGAATGTACAAAGTAAACGTATGTGTTTTCCGGAATATCTTTAAATAATCTTCCGCTGTTCTGAAGATGCAGGGAATTCCATCCCATATGCGGGATCTTCAGTCCCGGGCTTGGCGGGATCCGTAAGATCTTTCCCTTCAGGATTCCAAGGCCTTCCACTCCCGGTGCCTCATCACTGCTCTCAAAAAGCAGCTGCAGTCCAAGACAGATTCCAAGAAAGGGGGTTCCTTTTTCTACAATCTCATGTATCACCGGAACAAGTCCGTATTTATTGAGATTCTCCATAGCATCACCAAAACTTCCAACACCTGGAAGAATTACTTTATCTGCTTTCAGAAGCACCTGGGGATCTCTTGAGACGACAGTCTCCTGTCCCAGATACTGAAGTGCTTTTTCCACACTTTTTATGTTTCCTGCATCGTAGTCAATGATTCCTATCATAATAATGCTTCCTCCTGCTCTTTTGTATCTCGATATTCCTCTCTCACCTTCGATTTACATTGATTTAGTATAACGCAAAAACAGGCGGTTGCAAAGACTTTTCTCTGCTGCCGCCCGTTTTTTCGCATTATCACACTAAAGTTTCATTATTTCCGATCCAGTGTAAACCAGAATTCCACACCATTGTCAAAGTTCTGCACGCCGTATCCCTGGTTCATGCTTTCCATGATAGCTTTTACAATGGACAGACCGATACCGCTTCCACCGTATTCCCTGGTTCTCGCTTTATCAACTTTATAAAATTTATTCCAGAGATTTGGCACATCTGCCTCAGGGATCGGAGTTCCTGTGTTAAATACACTGATCTTCACACGGTTATCCTCATCCTGAAGTTTGATCTCGATCTCTTTCTCACCATCCAGATGATTCAGGGCATTGCTTACATAGTTTGTCACAACCTCTTCGATCTTAAACTCATCGGCCCATACATAAACCGGCTTCTCCGCCTCAAAGATCACGTTTGCCTCTTTCTGTCCGATCATGATATTCATGGTCTGGAGCACACCCCGGATCAGGGATACGATGTCAAAACCTCTCCATCACAACTGCGTCTTTACCAGATTCCAGCTGATTCAAACGTAAGAAGATTTTTTACCAGCTTATTCATCTTGGAGGCTTCATCCATAATAACGTCGCAATAGAACTCTCTGCTCTCAGGGTCATCGGAAATGTTTTCTTTTAAACCTTCTGCATAGCCCTGGATCAGCGCGATCGGAGTTTTCAGCTCATGGGATACGTTATCCAGAAATTCTTTTCGCATCTTGTCGATCTTGATCTTATCCTCAATGTCCCGCTGGAGTTCATTGTTTGCGGATTTCAGTTCACTGATGGTTGTTTCAAGCTGTGAAGACATCCGGTTGAAATTATCCCCCAGAACATCGATCTCATTGCCTACTTTGCTCTCATATTTTGCCTCAAAATCAAGATCTGACATTTTTTTTGAAAGATCTGTCAGTTCGCTGATCGGGCGGGTGATCCGTTTCGTCACCAGCATGATCATAAGACCACTCACTACAATAATCGCAAGTCCAACCGCAAAATAAAACTTATTGGAAATGTTTGCGCTCTCACGAATGCTCTCAAGTGGTGTCCTTATAATAAAATAATGTTCATCATCCAGCTGTCCCCAGCATTCCACATAATCCATTCCTGCAAAACGGTCATGAGACTGCTGGATCGTATAATTGTCTCCCTGTTTCAGAGTCCGGCTCTTGTCCCCATCCTCATCCAGATCGTAGACATATCCGAACAGTTTGCTTTGAAGCATTTTTTCATTTTCGCCCCAGGAAAGCCAGCTGGTATTGCTGCTGTCAATGATAACCCAGGAAAGATTGTTTCTGGAGCAGGCTCTCTGGATCTCATCAGGATACTCTCCGAACCTTCGGAGCTGTCACTGTTCATCATCTTGTCAATGTCTGTATTTTCCAGCGTTGTACGGAGATCAAGAAGTACATCGATTTTTTTTTGTCACATAATATTTTTCAAGGAAAGCTCCGTTGATCACGGTGATAGTCAGAATGGACAAAAAACAGCAGTCCGATAAAAATATGCGGTGATCTGATGGCGTAGACTGTGGATTTTTTTTAGTTTTTTTTCTGGCTTTTTCATTCTCCTACCTCAAACTTGTAACCCATACCCCAGACTGTCTTGATGTACTCTCCTTTGTCGCCCATTTTACTTCTCAGTTTCTTTACATGGGTATCAATGGTTCTGGCATCACCAAAGTAATCATAATTCCATACAGAATTAAGAATTTTTTCTCTGGAAAGGGCGATTCCCTCGTTTTCCAGAAAATAAGTCAGAAGCTCAAATTCCTTGAAGCTTAAATCCATCGTTTTACCGTCCACTGTTGCCTGATGTGCTGCCTTGTCGATGACAATACCGCCTGCGGAAAGTACCTCATCCGGGTTGCTCTGTCCGGTTCTTCGAAGGATGGCTTCTACACGTGCCACCAGGATCTTTGGACTGAACGGTTTGGAAATATATTCGTCTACGCCAAGTTCAAATCCCAGAAGTTCATCACGTTCATCCCCTCTTGCTGTCAGCATAATGATGGGAACTTTGGAATTCTTACGGATCTCACGACATACTTCCCAGCCGTCCATCTTCGGCATCATCACGTCCAGGATCAGCAGTGCAATGTCTTTTTTCTTTTATAAAAAAATATCCATGGCTTCCTCACCGTCACCGGCTTCCAGTACCTGGAAATTCTTTTTTGGTAAGGAAATCTTTTTACCAGTTTTCTCATTCTGCTCTCGTCATCTACTACAAGAATCTTTAATGCGTCCATTCTATCTTCCTCCGTTTCTCAAGTGCTGTTCCGGACAGTTATTTTCAGTCCGAAATGCTCTGTGTTATCCCACTTTCACAGAAAACAGATTTCTTCTCTGCTTCCCGTTCATTCTAAAGCGGATCTTCCCGTTCCGCTTTGCTATATGCTCATAATATATCACAGGTTTGTGTTGTGTGTGTGAACGTAATTTCATTTTTTAAGAAAATTTTGTGTAAAGCAAATATAAAAAAGAGAACCCTTTCACTTTCAAAAGGATTCTCCGATTTTTTCTCCCATAAGTACTCTTGTTTCCATTCCTGCCTGTGAATTTTTGAGGATATCTTCATCTGGCTTTACCGCATTTTTTTTCGGTGATCAGCACAATGGTGGAACCACCGAAAGCAAAATTGCCTTTTTCCTCTCCACGTTTCACAGATGCCCTTCTTGGCCGGTTTTCGATCTTCCCCACAAAGAGAGCGCCTACTTCCATCATCAACATCGTGCGGAAATTTTTCTGTTTTCAGAAGGGAATATTCCCGGCTGTTTTCTTTATAGATAGGATAGGCATCATTTGCCACAGGGTTGACTGTATGCAGAATCCCGGGGATTCTGATACGCCGGGACTCTGCTGCATTGTCCGGATAAATATATCTGTGATAATCCTGGACACAGAGACGAAGTACCCACACATAGCCACCCTGATATCTTTTCCCAAGGGAAGGGTTCCTTAAAAGTTCCTCCACTGTATATCGGGTCTGTTTGATATGAAGACAGGCTTTTTCATCCACAGGATATACACTGGCCCGGCAGTCACAGGGACTGATAAAAATGCCCGGGTTCCATATCGATCCTGCGGGCACCCTCCCGGATCTTTCTCTTGAAAAAATCATTGTAGGAAATATATTTCCGCGTTTCATAATCACTCATATCCAGATGATTGAGCCGGATAAACGGTTCCACTGCTGCTGCCGAAATCCTGGAATCCAGAAGCTTTCCCACAACCGTGGAAACAGCCGGGGTAACCAGCGGCCGGATCATCATACGCCCGGCCACAGAACCGTAGATTTTTTCCAGCAAATTATTCTGAAAAGAATCTTCCTTTTTAATGTTTCCCTTTCGGTCTGCCGTCCGGATCATAAATTACCGCCTCTTTCCATGGAAAGTTTGTAGAGATAATTGAATTTCCACCATCCCTCATTATAGAAAAGAACCAGAAGGACTGCCACTGCAACTACCGCAACGATGATCACCAGCTCCCGGTTGGTTGGCTTACGGAATTTAAAATCCAGGATAAACAGAAGTCCTACTGCCAGCATTGTGATATGGAGGAGCACCACAAACCATTTATACTCCGGAAAAAGCAGGGAAACCACAAACAGAAGTGGCAGGATCACGGACATGGATGTGATGGGAAGTCCCTGATAATATTTCCGGTTTTCGGAGGTTTCATTCTGGCGTTTTTCTTCCATAACATTGAAATATGCCAGACGGATCAGGCCTGCAAGACCGTAGAACAGAAGAATGGCAATTCCGTAAATATGATACATGCCAAGCTTAAATCCCAGCACAATGGGAAGGATTCCGAAACAGACAATATCCGCAAGAGAATCGATCTGGATCCCGAAGCACTTCTCTTCCTCCGTTCTGTTCTTCTTGGTTCGCGCAATCTTTCCGTCAAACATATCACACAACCCGGAAAATGCCAGACAGCACACTGCTGCTGAAATATGGTCCGTCACAGCGCAGAAGATTCCGATCATGGAAGACACTACGCTTATGTAAGTCATTATTACCGTGTAATCATAAAATCCTATCATTTGCACACCTCATTTTTCTCTTTCAATTACTTTTTTCCAATAGTCAGCTGGGCCACCACTGTAAACGCCGCACTGATCAGAAGCTCCCCATAATATCCAAGCCCTCTGCTAAGTACCATTCCCGGAAGCAGCAGTCCCCCGAACACCGGCTGAAAATATTAAGGAACAGCGTCTCACTGATTCCCATTCCTCCCGGAAGCGGCAGCATATCCACAGATACCGAGATCACGGCCTGGAGAAAAAGGATCTCCCAGAATCCGGTGCCGTGAAGTCCAAAAGCCTGATATACAAACCAGGTCACCGCAAACAGTGCCATACGCTGGATAAAAGTGATTCCAATAACTTTAACGATCACAAAAGGATTATTCTTCAGATATGCCGCAGTATTTCGGTAAGTATCCATGGAATCTTCCAGTTTTTTCAGACGCCCATCTTTTTTTCTTCACCAGATGAAGTCGTTCCAGAAGTTTCATTCCCTTTACCATGATCGCTTTTGCCAGAAGTGGATGGAACACCAGGATGGTCATAAATGTAACGCAGAAAATATTCAGTGCCAGTCCCAGGTAAAACACCGGCAGGATCCCTTCCAGATATTTATGGAGAAATCCCCTTCCGAAAATTGCGATTCCAATACCGATCACCACAAGTACCAGTTTATAGGTGATGGTTACGATCATCAGAATTACCGTTGACACCGGAATGGAAATCTTTTCTTTTTTCATGTAGTAGATCTGCATGGGCTGTCCGCCACTGGCGGACGGTGTGATACAGCTGAAAAAAATCCCACGGAAGAGAACAGAAAACAGGTTCTCTTTTTCAGCTGGATTCCACTGGATCTCATCATGTACCAGATGATGATGGATTCTCCCCAGATAAAAAACGCTACCAGTGCAATTCCCGGAATCAGCCACCGTTTGTCAGCCCTGTGTATGGCATCCATCATGGAAGACAGATCTTCTCCGTGAAAAACGCCGTAGATGGTCAGGGCAAAAACGACCGCCAGGAATACTCCGTTAAATATGATCTTTTTTCTGCTTTTCATCTCTTGGCACCTTCTATATATCTGTTGATCTTCTTCTCAATTTTACTTCCGACCCGTTCATAAATATGCCAGATCTCCGTTTTCTGTCCCAGCATAAAACATATCTGTGCCAGGATCACGCCACCGGCCACATCCACCAGAACATGCTGCTTGGTAAAAAGGGTGGACAGAAAAACCAGAACTGCCAGCACAAAAGATACTCCTTTATACCATGCCGGAATTCTTTTCTGGTCTTTGATTCCCAGGAAACAGAACCAGCTTACCAGCAGTGAATGATGGAAACAGGTTATCCGCCGCATCAATGGAATAAAGCCATCCTGCCAGCAGATCCCAGAAACCGCTCCCCTCGATCACCGGTCTTGTGTTGGTGGTGGGGTATGCCAGAAATATGATCAGGCACACGCAGCGGGATATAAGATCTGCGGTAAAAAAACGGTAAACCTGTTCCTTCTCCTGCCTTGCCGCAAGAATATAATTCACTGCCCAGAATATATAACATCCGAAATAGACAATTAAAAACTGCGGCACAAACGGGAGCCGCAGGTCAAAACTACTTTCTATGTTGTGATGGTACCAACCGCCTGCAATTGCCCTTGAACCGGAATATACAAGACAGTTAAATACAAATGAAAAAACAAGGGGAAAAAGCCCGTACGCAGGTACAACCCCTGTTACATATTTCCAAAAAACGTTTCATAAATTCACGCCTCATTATTTTATTGATCTCAGGAAGAAAACGTATTTTTTCCTGATGTTTTCTGTTACTCACAGTATAACAGTCGGGGCGTATGGTTTCAACTAAATATGGGAATTTTAAGAATTGTTAAGATTTCAGTTCAGCTAATTTTTCTTTTTTGTTCATACTTTTTTCAGAATGACGTCACAGAATGACCACAAAATGTGAGTATATTATTAGATGTGCAAAGGGTACTACCTTTGATAACACTTTTTTCTTTTTCATACTGCCGGGGCTACCTCCAAACAAAGCCCCGGCCTCCTTCCTTTTTATTTCCCCATTTTTTTAATTATGCCATGCAAGACGTACACTGGACGGATGTACTTCTTTTGTCATCCAGTCCACATCGTTGGTGATCCAGTCCATGATCCCCAGCTGACGTGTTTCCCATGCGATGGTCTCCTCTCTTGCTTCCGGTGTTTCTTCCACTTCCATGGTAGTGTCGATCTCATCGTATCCGAAAATATATCCGCCTGCGCTCCAGATGCTGAAGTTGCTGTCAGGACCCGGGTCAATTCTGCCCTCTCTCGCGGCAACCAGTCCGTCATGTCTTGCCTTATATTCTTCCTCGCAATCAGGTTTCAGTCTGGTCATGAACATTCTGTGGCGGATCAGCTCTTTGTTTTCTCTCACAACACCAAAATTATGATACATCAGACGCATGTCTTTTCCAGGAGTGGAGATCCAGGTAAATGTATCCTGGATTTTTTCAGTCAGTGCTGCTTTTACTTTCTCCTCTTTTGGAGAGATCACAGCTCCGTCTGCATTTTCATAATATCCGAAGATCAGGTCTGCAGCATTCCAGATGCTGAAATTATGAATGCCGTTGCGATCCAGATATGCGGTAAGCTCCGGCCAGATTTCGCCTAAGGTCTTACGGTAATCGTTCATTTTTCCTTCTTTTACTTTCATTGCAAAAGCATGTCGTTCCATTTATGTACCCTCCTGTTTTATATGGCGTTTGCAGAAATTTCCATATGTAGTCTCATCAAAAATAACTGGTCTCTTTCTTTTCCGTACTCTGAGTTGATTTTAACACTTTTATCATACTTTTACAATTATACCACTGTGTTTTGAAACATTCTCTGCACTTTTTTTCATGCCAGCATAAACAATCACCATCAAAGGCATGGTCACAATGCTGACCAGAGTTGTCATTACATTGATAGTACTGGCATAGACCGGTTCCCGGTCGTACAGCTGCGCCAGCTGTACAATCGTTGTTGCCGACGGTGTGATCACTGCCATCAGGCTGATCAGAAGAATCGTTTTTCCGTCTTTTACAAGAGATGCCAATGGCAGATATTTCAGAAGCAGCAGTACGATCAGCGGCGTCACCACCATTTTCAGGATCGTGATCAGATAGATTCTGGAATGACTGAAAATATCTTTCCATTTTACCTCTGTCATAGTCATTCCAAGCATGATCATACATACCGGTCCCAGGGTGGCTGAAATCTGGCTCATGGTATTTCCAAAGATGACAGGCAGTCGGATCTGTGTAAAGAACAGGACAATGCCAAGGATAATGGCGATCAGATTGATATTGCAGAGGATTTTTTTCCAGTTAATTCCTGCCTTCGCCTCCATCAGTGACTGTCCGTGGGTCCACATCAGGAGCATCTGTACACTCAGGAAAGCGCTGGCATAGATTACCCATTCCTCTCCAAGGACTACGGTCACAAGCGGGATCACCAGGTTTCCGGAATTGGAATAAATGATGGATTCTTTTTCCACCACGCTTAATTTCAGCGGTTTGCCGATAATCTGTGTAAATACCAGCAGAAAAATATGGATCAGGACCGCTGCTGCTATTGCCAGAAGAAACCCATTCCGGATACTTCTGGAATATTCAATCTGAAACGCATTGATCATCACACATGGCATGATGATGTAAATGCAGATCACCGACAGTGTCCTGCTGCTTTTCGCATCGATCAGTCCACATTTTACCACCGCAAACCCGCAGGCCATCATCAGAAAAAATACTATGATCTGCTGCAATAATTGTAAAGTTATCATTTTCTTTTCTCTCCTTCTGTACGCATCAGTTCTGTTCCAGCTCTTTCAGGGCCGTCTGAAGCTGCGTGTCTTCCTCATGTGTAAGTTCTGCCCAGTCTGTAATGTCTCCGGAAGCTCTGCTTCCACATCTGGAGTGATTCCTTTTTTATTGATGTCATTGCCCTTTGGTGTAAAATATTTTGCAATGGTGATCTTTACTGCGCTGCCGTCGGTAAGCGGCTGGATGGTCTGCACTACGCCTTTTCCGTAAGTCGTTGTTCCCACGATCGTTCCAATACCGTAGTCTTTCACTGCTCCCGCAAAAATCTCTGATGCACTGGCACTGTTTCCGTTTACCAGAACTGCCAGCGGCATAGTCAGCTCATTCTTTCCGTCACAGGTTTCCTCTTCCCGTTTCCCGTTTTGTCCTCTGTATTAAACGATCAGTCCTTCCAGAGATCTGGCGGAGTACTCCACAGACTGCGGTAAGAAGGCCACCCGGATTGTCACGGAGATCGACTACCAGTTTTTCATTCCCTGGTTCTTTTCAGATCTTGCAAATGCTTTTTATACTGGTCACTGGTCACTTCGGAAAACTCGGAAATCCGGATATATCCGGTGTCTCCGACAAGCATCTTCCATGAGAGACAGTCTGGATTTCCACATCTCGGATCTCTACTTTGATATTTCTGAGTTTTCTCTTCATCTTCCCTTTGTATGGTCAGCGTTACGAAATCTTTATCACTGTCACGGACCACGGAAGCGATGTCGGAAGTTTCTTTTTCTGTGACATCTGTTCCATCGACCGCTTTGATCACGTCTCCGGTTTTCAGACCTGCCTGTTCTCCCGGTCCGCCTTCATAGAGCTGCACGACCTTTGCCCCTCCGCCATCCTCTTTCTGGAGAACTGCCCCGATTCCCACGTAGGAACCTTCATTGGAAGTATTCAGTTCTTTATACTGTTCTGCCGTGTAATACGTGGAGTATGGATCCTTCAGTCCGGCGAGCAGACCTGCATAAAGGCCCTCCCGCAGACTGCTTTCATCCTTTTCATCCAGATATTCTGTATCGATCAGTTCTTCCAGATTAATTCAGCTTCTGGACTGTTTTCACGTCTGACAGTGCATTGCCTTTGGGAAACAGCACTTTCTGATAACTGACAAAACCAGCCCCTGTCACAACAAGCGTGGCTGCCACTCCGATGGCTACGCCTTTTTTGAACTCTTTTATTTTTCATATCTTTCCTTTCTTCTGCACAGCCCGGTAATATCACAGATTCTCTGTTTTCCTTATGTGCCGTCCGTTTTTTATATACTGAAAGCGGCTGCCGGTTCTCCGACAGCGCTGTATCTCTTATAGGTATGCATCCCGCGGATACACGCAGATCCGCTCTGCTATTTGGTTACACTCTGAGATGTTTTCTTGTTGTGAAGAAACTTCCCAGAAGTCCGATTCCCACACCAAGTCCAAGTCCCATCGGGATCAGTCCTTCATAGATCTGCCAGATCGGGATAAAATCTAGATTCCTGTCAGTACATTGAATTTTTGTCAGAACAAACTCAACTGCGGAATTGTAGAGGAAAAACAGACACACCAACGGGATTGCCGCACCAATCACACCCAGAATGATTCCTTCCAGAAGGAATGGAAGCCGTACAAAAGCATCGGTAGCTCCTATGTATTTCATAATTCCAATTTCTTCCTTACGAACAGAAATACCCATAGATACAGTATTGCTGATCAGGAATATGGAAATCACCAGAAGGATCCCGATCACCGCAATGAAATATAGGAAACCAGTTTGTTGATAGATCCAAGTGTCTTGGATGCCTGCTCAGACTGATTTACCTTGCGGACATGATCCAGACTCTGGATATAATTTACCAGCTCTGTCTGTTTGGTGATATCATTAAGATATACCTGATAGTTGGAAGAATTGGCCAGAGGATTGTCATCCTTGAATCCATCTGCTGCATCTTCATCTCCAAAATATTTCTGTTTATAATCCTCCCACGCCTGGTCTGCAGACTGATAATCCATTCTGGCAACTTCCGGTCTGGCCTGAATGGCAGCGCCGACCGCCTGGATCTCTTCCTCTGTAGTTCCCTCATCAAAGAATACCGTAATTGGCACTTCTTCTTCTACTTTATGTGCTATGGAATTTACGTTGTTAACAATGGAATAGAAAATTCCTACCAGAAAGATGCATGCAGCCATTGTAATGATACATGCCAGGGAAAACATCCAGTTTCTTTTTATATTCTTAAATCCCTGCTTCAGGGTATACCAGATCGTACTAGGCCTCATGATATCCTCCCTCTTTCTCATCGCTGATGATCTTTCCATTGTGCATGGTGACTACTCGTTTACGCATGGCATTGACGATGTCTTTGTTATGGGTGACTACCAGAACGGTGGTTCCTCTGTCATTGATCTGCTCCATCAGAGCCATGATCTCCTCGGAAGTCTTCGGATCCAGGTTTCCGGTTGGCTCATCTGCCAGAAGGATGTCCGGGCGGTTTACCAGTGCTCTGGCAAGGGCAACTCTCTGCTGCTCACCACCGGAAAGTTCATCCGGATATGCCTTATATTTCCCTGCAAGACCTACTTCCTGGAGAACCTCCGGAACACGTTTACGGATCACGCGGGTCGGTCTTCCGATAACACGCTGTGCAAATGCTACGTTCTCATATACATTACGGTCTTTTAACAGGCGGAAATCCTGAAATACTACGCCAAGCTTTCTGCGATATTTGGCCACACGTCTGTGTTTCATCTTCTCCAGACGTTCTCCGCTGACTGTAATGGTTCCATTGGTAGAATCCAGCTCTTTCATCAGAAGCTTGATCAGTGTGGATTTACCGGAACCACTGTCTCCTACATACAAATACAAATTCCCCTTTATCAACATGTAGTTCGCATGATTCACAGCCGGAAGACCCGGACCATAAGATTTGCTCACATCTACAAGATCGATCATATGTATCCTCCTCTATATTGCAAAAGCATAATTATCTTACTTATTTTTGTAACATTATTGTAATATATATCTCGCATAAATGCAAGAATAAATTTTCCAGGCTGTAACAGCCCTCTTCGAGTTATTTATTTTTATAAATAAAAAAATGCAAAAAAATCCATGTTTTGTATAGATTATTGACAGCTGTATATAATGTACGTATAATAAAGTACAGAATACTGTACAGAAAAGGAGGGCGTATATGTTAGCGGTAAATTATACGAATTTACGGGAAAATATGAAAAATTATATGGATAAGGTTACAGATGACTATGAAACCATGATCGTTACTCGTAAAAACAACAGAAATGTGGTGATGATGTCGGAAGAATCCTACAACAATCTTATGGAAAATCTTTATCTTATGGAAGATCGCGCAAATTATGACTGGATTATGGAATCAAAGAAACAGTTACAGGAAGGAAAAGCAGGTATTCATAAGTTGAAAGAGGTTGAATGATGAATAAGGTATTCACGCAGAACGGATGGGAAGACTATGTTTACTGGGAGACCGAAGATAAAAAGACACTGAAGAAGATCAATGCGCTGATAGAGGATATATGCAGGAATGGCAATCAGGGGATCGGTAAACCGGAACCCTTGACAGGAAATTTGGCAGGTTTCTGGTCAAGACGTATTAATGATAAGGACCGGCTGATTTATCAGATAGATGATGAAAATGTTTATATACTGGCTTGCAGATATCATTATACGAGATGAATGTGATAGGGAGCATCTGAAGAATGAGGGACTTTTTTTTATGCTTCCTGTTTTTTTATTATTTTCAGAATAACGAAAAAAAGCAGTTTAGAATTATTCTAACTGCTTTTTAGAATAGCCAGTACGGGAATCGAACCGTGTTTCCGCCGTGAGAGGCGGCGTCTTAGCCCCTTGACCAACTGGCCCATATTCATTCGTTTCTGTCGTTTAA
>ENA-OQCD01000068-OQCD01000068.1-human-gut-metagenome-genome-assembly--contig:-NODE-68-length-22332-cov-2.850484_pt1 | contig 22332 bp, 29 predicted proteins | sample MGYA00242755_ERZ504571 | MGnify/ENA primary metagenome ERZ504571 (study PRJEB26092, sample SAMD00036274) | human gut metagenome | host: Homo sapiens | study: EMG produced TPA metagenomics assembly of...
GCAAAAACAGCATTTATTTTTCTATTTTTTCGTATCTTTCATCGTTATTTTTAACCAAATCAAGTAAGTCCCCTGCTTCAATTGTGAAAAGCAATAAGCAGGTGGTGGGGATTTGCTTGTATCAGGAGGAGTGCAAGCTCCTCCTGATAAACTGCGGAGCAGTTATTTGGTTATGAGCAGGCAGCGAAGCGGATTGCGAATATCTGCTCGACTGCGTGCAGGTGCACATGACGGTGTTTGGGTGTTTTTGTGCATTTTTATATATGTACTATAAATCGTACACATATATTATTGCGGTACTATAAACCGTACTTTTATATCGTTTTTAGCGTTAAACCTTCGTATTTTGACGTATTTCTTTTTTCATTTCCCACCTTCGCAGAAAAGTCCGATATATTGGACATATGTTTTTCTTTTCTCATTCCATACTACTATCCCTTTGTCAAATATCATTTTTTCTTTTCAAAATCTTTATGAATTCCCCCCTTGTTCTTCTTCTCTTATTCTCAGCTTATCTCTTTACACTATCGCCATATAATTTATCGATAAAAATCTCCGACCCTACTCCATACCCCCCGCAGATGCAGGCACGTTTGCGTTTAACTTAATCTTGCCGCTCTATTTCCTGAAATGCTATAATACAATCACGAACAATCTATCTATATCGAAAGGAATATTTCTATCATGAATCCAACCAACAAAGATCAGGCAAAGGCTCAATTAGATAAAAACGCTTCAGGGAAATGACAAAATCGAAACTGCAATCGCTGCTCTCCAGCAGGATGCCACTGAAGAAATGCTGGCGCACGTTCTCACGGTAATTCGTCGCAGAATGAAAGAGTATGCTCAGCTGATCGTAGCTGTAGAACCACCAAAAGGTGATGGAAAGATTAATCTCCAGGCTATAAAAACCGGTGATGGAAAACAATGGTGGGCTGCTTTTACCAGTTTTGACGAAGAATTAAAAGGCAGCAGCCAGATCATGTCTACTTTCACAGCAGACATTGACAAAATTTTTCACGCAGCACTCCAGGAACCATCTATTGAAGGAGTAATCATCAATCCCTGGAACCGCACTATTATGCTGAATAAAACTTTAATCAATATTATTCTGGGAAATCCTGTATAATTTGACTCTCTGTATCCACAACCACAGCTATGGCAAGTGAAAACCGGCAGAGTATTTATTCACTCATAAACTGTGGTGCAATTTATTCGGTGCAGAGCTACGAGCAATGCGAGATGCAAATATCCGCTTGTCCAGTAGATAGCTGCACCTCCGTAAATAACTACAGCATCTATGGCATAATTGCTTTACATTTGTCAAAAAAAAATCTCCTGCCTCTCACTAAGTGAAGCGGATATTCGCAATCTGCTTCACTACTTGCTCATAACCGAATAATTAACTACTTCGCAGTTTATCAGAAATTGCTTACACTCTTCCTGATACAATCAATCCCCCTGCTTATTGCTTTTCGCAATTGAAGCAGGGGACTTACTTGATTTGGTTAAAAAAGGAACTATTTGCCTGTATTACATGCAATATATGTTTCACGTGAAACATACACTGTAAAACAGTCAAGTAAATAAATTCATCCGCATTTATTACTTACTCATAACCGAATAACTGCTTCACGGTTGTATCAGGACCTGCTTGTGTTCCTGATACAACCTCATCCCTCCACACACCACATTTTGTTTCTCGTAGCTTCACAAGGAGATGGGAACTTTCCTGATTCGATATAAAAAATATCGCTCATTTTCTATCTTGTTTCACATGTTACCTTCCTTACTCCAATCTACAAAAGCATTGTAAATTTTCCACCAATAGCGTATAATAAAAGCCAGAAAATATTCAGAAAAATACCATCAGATCAGTGAATTTTAGTGCATCGAACAGTATTTTCCCAAATCATTTAATACGAATTTCAGGAGGCTTTCAATGAAGAAAAACGGACATAAACTACTTACTCTTGCTGCTTTATTAGGAACAGCCACAGGAGTTATTCATATTACAAATCGTTTTATAGATGCCACATCTCAGCTTAAAGATATGCTGGAGCAACCACATGGTAAAACATATGACTGGCGTTTTGGAAAAATCCACTATACAAAGCAGGGACATGGTTCTCCACTGCTTCTCGTTCACGATATAATGCCAGGCGCATCTGGCTATGAATGGAATGCCGTTGAAAATCAGCTGGCAACAGAACATACCGTTTACACGATTGATCTTTTGGGCTGTGGACGCTCTGAAAAGGCAGAGATTACCTACACAAATTTTGTATTTGTGCAGCTTCTCTGCGACTTTGTTAAGAATGTAATTCACGAAGAAACAGATATTATTGCCAGTGGTTTTTCCGGTTCTTTTTGCAATCATGGCATATCGTAATAATTCCGACTATATTCGCAAGATCATGCTTGTAAATCCACCAAGTCTCAGTTCACTGAAGCAGGCCCCATGTGAAGACAATAAATTATTCAAACACATAATCGAACTTCCTGTCTTCGGAACACTGATCTATCATATCGCATGTGCACGTGAGGCTATCAGCAGCATGTTTATGGAACAGTTATTTTATAATCCGTTTCACGTGACCGATACACTTGTAGATACTTATTATGAATCCGCGCATAAAGGTGGTTCCAACGCCAAATATCTCTATTCCAGCTATATTGGCAAGTATTTGAATATCAGCATCAACAACGCAGTTGAATCTTCTGATGCCTGCATTTATATCATTTCCGGCAAAAAAGAGGCTTCTGGTTCTCTCATTGCCGAAGAGTATCAGAAACTGAATTCTTCTATTGAAACTGCAACAATTCCTGATACCAGACATCTTCCTCACATCGAAGATCCTGAGCATTTTCTGGAGCAGGTATCAATTTTTTCTGTAAACAAAAAAAGCTCCTGCTTGCAGGATTCTCCTCCTGCGGCAGATTGCTTCAGCGGCATAATTGGCATAATTTCTCTCCGGCGCAGCGTGATCCTGCCCGGAGATTTTTTTTTGTGTCATTGGAACATTACGGAGTAAATCACTATGGCATAAAAAAAATGGGGTTGTCACATTGTGATATGCTACCCTCATATAGACAATGAAATAATAAAAGTCCTATATGGAGGCAACAATTGTCAGTGCGACAACCCCATTTTCGTATTTTATTTATTATTGTTTCACGTGAAACATCAGCTCTTATTTTATCTTAAAGCCTGTTCCAAATACATATGTGTTGTATTATCAATCAGCTTATGGGTAAGCTCTGCCATATGCTGTGTAGATTCCTGGTTTTCAGAAGAGAGCCATGTCTTGATCATTCCTACACATCCATTCAGACAAAAGGCGTACGCATACTCAATATCCCGATTATTCTTAGGCAAACGAATAGACAGACGATGCAGAACTGTATCCGCAATCAGCTTTTCGATTCGGCTGACAAACGCCATATCCCCATTTTTTCCGAGCAGTGCAATACAAATATCCTTATTATTATCCAAAATTGTAAAAATCTGCTCAATAAACGGATAAGAACTCTCCTTATTGTTAAGAGGATCAAGCGGATAATCTTCTACTAAATGAGAAACTTCATCCATCAGTTCCGCCTCAATAGATTCTAACATCTGGTAAATATCTGTATAATGAAGATAAAACGTGGAACGGTTGATATCTACTTCTTCCACCAGTCTTTCACAGTAATCTCTTTAATACTCTTCTTCTGCATAAGACGTGCTAATCCTGCTCGAAGCTGTGCTTTTGTTTTCCGTACTCTTCTATCAACTTTTTTCGGCCATTTTTCTTTTCCCCCTGTTATTCCGTAAAGCTATAATAAGTAAAGCGGACATTCGCATTCTACTCTACTTCATGTTCATAAATTACCATATAGTCAAGCGGATATTCGCAATCCGCTTCGCTACTTGCTCATAACCAAATAACTGCTCCGCAGTTTATCAGGACTTGTTTGTACTCCTCCTGATATAAGCAAGTCCCCACTCATTACTTATTGCTTTTCGCAATCCCGCGGAGAGGGCTTCCTTGATTCGGTCATTTTCTCTCAACTATAGTATTTCTGGAATTACTATAATATCATGTTCGTGTCTGCAGCCATAAAAATCATCTTTCTGTATTAGACATTTTTTTCGCATTTATGTCCATTAATATACATTCAGTAAATATTTAATGGTTGTATCTATGTTTTGTGTTTAGTATAATACATCACGTAAAGAAAATCAACACTTTGTTTGATAATGGATTTGAGAGCTATTAATAGAATTCAGTATGTTTAATAGATTTTGAAGCCATTACTGGAATAAAGTTTGATTAAGCAACTAAGCTTTATATAAAACTAAATAAAGAAAGGGATAGGTAAAATGATCAAAGACGAATGGAAAAGCCTACTTCGTAACAAGCTCATGCTTATCGTTGTAATCGCTATCATCGTTATCCCGCTCATCTATGCAGGCCTGTTTCTGAAATCCATGTGGGATCCTTACGGAAGCGTGGATAACCTGCCGGTGGCCGTGGTAAACGAAGACAAACCAGTTGAGTATAATGGCAAGACGCTAAGTATAGGTAAGGATATGCGGATGAGCTGAAAGACAACGACTCAATGGCATTCAACATTGTAGACAGCAAAACAGCAGAGGACGGTCTGGCAAACGGAACCTACTACATGGTTATCACAATTCCGGAAGACTTCTCCGCAAATGCAGCTACTGTAATGGATGATAACCCCAAGCAGATGGAGCTGACATATCAGACCAATCCGGGAACCAACTACATCGCTTCCAAGCTCAGTGAAACAGCAATGCTGAAGCTTCGCGACAACATCGCCTCCCAGGTTACAGAAACCTATACAGAAACCGTTTTTGATTCTATCTCAGAAGCAGGTGACGGAATGCAGGAAGCTGCTGACGGATCCGGAAAACTTGAAGACGGACTGACTACAGCTGCTGATGGTAACAAAACCATTACCAAGAACCTGAAAAAACTTTCCACAAGTACTCTTACATTCGTAAGCGGTGCTGACAGTCTCACAGAGGGACTTAAGACATACACCGATGGTGTAGCTCAGGTTAACGACGGAGCCAAGAGTCTGGATGATGGAGCAAAACAGCTTGACAGTGGTGTCGCTACTCTCACCAACAAGGTACCGGAGCTTACAACCGGTGTTGACACTCTGGATAAAGGTGTGAAACAGTACACCGCAGGTGTTGATCAGTTGAATGAAAACTCCGATGCACTGAAAAGCGGTGCAAGCAGCCTGGAATCCGGTGCCAAAGCTTTAAGCGAAGGTATCAATACTCTTTCCAGTGGTGCTACAAAGTATGTCAGCGGTGCAGATACTCTGGCTGATGGAACAACCGCTTATGTAAAGGGTGCACAGGAACTGGCAGACGGCGCTAAACAGCTCTCCGCTCTGGAAAGCCTTGGAGATGTTTCTGATGGTATCGCTCAGTTAAATACCGGCGTTACAAAAGGAACTAAAGATTCTCAGTCTCTGGTATCCGGAACTGCAGCTCTGGAAGCAGGAACCAAAAAACTTAACGACACTGTTTCTGCTCTGAAGGGAAGCACTACTGAAGAATCCTTCAAACAGCTTTCCAGTGGCCTTACAAAGGCTCAGAAAGGTATGGAATCTGCTTCCGCCGGTATGACTAAGGCTCAAACTGGTATGGAATCCGCTTCCGCAGCCATGACTCAGGGTGCGTCAGCTGTTACCGGTCAGATCGTACCTGGTCTTAACAGTGCAGCAAGTGCTCTTACTGATGCAAGTACAATGCTTTCTTCCAAAGCAGAGGGTCTTGGTACTGCATTTGGTGGAATGAAAGCTCAGATCAGTGCAGTAAGCTCCGCAATGGATACATACGGACAGACAACAACTTCAACACTTAATGACGCAAACGGAAGAATTGATGCCGCACAGCAGGCTATGAACTCTGCTGTTGCAGAACTTCAGGCAATTCAGAGCGCACAGGATGAAGATGGAAAAAATTTCCGCTGAAAGCCTCAGCAATGTGATCAATACTCTGTCCGGTGCTGCCGGAAGCGCTTCTCAGGTAGATACTTCCTTTGCAGCCGGATATTCTGATCAGGTTTCCCAGTTGGGCGTTGTAAATGGTGAAATTGATGCAGTTCAGGGAGAACTTGGAGATGCACTTTCACAGCTGAACAGCAAAACTGAGGATATTAAGAGCAGTGTACAGACTCTGACAGGTGCTGCAGCAACTTTGAACCAGCTTGCAGACGGACTGACAAGTGGTGCTACAGAAATGAGCAATGGTGCAGCAGAAATGGGCAGCGGTGCTACAGAAATGGGCACAGCCGCTACTACAATGGGCGCAGTTGCAGGTCAGCTTCCTACAGATATGATCTCTCAGCTTTCCGCTGTTACACAGCAGCTGTACGCGGGTGCAACAGCTGTAAATACCGGAACAAAAACTGTTTCCGCCGGACTTCAGAAACTGGAGACTGGTACCGCAGCTTTCCCGAAAGCAGCCGCCGGAATCAAAGCTCTGAACGATGGATTTGATAAATTAACCGCAAACAACAAGAAACTTACTGATGGCGCAACAAGTCTGAAAAAAGCAGGAAAACAGATCACAAGCGCACTTCCGCAGGTGAAATCCGGTGCAGGTCAGCTTGCCGATGGTTCTGAAACACTGACTACAGGAATTAAGACATACACAGATGGCGTCGCTAAACTGGCCGCTAACAGTTCTGCTCTTACAAGCGGTACCAGTCAGCTTTCCACTGGAGCTAAAACTCTTTCCAGCGGTGCTACTACTCTTGCAAACGGAACTAAGACATTAGCAAACGGTACCTCAACTCTTCTCAGTGGTACCAAGAAACTTGTAAGTAACAACAGCACTCTGAACAATGGTGCGAAACAGCTTGCAGATGGTGCTGCTCAGATCCAGAGTGGTTCCTCTCAGCTGTATGATGGTTCCAAGAAACTTGGAAGTGGTATGAAAGAACTGAAAGATGGTTCCAAGACATTAACCACAAGCCTCAGTGATGGAGCTAAAACAGTTAAAGATAACTCAGCAAGTGATGAAACAATTAAAATGTTCGCAACACCTGTTGTGAGCGATGAAACAAAACTTACCGATGTTCCGAATAACGGACACGCAATGGCACCTTATATGATGTCTGTAGGCCTCTGGGTTGGTGCACTGGCATTCTGCCTGATGTATCCTCTGGCTCAGTATAAAGGCAAACTGAAATCCGGTTTTGCATGGTGGGCAAGCAAAGCTTCCGTACTTTATCCGGTAGCAATGCTTCAGGCAATCTGTCTGATCCTTCTGTTACATGCATTTAACGGATTCACCCCTGCTGAGATGGGCAAGACAGTTCTCTTTGCCTGCCTCGCAGCAATGACCTTTTACATCTATGATGTACTTCTTCAACATTACACTTGGTAAAGTAGGAAGTTTCCTGATGCTGGTATTCATGGTCGTTCAGCTTGCAGGATCTGCCGGTACTTATCCGGTCGAGATTTCTCCTGCATTTGTTGCAAAGATTCACGCATACCTGCCATTCACTTACACAGTTGATGCATTCCGTGCAACGATCAGTGGTGGCAGAAGCATTACTACTTCTGTAATTGTACTGGCTGTACTGTTTGTGATCTTCACGAATCCTGACAATCCTTCAGTTCAATCACATGGCCAAGAGAAAGAAAAGAAGAAAAAAATCGTTCTCTTCGAACTGGCTGGAAGAAAGAGGTCTTGCTTAACTAATATGTAACTGACAGAAGCTCCCCCGAACCTCTGTTGGATATAAAAAAATAAAACCTATACGGTGGACTGAAAAACCACTGTACAGGTTTTTTATTATAGAAAGCCGGAACTCCTGATCCATTGGAATTCCGGGGCTAGTTTATTTTTCACTTTTTCCGCCTCAGCCGTTGGTGTTGCTGTGGCTTCTGTTTTTGATTCACCGTTTATCAGTGTCTCATATGCATTAAACATTTCTTTTACCGTCATTTTGTTTACGAGAAATACTTTGTTTCCAACGACAGCTGCGTAATAGTTTGTGTCATATGTGTAGAAGGTAACGGTTGTCTGGTTCTTATCAGAGTCTGTGAATACAGCAGTCATCTCCGGGTCTGTAGCCGGTGTATAAGCGTCCGTCAGTCTCTTCTGGCCTGCCATATTTATCAGCTTGTTATAGAAAGTGGTAAAGGTTGTACTTTCTATCTCCTTACCATCCAGCTGATAAGTCGTTGTCTCTTTGTCATTGCCGTCATCATCTTTGGATGTTTCACGTGAAACATTTACAGTATTTGTTGCGCCGCCGTAAGTAACCTGAAGCTGATCCAGATTTTTTTACAGACAGATAATTGACGATCAGTGACCAGAGATCTGATGGTGCTTTGTCAATAACTGCGCTCAGAGTATCCGCGGACATTGTATAAATATGTTTGTTATCCACAGTTACATATCGACTGCCATCACTTGCTTCATCGCCAACGTAGATAACAAGTTGTTTATCTACTGTTGTTGTCTTGGTATCCTCTGAAGAACTGCTGTCATCAGAAGCATCCGTGCTGTCAGAACTATCTGTCGAACTGTTTTCTGCTGAAGCTTTATCATCAGTACTGTCGACACTCTCAGAATCACTCTCAGAGGCTGTAGAATCCTTTTCTGAAGAATCTGTACTGTCTGAGCTGTCATCCTTCACCTCTTCCTGATAATCCACTGTAATCGTCGCATACGGCTTATCAAGGCCATACTGTGAAAGATCCTCTGCATTATAATTTACAAACTGATCATATGCAAAATTTCCAAGTCCGGAGGTTACATTTCCTGCTGCTGTAGTATCCGCAGTTTCTTTATCACTGCTTCCATCGCTGGAAACATCCCAGGTAGCTCCATCAGAATTTTCTTCCAGAACATAGGAATCTTTATCCTCGCTTACCTGGATTTTCTTTACTGTGGAAGAATCAATTGTCGGGAAATCTTCTCCCTGTGCATAATCGTAAAGAGATTTCATAAACGGAGTGACCGTATCTGCCGCTACTACATACACAGTACTGTCATCATCATCTTTGGAAATGTAATACTGATTCGTGGAAGTATTCTCATCTCCGATATTAAACTTGGTTGTGCCATCACTGGTATCAACGGTCACCGTATTGGACGGGGAATCCAGTCCATATTCGGTAAGATCGTCTACTTTTTTCAGAACCCTGTCAGCTTCCACCTTTTCGATGGCGGAAGCTGCAGAATCCAGAGTTGTCTGATTTACAGGGAAAGCAGTCTCATCTTTTTTCACCCAGGAATCATCTTTTTTCTCAAAGGTAGTTTCCTTCTTGTCTACGATAAATTCCAGAGATTTGATGTCATCCGTTTTCACGGAAAACACTTCTGTTTTGCTTTCCTCCTCACTGCTGCTCTCTGTCTTTTCCTCTTTGGATACGTAGGTATTCAGTCCCACATACGTACCACCTAGAACTGCCAGAACAACAACAGCTGAAACAAGTTTGGTTGATTTTTCATTATGCTTTTCTCCTCTTAAGCCAGATTAAAAATCCTGCAACAAGGAACACTCCCGGGATCAGACCAATAGTACAGATCTTCCAGAAGGCCGCATCATAATCCGTTACGGTCAGGCTTGTAGACTCAAGGCTCTTGGATGGGATGGAAACGGAATTGCCGTCATCTGTGCTGGTCATCCAGTTTAAGGACTCCAGAAGAAGTTTTTCATTTCCGCCGGATACCATCTGGTTTACCTGACTCTCCATCAGATTTGCTGTGGAATAGTAAACGATCTGTGTTTCCTTGTCATCATCCAGTTTCTCAGTAATGGCAACACCAAGATCAAACGGGCCGTCTACATCTCCGTCTTCTTTCTCGATATTGCTGCTCTGCATGTTTGTCTTAGAGTAAGCCTGGTCAGAAGTTGTCAGGATACTGTCAATCGTTACGGTATCTCTTACATCATCTGTTTTCTGAATACCCTGTGCATATGGAGCCAGTACATAAGAGCCTGCGGAAGCGGTCTCAGAGCTTGCATCTGTGCTGTTAACAGTCGGTACCAGATAATACGGCATCTGCATTCCATAATGCTGGCTGTCGCCCTCAAATACGATTCCTGCTGCACGCTTTACGCCATAATTTTCAAGGACAGCATCGAAGTTCGGCAGATCATCCTGTGTATAATCAGAGAAGATCATGGCCTTTCCGCCCGCCTCCAGATAATCCAGGATCTCTGTTTTTTCTTCCTCGGAAATATCGCTCGTCGGAGATACGATCATCAGGCAGTCAGCATCGTCCGGAACTTTTCCTTCTGTGAGAAGGTTCAGATCCTTGATATCAATGTTGGCTTTCTGGATATCCTCTTTAAAGCTGGAATCCAGATCTTTTTCGCCATGTCCGGATAACGTGTACATGATCGGAAGGTTCTCGGATGTCACATATCCGATAGCACTTGTGATCTGTCCCTCACCGTCAAATCCGGTCGTGGTCTGCTTCCAGGTATTGTAGTCTACAGAAGTAGAATACATATCGTTGTAATTGATAACTTTGTTTCTGTCTCCGCAAACTACGATCAGGCTGTTTGATGCAAGATCATCGCTTGTATATTCAGAAGCAAATTTCGGATTTACAACCGGATCTTTTACTTCAACTTTAATATGTTTGGACTCATCTTTATAGCGTGACAGCAGGTTGGAAATCGTATCATCCTCAGAGCCGCTTGGCGCGATCTGGTAAATGGTCACATCTTTATCCAGTGCTTTCAGCACTTTCTCTGTCTCATCACCGATGGTATAAAGCTTGGATGAACTTACATCCAACTGCGAATATTTAGACGGGATTGCACCTACGATCATATTGATCACAACTACGATCACGATAAAGATCGCTGCCATAGCCATGCTGTAAGTACCATTTTTAATATGCTTTTTACTGATAGTGCCTACCAGTTTTTTTCGGATCTGGTTTATGTTTCTTTTTCCCGGAATCCTGCGCAGTTTCTGTCTCTACTGCCTCGCTTTTATTTTTCTTGAATTTCTCACTGAATTTCATTTCCATTCACCCCCTAGTTCCAGCGTCTCTTCTGAATGGACTGCATGGTGAGAAACAGACAGATTGCAACGACAGAGATAAAAATATACGATTCCTGTCACGTCAAACACACCGTTTGTAAAGTTCTCATAATGTCCGCTCAGATTAAATACATTCAGTACTTTCTGGATACCACCCTGGAAAATACTTGATTTTACAACGTATACGATCACAAGGGCAACTTCTCCTACAACTCCGATCACTGCAGAGATCAGAACATTTTTTGATCATGGTATAAATGATAATTGCGATCGCCACGATCAGAAGTCCGAATGCCACTGCCGTTGACATGGAAGTCTGTGAGAAAAATGAGGAAATTCCATTCATCATATAGAAAGCAAACAGAAATACAAAAGTAAGTACTGCTGCAATTACCTGGCTTTCCGTAAGTGCTGACATAAATACACCAATTGCCAGATTCGCACATCCAAGAAGGAAAAATCCCAGGATCCTGTATATGCGGAAGCATAGGAAATGGTTCCAAATTTACTCATGATCAGTGGATAAAAGCACATGATCACAACCGGAATGGCAAATACGGCTACCAGTGCAAGGTATTTTCCAAATACGATATCCCACACAGATATCGGCGCTGTCAGAAGCAGCTGATCTGTTTTTTGTTTACGTTCTTCTGCAAGTACACGCATGGAAAGGATCGGCACACCGATCAGGAACACGAAGGTCAGTGCGCTTAATGTAGATTCAAATTTTGAATAACCTGCTGAGAGCTGATATGCGGAAAAATAAATTCCAGTCAGCACCAGGACAAAAAATATGAAGAGATATCCAACCATGGAGGTCAGATAGCTTTTCAGTTCTCTTTTAAAAATTGCTGTCATGACTGATCCCCCTCTTTTTTATCTGAAGCTTTCTCCGTTTTCTCAGATTTTTCTGTTTCCGAAGATTTATCTTCTACCGGTTTCCACTGTGATCTTTCCTGTTTCCCGGTGGATTTCTTTTTTTCTCCTTCGGTAAGCTCAAGGAATACATCCTCAAGAGAAACTCTCTTAACCTGCATCTCGTAGATCGGGCAGTTTGCTTTTGCCATAGCATAGAAAACTTTTTCGCGGATATCCACATTTTCCTGAATGGAAACTTTTGTTTTCCACAGTTCTTCGTCGCTGTCGTAGGACATTTCCACACCGGTAACGCCTTCGATCGTTTCCAGATCTTTTCGGATGGTATCTTTCTCGCCTTTTTACTTTCATAAGGAGACTGTTGGAACCTGCTGCCAGACGTTCCAGATTGTCCGGCGTATCACTGGCTACCAGTTTTCCGTGTGAAATGATCAGAACGTAATCACATACTGCTCTCACCTCGGAAAGGATATGAGAACTTAAGATAACCGTATGTTTCTGTTTCAGGCTTTTGATCAGGTCACGGATCTCGATGATCTGCTTCGGGTCAAGTCCTACTGTAGGCTCATCCAGGATGATCACTTCCGGATACCAAGGATCGCCTGTGCAAGGCCAACTCTCTGGCGGTAACCTTTGGAAAGGTTTTTGATCAGACGGTCTTTCATGTCTGTGATCTTTACCATATCCATGACTTCTTTTATCTGTTTGTCTTTCTGGTTTCTTGGGATTTTTTTCAGATCAGCCGCAAATTTCATGTACTCAAGAACAGTCATGTCAAAATAGAGTGGCGGCATTTCCGGCAGATAGCCGATACATTTCTTGGCTGCCTCCGGTTCTTCCAGAATGTCATGACCATCGATCATTACTTTTCCCTCTGTGGAAGCAATGTATCCTGTGATCATGTTCATTGTTGTTGATTTTCCTGCACCGTTGGGGCCCAGGAATCCGTAAATTTTCCCCTTTTCGATCTGAAAGGAAAGATGGTCAACGGCTGTATGATCGCCGTATTTTTTGACCAGATTACTTACTTCGATCACTTTACTCTCCTCCTTTTATTCTCCGGGAAATACTTTTTCAATTCTTGATTTCCCATCTTATAAGATGCCAGAGGCAAAAGGTCGTAAAACAGAGGCCCTTTGACTCTGGCGTCTTTTCAATAGAAAATGCCCCTGGATGAAACAGAGAATGGGGGAATCCAGGGGCATCTCTATCATTTTATAGTGTAAAAGTAATTTGTGATAAAAGTAGGATAAATTTGTGATAATTTTGTGAAACAAATCAGCGAAAAATCTCCTGTCACACAAATTCTTCTTTTGTTCGACAGGAGATTACATTTTCTGAGCAGCAAGATTCTGTTATGCCAGTGGTTCTCTGAGCGGCGTTCCTGCTTTTCTCGGGTATTTTCCAGGTGTGTTTTTTACTTTTTCGATGATGACCAGGGAACGGCTGATCTCGGATCCCGGAAGATCGAAGTACTGAATGTCTCGGATCTTTCCACCGAGGATTTTTACTGCTTTTTCCGCCGCTTCGGCTTCTTCCTTTACTGAGCCGGATTTATAGGAGACAAAAAGTCCTCCGAACTTTTACGTATGGGAGACAGTATTCGGACAGGGTTGCAAGACCGGATACTGCTCTGGATACACAGAGGTCATATTTTTCTCTGTAGGCTTTGTTTTTTGCATATTCTTCGGCTCTTCCGTGGATGGCTGAGATGTTCTCAAGTCCAAGGAGTGCAAAGGTTTCTTCCAGGAATTTCACTCTTTTGTTCAGGGAATCCAGAAGGCAGGCTTCCAATTCCGGGAAAGCGATCTTCAGGGGAACCCCCGGAAATCCGGCACCGGTTCCGATGTCCATGACCGTTTTTACCTTGCTCATATCTACGGCTTTGACACAGCAAAGGCTGTCCAGGAAATGTTTCACGAGAACCTCATCGAATTCTGTAATTCCGGTAAGGTTCATAACTTTATTTTTTTCTACAAGGAATTCGTAGAACTGGATAAACTGATTTTTCTGCGTGTCATTAAGAGTAATTCCAAGTTCTTCGCAGCCTTTTTCCAGGATTTCTAAATTGTACATGCAGTTTCCTCTCTTATTCTTTGTTTTTTATGTTTTCATTATTCAGAATGTTATCAATGTTTATGTCCGGCTTTGCTTTCCAGGTATACAAGAAGTACAGAGATATCTGCCGGGGATACGCCGGAGATTCGGGATGCCTGGCCGATGGATACCGGTCTGTAAGCCTCCAGTTTCTGACGTGCTTCAATGCGGAGGCTTCCTACATCTTCATAATCAATGTCTTCCGGAATTTTTTTTCTGCTCCAGTTTTTTGAACTGCTCCACCTGTTTCATCTGGCGGCGGATATAGCCATCATATTTGATGTTGATCTCTACCTGCTCACATACATCTTCTGGAAGTTCCGGTCTTTCTTTATCAATCGGTGCAAGCACTTTATAGTTAAGTTCCGGTCTGCGGATCAGCTCTGCAATGGTGGTTCCTGATTTCAGCAATGTACTTCCCTGAGATTCCAGAAGGCTCTGTACTTCTGCAGAACCGCCTACAGTCGTATGTTCTACTCTCTCGATCTCTTCATGGATCATTCGTTCTTTTTCCTGCAGTTTATGGTATGTCTCATCATCGATCAGGCCAACCTCCCAGCCTTTTTTGCGGAGACGGAGGTCTGCATTGTCCTGACGGAGCAGCAGGCGGTATTCGGCGCGGCTTGTCATCATTCGGTACGGCTCATGGTTTTCTTTTGTTACCAGATCATCGATGAGAACGCCGATATATGCCTCGGAGCGATCCAGGATCAGCTGTTCTTTTCCTTTTACTTCCATGGCTGCGTTGATTCCTGCGATCAGACCCTGAGCGGCTGCTTCCTCGTATCCTGAGCTTCCGTTAAACTGTCCGCCGCTGAAAAGGCCCTTGATCTTTTTGAATTCCAGTGTCGGGTAGAGCTGGCGTGGATTGATGCAGTCATACTCAATGGCGTAGGCATTTTTTCACGATCTTGGCATGCTCCAGGCCTGGTACGGAATGGTACATTTCGTACTGGACATCTTCCGGAAGGGAGCTGGACATTCCTCCGATGTACATTTCATTTGTGTAAAGGCCTTCTGGCTCAATGAATACCTGATGGCGTTTTTTTGTCTGCAAAACGGACGACTTTATCTTCGATGGACGGGCAATAACGCGGACCGGTTCCTTCGATCATTCCGGAATAAAGAGGGGATCTGTCCAGGTTTGCGCGGATGATCTCGTGTGTTTTTTCGTTTGTGTAGGTCAGCCAGCAGGATTTCTGCTCGATCTGTACGGATTCCGGGTCTGTGGAGAAGGAGAACGGTACGACTCTTTTGTCTCCGAACTGCTCTTCCATTTTGGAATAATCGATGGTGTTTCCGGCGATCCTGGCAGGGGTTCCTGTTTTGAAGCGGAACATTTCGATTCCCAGTTTTTCAGAGATCCGTGAGATAGTTGGCTGCCTGAAGGCCGTTTGGTCCTGTGTAGTTGCTGACATCGCCGTAGATGCAGCGGGCCTTGAGGTAGGTTCCTGTACAGAGAACTACGGCTTTTGCGTGGTAGGTGGCTCCTGAAAAGGTTTTTACACCGGTGATGTGGTTATCTTCTACCAGAAGTTCTGTTACTTCGCCCTGGCGGATAGTTAAGTTTTCTGTGTTTTCCAGAGTTTTTCGCATCTCGGTGCTGTAAGCCTGTTTGTCGGCCTGGGCACGGAGAGAATGGACTGCAGGGCCTTTGGACTGGTTGAGCATTTTGGACTGGATGAATGTTTTGTCTATATTTTTGCCCATTTCTCCACCGAGGGCGTCCAGTTCGCGGACGAGATGGCCTTTGGAACTGCCGCCTACGTTGGGGTTGCAGGGCATCAGGGCGATGCTGTCTACGCTGACTGTGAACATGACTGTTTGCAGGCCCAGACGGGCACTTGCTAATGCGGCTTCGCAGCCTGCGTGGCCGGCGCCTACTACTATGATGTCGAAAGACTGTTCCAGATTTTTCATGCTTTTTCTCCTTTATTTCTATTTTTTATCTTTGTTTTTATTGTGTGATGTATGTTTTGCTTTCCTTGGCAGGAGGCATGGGGTCTTGCTTTGGGAAGATAAGGAAAACCGCAAAGGGGCCGTAAAGCCACGGCCCCTCTGCACACCCCTCGGGCTTTTTTTTTAGAAGCGCTTGGTTGTGGGGATGTGTGACTTTATCGACTTTTGTCTGTATTCTTCGGTGTTGAATATGGGACGCTGTGCCGATTGTTGCAGTGTAGCTGCAACGAGGTCTCGACGTGCGGTGCACGTCTGCGGGGGTATACAAAGTTCTGTTTGCCACGTTTCGGCTCAGTGTTGAATTGCCAGTACAGAAGCATACAGGCACAGGTTAGTAACTTTCTGCCTTTCTCAATCGCCGCACTTTGTAAAAAAGGCCCAGGGGTGTGCAGAGGGGCGCGGCCTTGTGCCCCTTTGCGGTTTTCTCACATTCCAATGTGAAGTACCTCTGCGGGCTTCCGCAACCTATACCTATGCATAAGTCCCTGCGTACTCACGCAACCCTCGTGGGAACTACTTGCCCATACAAAATTTAGAGAATATCTCATTAACAAGGTCTTCCCCAAGTGATTCTCCCAGAATCCTTCCCAAACTCTCATACGCATCCGTCAGATCTATAGAATAAAAATCCTCCGGCATTCCGCTCTCTATACTGTTCTCTACCAGAGAAAGACTCTCCTTCGCTTTCAGAAGTTCCTGCCTGTGGCGCTCATTCGTGATATATACTTCATCATTGAAGTTTATCTCCCCACTGAAGAACATTTCCCGGATTTTTTCTTCCAGATCCGTAATTCCTGTTTCTTCTTTTGCAGAGATTGGAATTACCGGCTGGTTTTATTCTGGACTTCAAATCTTCTATATCTATAGCAGATTTAAGATCTGTCTTGCTGTAGAGGACAATTGTCTTTTTCTCTTGCAAAATTTTTTATGATTCTTCGTCGTTTTCATCCAGCGGTACGGAGGAATCTACGACATAGAGAATCAGATCCGCATCTGCTGCCATTTCTTTGGCTTTGGATACGCCGATCTTCTCAACGATATCTTCCGTCTGGCGGATTCCGGCTGTGTCGGCGATCTTTAATGTGATCCCGTGCAGGTTGATGTACTCTTCCAGTACATCTCTGGTGGTTCCTGCGATGTCGGTTACGATGGCTCTGTCTTCTCCCAGAAGCAGATTCAGCAGAGATGATTTTCCTGCGTTTGGCTTGCCCAGGATTACTGTCCGGATGCCTTCCTGAATAATCTTTCCGTCTCCGGATGTTTTTAACAGGTTCTGTATTTTTTCTTTTTCTTCTGCTACGATCTGCTCTAATTCTTCTGAGTATCCTGTCAGATCATAGTGCTCCGGGTCGTCTAATGCCGATTCAATGTACGCTATATTGGTACAGTAATTTTTCTCTGATTCTGCTGTACGGTTTTTCGGACTGAACCCTTTAATTGGCCTACAGAATTCTTTAATGAGTACTATTTTGGACTGTATCACGTCCATAACGGCTTCTGCCTGGGAAAGATCGATCCTTCCATTGAGGAATGCACGCTTGGTAAATTCTCCCGGTTCGGCAATAATGGCTCCGTTTTTCAGCACAGTTTCCAGTACTTTTTTCATAGCCAAAACACCGCCGTGGCAGTCGATTTCTATGGTATCTTCCCCTGTATAGGTTCTTGGTGCGCGCATGGCCATGACCAGAACTTCGTCTACCATTCTTCACTATCATAGATATATCCATAATGGATCGTGTGGCTTGGAACGTCTTTCAGAGATTTTTTTCCTCCTTTAGAACGGTATACTCTGGATGCGATCTCGAAGGCCTCCGGGCCACTGATCCTGACGATTCCGATTCCCGATGCACTCATGGCCGTGGAAATCGCCGCAATCGTTGTCTCTTCCATTTTTCACTCTCCTTTATCAGGCGGATAAAAGCATCCGCATCTGCTATGTAATTCTGCATCAGATAACTGCTGCACAGTTTATCCGGTTAAACGCAAAAATGTTACTCCGGAAAAGCTTTTTACACGCAAAAACACGTGTTATTCACGCTTTCACCTAGAATAACATCTTCTGTCAGTTTCCATATTTATAAAGCTGATCTCTGCATTCCGGATGTCCGCTGCAGAAATATCTTTTATTATTTGCTCTTCAATGATTATAAAGAATTGTTGTGGAGATTGCAATGATAATTTTTTAACCAAATCAAGTAAGTCCCCTGCTTCCATTGCGAATATCCGCTTGACTTTCCGGTTTTATGAAAAAAAGCCGCATCCACGAAGCTTAACGCTCCGGGATACGGCTTATATTCTTACCACTGAATCAGTAATTATTACGTTTCAGTTTTACCACTACATGTCTGTAAGGTTCTTCTCCCTCACTGACTGTCTCTACATAGCGGTTGCCCTGCAGAGATGCATGGATGATTCTTCTCTCGTATGGATTCATCGGCTCCAGAACTACCGGTTTTCTGGTTTTCTTTACCTTGAAGGCGATTCCTCTTGCAAGGTTTTCCAGAGTTTCTTTACGGCGGCGTCTGTAGTCCTCTGTATCAAGCTTTACACGAATGTAAGTAGACTCGCCTTTGTTTACTACAAGGCTTGTCAGATACTGAAGAGAATCCAGTGTCTGACCTCTTTTTCCGATCAGGATACCCATATCCTCACCTTCAAAATCTACATCCAGAGAACCGTCAGCTGTGTTGTATTTCGATGTGATCTCCACTTCTCCAAGATCCATGGATCCGAATACATCACGAAGAAATACTACTGCTCTCTCCTCAACCTCTTTGATCTTCTCCGGATCAGTCAGGATCTCTACCGGTCTGCCCTGCTTCGGTGCTTTTTCACGTGTTTCCTTTGGCTGGCGCTCCTTCGGAGCTCTCGGCTGTTTCTCACGTGCAGGTTTTGCTTTACCCTGGGAATCTCTTGCAGGTCTTTCCTTCGGTGCTGCAGCCTTCAAAGGTGCCTCTTCAGATGTTTTCTCCGCCTGTACAGACTCTGTTTTTACCGGTTTCTTCTCCTTTACAGGAGCTGCCTTCGGTGCAGATTCTTTCTTTACATTTGGAGTAAAAGGCTTGTCTAATTTCTTCTCTTCTTTAATAGCGTCCAGTTTCACGGACTCTACCAGTTCATCGATCTCCTGCATATCAGAAACTGGCTCGATTCTGCGAACTTTGATCACGGCAGGTTTGCTGCCGATTCCGAAGAATCCGGAGCTGCCTTCACTGATAACCTGAATATCAAGCTGGTCACTGGAAGTTCCAGCTCAAGACACGCTTTTGTGATAGCTTCATTCTTTGTTTTTTGCTGAAAACTGAATGTAATCCTCCATTACGAACCCCTCCGTTCCTGATTATTTCTTCTTATTTCTCTCATCAAAGTCTCTTACGAGATTTGCTTGGCTGTGATGCTGCCTGGTTTTGCATTTCTTGCCTTCTCATAAGCAGTATCAACCTTCTGTGCTCTGTCTGAAGCACCGTTGTTTCCGCTGTTACCCTTATTGATCACAGGTTTATTGATATTCTTGGCGGACTGATGAGCCTGGTTGGTGATCTTCTGCGGCGGAAGTCCTTCCTTCGCACGCTTTGCTTCGATCTTCTTCATATTCTCATTAACCAGATCATCAATGTTCATCTTATCAAGATGACGGTTGATGGCAAACTGCTGGGCACTTCGCACGACAGCACTGGCGATCCAGTAGATACCAAGACCAACCGGGAATGTGAAACAGAAGAATGCAGACATCAGAGGCATGACCATGTTCATGGTTTTCATGGAGTTTGCCATTGCGCTGGCCTGATCATTTCCGTCTGCCGGCTGTGTTGCAGCCTGTGGCATAAGCTTCAGGTTCAGCATCTGAGTTGCCCATGCAAGAACCGGGATCAGAAGTGCTACGATCGCAAGTAACAGAGAACCATGATTTTTGAAGAACTCCATGATATAGTACAGCGGCTGATCTGCGATATTCAGGCCACAGAAGCCCTGCATCTTGGAAATATTTCCGGATGCTTTTTGTGATCGCATCAGAAAATCCTGAAAACTGATCCATCTGTGCCAACTCTTTCCACTGGGAAGGAGAAAGTGCATACAGAAAATCAACAATAGAGTTACTTGTAGCATTTCCGGCACTGTCCATAACGAGACGTACTCGTGTCATGGAATGGTCTGTGATAAACTGCTGCAGGATATCTGTGTATCCGTTTACAGCTAACAGGTTGTCAACTACACCAGTAAAAATGTTCTTTACACTTCCAACGTAAGCAGGAATCCGGTAGATAACCTGATACAGAGCAAACAGAATAGGCATCTGAATGGCTAACTGTACACAGCTACCGGTTGGAGAAACACCATATTTCTGATAAACAGCCTGGGTTTCTTCGTTCATTTTCATCATGGAGTCCTGATCCTTTTTACCCTGATATTTCTTCTGGATCTTCTGGATCTCGGGCTGCATGATCGCACTTAACTTGGAGAATTTCTGCTGCTTGATCTGCAGCGGTGTCATAAAGGCAAAGATAAGAATACTGAAGATAATGATACAAAGACCAATGTTCTGGATTCCGAACAGGCCGTCAAGCATCTTATATATGCCATCCATGATCCATCCCATCACAGACGCGATCTGTCCGATAATAGGAGTTCCGGTTTTTGTTGCTAAAAACAGTTCCAAATTCATTTCCTCCTAGACTTCTTATTCAATTGTAAAAGTCCGGTAACTATTTCGCCCCGGGAAAAAGAGGCCAAACAGTCACAAAATAATTCATGGCACAGGGTCATAGCCTCCATGGGAAAAAGGATTGCATCGCAGGATCCTCCATGCCGCAAGAAGACTGCCCTTGAATGCGCCATATTTTTCGATTGCTTCCAAACCATATTGAGAACATGTGGGAATATAAGGACATTTCGTTCTCTTCATCGGCGATATATATTTTTGATAGAGTCTTATCATCTTAATCAGAAATTTCTTTATCATGTTCATTCCCTGTTATATGATCTTTTTTGCAAGATGCATAAAAGCACTCTCGATCTCGTGAAAGCCTTTGCCCTTGGCTGAAGCTCTCGCTACTACTACAATATCAAGGTTACTGTCAAAATCTGTTTCGTTGAGACGATAACTTTCTCTGATCAGTCTGGTGAGTCTGTGGCGAACCACACTATTCCCTACTTTTTTTTGCTTACTGATATTCCCAGACGATTCTTCATGTGCTGATTCTTCAGCACGTACATCACCAGAAGCCGATTCGCGTATGATGTTCCGTTCTGATATACAACTTTAAAATCTTGATTCTTTTTTAAGGACTCTGATCTGATCAAACGGATCCTCCTTAATCATACCGCCTGCGCGGATATTTCTCCGGATAGAAGAAAAGACCACATAAATGCGGTCTTACAGCTTATGCTGATAACTGTTTTCTTCCTTTTAATCTTCTTGCAGCTAATACTTTACGTCCGCCCTTTGTGCTCATGCGAGCTCTGAAGCCGTGAACTTTAGCTCTGGATCTCTTTTTTGGCTGAAATGTCATCTTCATAGGTAAAGCACCTCCTTTATCTATTTTAATAATTGTTATGAAATAACTTATCATTCAGAACATCGTTTCAATTATATAAATAAACCTCCTTTTCGTCAAGGGAAAATTGCAAAAACCCGATAAAATCAGGGGTTTGAAAAATACCGCCTGCTTCGTGGTTTTTATTTTTATCATTATGTGGATTACGCTTATGGTTTACGTAACATTATCCACAAAATGTGGATAACTTGTGGATAACTAGTGGATTACCAGTAAAACTATCCACTTTTTCAGGATGATTTTTTATAGCATCTTCAAAAAATCCCTTTATTTGCGGTATTTTGACAGTGGACAATTTTATACACATAAATTCTCCGTATTTTCCACACCTCGTTAACTTATGGAAACCGATTTCCCAGTTATACACTATTTTCCACCCTAATCCACAGTAATTTCCCCAAATTATCCACATTGTTTTCCCCAAAATCTCAACGTTTTCCATTGCTAAAACCCCATTTTCATTGTAATATATAAAAGGATATCTGTCTCCAGTCGCAAACTGGGGTTATTATATTACTCATGGGAGGAAAAAAATGAACGCTGTTATTGAAAAATGGGAGGAGATCCTGCAAACTGTCAAATCTGAATATGAGGTGAATGATGTCCCTTTTAATACCTGCTTAAGCCACTGGAAGTTTATGAGGTTGACGGAAGTCTGATAACAGTGGCAGTTCCTTCAGAACAGGCGGCAATTGGTGTCAATTACATCAGTAAACGCTACAAAAATACCTCTTCAGGTTACAATCTGTGTACTACAGGCATGAAGAATGTGAAGTGCGATTTGTTCTGAAAAAAG
>ENA-OQCD01000069-OQCD01000069.1-human-gut-metagenome-genome-assembly--contig:-NODE-69-length-22196-cov-2.166523_pt1 | contig 22196 bp, 26 predicted proteins | sample MGYA00242755_ERZ504571 | MGnify/ENA primary metagenome ERZ504571 (study PRJEB26092, sample SAMD00036274) | human gut metagenome | host: Homo sapiens | study: EMG produced TPA metagenomics assembly of...
CGGAGGATGCTCGCCTGCAGTTGGCTGCGAATGATGCCGAAGCGTCGTTGACCCGTGACTCATTGCTGCAGTTGATTGGCGCGCCCGTGCCGCGAATATGCGGATTGATACGTGGATCGACGTTCAACAGCTGGGGCAGTTAGATGAGTCCATCGGCGTGATTGCGTATCACGTGGTACAGGAGGGATTGACCAATGTGCGCAGGCATGCGCCTGGCGCTCCGGTGTCGTTGCAGGTCGATGCGAACCCCCCGCAAGGGTGCATGTGCACGTCAGCAATCCGACGATGCCGCAATCCCCCTCGCATATGGCAGACACCAGGAAGGGGGCCGGTCTTCCTGGTTTGGCCAAACGCATACAGCAGGCTGGCGGAACATGCCAATACGGTTTTGACCAACATAACGTCTTCCACCTTGATGTACGACTACCATGGGTTGGGTGAGCACCGAACGCAACCATGACGAGCAGCCGATCACCGTCGGCGTGATTGATGATGATCCGATGATCTGCCAGATGATGCGTCTGATTTTGGAGGATTATTCCTCCGGACGCATCAGCGTTGCCTTCGCCTGCACCAACGCAGCAGACGCCATCGAACATGCGTCGCACAATCCTCCTGATGTCGTGCTGGCTGATATCGCCATGCCCGGCATGGATGGCATTGAAGCCACTCGTCAGCTCCGCATGCTTCCCGATCCTCCGCATGTGCTTATCTGACGTCGCTGAGTCCAAACAACACGGTGGAACGCGCCATCGAAGCGGGCGCGGAAGGATTCGTATCGAAAACGGACGCTCCGGAAGATATCATCCGCCGTGTGGCCGACGTGTGCGAAGGGGAGCCACAGTTCAATCCGGCAAGTCAACGGCAGCTCATCGGCGATTTGCATCAGCACCAGCCTCAGTCGCGGCGCGATGAGGCCCGTGCCATGCTCGACGCCTTGCCGGAACGCGAACGCGAAGCGTGATTCTCGCGGCCGAGGGCTTCACCAATGCGGAAATCAGCGAGAAAATGTTCATTTCAGAACGCACGGTCAAAGCGCATATTTCATCCGCCGCAGATAAACTCTGCATGGGCCGCGTGCAGATGGCCCGTTTGGTAGAACGAGCCGACCTGCCGCCACGACTATGACATCATGCATCGTACACTTGAACACAGAGCAACGCAATGAGGGGAACGCCATGTCAATCAGTGCAACGGAAAAGCCTTTAGGCAAAATCTTCACTTCGGATTACCGGTTCGTAATCCCATCATTCCAACGCGCATATACTTGGCAAACGGAAAACATCGCGCAACTGGTCACCGATCTGCAGGACGCATGCCACGACCCGGACACGCCGTATTTCCTTGGATCGCTGATCCTCGTCCATGATGGACAGACCAAATACCAAGTCATCGATGGACAGCAACGCCTCATCTCACTTTCCATCATCATTTCCGTGCTCCGCGATCTGGAAGACGACCCCGAACTCGTGGAAAACCTCAACGACCTCATCGTCGAGCCAGGAGACAAACTACGCGGCATCAAAGCCGAACCACGTCTCAAACTCCGCGAACGCGACACCAACTTCTTCCGCATGTACGTGCAGGAAGGCGATCTGGAGGACTGTTCGATCTGCGCGACAACGATATCGAATCGCACGCGCAACGCAACATCGCCATCAACACCAGACAAGTGTTCGACGAACTCGCGAAAATGCCCACACAAGACCGCCGCGCATTCGCATCATACCTCGTCAACGAAGTCACCCTCGTCATCGTAACCACCGACGATCTCGCCGGCGCACACCGTATTTTTCGACGTCATGAACATGCGCGGAGTTCCCCTCACCGCATCCGACGTGTTCAAAGCAAGAACTATCGCCGAAATCTCCCCCGCCGCACGCAACGCCTACGCTTCACGCTGGGACGACATCATGGATCCACTCGGCGACGACGCACAGACGCTCGAAGAATTCTTCAGCGACATCCATCTCATCATCTCGCACAAAGCCGTCTGCACACAACTACTTGAGGAATTCCGCAAGGACGTGCTCAAACCATTCGTCAAAAAGCAGAACGTCATCTCCTTCATCGACGACCTGCTCGCACCCTACGCCAACGCCTGGCGCATCATCGAACACCCGACCACGCAGCCTCAACGCGCTGCCGATCATGCCGGAACAGGTCGCCTCCGACTCATCGTTTGCATCATGGTCTGAGGCGACGCGCGACCATTGGGTCAACCGCATCGGCAATCTTGCGCTCAGTCAGGCTAATGACAAGCAGATCGCGGGATTGGCATCCTATACGGACCGTCGTGACCGTATGCTGCTGTCGGCGAGTTCCAAACGCTTCCCGCTCACCGCCGAGCTTGCCGACATTGCGGACTGTACGCCACAAACCTTGCAATACCGCCAGGATGAAACCATTCGTCTGATCGCCGATTATTGGAATATCCGTTACGATGCCGAGCGCAATGACCTATCCACGCTCAGTGAGGAGTCGTTGCGAGTCACGGACACGTCCACCTCCCCAACATCCAAACGCGTGTCCATCGCGCAGGTGCTCGCCGCTGGTCTGCTCATTCCCGGTGAGACGCTGGTATGGGACCGACCGCGCAAGGGCGAACGTTGGGTGGCTACTGTCACCGCCGAAGGCAAGCTTCGACTGGATGACGGCAGCGAGTACTCCACGCCAACCGCAGCGGCCCGTGCCGTCGGTGGCGGTTCGGCGGGATTGACCGTGTGGAAGCGCACGTCGAACGGTCAGAAGCTTAGCGACGTGTGGAAGGCCTATCGCCTACGCAAGCGCTGAAAACGTTGTTCGTTTTGATGAGTTTGCCGTTTATCGACGGTTTCCTATTGGCATGCGAGCCATTCGACCGCAAGTTTCGTACGATTCGTAACGTTCGTTTTCGCGAGAATATCGCTGATACGATTGCGAACCGTGCCTTCGCTTAAAAACAGTTTCGCAGCGATCTCACGATTGTCGTACCCCTCGGCAACCAGTTGCATCACGTCCCGCTCGCGCTCAGTGAGATTCGCGAAACGACCGGAAAAACGATTTTCCCCGTTATCGCCAGCTTGCGAAACGTGACGCTGCGTCTGACTCGCTTTATTGACATGCAGTTTCCGCAACACCTGCGCTCCCATAACCACCTGTCCGGCCATCACCGACTGCACTGCGGGAATCACCGATGAGACATCCTGTTTGATCAGATAGCCTTTGGTGCCGATTTCCAACGCCTCGGCGATGTACGATTCGTCCGCGAATGTGGTAAGTATGAGGATTTTCGCATTCGGATGGGCGTCGATGATCTTTCGCGACGCGGCAAGACCGTCCATAACCGGCATTTGCACGTCGATCAGCAGCACGTCCGGATTATCTTCTTCATACTGACCTACCGCGGTTTCGCCATCATAGGCCGTCCATGCAATATCGGCCGTGCCTGTCGCTTTGAGAATCGTGGACAGCGACGAGCATACGATTGGATCATCATCGACGATTGCGACTCGCATCATACGTTCTCCTTCGTTGTTGCGGACGCTGCCGCATCATCGTCCGTTTTGGGAATGGACACGAACACCCGCCACCCCTCATGATACGGGCCGCACACCGCGGTACCGCCGAGCGCCCGCGCACGCTCCTCGATATCCGCCAATCCAATGCCTGAAGCATCACGCATCGTCGCCGTACGCGCGGCATCATGGAACTGACGAAAACGAGCGGAAGACTCCCCCATCATACCGTTGATGTTTCCTTGGGAGCCATCGTTCCACAGGGCGCCATCATCCTGTATGCGCAGCTGCCATAACGCAGGAAAATCACGCAAGGTGATATCGACATTGCGCGCCATGCTATGGCGAATCGTATTGTTCAACGCCTCGCGAATCGTCGTGGCGAAACAGCGTGACACCGCGGCCGGAGCCGCATCGATGCCGTTGCTCAAGGTGACGTTCACTGTACTGGAATCGTCCAAACCATGCGCGGATGCCTCAATCTGCGCCACGAAATCCGTGCCTTCGTCTTTCAGATCATGCACCGCGCCCCGCACCAATGTCATCGCCTCGCCCACCGTGTCGTGAATCTGCGCGAACCCTTGAGCCGCCTGCTCCTGACCAGAAACCTGAGCCACCACTTGGGCCGCTTCGGACTGCATGATGGCCCGGGTAAGCATATGGCCGACATTGTCATGAATCTCGCGCGCTATGCGTGTACGCTCCGCGAGCGTGGCCACACGAACCGACGCGGCGCGATCTTCCTCGCTTTCCGCCAATTGCGAGCGCAGCCGGCGGATCTGGTCACGTTTGGAATCCTGAAGCCGCCTGTTCTGCCGGGTGAGCGTGACATTGCGCGCGCACAACAGGCCAACCATGAATCCCAACACTACATGCAATGCCAGCAGTACGGCGATGAGTGCAGCTCCCATATCATCCGCATGCGCGCCTGCATTACGGCAACGGACCAAGGTCGCCACTACGGGAATGATCCACACCCATCGTGCGATGACCGTCGTGATTTGCATCGCATCGTATTGCGGCATGTTCGGCAATTGCGAACGCAAGCCGGCATGGTTCCGTCCCGCACGGGGTTGTTCGACGTTCTGTGATATGGCGGGCAGCATGGCCGCGTTGTATGCGGCGACCGGCATCATCGCGCACCATGATGGCGTGAAGCATGCGCCGCAATCCAACATCAACAGTATGGCGATGGTCCATGCCGACGAGCGCGCGTATTCCCCCACCGCGGCACAGCATATGGCCAGCAACGCGCCGCATACCAGTTCAGCCGATACGTCTCCGACGATATACAGGTTTGCGATCAGCCCGAACGTGAGGAATATGGCCTGAAGCAATAATCGCCGCATGCCTTCCTCCATCGTCGCCGCTTCTTGTGGTTATGTCTTACCAGCGTAGTGTACGTTGCCGCCGTTGCGGGCCATCTTTGCCACGAAGGTGACATTTGTCATCTTCCATATGGCTGTGTTGCGCCAGGTTTATGACCTCAGACACCATGTCGTCGCCGTTTGGTCGGAGACAATGGAATCACTATCGTAAACGGCGGTTATCGCTGTTGGAACATGTGAGGTAAGGAGAGCCGATGAGCGAGCGTATGGAAAGGCAAACAGGTGAGAGCTCCAGCAGCGCGGTCAAGGTGTCGAAGCTGGTCAAACGGTATGGGGATATGCTGGCGCTTGACTATTTCGATCTTGACGTGCATCAAGGTGAGATTTTCGGTTTGCTTGGACCGAACGGTTCCGGCAAGACCACGGCGATTAACTGCATTCTCGCATTGTTGACGTTCGATGAGGGCACGGTACGTGTGTTTGACGAACCGATTGGCCCGACCAGTTATGCGCTGAAACGCCGCATCGGCATCGTACCGCAGAATGTGGCTGTGTTCAATGAATTGACGGTTGAGGAGAATATCGATTATTTCTGCTCGCTGTATGTGCCTGACAGGGCACGCCGTCATGCGCTGGTTGAGGATGCGCTGGATTTTGTGGGCTTGCGCGATTACCGCAGGTTCCGTCCGTCGAAATTGTCGGGAGGTTTGCTTCGTCGATTGAACATCGCATGCGGTGTGGCGCATAAGCCGGATCTGATTTTCTTCGATGAGCCGACCGTCGCCGTCGATCCGCAAAGCCGCAATGCGATTCTGGAGGGCATTCAGCGTCTTAACCACGAAGGCGCGACGGTGATTTACACGAGCATTACATGGAGGAGGTCGAGCAGATCTGCGACCGCATTCTCATCATGGATCATGGCAGGCATTTGGCCTTGGGCACCGCCGACGAGTTGAAGGCGATGATCGACACCGGCGAACGCATCAGTGTGGAAACCGACGATCTGGGTGGCTTGCATCATGAGGCGGGAACGCAGCAGGCATTGGAACAGTTACGTGCGCTGCCATGTGTGATGAGCGCCGATTATGACGGTCATGAGTTGACGGTACGTTGCCGTAGGGGCGATCACAATCTTCTTGACGTGTTGACGTTGCTGAAATCCAATGGCACGAATATCGGGCATCTTTCCTCCCGGCAGCCGACGCTGAACGATGTGTTCCTTGAACTGACCGGCACGGCGTTGCGTGACTGACGGAATCATGGTTCGAAAGGTTTGACATTATGTTGCAGACATTGCTGGTCAATCTGAAATTGCATTTCAGGGAGAAAGCGCAGCTGTTCTGGCTGTTTGCCTTTCCCATCATTCTGGCGACCATGTTCAATGGCATGTTCGGCAATATCGCGGAAAGTTACGCATTGCACACGGTTGACGTCGTCGTGGTCAATAACGACGATTGGCGCGCCTCTCCGGGCGCGCAGATGCTGGTCGACGGCATTTCGTCCGATACTGGCGCGACCGGTGCCGATGGCGATCATGCGAAGGTCGATGATGACGGTGACGCCATGCCGAAACTCATCACCGTCACGGAAGCCGCATCTATGGAAGCCGCGGATCGAGCGCTGCTTGACGCCAAGGCGCAGGGCAGACTGTCCGTCGACGTAGTGGGAAACTGCAGCTGGCCATTTCCCAAGCCACGCAAACATCCGCCACGGATGTGATGGCGTCGAGCAGTGGTCTGGATATTTCCCTGACGGTGTTGGGCAATATCGTGGACTTGTACAATCGCAACACCGCCGTAGTGATCAATGCCGCGCAGCACAATCCGTCCGCGTTGTTGGATGACGCGTTCACCGGCAGCATCGGCTCGTCGAGTGGGTTCACGAAGGAAGTGCAGCTGACGAATTTCAAGCCAAGCGGCACCGCACGCTACTATTACGCGTTGCTCGGCATGGCCGCGATGATGGCCATGAGTTTCGCGGTGAACGCGGTATCGTTGGCCCAGGCAAACCTGTCGGCACTTGGCATTCGCCGTTCCGTCGCTCCCCTGCCGAAACTGCAACAGCTGCTGGCAGGTTTTCTTTCCAGTTGGATCTGCTCGTTCCTAAGTCTGACCGTGGCCATGCTGTACATTCGTTTCGGCTGCCAGATTTCTCTCGGCGGTCGTGAATGGGCCGGCTTGGGCGCGTGCTTGATGGCGTCATTCGCCACAAGCGCGTTCGGCACGTTTGATCGGCGCAATACAGGGTGTTTCCACGAGTGCCAAGCAGGGATTGTGCACGGCCTTGGCATGCACGCTGTCGCTGTTTTCCGGTTTGTATGGCTCGTTCGCCATGGATTTAAGCGATCAGATAGCGCAGCATGCGCCCCTGTTGAGCATGTTGAATCCGGCGCAACAGATTACGAATCTGTTCTACGACATTCTGTATTACGACAGTTTCCGCCCGTTCTTTGCCACGGTGGGCGTATTGGCTGCGATGAGCTTGGTCTGTCTTGGTATGGCGACCGTTCTGTTGAGGAGGCAACGCTATGAACACTTGTAAAGCAGCACTGCGCATTCTCAAAGCGCGCAAATTGTATGTGATTATCTACTTGGTGCTGATCGGCACGATGATGTTTTCCATCAGCTGGCAGATCATGCGTGGCTCCACAGCTGCCAGAGCGACGACGTATGAGCCGGAATCCGCCCGTATTGCGGTAATCGACCGTGATGACGACGCCGAGCATGTGGCTCAATCGTTGCGTTCCTACCTCGCTTTGGACGGTGAGATGGTCACCATTGATGACGATTCCATATCGTTGCAGCAGGCTGTCGCATCGAATTATGTTGATTTGATTGCGATTGTGCCACAAGGTTTCGCCGAGCGTTATCTGCAGTATGCGGATAACGCCACGGCTACGCAACCGACCATAGATACCGTTGTCAGTTATGCTTCCGGAGCCGGATCGCTCGCACAGCTGAAAGTCAACGAGTTTCTTTCGCTGACGCGTACCGCCTATCTCGGCATGCCGCAGGCACAGCGCACGCTCGACGCCGCCATGGCAACGACGTTGGATGCTGCCACCGCCGATATGAAACAGTCGCATATCGCCTGGTGTCCTCGGACTCTGAAGATGACGGCACCACACCGGGCTCATCGGCATTCGCGGGCACGCTCAAAACCGGCTTGTATCCACTGTTGCTGGTCATGCCGGTATGCACGTTCCTCGTGGTCAGCACATTCAACGACAACGAAATCCGCCGCAGGCTCTACTCGTCCCCCCGCGCGTCTGGTGTCGTTGGAAGCGCAGCAAATGCTGACATGCGGGACGTCGGTCTGCTGGTATGTGCTGCGTATACCGCGGTGACATTCCTGTTGATGGCGCTGGCCGGAGTGTCCTTTACCGGCCTGAATGCCGTGAACGTAGGCTTGTCGTTCGTGTCGCTGATGGTCTACACGCTTATGGCGATCGCTTGCGGATTCCTGTTGGGGTCATCCGGTTTCAATGAAATGGCAACGAACGGTTTCGTCAATGTGTTCGCTCTGCTGGTCATGTTCACTTCCGGTATGGCGTTCCCCGTGGATATGATGCCAGATCCCATGATCATCATCGGAAAACTGCTGCCTGGATGGTGGCTCTGCTCATCGATAGACCACGTATTCGGACTGGGTACGGCCTCCTCGAGCGGCGTGGACTACGGCGCGTGGGCGTCATCAACCGGATTGGTGGCAATGTTCGCGGTAGCGTTCATCTGTCTGGGCTTGGCCTTGGGACGCATTCGGCGAGCCCGCCCGACGTTGGCCTCCCCCGCCACAACGCAGTTGGCCAAGTAGTCGACGCCAACACTGTGGCAGCCGCATGGCGATCGCATACGACGGCCACGGTCTACTTGAGCATATTCCTCCGGTAGGCTGTGGGCGTCGTATGCATGTACTGCTTGAACGTGCGCGTGAAGAATGTCGATGATGAGAAACCGAAGTTTTTTGGCGATGTCGGAAACCGGCATCGATGTGGTGTCCAGCATTTCCGCTCCAGCTCTCATACGCACGTCATTGACGAATTCAATCGGCGTCTGATCGACCATCTCATGGAAGATCTGCGCGCATTTCGTACGGCCGACGGACCCTGCTGAAGCAATCTCCTCCAGGGTGATCTGTCGAACGTAATTGTGCTGCACGTAATCAATCATCTTGCTCAAAATAGCGATCTTCGGATTCTTCCTGTCGTATTTGGAAGAACCATTTTTGCCATGTTCGCTCGCTATGGCCGTCAGTTCACGCACCATCGTATAAAAACAGCTGAGCACGGTCAACGATGCCGTATCATCCTTTAATTTCATATTGTCAACGGTGGCGGGATGCATGGTCTGGGCAGCCGGCATCTGACCGAATTTCGCATCATACAGCCGCATCATGCATTCCAGCAACGCGGATCCATGCTCATCTTCAGGATCACACACCATGTACGGGAGCCGTTCGTCCGCCATCAACGGAGCCACAAAGCGTTCATAAACCATGTTCGGCGTGCACATGCATGAAGGGTTCAGCAAAGTGCAGGAAAATTCGCAATCGGTGCCGTCCTCGGTGAAACCGTAATGCAATTGGCGCGAATTCACGAAAATGCCTTGGCCTTCTTCGAGACGAATGCTTTCGCCGTTCACGAAATACCACATGTGTCCACGGATGATGTGGGTGAATTCGAAATCGATATGCCAATGGCATTCCGCGCGCATGTTCGGATACTGATGCAGCAGCGAATGTTCGGTGAATGAGAAGAACATCGGCGCATCATATTGCACCATTTCCGCGCCGTTGGGCTTGCGTCCCCAGTTGGTGACCGGCATGAACTCATATGGAAGACGACCGTCTTGCGCAAGTTCAGGCTGTTCCGTTTGTTCGTTTTGTCCGACCTGCCCGTCACGAACGTCTAATCCCATCTGTCCCATGCAATACCCCATCAGTGGATACGGTAAATAATACGAAAATCAAGAACGATAATACAACGAAATACGGTGTCAACGAATAATAATGCCGTTGAATGGAACATGATATGTCACGCAATCGATTGACGTAATACAGCAGAGGAGGCAGCATGGTGGAACCCACCAATCATCCGGCACGCGACGAATGGGAGCGTATGCTCTCCGGCGAACTGTATGTGGCCGATAGTCCGCAACAGCAGGAAGCGAATATGCGCAAGCGTCGCTGGTGCAGGCCATCAACACGTCCGAATATGACGCGTTCAAAGAACGTGACGAACTGTTTCACGAACTGTTCGGCGCATTTGGAGAGGGTGGATTCGTGGAACCCCCATTCAACTGCGATTATGGATGCAACACGTTCATCGGCAAGAATTTCTATGCCAACATGGATTGCATTTTCCTTGACGTGGCACGCATCACCATCGGCGACCGCGTGTTCTTCGGCCCCCGAGTGGGCTTGTATACACCGTATCATCCGATCGATGCGACGGTGCGTTCCTCCGGCCCTGAAGGCGCTCGTCCGATCACCATTGGCAACGATGTCTGGTTCGGCGGCAATGTGGTGGTCGGCCCCGGCGTTGCCATCGGCGACGATGTGGTGATCGGTGCCGGATCAGTGGTGGTCAAGGACATTCCTTCGCATTCGGTGGCAGTCGGCAATCCATGCCATGTGATCCGTGAGATCACCGACGCGACCGTGAATATTGGGAAGGCAAGGCGCGGAATATCGCGCATGGAAGGATTCGATTCAGTAAAAACGCACCGCACCATCCTCACATCATCATGCAATCTTCCATCACTCGGCGCGAGTTTCTTCGACAGACGTTGACGCTCGCCCTGCCCATCGCGTTTCAGCAACTGATGCTGGCGCTGTCATCGTGCGCCGACACTCTTATGCATGACGAACGTCGGTCAAAACGAGCTGTCGTCAGTGTCTCTTGCCACGCAGTTTCCAGTTTCATTTTCAGTTTGTGTCTTGCCGCGCTCACGCTTGGTATGAGTATTCTGGTGGCCCAGTATTGGGGTGCGGGCAACACGAATGCCGTCGACGTGTCTTGGCGTTCATCATGCTGTATGCCAGCGGATTGTCGCTGGTGTTTTTCGCATTGACGCTACTCATTCCGGAAACGTTGATGTCGATTATGACGAACGACGTGACGCTGATTGCCATCGGCTCACAGTATTTGCGGGTTTCGTCGGTTTCGTACCTGTTCATCGGTTTGTCGCAGATGTATTTGTGTCTGATGAAGAATGTGGGTGCGGCGGTCACCGGAATGACGGTAAGCACGGTTGGCGTGATCGTGCATGTTGCGCTGAACGCGGTGCTGATCTATGGTTGGTTCGGTTTACCTGCATTGGGTATTTTCGGCGCGGCGATTTCCACGGTGATTTCCCGAGCCATCGAACTGGTGTGGTCTGTGCTTGTAGCCAGCCGCAATGGCCGCCCACGTTTGCGGTTGTCGATGATGCTGCATCCGGATGTGGCGTTGCAGAAGGATTTTTGGAAGTATAGTCTGCCCGTGCTTGGCAATGAGCTGGTCTGGGGTTGCGGTTTCACCATGTACACCGTGATTATGGGTCATCTTGGTACGGATGCGGTGGCGGCCAATTCCATTGCGAATATCGTCAAGGATCTGTTGGTCTGTTTGAGTCTTGGCCTTGGCAATGCGGGCGGCATTCTTGTCGGTAATCTGCTTGGCCGCAATGCTTTCGATCAGGCGAAGGTTATGGGCGACAGGCTCTGTGTACTGGTGGCGGCAGTTGGCGTTGGAACCGGCCTGTTGATTATCGCAGTGCGTCCTTTGGCGTTGCAGTGGGCAGGATTGACGCCGCAGGCCACGCGTTATCTGTCGGTTATGCTGTTCATCTGCGCCTATTATGCTGCATGCGGATGTATGACGAATCTGACCATCGCCGGTATTTTCCCTGCCGGTGGCGATTCCCGGTTTGGGCTTGTCTGCGATGCGATTGTTATGTGGCTTGTCGTCGTGCCGATTGGCCTGTTGGCGGCTTTCGTATGGAAACTGCCGGTATTGGCGGTCTATGCTTTGCTGAATACCGATGAATGCCTCAAGATGATTCCCGCTTTGCTGCATTATCGGAAGTACCGTTGGGTCAACAATGTGACGCGCAAACCGATTCCGCCGCAGTATCAAACGCATGAACAATCCGACATCAACAAAGCCCGTGTCATACTGCATTGCGCAGTGCGACACGGGCTTTGTCACTTGCCGATCTCAATCATGTGATATTTATTTCATGAGATTGCGCAGCACATACTGAAGGATGCCTCCGTTGCGGTAGTAGTCGGCCTCACCTGGGGTGTCGATGCGCACGACCGCGTCAAATTCGGTTGTGGAGCCGTCGCTATGGGTGGCGGTGACACGCACAGTCTTCGGGGTGATGCCATTGTTGAGCTCTTCAACACCGGCGATATCGTACGTTTCGGTGCCATCAAGGCCGAGGCTCTCATAGGACTCGCCTGCGGGGAACTGCAGCGGCAGCACACCCATGCCGATCAGGTTCGAACGATGGATACGTTCGAAGCTTTCGGTGATGACGGCTTTGACGCCGAGCATGACGGTTCCCTTGGCAGCCCAGTCGCGGGAGGAACCGGTGCCGTATTCTTTGCCTGCGAGCACCACCAGCGGAACATCATGTTCGATGTAGTCGCGGGATGCTTCGAAGATCGTGGTCGGCTTCTGGTCAAGGAAATCGTAGGTGAAACCGCCCGGAGTGACCTCTTCCCCCACGGACGCGAGCAACTGGTTGCGCAGTCGGATATTGCCGAACGTGCCACGTACCATGACCTCATGATTGCCTCGACGGGAACCATAGGAGTTGAAGTTCTTCGGTTCGACGCCACGGTCGGTCAGGTACTTGCCAGCAGGACTGGAAGCCTTGAACGCGCGGCCGGAGAAATATGGTCGGTGGTCACGGAATCACCGAGCAGCGCGAGCACGCGGGCGCATGAATGTCTTCGACGGGATCCGGTGTGGCCTTCATGCCATCGAAGAACGTCTGCTTACGCACGTAGGTGGAATCCTCATTCCATGCGAACAGTTCGCCTTCTGGAACGTCAAGTCCTTTCCAACGACGGTCGCCTTCGAATACGGAAGCGTAATCCTTCAGGAACATCTCACGGCTGACGGTACCGTCCACCACGGCGGCAACCTCGCTATTGGTGGGCCAGATATCCTTCAGATACACATCATTGCCGTCCGGATCCTTGCCAAGCGGCTGGGTTTCAAATCGAATCCATGGTGCCAGCGAGCGCATAGGCGATGACGAGCGGCGGTGATGCCAGGTAGTTCATCTTGCGTCCGGGCTGATGCGGCCTTCGAAGTTGCGGTTGCCCGACAGCACTGAGGTGACGGTCAGATCGTTGGCGTTGATGGCTTCGGAGATTTCCGGCAGCAGCGGACCGGAGTTGCCGATGCAGGTGGCGCAGCCGAAACCGACCAGCTGGTAACCGAGCGCGTCGAGATCGTCTTGCAAGCCAGCCGCCTTAAGATAGTCGGCCACAACCTGGGAACCGGTGCGAGCGAGGTCTTGACCCACGGCTTGGGCTTCAAACCCTTGGCATGCGCGTTGCGCGCAATCAGACCGGCTGCGATCATCACGGACGGATTGGACGTATTCGTGCACGAGGTGATGGATGCAATCGCCACATCACCGTTGGTGATGTCGAAGTCACCGCGGAAGTCGGTGGAAACGGCAACCGGCTCCTGCACGGTCTTGTCCGTTTCGTACGCAGGCAATGTTTCGGCGAATTTCGCTTTGGATTCAGACAGTTTGATGCGATCCTGCGGACGCTTCGGGCCTGCGATCGACGGCACGACAGTACCGAGGTCGAGTTCCAGGTATTCGGAATACTGCGGTTCGACGTAGTTTGGATCGGTGGTGTCGCCCCACAGCTTGTTCGCCTTGGCATACGCTTCGACCAATGCGATCTGTTCTTCGGAACGACCGGTCAGACGCAGATAGTCGAGGGTGACGTTGTCGATCGGAAAGATGCCGCAGGTGGAGCCGAATTCCGGTCCCATGTTGCCGATGGTGGCGCGGTTGGCCAGCGGCACGGAAGCGATGCCTTCGCCGTAGAATTCCACGAATTTGCCGACCACACCGTGCTGGCGGAGCATGTCGGTGATGGTGAGGACCACGTCGGTGGCGGTGACGCCTTCCGGAATGGAACCGGTGAGCTTGAAGCCGACGACGCGCGGCACGAGCATGGAGATCGGCTGGCCGAGCATGGCGGCTTCGGCTTCGATGCCGCCGACGCCCCAGCCGAGCACGCCCAGACCGTTGACGGTGGTGGTGTGCGAATCGGTGCCCACGCAGGAGTCGAGGTAGGCGAGGTCGCGACCGCGCTCCCCCGCCTTGGTCATGACGACTTTGGTGAGGTATTCGATATTGACCTGGTGGATGATGCCGGTTCCCGGCGGCACCACGCGGAAGTTGCGGAAGGCCTGCTGTCCCCAGCGCAGGAACTGGTAGCGTTCGCCGTTGCGCTGGTATTCGATGTCCATGTTCTGTTCGACCGCGTCGGCCACGCCGTACTTGTCGATCTGCACGGAATGGTCGATGACCATGTCGGACTGGACCTGCGGGTTGATGACCTCCGGATCTCCGCCAAGCTCCTTGACGGCGTCACGCATGGTGGCGAGGTCGACGATGCACGGCACGCCGGTGAAGTCCTGCATGACCACGCGGGACGGGGTGAACTGGATCTCGTGGCTCGGCTGTGCGGCCGGATCCCAATCCAACAGGGCCTTGACATGATCATCCGTGATGTTGGCGCCATCGATGTTGCGCACCAGGTTCTCAACGAGAACCTTCAACGAATACGGGAGATGATCGATGCCCGGCAAATCCGCGATGCGGTAAAAGTCGTAATCCTTGCCGCCCACCTTCAGGGTGTCGAGCTGGTCGTCGCGCACAGACATGCTACCTCCGAGCTTTTGTGGCTGGTTGAAACTGCTTTCCAGCAGCCGATTATCCGTTGCCAACGATACAGCCACGTTACTTCAGCACTGGCGTGTCTTCTTGAAACGTGAGAAAATGGCGACCATTTTCGGCACGCACCACAGGCACAGCACGAAAACGATGGCGGACACCACAAGCGCGACGCCCGTCGCCGCGAGCATTTCGCCGGACGGTATCACGAGCGCGAAGAAACGCGCGACGGGCGGAATGAACATGCCGGCCACGCCCGCCACGGCGAACGCCAATACCAGACCGCCTCTCCACGAGTTGAGCGGCCGGGCCACGCGCGCCAGTACGAAGATGCCCATCATCAGCAGGATAATCGCGTTGACGCCACGAAGCATGCCCAGCTGCGCGGCGGAATGCTGTGCGTCCCAGCCCATGAACTTCGGCAACAGCCACGAATCGGCGAGAATCGACAGAGCGTGGCGATGCTCCCGGCAATGCGAAGTGCACCACGCGCCTGAGGAAGCCCGGAATGTAGCGGCGCGTGTTCGGCGCAAGCGCGAGGATGAACGCCGGCATGCCGATGGTGAGTGCGCCGATGTAGGTGATATGGCGGGGCAGGTATGGGAATGGGATCTGCGTCAGCACCACGCCGAGCGAGATCAGCGCGGAATATACGGTTTTGACGAGGAACAGGCTGGCCACGCGTTCCATGTTGGCCATGACCTGGCGTCCACGTGCCACCACATCGGGCAGATGCGAGAATTTCGAATCGACGAGCACCACCTGCGCCACGGCCTTGGTGGCGGGTGCCGCGTTGCCCATCGCGATGCCCAGGTCGGCCTCCTTGATGGCGAGCGCGTCGTTCACGCCGTCGCCGGTCATCGCCACGACATGATCGCCTAGGTGCAGCGCCTGGACGATCGCCTTCTTCTGGTCGGGCAGGACACGGCCGAGCACGTCCACGTTCTCCAGTACTTTCGCCAGTTCCGTGATGTCGGCGGCAGTTCGCGCGCGTCCATGAAGCGTGGCTCCGCGTCTCCGGTGAGCCGTACTTTTCTTGCGATCGCACCGACGGTGACGGGGATTGTCGCCGGAGATGATGCGGCAGCGCACGCCCTGCTCGCGGAACCAGGCGAGTGTGGCTTCGGCGTCGTCGCGAATGTGCTCGGAGCATAATACCAGCGCGACGGGCCGCGATGCGGGATCGATGGCGGGATCGCTTTCGTAATCGGCGGGCGCCTTGCCGTCATGCCGTGCGATCAGCAGCACGCGGTTGCCGTCGTGTGCGGAATCGTTGACCAGTCGAAGAACGTCGGCGTAATCGCCATCCAAGTGGGACAGCACGACTTCCGGCGCGCCCATCGTCCATACCGCGCCGTCATCGGCAATCGAGCTCCATTTGCGTGCCGACGAGAACGGAACGCGCGCCGCGACGGGACCGGCGGAGAATCCCTGCTTGCCCAGTCCGTTGAGAATCGCCAATCCGGTGCCGTTCGGCTGTCCTTCGTTCGACAGGTCGTACAACGCCTGTTTCACGGCATGTTCGTCAACGGTATTGGCTCCGATGCCATCCAGCATGCGTATTTCGTTGAGCATGATGCCGCCGTCGGTAACGGTGCCGGTTTTGTCGAGGTTCAGGCAGTCCACGCGTGCGAGGGTCTCCACGGATTCGAGCTCCTGCACGAGCGTGTTCTTGCGTGCCAAACGGATGGCGGCGAGCGCGAAGTTGAGCGAGGTGAGCAGTACGAGGCCTTCGGGGATCATGCCGACCACGCCAGCCACGGCGGACACCACGGCGGAACGCCATTGGCCGGTGGAGACGGCTACGTCCCAACCGCCGACCGCGTGCACCTGCGACCAGATGAGCAGCACGCACAGCGGCACGACGAGGAAGGTCATGAATTTGAGGATGGTGTTGATGCCCTTGTTGAGGTCGGACACGGTCTTTTTGTAGACCTTCGCCTGCGCGGTCAAGGTGGCGGCATAGCTGTGCGCGCCGACCGCGTTGACCTTGACCAAGGCCATGCCGGAGACCGCGGTGGATCCGGAATAGATGTCGTCGCCTTCGTTCTTGCGCACGGTGCGCGATTCGCCAGTGAGCATGGATTCGTCGAGTTCCAGACCCCAGGTGCGCACGATCTGCGCGTCGGCGGGAACCTGTTCGCCGGAGCGGATCCACATGAGGTCGCCGAGCACGATTTCGTTGTGCGGCACTTCGACGTCCTTGCCGTCGCGTCGTACGAGATAGTCGGAGGCTACGAGGATGGAAAGCTTGTCGAGCGTTCGTTTGGCTTTCAGTTCGGTGATGATGCCGATGCCGGTGTTGATGAGGATGACGAGGCCAAAACACGGCGTCTCTCCATGATCCCCGTGACCAATACCATGACCATGGCGGCGAAGATGATGCCGTTGAACAGGGTGAACACGTTGGCTCGCACGATGTCGGCGAACGAACGTGACGTGGACGATTTGACGGCGTTGACCTGCCCGCTTTCCGTAAGGGCGGCGACTTCCGCTGCGGTGAGCCCCTTTTCACTGGTTTCAGGCATGGTTTGACTTTCGCTCATGCTGCCAGCATACCGCTTGGCGATGCGCGCCCGCAGGCTTTTCCCGTAAAGCTCCGGCAAAATTCAGGGTTTTCTCAGGGTGCGTTCAGCGCCACGCATCCGAACCGATTCGAACTCACCCGAATGCGTGGAGCGGTTCACTGTTTGCCGCCGTGGCTGATGGTGGTGACGAGGATTGCTCTGTCGTGCGGGTCGTTGTTGGCTATGCCGGCTACCGCGTCGGCGAGCGGCGTCGCATCCGTCATGCGGTCGTTGATTGTGAGCGTCGCCGCGAACAGCGTGCTGTCGGTCGGCGTGGCGATCGGGTTGAGCAGTGCCACTGGAATGCCCGCCTGTCTTGCGGTTGTCAGCGTGTCGTACCAGCCGTCATGGTTCACGCCGGACACGTCGATTCCCGAAATGACGATGATGCTGACCATGCGTTGCGCCATATCCTCGACCGCTTGCCGGGCGGTGTCCTGCATGTCGACCGTGCCGGCGACCGGCAGATACACCGGCCTGAGCCCGCCCGCCTCCATGGCATCCAACGCCAGGCGATCGGTCTGTTCGTCTTGGGAGCCGATCATGGCCACGTCGAGACTGTTGCGGTCCTTCATGCTGTGGGCGACCGCATCGCCTGCGGACTGCGTATCTCCCACCGCGGCATTGTTCGGCGTGCAGCCGGCCAGCATGGAGATACCGAAGACGGCTGCAAGGAGACCGGCTGCGGCACGCCGCGCGAAACCGGTCATCGTGTGGCTTCCTGAATAGCGCCACCGTTTCGACATGGTGGGTGGTCGGATAGATGTCGAATGCGCGAATATCAGCAAGATCGTATCCGAGCGAGGCCAATGTGGCGGTGTCGCGTGCCAGCGATGCCGGGTCACAGGCGATGTATACGACGCTTCGCGCGCCCGGATTCGGCGATCTGCCTGCATACCTTCGCACGTGCGCCGGCACGCGGCGGATCAAGCACCACGATATCGGGTTTGGCCAAATCGTTGCGTACGTTGGCAAGCGTCTTGGCCACATCGCCCACACGGGCGTCGACATTGTCCAAATGGATGGCCCTCAGATTGCGTTGCGCGTGTTTGACAGCGGTCTTGCCACCTTCCACGCTCAGCATGCGCGTGCGGCCGGCGCTTAGCGTGGCCAACGGCAGCGTGAACAGGCCGGAACCGGAATACAAATCCCACAGGCATGCGGAAGCGGCGCCGTCAAGCTCGCCATGCACCAAGGACATCACATGGCCGGTCAACGCGATCGGCGCGTGACGGTGCATCTGCCAGAATCCGCCGGCGTCCACACCGTATTCGAATTCACGTCCGCACACCGTCACCTTTTCGGTAAGCTCGCGATTGCCCGCCGTCACCTCGCCATCGACGAGCACGGCGTAGTTGTCGGCGATTTCGGCATTGCCGCGAGGCTCGGGAACAGACAGACGAATCTGCGATCCGGGAGTGAATCCCCCATCCCACACGTGTTCCTTCTCGGCCACGTTAAGCAACGCGCGACTGGCCAACGGCATGGTGTCGATCGGCACACGCACGTGGGTGCCGCGTCTGCGCATGGACGGTCGGCCGTTCTCGTCCGCGATCATCTCGATGCGGGTACGCCAGTGCAGCCCCTGCTCCGCCTCATCCTCGGGCATGCGCTCGATCGGCACGTCAACGTCGACATGGCCGAGACGTCTCATCTGTTCGGCGATGGACATGGATTTCCATTTAAGCTGTCCGGGCAGTGAGACGTGCACCAATCGGCACCGCCGACGCCGCCGCCCATGGCAAGCGGACCCGCCAACGGCCATACGGGTTCGACGCGGTCCTCGCTGGCTTCCAGCACTTCCGTCACTTCGCCAGTCCAAAAACGGTCCTCGCGATCATGTGGTTCGTCCAACACGACGCGTACCAGCTCGCCCGGCAACGCGAATCGCACGAACACGACGCGTCCGTCGATGTGGCCGACGCAACGGCCTTGGTCGGCGTATCGTTCGATGCGGATGGTCGATTCCATCAGTGCTGTTCCTCCGTTTCGTTGTTGTCGTCCATCGCGTCGGCGTTTGGTTCGGCCAACGTCTTATGCCGATGCATGGGGGTGGCCACGATGAGGTACGACACCCAGATGGCCAACGCCCAGAACGGAATGCCCATGAGCAGACGTGCAGTGCCGAGCCAGCCGACCTGGTTGGACAGGTACAACGGCACCTGCACCACCAGTCGTAGGGAGAACACACCGATCCACAACGCGGTGATGATGGTGTACGCGCGGTTCAATGCCTTGTCGCCACGCCAATCGGCAAGCCATGCGCGCAGATGCTCGGTTGGCAGTGTCCGGATGAATTCGATCACCAAGCCAAGTCCCGGTACACGTACCATCAACGAAATGGCGAGCAGCACGATGTAGAAGGCGTTGGTCAGGAATCCGAACATGTAGTAGTTGCGCGCCTCGTGGCTGTTCCATGCCCAGATCAGGCAGATGCCGACAGCCAGAAGGCCGGAGACGGCGCCCATGACGGATTGGCGTTGGCATAGGCGGACGATCACCTGCAGTACGGCGAGGGCTGCGGATACGCCGATGGTCAGATGCAGGTCGGAGGTGATGACGAACATCACCACGAACACCACGCCCGGCAGCATCGATTCGACGACGCCGCGCGGACCGCCGATCACGTCGATGACGGAGAAATCGTCGGCATCGCCGGCGTCGGCGAGCGCGCCGAGGCCGGTTCTTTTCTTGGTTTCGGTTTCAGCCATGCGTTTGTGTTTTCGTGGTCGTCGTTCGCTCAGCGCACTCGGAGAACATCGGTCCACGCGACAACGTGGTCTTGACCTCGACCTGCTGGTCGGAGTCAAACGGTCCCTTCGGCTGGCCTGGAATGTCCATCGTCCTGCCTGCCTGTTCGGCTTCGGCGGCTTCCTTGGCGGCCTTGCGTTCGGCCGGGGCGACCGGCGGATGCATCGGGATGAGGTCACGCGGGGCCAGCGGGTCCTCGCCGCGTTCCACGACGATGTTGGAGAAAGCTGGTTCAGCGCCTTGGTTTCGGCGTGGTCCGGATCGGTGGCGGCTTTGCCGGAGAAGATGCCGCGCAGCATCCACCGCGGTCCGTCCACACCGACGAATGCCGGGTGCGACCTTGCGTCCGCCCTTGACCACGACCGGCAGTGTCAGTTCGGTGCCGAACACGCCGTCGGTCTCCTTGGCGTCTTTGTTGGCCTCAACCAGGTCGACGCGCACGTCATCCCACAGTCCCATGGTCTTCGGCGCGGCGAAGGCTTCGATCTCCACGCTGGAGGATCCGTAGGTGATGGTGGTGCCGAGCACCTGCTGGGTGGCGCGGTTGGCCTTCACGCGCAGTTCGATGCCTTGGAGGAACGGCAGATAGTAGGCGCCCATGTCGAGGTATTCGTCATAGTCGGGCACGTTCTCGTCGTCGACGTCCCACGGACCGTGCTCATCGCCACGGCCGTCGTACTCATCGGACGGTTCCGGAAGGATGGTTTCCTGAATTCCACCGGCGGGCGCCTCGGCGGTTTCGGAGATGGCCTCATCGGCCTTGTCGTTCTCTTCGGCGGCGGCTTCAGCGGCTTCCTCGCTCTGACGCTTCTTCTTGCCGAATCCAAACAGTCCCATGATGTTCCTCATTTCATTACGGTTGCAACCGTGACTAGCCTAGCACCCATGCTTAATACGGGCTGGGAATCGGAGTGTGTCTCCCGTTGCCCGGCATTGGCCGGATGGCGGCCGCAAAAACTCACACGTCGTAGGTGATGCTCAGCGGCGCATGGTCCACCATCGCAGGTCGTAGGTCGGAGCTTTGTCGATGACGAATCCGCGGGCCGTTTCGGCGAGTTCGGGTGTGGCGAACTGGTAGTCGATCCTCCAGCCGACGTTGTTGTCGAAGGCGCGGCCCCGCTGGCTCCACCAGGTGTACGGTCCTTGGATGTCTCCACACAGGGAACGCATCACATCCACGAATTCCAACTCCCCCAGCCATTTGTCCACGTAGGCGCGTTCCTCGGGCAGGAAGCCGGCGTGCTTCTCGTTGGCTTTCGCGTTCTTGATGTCGAGCGGCGTGTGCGCGATGTTGAAATCGCCGCACAATACCGTCTGCTTGCCGCCGTGCGCCGCTTCATCGCGCAGTTGTCCCATACGTACCAGCATGGTGTCGAGGAAACGGTATTTCTGCTTCATTTTCTCCGGATCGTCGGTGTTGCCGGCGTGCACGTACACGCATACGACAGTGACGATGTACCCTTGCGGGGCTTCACATCCGCTTCGATCCAACGGCCGGAATCGACGTCCTCGGCAAGTCCCGGCAGTCCGTAGCGCTTGTCGATGACGGGCAGCGCGGAGAGCAGACCGACGCCGGCGCGTCCCTTGATACGGCAGATCTCGTTCATGCGATCAAGCCCGCTTTGGTCGGCGATGCGTCCGGCGGTCGCGTATTCGAAGCCGAATTCGTCGAAGATGGGGTCGATTTCGTTTTGCGGGGCGCGTACTTCCTGCATGCACCACACGTCCGGCGTGTTCTTCGCGGCCCATTGCTCGATGCCTTTGCGTTTCGCCGCGCGGATTCCATTCACATTCGATGTCGTGATTGTGATCGTCATAGCGCCTTAGCCTAGCCGGAATACAAGAAAACCTCCCTTGTGGGAAGGGAGGTTTTCCAGATGGCTGACGCGATCAGTCGAGTCCGAGCTGCAGCTTGCCGCCTGGGATGGCGTCCAGCAGGTCGCGGGTGTACTGCTTCTTCGGATGGTCGAAGACCTCGTCGGTGGTGGCATGCTCCACGAGCTTGCCGTGCTGCATCACCACGACCTCATCGGCGATCTGACGCACCACCGCCAGATCATGGGTGATGAACAGGTAGCTCAGTCCCTTTTCCGCCTGCAGGTCGTTGAGCAGGCGAAGCACCTGGTCCTGCACCAG
>ENA-OQCD01000070-OQCD01000070.1-human-gut-metagenome-genome-assembly--contig:-NODE-70-length-22144-cov-3.518463_pt1 | contig 22144 bp, 25 predicted proteins | sample MGYA00242755_ERZ504571 | MGnify/ENA primary metagenome ERZ504571 (study PRJEB26092, sample SAMD00036274) | human gut metagenome | host: Homo sapiens | study: EMG produced TPA metagenomics assembly of...
CGCTGCGGTAAGCTGCGTGGAACTGTCTGTGTGAACAATTCTGGATGAAGAAACAAAAAACACTATTAAAATTGTATGAAATCCAAGGATTTTGACCTTGACTTTGCCCGGAGGAACGGTACACTTATACCAAGATATTTCCTCGCAGGGCAAAGGCCCGGCAAATCGTTTGGAGGTTATAATAAAATGAGCGTCGCACTGAACACAAAACACCTCTCCAGCTTTATCAGCGAAGAGGAATATGCAGCCATCTATCCGCAGGTGGAAGCTGCCCATAACCAGCTGGAAGCAAAGTCCGGCCCGGGCAATGATTTCCTCGGCTGGATGTATCTGCCCCGTGATTATGATAAGGAAGAGTTCGCCCGCATCAAGGAAGCCGCCGCAAAGATCCGCGAGGATTCCGATGTGCTGGTGGTGGCCGGCATTGGCGGCAGCTATCTGGGCGCACGCGCTGTCATCGAGGCCGTCAAGGGCCAGTTCCACAACGAGCTGGAAAATGGCCCCAAGATCTACTTCTGTGGCAACAGCATCAGCCCCACCTACCTGAACAACATCATCAGCCTGTGCAAGGGCAAGCGCTTCTCCATCAACGTCATTTCCAAGTCCGGCACTACCACCGAGACTTCTCTGGCATTCCGCGTGCTGCGTGAACTGCTGGAAAAGGAGATGGGCGTGGAAGAAGCCAACAAGCGCATCTACGCCACCACCGACCGTGCCAAGGGCACCCTGAAGCAGCTGGCCGACGCACAGGGCTGGCCCACCTTCGTGGTCCCCGACGACGTGGGCGGCCGCTACTCCGTGCTGAGCGCTGTGGGCCTGCTGCCCATTGCTGCTGCCGGTATCAGCATCGACGACCTGATGAAGGGCGCTGCCGATTCCATGGAGCGCTTCTCCGTTCTGAGCAAGGACAACGACGCTTACAAGTATGCTGCCATCCGCAACATCCTGTACCGCAAGGGCAAGAGCGTTGAAATTCTGGAGTGCTACGAGCCGGACTTCGCCCTGATGAACGAGTGGTACAAGCAGCTGTTCGGCGAGAGCGAGGGCAAGGACAACAAGGGCCTGTTCCCCGCAAGCTGCATCTTCTCCACCGATCTGCACTCCATGGGTCAGTTCATTCAGGAAGGCTCCCGCACCATGTTCGAGACCATCGTGGACGTGAAGAAGCCTGCACAGGATCTGTTCATCGACCCGCTGGAAGGCAACTTTGACGGCCTGAACTTCCTGGCAAACCAGAATATGAGCGTTGTCAACCGCAAGGCCATGGAGGGTACCATCCTCGCCCACACCGACGGCGGCGTGCCCGAGGTGCTGATCGAGATGGACGACCTGACCGCTTACAATGTGGGCTACCTGATCTACTTCTTCTGGCGTGCATGTGCCTGCAGCGGTTATCTGCTCAGCGTCAATCCCTTCAATCAGCCGGGCGTTGAGAGCTATAAAAAGAATATGTTTGCTCTGCTGGGCAAGCCGGGCTACGAAGGCCTGACCGCCGAGCTGGAAGCAAAGCTGAAGTAAATAAAAATGATCTCCCGCCGCAAGGCGTGGAAAATACAGGAGGACTGAACTATGATTAAACTGATTGTTGGTACCAAGGGCTCCGGCAAGACCAAGGCTATGATCGACCAGATCAATGATGCGGTCAAGACCTCCAAGGGCAACGTGGTCGTCGTTGAAAAGGGCATGAAGCTCACCTACGACATCGCTCCTGCTGCACGTCTGATCGACCTGGACGAGTACAAGATCTCCGGCGGCGAAATGCTGTACGGCTTTGTTGCCGGCCTGATGGCAAGCAACTACGATATCACCGACCTGTACATTGACGGCATCCTGAAGGTGCTGGATCATGACATCAACCGTCTGGGCGTTGTGCTGGACGAGATGGCAGCCATTGCAGGCGACAGCGTGAAGGTGACTGTTACCGTCAGCGCTGACGAGGCTGCACTGCCCCACGATGTGAAGAAGTACCTGTAATTCCGGAAAATCGGGATCTGAACCACTTTGAACGAGCAGACGGAATCGGAAATTTAATTTTTCGGTTTTCTGCCTGTTTTGGTGTTGACAAAGGGCTGCGTTGGCGCTATACTAACAAAGCAGCCTTTTAGAGGTGTACTATGCAATTTGACCTGAGAAAGTTTATCGCCACCGGCAGACAACCCTATCATGCAGAGTTTCAGTGTGATTTATCTGCACATGATTATGCCGGGGCAAGGATCCCGCAGCCGGTCACCGCTGTTTTTGAAGCGGAGACAGACGGCGACGAGATCCGGATGACACTGCGGGCAAACGCATCGGTGCACGGAGAGTGCGCCCGCTGTCTGGACCCGGTCATTCGGGAGGAGACGGTCGATACGGAGTGGACGGTAAAGGAACGGGATCTGGATGACCCGGATTTTGACCTTCCGCTGGACGAAAAAGGACATCTGGATGTAGATGAATGGCTCAATCAGGAGTTTATGTTCCAGATCCCCACGGTGCTGCTTTGCAGTGCCGACTGCGCCGGGCTTTGCCCCGTGTGCGGCAAAAAGAAGGCGGAATGCACCTGCCAGCCGGCAGAGCATGCCGAAGCTCCCGTAGACACAAGGCTCGCAATCCTTAAATCACTGCTGAACTGATAAACCCATCAAGGAGGTGCAAAAATATGGCAGTACCTAAGAGACATCTTTCCAAGGCCCGCCGCGACAAGCGTCGCAGCAATGTTTGGAAGCTGGAGGCCCCCGCACTGGTCAAGTGCAGCAACTGCGGCTCTCTGAAGCTCCCCCACCAGGCATGTGGCAACTGCGGTTACTACAAGGGCGAGGAAGTCATCAAGAAGGCCTAATTTGCGCGTAATTGGTGGCATAATGGTGTTATGTACAGAAGGGGAGGGCGCATGCCTTCCCCTTCTTGTTCTGTCTGAAAGGAGGTGGATGCGGTGGCAATGAAGATCGCACGGGTGGAACCCGGCAGCGAAGCGGAAGTGCTGGGCCTTGGCCCGGGTGACGAGCTTTTGAGCGTGGACGAAAACGAGCTGAACGACAGTCTGGACTACGATTTCTACACCGACAGCAAAAGCTTCCACCTGAAAGCAAGGGTGGCAGACGGCATCCGCGAGTGGGATGTGCAGCGCACGGAGCGCGGTCCCTTTGGCTGCGATTTCCAGACCTATCTGGGCGATCAGAAGCACTCCTGCTCCAACCACTGCATGTTCTGCTTCATCGACCAGCTGCCCCCCGGTATGCGCGAGAGCCTTTACTTCAAGGACGATGACGAGCGGCTTTCCTTTTTGTTCGGCAACTATATCACCATGACGAACATGCAGGACCACGAGATCGACCGCATCATCAAGATGCACATTTCGCCCATCAACATTTCAGTGCACACCACGAACCCGCAGCTCCGTGTGCGGATGCTGGCCAACAAGCGCGGCGGCGAGGTGCTCAAGTATCTGCCCCGTCTGGTGGAGGGCGGCATCGCCGTCAACTGTCAGCTGGTGCTGTGCCGCGGCATCAACGACGGCGACGAGCTGCGCCGTACCCTCTCCGACCTTTTGGAGCTGACCCCTATGGTGCAGAGCATCGCTGCGGTGCCCTGCGGTGTGACGGACTACCGCGAGAAGCTGTTCAAGCAGACACCGTATGATGCAAAGACCAGCGCCGAAGTCATCGACATCATGGAAGAATTCGGCGATGAGTGCAAGCGCCGCCACGGCAAGCGCATCATTTATCCCAGTGATGAATGGTACCTCAAGGCAGGCAGGCCCATCCCGCCGGAAGAGTTCTACGAGGACTTCGACCAGCTGGAAAACGGCGTGGGCATGATGCGCCTGTATGCCTCGGAATTTCTGGCGGAGTTGGAAAAGCCCCACCGCATCTACGGCACCAAAAAGATGGACGTGGTCACGGGCGAAATGGCTTCGCCGCTCATCCACCAGATGATGGCTGAGCTGCACCGCCAGTACCCCATGGTCGAGGTGACGGTGCACACCATCAAGAACAAATTCTTCGGCGGCAATGTGGGTGTGGCCGGGCTTGTAACGGCGACCGATATCATTGCTCAGTGCGAGGGCAAGCTGACCAGCGGCACGCTGGGCGTGCCCGCCGTGATGCTGCGGGAGGAAAAAGACACCTTTCTGGACGACATCACCACTGACCAGCTGGCCCAGCGCCTTGGCGTGAAGGTGGAGGTGCTGCCGACCTCTGGCGGCGACGAAGCCCGCGCCCTGCTGCGCAGCGGCCTGCACATTGCAAGGAGAAGAAAAGCATAAAAGAAAACCCTCTCCGTCATCGCTGCGCGATGCCACCTCTCCCGAAGGGCGAGGTTTTATGCATCTTTCGGCAGAGTGATAAAAGCTCCCCCTTTCGGGGGAACTGGCGCGGCGTAAGCTGTGCCTGAGAGGGTTGTAAGAAAGGAGGAACCCCTATGAGCAAACCGATCGTAGCAGTGGTGGGCCGCCCCAACGTGGGCAAATCCACCCTGTTCAACAAGCTGTGCGGTCAGCGCCTTGCCATTGTGGAGGACACGCCGGGCATTACCCGTGACCGCATTTTTGCCAACTGCGAGTGGAACGGCCATGACTTCCTGCTGGTGGACACCGGCGGTATTGAGCCCAAGGCTACCGAGGGCATTCTGGCCCACATGCGGGAGCAGGCCCAGATCGCCATTGACACTGCAGACTGCATCATCATGGTGGTGGACGTGCGCGACGGCCTGACCGCCGCAGACGAGGATGTGGCCCACATGCTGCGCCGCAGCCACAAGCCCATCATTCTGGCCGTGAACAAGTGCGACAAGGTGGGCGATGCCCCCATGGAGATGTACGAGTTCTACAACCTCGGCTTTGACGAGGTGATGCCCATTTCGTCCGTGCACGGCCACGGCACCGGCGACCTGCTGGACGCTGTGTGCGCCCATCTGGACTTCAGCGAGACGGTGGTGGAAGAGGACCGTATCCCGGTTGCCATCATCGGCCGCCCGAATGTGGGCAAGTCCAGCCTGACCAACCGCATTCTGGGCGAGAACCGCATGATCGTGGCAAACGAGGCGGGCACCACCCGTGATGCCATTGACACCCCGGTGGACAACGCTTATGGCAAGTTCATCTTTACCGATACCGCCGGTCTGCGCAAGCGCAGCAACATCACCGACGGTCTGGAGCGTTATATGGTAGTGCGCGCACTGGCCGCTGTGGAGCGCAGCCGCGTGGCGCTGATCCTTGTGGATGCCACCGTCGGTTTTACCGAGCAGGACAGCAAGGTGGCCGGTTATGCCCACGATCAGGGCAAGGCGTGCATCATCGTCGTCAACAAGTGGGACGCGGTGGAAGGCAAGGAGACCAACACCATGGAGCTGCAGCGCCGCGATTATGCCGAGTGCTTCAGCTTTATGGGCTATGCTCCTATCATCTTCATCTCGGCTCAGACCGGCTACAACGTGAACAAGCTCATGCAGCTGATCCGCGATGTGGACAGCCAGAACGGTGCCCGCGTGCCCACCGGCGTGCTGAACGAGATGTTGGCCCGCGCCACAGCCCGGATGCAGCCGCCCAGCGACAAGGGCCGCCGCCTGAAGATCTTCTATCTGACTCAGGCATCCACCCGCCCGCCCACGTTCGTGGCCTTTGTGAATTCGAAGCAGCTGTTCCATTTCAGCTACCAGCGGTATCTGATCAACCAGATCCGCGAGAACTTTGGTCTGGAACACACTCCCATCCGTCTGGTGATCCGCGAGCGCGGCTCCGGCGAAGTGGGCGCAAAGGACGTGTAAGCGCCCGCAAAGGAGGCATCCGTTTCTATGATGAAAGCGATCCTGATCGCCGCAGCTACCATCCTGCAGGCGTACCTGCTGGGCAGTGTGGATACCGGCATCCTCGTCAGCAAATTCGTATATCATGACGACGTGCGCAATCATGGCAGCGGTGCGGCCGGCATGACCAACATGCTGCGCACCTTTGGCAAGAAGGCTGCCGCCATGACCGCGACAGGCGATGTGCTCAAGGGCGTGCTGGCCGTGTGCATCGGCCGGTGGCTGTTCCACATGCTGCCCGCCGATGCTGGTGTGTCGCCGTATCTGGGTGTCTATCTGGCCGCCATCTTTGCAGTGCTGGGCCATCTGTACCCGCTGTACTTCGGGTTCAAAGGCGGCAAGGGCGTGCTGGTGGCAGCTGGTGCCATTCTGGCCATCCAGCCGGTGCTGCTGCCGTTTCTGGCCATTATCTTTCTGGTGTGCCTGATCCCCACCGGCATGGTGTCGCTGGGCAGCGTGGCCATGGCAGCACTCTACCCGGTGCTGACCATCATTTACGGTTCCCTGCAGGGCTATGCCGCCGGTGATATGCTGGTGTGCGCCATTGGCTCCGGCTTTATGTCCGGCATGGTGATCTATATGCACCGCGCCAATATCCAGCGCATCCGTGAGGGCAAAGAGTACCGCTTCGGAAAGCACAATAAAAAATAAAAGCATTATAAAATGCCCCGCAGCCTGCTGGTTTTCCGGCAGTGCTGTGGGGCATTTTTGTTTATGTTATTTTGGTTCCGGGGCGGCCTGCTCAAAATCGTACTCGTCAAAAGTCTCTTCTTCGGAAGGAATGGCCTCGGCCACCTCGGCCTTGGCGCGCTCCTTCAGGCGGGAGAGAAACGCATCGGCGGGGATGCCGCTCTGGCGAGGTGAAAGATCCGGTGCCGGATGGCCGTCCGGCAGGTGGGCACCAAAGGCCGGCACAAAGAAGAACTTGCGCACAATGAAGATCAGTGCGATGGCTCCCACGCTGAGCAGGTTTTCTACTGCCGAGTCATGGCCCACTACCAGATGACGGGCAATGGCGTAGAGCAGCACTTCCAGACTGCTGCCGGGGCTGTGCTTGGCCAGCATTTTGATGAACTCGATGCCGATCACGATGTCAAGGCTCCGCTCCAGAAAAAATGCGGATCTCCACTTCGTTACCGTCAAACAGCAGGCCAGGCATCCACTTGATGAGCGGCACAGCGCTGAGCAGCAGGCCGATGAGCACAAGGCCGGAGAGCAAAATTTCCAGCAGACTGGACGCCTGAATGATGCGGTTGCGCAGCTGGGTGCGCCAGCAGCTTTCCACATGGGAGGAGGAATTGTCCATATTGAGCCTTCCTTTGCAAAAAAAGTTTCAACATTCATGTGTAATATTGTAACAGAAATGCAGAAAGCTGTCAATTGCTGGAAGATTAGACGGCACTGTTTGCTGCAGTGGTGGGGGCCACCGCTACATAGCCGGATTTTTGATGCAGTCCTGTCCGGCGGCGGTATCCAGCCAGTCGTAAAGCTGGCGTTCCGGGCTGTCGGCGGCAGCGTCCGCATGGAGAACGGCATAGAACTCGTTGCACAGCGGGTAGCTTTCGCTGGCGATGGTGTCGTTGGAAGGGGTCACGCCGTCCACGGCCAGCAGACGCAGGCCGGGCTGGGAGTACATCTGGTCGATGTAGTAGTAGACCGAGAAGCCGATGGCATTGGCGCTGTTGTTGTAGGCGGCGATGCTGTCCACCAGCTCACCCATGGCAGCGGGAGCCAGCTCGGTGGGCGGGTCCATCAGTTCGCCGCCCTGAATGAGCAGCTTGCGGAACAGGGTCTGGCTGCCGGAGTCTTCGCCCCGCTGGAAGGGCACGATGGCAAGATCCTCGCCGCCCACTTCCTTCCAGTTGGTGATCTTACCGGCATAGATATCCTTCAGCTGCTGCCGGGTCAGGCTCTTGACCGGATTGTTCTCGTTCACGATGAACACCAGTGCGTCCCGGCCAATGGGTTTCTGTTCCAGCTGGGCGTTTGCTTCTTTCAGCTCTTCCTTTACGTAGTCCGGCGCTTCGTAGACCACCAGCATCCTGGCAGTGTACTCCTCATCCGGGTACAGGCCGAAGTTTTCCCACGCATAGGCCGTGGTGCTGACCGAAATGCCGCTCTGGGCTACTTCCAGATCGATGCCGGTGGTATCGGCCATCATCTGGGCCATCAGCGGGATGCAGGCAGTGCTGCCATCCAGCTTGGGAAAATCTTCCACGGTAAACAGCCCGATGGGTTCAAGCTCGCTCACGGAAGAAGCGGGTGCTTCCGGCGAGGTGGAAGCGCTGCTGGCGGGGGTGTCATCCCCCTTGCAGGCAGTGAGAATGCCTGCGGCAGAGCAGGCGGCAAGGCCAAGCAGAAAGCTGCGGCGGGAAATTTTAGCATTTTTCATAAGGCGTTCCTCCTATTGGGTCAGTAGCCCATTTCATCGTCGGCGTGATGGAAGAGAAGATGCTTTGGCAGTAAAGCCATTTGCCGTTCGTGTCCATCCAGCCGTAGTAAAAGCCGCGTTTTGCAACGAACACGTGTTCTGGCAGCTGGTTCAGGCTGTTGTCGTAGTAGCTGTAGCAGCTGCCAAGGCCATAGAACACAATGTTGCCGTTTTCATCCAGCACGTCACACATTGAGCCGTTGCTGCTGGGCGCATTGGCGTTGCCACAGTACAGCGGCCTGCCCTCCGGTGTGGTGATGAGATAGTTCAGGGCATAATACTTGTCCTGCAGATGGGTCAGGTCGGAGACAAGGCCCTCGGGGCCGTACACGCGGGTGGCGGTGGTCTCAAAGTTATCGTTATCCCGCAGCTCCAGCCAGACGTAGCCGTCACCCTTGTTATCCATCATCACGCTTTGCTGGCCCTTCACTGGCTCCACGGTGGTATCGGTGATCAAATCGCCGGTTTCGGTGTTGAACACCTTCAACCGCCCGTCCTCATAGTAAAGGGCGATGGTGTCGCTCATGACGCTGGAGGCGTACAGCGGTGTCACCTCACCGGTAACAAGGTCGTGCAGATCATAGCCGAAGTCGCCGCTCGTGCGCCATGTGACCACATAGCCCGGGAAATAGCTGCTGGGCTGGTCGTCGAAGGTGCCAATGAGGGTGCGGTCCACGGTGGCGAGATCCCGCAGCTCGTAGCGGCCATCGCTGGTCTCGAAGCAGGCGGTGCCGCTGCCGCATACCTGTCGGAAGCCGGTGAAGCCTTCGCCGGTGGCGGGGTTATAGAGCGTTTCGTCCGTTGGCTCGCCGCTGGCGTGGCAGGTGTCCAGCTCCACCCAGTCGGTCAGAACGTCCGGTGCATAGGAAAGGCTCAGGGCAGTAGTGGCATCTGCGCCGTAAGTCTGTGTACCGTCCTCGTCTGTATAATGACCCAGCTGTGCAGGGCGGGTTCATCGTCCCATGCGTCCTCGGCAAGGTCTGCTGGGCGGGCATAGCAGGTGAACACCAGCCTGTCCCCGCACACGATGCAGCGGTATGCGCCATCCGGCACGGGCAGACGTTCGCCGGTGGAAAGGTCGATCACCTGACAGGTGCCGTAATCGTCGTAGCCGTTTTCGTAGCTGCCGTTCACGGCGTGGGCTTCCTGCAGCACCAGCAGACCGTTCTGCATGGAGGCGTTCTGCTCCCCCTCAAAGGTCATGACTTCATTGCCGTCTTTGTCAAACAGGCCGCTGCGCCGTCCGCAATAAGCGTCCGGGTCGGCCCAGGTGCGGAACCAGTAGTTGGTCTCACCGGTCACGGTGTCCTGCAGAAGGTTCACGTTCTCGCTGCGGAAGGACTGGTACAGCACCTTGCTGCCGCACAGAACGGTGCAGGCACCGCCGGAATTGTCGTAACCGTAAAGTATCCGCAGCTTTCCGTCGTCCAGCCGGGAGCTGTCGTAAAGCGGATCCCCGTGTGCATCGGTGGGCAATGAGGAAGCAGGAGCAGCAGGCTTGCCGGAAGCGGGCGGCAGCACGCTGCAGCTGCAGCCAAGGGTAAGGCACAGGGCAGCGCATACAGCAGCGCTGCCTATGCGGCAAACGTTACGCTTCATAAAGATCACTCCTTACAGTATGGAAAGGAACAAAGTTTAAAAGAAAGCCGGAAAGGTTTTCCAGTTCAATTATAATACGAAACAGCCGCGCATTCCATTGCAGGAAAACGCGGCTGTTGATTACAGTTTTATGACAGACTTTCAGGACTGTGCTTTGGCTTTTTCAGCATCATCCATCCGGTCCAGCTGCTTGAGGAAGGCCAGCAGGAACGGCAGGGAAACAATAAAGGTGAGCGCATCCGCAATGGGCTGGCAGATCTCTACGCCTACAAGGCCGAAAGTGCGGGGCAGAATGAGGATGAGCGGAATGAAGAACACGCCCTGACGGCAACAGGCCAGAAAGGTGGCGCGCCCGGCTTTGCCCACGCTCTGGAAGGTCATGTTTGCCACCACAATGACCGGCTGCAGCAGAATGGCAAGGCACTGATAGTGGAAGGCGGGCAGCGCCACGGCGGTAACTTCCGGGTCGTCGCGGAACAGGCGGATGAGGCATCGCTGTTGACCCAGCACAGGCTCACCAGCACCACCAGCATACAAAAGGCTGCACCCATGGTAAAAACTGCGGCTTTTTGCACCCGGCGGAATTTGCGTGCACCGTAGTTGAACGCGGCCACCGGCTGCAGGCCCTGCCCAACGCCAATGGCTACCGAGATGATGAACATGAAAATGCGGGAAATGATGCTCATACCGGCAACGGCTGCGTCGCCATAGCTGCGGGCGGCGATATTCAGCAGCATGCCGCCGATGCTCTGCAGGCCCTGACGGCCAAAGCTGGGAGCACCGCCCACCAGGATCATGCCGAACTCCCGCGCTTCACGGGTGACGGCAGCAATACGGAACTGACTGACGGTTTTGCCCCGCAGGAACATGGACAGCAGGATGCAGAAGCTGATGCTTTGGCTGAGAGCCGTAGCAATGCCTGCACCGGCGGTGCCAAGGCCCAAGCCGAACATAAAGATGGGGTCCAGCACAATGTTCAGCACGCCGCCGGTCACAAGGCCGATCATGGCAAAGTTCGCCTTGCCCTCATAGCGCAGGATGTTGTTCATCACAAGGCTGGAGATCATAAGCGGGGCTGCAATGAGGATGGGCCGTGCATAAGCGCAGGCGTGGGGCAGAATGGTCTCGGTGCTGCCCAGCAGCATCATGAAGCTGGGCAGAGTGGCAAGGCCCACAACGGCCAGCACCACGCCAGCGGCCAGAGCAGTAAAAAAAGCTGGTGGAAGCAAAGCGGGTGGCGGCATCGGTGTTCCGGCTGCCGAGGCTGCGGCTGATGATGGTGCCGGAGCCGTGGCCCAGTGTAAAGCCAAGCGCCTGAATAATGGCCATCAGGCTGGAAACAATGCCCACCGCACCGGAAGCGCTGGTGGAGATCTGGCCCACAAAAAAGGTATCGGCCAAGTTGTAGATGCTGGTGATGAGCATACTTAAAATGGTAGGGGCGGCAAGACCGAGGATCAGCTTTGGAATGGGTGTCTCGGTCATTTTTTGTATTGCTGAATGTTGAGCTCGTCTGCTGACATGAAAGAACCTCCTTTTATCATAAGGAATAGGTCAAGAAAAGCCGCCCAGCAGCAGAGCGGCGGATAATTTGAATGTGTGCACGGGATGCACGTTCCATAGTATAAACGCAGCTGCGGCAAAAAAGTCGAGAGCCGAACCGGTACAGAATGGTGCCTGAAATGCCCATGAAGCGGGAGAAAAACGGACGGAAAGCTTGACTGTTTTTGTCTGTTTTGCTAAAGGCTGGTCGAATTGCTTGTAGAAAATCACGATATGTGGTATCATTTACCATAAGGGAAACAAAAGAGCCTGTGCATCTGTACAGGCTGCATACAAAATACAAGTGGCAGCCGCGGGCAGAGCCGGGCGGCTGCGATCCATAGGAGGAACAAACCATGAAAACCGTTGCACAGACCGTGATCGAAGCCGATCACTTTTACACCATTGCCGCGCACACCGGCAACGTCATTCAGGCCGTGGAGGGCACCAAGGAAGCCGGTACCGTCCGTCTGGGCAAGTACGAGCATAAGCCTGAGCAGGAGTGGAGCTTTATCCGTGTGGGTGACGGCGTTTACCGCATCCGCAACCGCGCATCCGGCAAGCTGCTGGACCTGACCATGACCGGCACCGCCAACGGCACCTGGCTGCACCTGTGGGAGGATGTGGGCGGCACCTCTCAGATGTGGACCGTTCAGCCCACCCCGGAAGGAACTGTGCGCCTGCGCTCTTCCTGGGCCGGCGGCAAGTGCGTGGACACCGTTGGCATGGGCGCTGCGGTTGGCACTGTGCTGCAGATCTGGCAGGAGGTGTCCGGCGCAGATGACCAGCTGTGGACCATTGCCGAGGTGAAGGAGCGCGCAAAGCGTGCCGCAAAGAAGGCCGAGACGCCTGCTGTGGAGGCTGCCGCTGAAGCTGCACCCGCTGCAGAAAAGGCACCGGCCAAGAAGACTGCGGCCCGCAAGCCCCGCACCACCAAAAAGGCGGCTGCCGCCAAGGCAGAAGCTGCAGAAGAGGGGAAGGCAGAGACCGCAGCACCGGCAGAAAAGCCCGCAAAGCCTGCCCATAAGACCGCCGCAAAAAAGACCGCCGCCAAGGCTGCCGAAAAAGCAGAGCCTGCAAAGGCAGAAGCACCTGCAGAGGAAAAGCCTGCTGCGGAGAAGCCCAAGCGCAAGTGCGCACCCCGCAAGAAGAAGGAGACGGTCTGATCTCGTTCTGTTGATTTGTTAAAATGAAAGCGCCCGCCGGAGGTCCAGCCCTGCCCGGCGGGCGCTTTTGGTTATTCTGGAAGCTGCTTTAAAACAAAGCGGTTTTATCAAATTCCAGCAAACCTTCGTCCCGCATTTTGCACAGCTCTTTGGAGAGGGCGCTGCGGTCCAGATTGAGGTAGTCGGCCATCTGCTGGCGGTTGAAGGGCACCTCGAACTCCATCCTGCCGCAGCGTGCTGCCTGTGCGGAAAATAGGTCAGCAGCCGTCCGCGCACAGTCTTGGGCGTTGTGCAGAAGATGCGCTGCGAAAGGCTGAGGTTCTTGCGCATGGACACCGCCAGCAGGCGGCGCAGCAGCTTGTCTTTCAGCGCTGGCTCGATCCGCGCATCGGTAAGGGCGGCAGTGTGCAGGAACAGTATTTCGCAATGTTCGGCCGCAACAGCATCCACCATCAAGGCCTCGCCGCAAAAGGCGTAGGTCTCGGCAAAGGCCTGCCCGGCACCTACGCTGCTCAGGATGCTTTTGGTGCCCCAGAGATCCAGATTTTCAATGTGCACGGAACCACGCAGCACAATGCCGATCTCCCGCACGCAGCTTCCGGCGTGGAAGATGACCTCGTGCTTTGCAAACTGCCGGGTGCGCAGGTGCCCGGCAGCAGCAAGGGTATCCAGCTCGGCTTCTGAAAGATCCTGAAACAGGGGCGACGCGATCTTTTTCATAAAAATCCTCTTTCTGTGGTTATAACAACCGAAAGCATGGTCTGATTATAGTATACTCAGAACATCAAAGCAAGGAGGATTTTTCCATGATCCGCAAAATCATTCATATAGACGAAGAAAAAATGCAACGGCTGCGGTGCCTGCGTCACCGCCTGCCACGAGGGTGCCATCGGCCTTGTAAACGGCAAGGCCAAGCTGATGCGGGACGACTACTGCGACGGCTTTGGCGACTGCCTGCCCGGATGCCCCACCGGTGCCATCACCTTTACCGAGCGCGAAGCCGCCGCTTATGACGAGCAGGCTGTGCTGGAAAACAAGCAGAAAAAAGGCCGCTGCCGCCCAGCAGCAGGCACAGCCCGCCGCACCGGCGTTCCATGGCTGCCCGGGCAGCATGATGAAACAGTTCCACCGTGAGCAGACCGCACCTGCCGCAGCCGCAGTGCCCATGCAGTCCCAGCTGGCACAGTGGCCTTGCCAGATCAAGCTGGTGCCGGTGAACGCGCCCTACTTTGACGGTGCCAAGCTGCTGATCGCCGCCGACTGCACCGCCTATGCCTACGCCAATATCCACGAGGAGTTCATGAGGGGCCATGTGACCATCATCGGCTGCCCGAAGCTGGATGCTGTGGATTACAGCGAAAAGCTGACCGAGATCATCCGCAGCAATGATATCAAGAGCGTGACCGTGCTGCGCATGGAGGTGCCCTGCTGCGGCGGGCTGGAGCACGCTGCCATCACTGCTCTGAAGAACAGCGGCAAGTTCATCCCGTGGAATGTAGTCACCTTCTCCACCGATGGCCGCATCCTCGACCGGTAAAATGACAGAACGAAAGCCAGAAACGACTGCTGCCGTTTCTGGCTTTTGATGTTTGCGGAAAGATCAGCCCGCGTTCTGTACGCTGTTGGCAGCGGTCTGCACGAACTGCAGCACGCTCTGGATGGTATCGCGGATCTGCACCAGCGTCTGGATGTCTTCGTCCTTCATGCGGGATGTGGGCGCAGTGAGCACCACGGTCTGGGCACTCACGGTGCCAGTGAGCTGGATGCTGACCCCGTGTTCCGGGATGGTGAGCAGGATGTGCACCGGGATGGCATCCGCAAAGAACCTGCTCTTTTCCAGCCCGATAACAAGTACCGGTGCATTGGCGCGGGCATCACCGGTATCCAGCTGAAAATAAAGGTAGCCGTCCTTTGCGTTTTCCGGCTGTACGCGCTGCAGCTTTTTCTGCGGCAGCTCAAACTCGGTCATGTCCTGCAGCTGGTGGCTGTGGTGTCCACACCCAGCAGGCTTGCCAGCTGGGCCTGCGAGATATAACTGCCAAGCTCAGTCCGGCAGCAGAGGCTCGCCAGCGGGTAGCTGCCGGTGATGGAAGAGCGGATATTTTTGTACAGCTGCCCGACATCGTATAAGGTCTCGCTGCTGCTGATATACACCCGGGTGAGCGGGCCTGCCGGGATAACGGCATCCGGGGCCGAGATGCTCAGCTGCAGTGCGTCCGGCGCATACAGGCCGTTGACGGTGCCCTTGGTGGAGCCTGTCTTTTGCAGGATGGTGTAAAGGGCAGGGGAATCGGCTGTGGATGTGATCTCATAATCAAAGGTAAAGGCCGCGCCTGCCTGCAGCGCTTTCACCCGGCGGGCTACCAGACTGTACCCGGTTACAGCGGCCACGACTGCAAGCAGTACAAGGATGAGCACTGCGATCAGGATCACATAGCCCGCGCGTGCTTTTTTTCGTTTGGAAGATGCCATAAAAAATCCTCCTTCAGATGTTTTATTCAGCATAGCGGAACAGCGGACAAAAGTCAAGGCGGAACAGAGAAGCGCTGGAAAAACAAAAAATCCGAACTGTAAGGTTTCGGATTTCTGGCGGAAAGATGGGGATTCGAACCCCAGAACGCTTTTGACACGTTACACGATTTCCAGTCGTGCGCCTTAGACCAACTCAGCCATCTTTCCATATTCGGTTCTGCGTTTTGGGCCGTGGCCCTCAGCGCTCCACTATAATACCTGAAAGAAGCACTTTTGTCAAGGATTTTTTTTGAAAAAAAATTGTATTTTTTTCAAAAAAGCACGTGCCTGCGTTTCTGGCCTCCGAACTTTGCACTGAAAACTGTGCAAAACCCTTGACGACGGCTGAAAACCGGGCTATGATGGGGGCAGAGAGTACTGCGGAGAGAGTTTGCCCTGCAGAAAAGGAATAAAAGGAGGATATTTTATTATGACTTATCCTGAAGTGCTGGCTAATGCGCGCGAGTGCATCGGAAAATACTGCAAGGCCTGCCCGGTGTGCAACGGCGTGGCCTGCAAAAACCAGATCCCCGGCCCCGGTGCCAAGGGCGTGGGCGATACGGCCATCCGCAATTATAATAAGTGGGCCGAGATCCGCGTGAACATGGACACCCTGTGCGAGGGAGGCACCCCGGACACCCATATTGAGCTGTTTGGCAAGAGCTTCAAGTACCCGTTCTTTGCAGGCCCGGTGGGTGCTGTGAACCTGCACTACTCCGAAGCCTATACCGATATGACCTATAATGATGTGTTGGTGCGCGCCTGTGCAGAGAACGGCATCGCTGCCTTTACCGGCGACGGCACCAACCCCACCGTTATGGAGATGGCCACCAAGGCCATTGGCGCAGCAAACGGCTGCGGTGTGCCCACCATCAAGCCCTGGAACATTGATACCATTAAGGAAAAGATGGCCGAGGCCAAGGCCAGTGGCTGCTTTGCCGTGGCCATGGATGTGGATGCAGCCGGTCTGCCCTTCCTGAAGAACATGACTCCGCCCGCAGGCAGCAAGAGCGTGGCAGAGCTTGCCGAGATCGTCAAGCTGGCCGAGCGCCCCTTCATCGTCAAGGGCGTTATGACCGTTAAGGGCGCACTGAAGGCAAAGGAAGCCGGCGCGGCTGCTATCGTGGTGTCCAACCACGGAGGCCGCGTGCTGGATCAGTGCCCGGCCACTGCCGAGGTGCTGCCGGAGATCGCAGCAGCCCTCAAGGGCACCGGCGTGAAGATCCTGGTGGACGGCGGCATCCGCACCGGTGTGGATGTGTTCAAAGCACTGGCACTGGGTGCAGACGGCGTGCTGATCTGCCGCCCGTTCGTCACGGCTGTGTATGGCGGCGGCGAGGAAGGCGTGAAGTGCTACATTGATAAGCTGGCCGGTGAGCTGGCCGACACCATGCAGATGTGCGGTGCGCATTCTCTGGCCGAGATCACCCCGGATATGGTGCGGGTATAAGAAAAAGAGTGAATAGAAAAGCGGTCTGTGCCTTTACGGTGCGGGCCGCTTTTTCATCCTTGCAGCTGCGTGCCGGGGTAGTAGTGTGCCAGAATATCGGCATAGCTTTTGCCCTGCTCCGCCATGGCCTTTGTGCCCCACTGGCTCAGGCCCACGCCGTGGCCGTAACCCCGGGTGGTAAAGCTGAAATTCCCGCTCTGGTACTGTACCGTAAAGCTTGTGCTGCGCAGGCCCAGCGCCCGGCGCAGGGTCGTGCCGGAAACGGTCTGCCCGCAGACCGTGACGGTTTTTGTGTATCCGGCGCTGGTCAGCGCTGCCGGGCCGAACCAGCCTTCCGGCGCGGCGAGGTCGGCAGAAATGCCAAAGCCTGCAAGGGCCTGCTGTACCTGCTCTGCGGAAAAGGTGACGGTGTATTCGTAGTTGTCAGCGGAACGGTCGGTGCTGCTGTCCACTGAAATGAGGTAGGGCAGGGCGGAACCCCATACATTTTCACTGGCCTCGGTCTGCCCATTGGAAATGGCAAAGTAGCTGGCGCAGGCGGGAGCATTCTCGTAATAAAGTATCTCATCCAAGACCTCGTCCATAAGGGCGGAGAGGCGGGCGTAATTCTGCTCGTAGGCTGTGCCCCAGTAGCTGCGCAGCACTGGCTCGGTCAGGCAGCCCTGCCGCCGGGCTGGGTCGGCAGTGAGCCAAGCGCCGCTTTGCAGGGTGGTGTGGTCCCGGCAGTAGAGCGCATAGCTGTGGGCGGCAACGGCCTGTGCCTTGAGCGCTTCGTCCGGCCAGCTCACCGGCATCTCGGCGGCGACAGCACCCAGAACGTATTCCTGACGGGAAAGCTCCAGCACCTGTCCGGTGGCCTGATCCTCCACCAGAAAGGTCTCGGCATCCGCAGAAGGCACGGCATTTGGCGGCTGCGCAGATGCTGCAGGCGAAGATACGGCAGAAGATGCGGGCTCTGCCCCGCTGAGCACGGCGCGTGTGACCCGGTAGGCAGCCAGCGGCAGAATGCTGCCCAGCACCAGCAGGACCGCAAAGATTGGCAGAAAAAACTTTTTCATAGTCCCAAACCCTCCGACAGCGGTGTTTTTTTAATCAGAATACCGGATATACCCTGAAAAAAGATGCGAAACAGGGAAAAAGCCTTTTGTGGTGCAAGCGCAAAAAAGCACCAAACCGGCTTTTTGTGCGCTGAACGGTGAAGTTAATGCTTGAATTTACTCGTCAAAAGCGATAATATAGAATTATACCCATCATTGAGGGTGGGCGAGAAAGTATATAAATAGGATGAAAGGAGAATTCCCCTTATGAATTTTGCACATTCGGAGGTGGCAACGCTGGACCCGAACACGATGCGGACTTTGTGTGAGGAATATGTTGCCAACAACTACATCGATCCGGAGACGAGCGAACGTCTGGGGGTCAAGCGCGGCCTGCGCAACCCGGATGGCACCGGTGTGTTGGCCGGCCTGACCAACGTCTGCGACGTTGTGGGCTATAAAAAGGATCAGGAAGGCCATGTGATCCCCACTCCTGGCAAGCTGATCTACCGCGGTGTGAACATCAACGAGATCGTGGACGAGGCCTACCGCAATGACCGCTTTGTGTTTGAAGAGGTGATCTGGCTGCTGCTGTTCGGCAGTCTGCCCAACCGGGAGCAGCTGGACGATTTCTGTGAGATCCTGGCAGAGCACCGCGCCCTGCCGGAAGGCTTCATGGACACCATGAACGCCCCCTCGCCCAATATCATGAATAAGCTGCAGCGCTGCGTGCTGGGCCTTTACTCTTATGATGAGCACGCCGAGGATCTGAGTCTGGAGAACATCCTGAGCCAGAGCATCAATCTGATCGCCAGCATGCCCACCATGATGGTGAACGCTTACCAGATGAAGCGCCGCTACTACGATAAGCAGAGCATGTTCTTCCACCTGCCCAAGCCCGGCCAGAGCACGGCAGAGCACATCCTCAGCACCTACCGTCCGGACCAGAAGTTCACCCACGAGGAAGCAAAGCTGCTGGATATGTGCCTGCTGGTGCACGCCGACCACGGCGGCGGCAACTGCTCCACCTTTACCACCCGTGTGCTGTCCTCCTCCGGCACCGATACCTACTCCGCAATCGCGGCGGCCATCGGTGCACTGAAGGGCCCCAAGCACGGCGGTGCCAACCTGATGGTGAACCGTCAGCTGAAGGATATCCTCAAGCATGTGGAAAACCCCGAGGACGACGATGAGGTGCGCGAGTATCTGCGCCGCATCCTGCGCAAGCAGGCGGGCGATGGCTCCGGCCTGATCTACGGCATGGGCCACGCGGTGTACACCATCAGCGACCCTCGTGAGGTGATCCTGAAGCAGCGCGCCCGCCATCTGGCCTACGACAAAGGCTTGAGGAAGAGTATAATATGCTGTGCAGCATCGAACGGCTGGCCCCCGGCATCTTTGCCGAGGAAAAGGGCAGCACCAAGCCGGTGTGCGCCAACGTGGACCTGTTCAGCGGCCTGATCTACAACATGCTGGGCATCTCTGAGGATATCTACACCCCGCTGTTCGCCATTGCCCGTGTGCCCGGCTGGTGTGCACACCGCGTGGAAGAGGTGGTATTCGCTAACCGTATCATTCGTCCCGCTTACAAGTATCTGGGCGTGCGCCAGAAATATAAGCCGATCGAGGAACGCTGATGAATCCTTCTGTTTTGTTCGTTTTTATCCTGAGCATTCTGCTGGGCGTGCTGCGCGCGGCAGACCTTGCCTTTGGCACCGATGCCGTCACCGGTCTGTGCGTGGTCGGCTCGGTGTGGTGGCGCTATCTGGCACTGGGTATCGTGGTGCTGGCTGCAGTGCTTGTGGGCCGTACACAGCCTTCCCGCTCGGAAGCGGTGCGTAGCCGCAGGCCGCTGGCCGGTATTCTGGCTTTTGTCGGTGCAGTATGTTTTCTGGCCGCAGCGGGTGCACAGATCGCGCTGGGCGCAGCTTCCGGTCTGGGCGGCTTTGTGCGGTGCATTCTGGAATGCCTGTGCTCCGCGTGGCTCAGCACCATGGGCCGCTGCTGGCTCAGCCCCAACGAGTGGAAAAAGCCCCTTGGCGGGCTGGTATCTGGCCGTGGCGGGCGAGTCTGCTGTTCTACTGGAACGTGCTGCTGCGCTTTATGGAGAACAGCTCCAGCTGGCACCGCGTGACCCCTACAGCGGCGGTGTGGCAGGCGCTTGCGGCACTGGTGTTTTTGGCAGCGTTGGCCCGGGCGCTGCATGTCCCGCAGCCGGGCAATGGCAAAACACTGTGCGCAGCCGGGCTTGCCGCATTTGCACTTTGCCTGTGCTGGCAGCTGCCCTATGTACTGGTTTTGATGAGCGGCCTGAGCTGGGCCGCACCGGCTGTCTGGCCGGAGATCTTTGCCGGACTGGGCCTTTGCTGCGTGGGCGGCATTGGCGGAGCGTGCGTTACAGCCTGCTTGAACGGGGAGAGCTGACAAAAATGTTGGCACTCTGTTGGCGCAATTGCCGAAAAGCAGGGAATGAAAGGAATTAAAAATCGTACAAAAAGCAAAAAATGCAGTGAATGTCTTGTTAATTTTTTGGCAGACACTTGAAACTTTCTGCGTTTTGGTCTAAAATAAAGATACCGTGATTTATCCGATTATGGGTAAAATAATTAGGAGGTACTATTAACATGGCTGTTAGAGTTGCTATCAATGGTTTCGGTCGTATTGGTCGTCTGGCTTTCCGTCAGATGTTTGATGCTGAGGGTTACGAGGTCGTCGCAATCAACGACCTGACCAGCCCCAAGATGCTGGCTCACCTGCTGAAGTACGATACTGCTCAGGGTTCTTTCTGCGGCAAGATCGGCGAGGGCAAGCACACCGTCGAGGCTACCGAGGACTCCATCATTGTTGACGGCAAGGAGATCAAGATCTACGCTGTTAAGGACGCAAAGGACGCTCCCTGGGGCGAACTGAACGTTGATGTCGTTCTGGAGTGCACCGGCTTCTACACCAGCAAGGAGAAGAGCATGGCTCACATTCAGGCTGGCGCAAAGAAGGTCGTTATCTCTGCTCCCGCAGGCAACGATCTGAAGACCATTGTCTTCTCCGTCAACGAGAAGACCCTGACCGCTGAGGATCAGGTCATTTCTGCTGCTTCCTGCACCACCAACTGCCTGGCTCCCATGGCTAACACCCTGAACAAGACCTACCCCATCGTCTCCGGTATCATGACCACTGTTCATGCTTACACCGGCGACCAGATGATCCTGGATGGTCCTCAGCGCAAGGGCGATCTGCGCCGTGCTCGTGCTGGCGCACAGAACATCGTTCCCAACACCACCGGCGCTGCTAAGGCTATCGGCCTGGTCATCCCCGAGCTGAACGGCAAGCTGATCGGTTCTGCTCAGCGTGTGCCTGTTCCCACCGGCTCTACCACCATTCTGGTTGCTGTCGTCAAGGGCAAGGACGTCACCAAGGAGTCCATCAATGCTGCTATGAAGGCTGCTACTTCTGAGTCCTTCGGCTACAACGAGGATCAGATCGTTTCTTCCGATGTCATCGGCATGCGTTACGGCTCTCTGTTCGATGCTACCCAGACCATGGTCGCTAAGATCGACGACGACACCTATCAGGTTCAGGTCGTGTCTTGGTACGACAACGAGAACTCCTACACCTCTCAGATGGTCCGTACCATTAAGTACTTCGCTGAGAACTGCTAATCACAGCTCTACGCTCAAAAAGTGCTTGAGGTGCCGTGCTGAATGACAACTAGTATTGGCTTTGCTGATACGAACATGCTGTGATTGGTACGACAACAGGATAACGAGTTCAACACCCTTCCTTTTGCGGGTTTCCGTGAGAGGAAGGGTGTTTTTTGCTGCAAAAAAGCAATGGAACGAGTTCCTTTCTAAAATGAATAGGTTGCAACAAAAAGACGGAATAAAGTACGGAAATCTTAGCCATGATGCAGGCAATGATACAGCTGCAAAGTATTGTACCCCAGAGGAAAAAATGGTAAAATATTTTTAGTGTCAATAAATACATTTACGAAATTGATATTGATGATTCTGGAAATAAAATGTCAATGAATTGCGGCGTAAATCAGTCAAAAACCTGGGCGTAAATGCGTCCGGGCTTTTTCTGGTGTAAAGGAAACCGGGCCGGAGTTTGGCACGGTATGGGGATGAGATCCCTAAATGGGGAAAGCGACAGGAAAGGGAAAATGAAAGAGAAATTGAGGCTTGCTGTTTTTGGCCACAAAAGGTGGTCGAGAGAGGGCGGCGTGGAGATCGTGGTAAAAGAGCTGTGCACACGGATGGCGCAGCAGGGCTGTCAGGTGACATGCTACAACAGAGCAGGCCATCATGTGAGTGGTGCAGAATATGACGATGCTGGTAAAACGGAGTACGAGGGAATCCGTCAGAAGTCTGTTCCGACTATTGAACGGCGTGGGGCTAGAGATATAATACGCGGCTGTCATAATAGGGACAAGGGGACGGCAGAGAACGAAAAGGCTCCGCGACCCGAAGTTTCATATTTTCTTACCCGAAGAATGAACGACTGATCTTTTTGGGTGGCAGCAATGCCATCCAGAAGGAAATCTCGACCATGAGGGTGGGGTGACAGCCAGCGGACAGGTGTACGAGCTATCCGCTCTTTGTGTTGGCCGAGATATTGATGAAGAAAT
>ENA-OQCD01000071-OQCD01000071.1-human-gut-metagenome-genome-assembly--contig:-NODE-71-length-21986-cov-2.004072_pt1 | contig 21986 bp, 44 predicted proteins | sample MGYA00242755_ERZ504571 | MGnify/ENA primary metagenome ERZ504571 (study PRJEB26092, sample SAMD00036274) | human gut metagenome | host: Homo sapiens | study: EMG produced TPA metagenomics assembly of...
CACCATATTGGTCAGTGTCAACTGTTACAGCAGCAACTCCCAATTCAGAAGAGATGTGGCCACAAATATCAGAAAGAACTTCCGGAAATGAATCATTGACCAAAATACATTCGAGCATTCCGTTCTGTGATATAACAGCCACTACCGGAGAGTCGTTGCTTACTTCGATTGCCAACTTATTTTCACCTTCTTGTACCTTCGCAAATTCTAATTTCTTCATCTTTAAATATAGCTTTATGGATTAATAAATGTCGTTTTTCAAGTCGTGCTGATACACATACTTGTTCCATATCATAGTCAGGTATTTTTCTGAGCTATTTCAATGGCTGATTTCACTACTTCGTTGAGACAACCATGTTCTTGGGCATTCTCTAACATTCGTTCAATGATTCCGTTCATAGTTTACAACTTTCAATGATTTCTTTAGTTATAACTCCATTATTCTTTCTGGATAAAGCATCGAGCATATCAAGGTCAAATTCCTCTTTTTGAAATTTGAATTGAATCCATGTTGGTTCACTCGGTCTGTAATCCAAGAATGTTTTACATTCTGTAGTTCCAAGAACCTCGTGTACCATAGCAAGAATACGTTCACCTGCTTTCTTAGTTTTTACGAATCCAGATAAATCATATCCAACACCTCTGGAGTTCCAATATTCTCCTTCTTCTGGACGTTCGTCCTTAGGCATCCAATGCCAGCTTGGAATACCAATCCTTGGATGAGGAATACGGATTGCCTGTTCCATTACATATTCAGAATGAGGATTCTCAGGGTCTTCCGGATAGATTGCATATTTGCAAATCATAGAAACATGACCTCTTACTTCGAATTTAAGTCCACAATGTCTACAAGTTGCAGAGGATAATCCTCCACCAGATACACAACTCCCTTTAGCAGAATCACATCCACAATTTGGGCAACCGAACTGTTTAAAATCAGAATATAATATTGATAACATTTAGTAATTGGATTTAAATACAACTTCTTTAAAGCACACAAATGATTTTCCCTCTTCTTCGATAATACAATCGTTCTCTTCCAAGAACTTAGTAATAAAGAATGTAGGAATGTCATAGTTATCAGTCACAAACATATCACGCTCTTTATCAAAGTGATAACGTTCATGTCTTTCAAGCCGAGTAGGATTCCATTAAGAGTAATTTCACCAGACAAAGGATTATCTTCATCTGGTTTAATTCCCTTTATATAGATTGAGTACTTGGCATCTGGCAAATAAACTTGCTGAATTACACTCACTTACACTTCCTCCCAAGTAATGGTTACAACTTTCTTCAGGATTCTGTAATTTCCGGTCTGCTTAAGGATAGCAATTGCTGATTCAACCAATTCACTTTCATCCATGATTTCAGATTGTTGAGTGTTTGTGGGAGTTTCGGAAGCAGCCATTTCTGCCTTCTTTTCTCTACTACGCTTATTCAGCTCATTAGCTTTTTGTCTGTATTCTTTGAGATAGTTCTCCACTCTTCCAATGTAAACTGGGTCGTTGGAAGTTTGTATCCTGATTTTGTTGCTTCGAACAGCCCAAACTCTTGAGCAGTTGTGGAATATGTAGGAAGACCAGGCAGGATTCCCTTCAACAAAGTCGAAAGTTCACTAAGGGTAAAGATTTTACCTCTGTTCTCGTCTCTTGCCACATTGTACTTTCTACAAATCTCTTTTGCATCGTTTTTCTTTCCCATAATCTTGAAATTTTAGTTATTAATAATTGAATTGATTTATTGTTGATTTGGAACTCTGTGTCCACTGACTAGTCTGTCAATGTCTGCATCCGCCATGTTACATAGTTCCACTATTTCTTCTGGAGATATATCTCCATCAGGAATTGTAGTTTCCCAAGGATATAAATTACATATCCAGGTAATGTTTGCATTGTTAGAGATTACTTGTTTATGTAAACCTACTAAAGCACCTGGGGTGTTTTGGGTTGCATAATTCTTCCGAATCTAATGGCTAATCTATACTGCAAGAAGATTCTAAGTGGAGTCAGCTCTCCATCTATCAACACTGTTACTAAATAGAAGTATTGCTTCACGATTATATACACTTGACCTATTCAGTGCGAGGTTTTAAAATCCAAAACTCTTTAGTTGTTTATAATACCACTCATGGTCGATTGATGTTTCATCTTGCTCTTGAACTGTATTGTAATAGTTCGCTAAGGTAATCTTCTTAGCAGAGTTCTTAGTGCTATGATAAGCCTTTTCAATCGTCTTTAACAGTTTATCTTTCATCTCTCTGTATGTAAGGTTTCTAATGATTTGCAACTACTTAAAAGAGCTAAACCCGGTTGCCAGTCTTTACAGCGCTGGCCTTCTGTTTATTTTCTTTTATACTTCATAGCTAATTCTTTATTCTCTTCTGGAGATAAAGATTTAATACTATAAGTACGAGTGACTTTACCTAAGAAATAATTATACTCTTCGATATGAAGAGTAAACTCTGTTTTCTGTGCAAGTTATGTCTACAAGTTTCCCGTCTAAATGAGTCTTAGAATGCTCAGCAATTTGATGTAAATATGCAAGAGCTTCTTCAGAAGTGCGGAACTGCTTACCATTGTCAGTTCCACTTGAAATGAATGTGTATATCATGATGTAAATGATTTTAAATTTTAGATTGTTAGTTTACTATGTAAGGAGCTACTGTATATACAAACTTGAATACACTTCTTGCAAATGCTGATTCCAGTTTAGCCACTTCTGCTTCAAACGCAGCTTCTGCCGCCTCTCTAGTATCATATAACACAGAGAAATTATTAGTTACAATATATTTCTTCATTGTTGTATGTATTTAAAGATTGTGGACCTGGGCGGAGTCGAACCCTTAACAATATTTAGCTTGTTCGTTCCCACAAAATTTCGTATCTTTGTATAATTAAATTAATAATTATGCCAGACAGAAAACATCGAACACAAGTCCAATTTATTTGTGATTGCTGTGGTAAAGAAGCCACTAAAGCCAAATCAGAGTATGAGAGAAACATCAGATTAGATAAGAAAAACTTTTGTAGTAGAAGTTGTGCAGCTAGGTATAACAACTCACACAGAGCTAAGTCAACTAATTCTAATCATAGCATATCTCAATATTCTAATAATCACAGAGATGAATTTACACCATTTAGATACTCTCTTAGATGTGCTAAAAGAAGACATAAAGGGTGTACACTTACTCTTGAAGATTTACAAGAGCAATGGGAACTCCAACAAGGAGTATGTCCATACACTAAATTAAAGCTGACATTGCCAGAAGATGGTAATGTAGCTACATTAGATGTATCAATAAGAGCTTCACTAGATAGAATAGATTCAAGTAAGCCATATGAAGTTGGAAACATACAATTTATTTCAACTCCTATTAACTACATGAAAAATTCCATGAGTGATGAACAAACTAAAACTTACCTCAGAGTTATTTCAGCTAATATTATCGATAGCTGACTTACCTCTAAGGTAAGTTTTTATAGTTCAAGTGGACCTGGAGAGAATCGAACTCTCGTCCAAACAAAGTCCAATAATAGAATTTTACGTGTGTGTCTCTATTTTATTACATCAGCTGTTGAGTTCAGCATGTAGATAGTTTTATTAGAAGAGCTAGATTCTTTACAAGTGGGCTCATCTAGCACCTTCCCACTTAACTAATTAGCAAACTACCAAATTGGGCTTGACCGAACGGTCGCTCCACCACTCCATTTACGTTGGAGAACGGATGATATTTCAGAGATTCGTCACATCTCATGGACCACATCTTCCATCTGCTTTATGACATTAGGAGATTTCAGCTTTACTAACCTTTGGCTTTCAAGTTAAGTGGGCTGCTCTATATGCTTCTTCCCACACCTCTTCTGTTTCTAGGTCTCTCCTATTGACCCGACTTAGAGCTAATTTAATAGATAAGCCAGCAGCTTAGGCTGCCATTCTGTAGTCGCTTCTTTCAGCATTTATTGTTTTTCTTCGTTTTAAAGAGATTGCGCTCTACACGTTCTATTACCTTCTCGATGCTGTCAAATCCATGCAGGCCTTAAAAGAAAGTAAGCTTAGACACAGTAGTTTGGATAGTCACCTACTGTGCCATACTTACAGTGTAATCCGTCTAATGTCTTTTAATAACTTCTCTTTCATTTCCTTGTGTTTTTTAATTTTACTTCGTTCCATCTGTTATTTATAGAGGCTTTGGACTCTCATATCTAAGATATGGCTACATTAAACGAATGATTTGCCCTGTATTCACATACAAGACAAATCTTTACTAATTTAAAAAAATGAAGTAACAACATGAATTCTTGAGGGAATGAAGAGATTCGAAACTCTCAACCTTACCGTTCGTAGCGGTATGCTCTAATCCAATTGAGCTACATTCCCGACCAGCGGATTTCCCCGTTTTTGTCATATTAGTTTTATAAAAAATGTTGTATGATTGTACCAACCCGGCTGGATTCCGTCTTGGCCTTCGACTACTTGGAATATAGCAATTATTCCTTTCTCATTACCACTATCTTGGATAATTTAAGTACACTGCTTTTCATAACACATTTTCATCCATAAACATCGTTGTTTAGCGGGCTGTATTATTAAAAAAGTATGATAGTCAGTTCTGATCAGAGTGTTGCGCACCACTCAACAGCGTACTGGAAGCCACACAAGGCCTGACTCCCTTATTGGCACAATTAATAAATATAATATATGACTAAAATCAATTATTCATAAGATTGGATTTTAAATGCCTTCTGCTTCGAGAGCAATAGGCAACGACTGTGCAACAGTGAGTTGCAAGTCAAATGTGTTAATACCATTGTTACTGCCGCAGAGGTAGAGTTCGTCAATCAAATTCTTACACTCATCGCGTTCATTTGGGTTGTCGACTTGGGCGAGTTCCATTTCTGTATCAACTATACCCGAAAACAAAATACCCGGAAGATAGATTTTCTTATCCTCTTCTGATAATGATTCAATCACTGCATTTACTGGAAGTTCTTTCAATTTCATATTGTTCTAAGATTTGAGCTCTATTAGTGACTATAAATATCCTTTATGGAATCTTAACGGTGTTACAGTTCATTAACTAATGCTGTAATTTCATCCTGCACATCGTCAATACATTCGCGGAAGTTTTTCGACAATTGCAAGATTTTTCTTCAGTTGGCTCTTGAGCCCATGCGAGTTCAGCCTTCTCTAAGTAATCTAAGAGTTTACGGCGACGTTCGTTCAACTTCTCTAATCTTTCTTCAGGATGTTCTCCTTCCAAGATAAGAGCAAAAAATACTGATGTTATAACTCTTCTTTGCATTGTTTAAAGAATTTATTACGGATATAGTTAATGAATAGGAGAATTGGAGATAATGCAAGTATGTTCATACAAACAGTATCGAACAAACCCCAATTCCAGTGAGTGATTTCGTAGCCTGCAATATACTTGATTGCAACTCCAGTTGTAGCTAACAGAATTAAGGCACTGATTAACAGACCAAGGCAAACAATCCCAACTAAGATTAATGCCACTACATTCTTTATTATATTCATCTATGTTTATTAGTTAAAATAAAAATAGGATATAAATAGGGTTAAAAAATACAGAATGAGCGAATTAATTGTAATTGACTACATCCACTGTATTTCTGGTGAGTTTTTGAAAATTGGAAAAATTGGGAAAATAGTGGGCGATTAGCAGAGTCCTCTCGCGCTCCTATCTATCCTCCTCACACCGGCAAGACTCGAATTATTTCCCAAACTGTTGCTTTACTTTGCTTAAAAAGAAGTAAATACATTAAGGGAGTTGTGGGATAACATTGTGAACAAGGGAGATATTCATTTGTCCGCATGTCACGAATCCGCTTAACCTTTTCATCTGTAACATATCCTAGAACAGTTTTAAACTGTCCAGTCTTTTTTCCATAGTGCTTCGTTGCTGTGTACATGGCTACATGCTGCTTATAGATTAAAGGAGTGCTACATAAAGGATAATAAAAAGGATAGTCATTTCTGACTATCCTATGTGTTTACAGATTAACAGATTAACGGGTAAACGGTAAATCTATATTTGCAGCGTCAAAATGTGACTTTAGATTTTCGTCTTGCGAAGCGTCGTATAATTCTCTCAATACTTCGCCAACTTTTTCGTAAATCTTTTCGTTTACTTTTGCTTCAAACAACCAACGTTTACGGACTGTTGTGCCTTCCATTGTGGGCTGTCCGTTTGCATCAAAGCCAATATTAACGCAATTCTTTTGCTCAATTGGTGCAATTACCCGTTTTTCTTTCCACCATGTTTCAATAGTCTCATAAGCTGATTTTCCGTTTTGGCGTGAGCTGCCGGCAATAATTTCGACCTGCGGCATTTTTCTAATCATTTCGAGCGTACAATTTTCGGGCAAAGTATCACTTTCACAAACATTTGCCGTTCTTTGTACGCCACGTACCGAAACACTACCAATTTTACGAACTCCAAAGTTTCAGGATTGAACAACAAAGTAACAAAAGCCGCATACGGTTTTGCACCGCCGCGAATTGTTTTAGGTCAATGATAGGAGACGGAACAGAAAAGTAATTAGGGCTTAAACCGTTATCACTTCCAGCACTTGCGGCTATTGCCATTAATTCTTTGATTTCTGACGACTTTGCATTTGCAACTGTTAATTTTGCTTTCATAATCTTTTTTTGTTTAAAATTGTTACTAAATAAAATTTCTATGTTTAGGCGGAATTTCACCGCCTTATGTTTTACATTCCGTAGTTAAGTTCTATTACACATTATTACAGTGTTAAAAACAAATTCAAAGTCTGTACACGATATTTCTTTTTTTGCTCTGTTATTGCTTTTTAAATGTATGCGACTTTTCTTAACTTTTTTGTGTTTGTTTAAATTAATCTTTTCCATGATTGTAAATCTTTTTAAATTAGTAATTTTCCGTTTGGAAAGAATGAAATTATTTTCATTTTTCTCCAACTACCCTCGGGGGGCGTTAGAGGGTACTGTCCATTCGCTCGCATAGTTAATATACTTAGTCACCCAAAAATCATTTCCCAAATTTCTCTATATACATCACTATATATTATTTGAGCCTCGATTGAGATAGGGGGGGGGACTATATTTAAGTACCTATATATAATGTACGCGCGTGCTGTACCTAATTATATAATTAACATCTATTTAACTATTTTAAATACATCACATTTGGTAATGTGAAAAAATAGTATTAATTTTGTAACATCAAAATGAAAAATATGATTTATTTAATAAAGAATAGAAACTACTTAAAAATCGGATATTCTAATAATATTGAAGAACGGTTAAAGAATTATAACATACATAATCCTAATTATGAATTATTAGCTATCCGAGACGGAACAAGAGAGTTTGAAACTTTCCTACATAATAGATTTAAAAACTTACAAGTAAAGGGAGAATGGTTTCTATACTCAGAAGATATAGTAAACGATTTCCTTAACTATACAGATTCAAACTTTAACTTCGCTGTGGCACATATAAAGATATATGATTCTGGATTCAAGATGTTGAAGAAGTTAAAATCAAATACAGCATATAATATATTAATTTACTTACATAGTATTTCAGAATATAATGAAGGAATAGTATATTTAATAATGTTGAAAGAAAAAATTAATGTCCTTATTAGGAATAAAAAGTAATGCAATTACTAACGCTTTGCGTCTTTTAGAACAAAGTAAATTCTTATTAAGGACTCCAGAATATATATTACTAAATCCTCTTCCTGTTTGGAAAGGAGATGCAAAGACAAGAGATAAGATATTAAAAGAAACAAAAACTACATTTTATATTAATAATGAATTATAGTGAAAAGTTAACACGATGGATGCTAGAGGATACTCTTACTCGTTATCCAGCATTTGATATTCAAAATGAAATTAAAGAACTTCTTGGCTTAGGAGTATTAATGATATTCGTTTTCCTGATAAGAAAAAGTAGAATTGAAACATAGAAATCTAAATCTTAAATATGTTCTCGAAGATGGAACAATAAGTAAGATTGAGACTTTGGATGCAGGAAGTCTTACTAAAAATCTGATTAGCCTGTTAGAAGGAAATCTAAATCAATTTAAGGAAGAAGATGAAAATATTTATACAGCCATTTATAAAAAGTATATCTCTGATATTGCAGAGATTTATAAAGGACTGGAAGATAAATCTAAAACTCCCAACGAGCTTAATAAAATGATGATTAAACTCATGCAAAAAATAACCTCTGATTTTATAAAAGCCAAGATAATTATTTAAAAGAAGTATTTAAAAATAGTGGAATACCTCTAAATCAAGAAACATTAGATAGAGTTAAAAGAGTAATAGATACTACTAAAGATAATAAAACAACAATAAATGATTTAGACTAATGAATCCAATTATAATTATGCAAGTAGACCTTATAGAAGAACAAGAATTTACTTTTGACAATTTCGATGAATTAAAAGGTTATCTTAAAGGTAAAACAATTTATGTGAGAGAGGAATCTTTACAAGAAGTTAGAGACATACTAGGGCTATTAGGCTTTAGACATGAAAAACAAATGGTAGAATATCGCGAGGATACCAGTAGAGTAATTGAAGTAGACAATACTACTTATACGATAGACTTTAGTAAGAATTATGAAGACTACGATATTAATGGAGAGGAGCTTATTGAAGACTATTATAAACTCAAAGAAGAACTTATCTATTCTATCATTCCTTGGCCCATTACTATCTCGGAAGCGAGAGAAATGAATAATCTTAAACTCTCTAAGATTCAAGCACTAGCGGAGACTATGGTACAAATAGTACATAATCTTGAGCTTACAGAAGACGATATGGAAGTAGAATGGATGTTTGGAAAGCATGGAATTAAGGATGCTGCTCAATTCCTCGAAGACTTAAATATCCAGCATGATAATCTTAAATATATATGGTAGAAGGAATACGTAAGTGTATTATTGAATTAAAAAATCTTGAGCAAGGAATTGAATATGCAGTGGCTGACATTAATAAAAGAAATGCAGCCCTTGCATCTCAAGAACAGAATATAATTCAATTAACATCTGAATTAGAGACTCTTAAAAAAGAGAATGAATCTTTAAAGAAGGAAAACGAAGAACTAAAGAATAAAATAAAAGAATTAGAGAAAGATGAATCAGGAAATCAACCTAGTTGAGGAAGCTTTATATATGGATGCATACATAGTAGAAGAATGGATTTATTACCTTCCAGACATGGAAACAATATTTTTAAATTATGATTAGAAATTTAAGAGAAATTATACTTAATAGAATTGCTGAAATAATCAAGGGAAATGATTATGACGAAATCTATGCAACAGGAAAAAGACCTGCATTAGAAAGAATTAGAAGTATTAAATAAACTATTACAAAATATCTCTGAAACTGATTTAGTAAATGTTCCAGATGAGGACGTTGCAGAAGGAGATGTATATAAAAATATCTGATGGCAATAGTCTTATTGCGGGATGTATTAGACTTCCAGAAGTCCCAACACCTTGTAGTAAATGTCCTAACTATCTTGAATCTTTACGGACAGGAAAAATGTTAGTATGTAACTGCACATTGGGATTACCATCTATAACTTGTAATTATGAGTATAAAAGTAACATCGAATAAAGAAATAAGAGACACAGTTCTCGCAGGACTTAAAAGGAACAAGGATAAATATGGTAAGAAGTATTGTCCTTGTTCTTTAGTAAGAGAAGATGATACAGTATGTATGTGTAAAGAGTTTAGGGAAATGGAAGAAGGAACTTGCCATTGCCAACTCTATGTAAAAACTAAGGATTAATGTGTATTAGTACAATGGATTATGGGAAGATTCAGTTCTACATGTAACACAATTATAAACTATGCAAGTATTCGAATTAAAAATATCCAATAAGTAATATACAGGGAGTCTTTATAGAGGAAGAAGATTTTGAGAAAAGACCCAGCAAGAATAGCTTTAAATATAGGACATATTTCAGTAGTATTCTTTCCAGAACAATATAAGAGTACTTACATGAATACAAATCTTTGGCATAAACTAATGCCTTGTGTAACTATTAATGGAGTCTTACATGCAAAGATATTTTTCTATTCACCCTCATTTAATCTTGATTGGGAATGAACGAAGCAATAAACACATGGAATGAAAAACATCCTAATCAGTTATTAGTATTAAATAGATATGAAAATATATTTACCCTGTGTCTTTATAATAAGAAGGAAGATGGAACTCATGAAAAAGAATTTTCAGTATCAGGAGATAGCTTTAGAAAGGCATGGGATGCATTCATTGAGGTAACAGAATAATGGAATATGATATACGCGAATTTGAAATTCTTCATGAATTAGAAGGAGAAACTAAAATATTTGAGGATAAATATCCTACATATTTTCTTGTTATATTATGTGAGAAAGATATAATGTTTCTTGGTAGATATACAGGAAAACTATTTTCTGAATTTAATAAATCAGAACCTATAGGTTATATAGGAAGAAGGAATTCAGCACGAGAGGTTAGAGAAAGCGCAGAAAAAATGATGATACAAATAAAGGCGGGCACCAAATAGGTACTCGCCTTTTCTATTATATAAGAACTAATAAAAAGTCCTGTTACTATTCCAATTGCATCTGCAAGGATGTCATACCAATCCCACTTATTACCCGGAGCTTTTACTATCTCCATACTCTTTACCTAATGATAAAACCTACTGCTAGACCTATACCTAGCCAAATATTAATACTTCCAGCAATTAACATTACTAAAAAGATTAACTAAACAATGTTTTAGTTTATCACTTTGTTTTAGGAAGTTTACTATTTTCTTCAGAATTTCCTTCATTGTTACTAAATTTTTTCCAAATACCTGTTACTGAATCTATTCCTAATAAAGCCATAACACATATTAAAAAATGTATCTATCATTAATGGTGCTTGTATACACATTATAGTACAATATATAAGTACTGCAACTGCAACAAACCACCCTATTACTCCACACACTCTTTTAGACGAGATTCCAGAATGTGAAGTAAACATTTGTCTTACGAAAGTTATGAATCTCATTTATTCATGAGCATTTAATTTAAAGCTGCTGTATCAAGTGTAAAAGTTACATACCACCAATATAAATCATCTGCATTGTCTATTCCAACTTCTAATAATTGAGACCAATTTACTCCTTATATTTCCTTAAGTTTTTAAGCACATTTAGAACATCTTCCATAGAATTAATAATACATCCTTCAGCCCCATTGGTTCCATTGCTAATTGTCATATAAACTTGTAATTTAGATTTACCTCTAGGAACAACGGCAAATGTTTCATAACGGTCTTTTTATGTTCAAAATAATATCTTCTATATGTTCTAGAACATTGGCTTGTAAGGGTTCGCCAGTCAGGTTACACATTCTTAAGCCTTTGGGGGTTCTTTCATAATATAAATGCTTTAAGGACCCAAGTGTATCATACCAAGTTCCAGAGTTAAACAGTTTAATTACTTGTTTACGTTCCTCCTCATTATAAGGACTCCACCTATTCCCAAATCCTCTACTGGTTCTATCATTGTATGTTTCTGTTCCCGATTGTACTATATAGTCAATGATATCATCCAAATTAGATTCTACTATTTCAGTAGCATAGTCTAAAAGGGGTACTTTCCGTCAACTACTTTAGTAGTATCAGTATCAAGAATGGGATATTCTTCGTATGAGAACAACAGTCCTCTAGTTTTAGGAGTAGAGAATATATGAGCATTAGTGTCAAATAAGAATCCATCAGCATAATGCTCTATTCCCGTTAATGTATCAATACAGAATTGTTTTATCTTGTCTCTTTGTGCCTTTAATGATTCCTCTATTTTATTGCAATCAAATTGCAAGTTTATAGAGTTTTCATCAAAATAGAAAATAAACCACTTGTAAGAATCTAAATCGTTCAAAGTTTTAACCTTTTCATTTTCCATAATTCATTTGTTTAATTATTGATTTTTTTTATATTTGTAACGTATACCTCCACCTTCCTATCAAGTAATAACTGAACAAGTATCTACTAGATTAATTAGTTATTAACTTCTAAATGGAAAGTAATGGAATATACGTTACAAACAATTTTGAAGAAGCCTGTTCTTGTACACGCATACAAACGTACAAGATTTTGGCAAAGTCGAGTTCGTGAGAGAACATCGAAGAAGATTACCTCGTAGGTAAATTTAGTTGGTTTTTAGTTACAAGATTATTTCAATCAAGTAGATGTAACAGTAAAGGTGGTACTGCAATACCACCTTTTTTATTAATCTTAGAAAATAATCATATCTTTGCATAGATAATCATAAAACATAGCCCCTCGCAAACATTATGAGATAATTAATAGTCCACGAGATTAATTAGTTATTCACGGTTCTAGCGGGAACTGGACTACTTTTAGTTCTACAAAGTTACTAAAAAATCAGTTACTTAACAAAAATAGACAATGTTAAAAATAGTTTAATTAGCTCCTCCAAAGTACAAGGAGTGCCTTTCACCTCATCAGGTTCTAGAAAATTATCTACGGTTCTACTCTTCATAAATGCAAGATGAAATCTAAATAAAAGAGCCTCTTCTATACTACCTTCAACAAGTTTTCCGTCTATAAAATCTTCGACGGAAGATATAAAACCATGTTTGCGTAATCTACTATATGTTGCTTCTATTATTTCAAACTCTCGTTTACTACGCAATCTATCTACCAATCACAAAATATTGATAAAGTTTGTTCCCTATTTATTTCCATAATTCATTCCTCCAGCTACTCCAAAGGGTATTAATCCTCTATAAATATTTTTATTATTTAAATCAAAATTACCATTGTTGCCAACAATAGATTTTCTAGGTGTACCCTCATGTATTATAAAATTATTACTTACTGTTTTCTGCTTCACATGAGGACCTTCTATTACATCTTTAATCAATGTTGCATCATATCCTCCTTGCTGTTTCCAGTGCACAAGTTGGTCAGAATCTATAGTTGAATTTCCAAAAGGTATACGAGCAAAGTCATTTCCTTTAGCATTAACTGTTGCCACATTAGATGACTTTGGAATGGTCAATGCAAAAGCCTCTCCTTCACCTAAACTAGGGTCATAATAAGCATACCCTTTCTTATTCGCAAAACTATTATATACCTCTGGGTTATCGCTCATCCAACTTTTTCCGTTGTAGGTGGCAGATTTATCTAAATCCCACGGCTTTACTCCAACTCTCCAATCTTTGTGGGGCATTAATAATTTTTGTCCATCCTTACTCATTAGTTGCACCCATGTTCTTGGGTCGCCTTTCCACTTCCCTCCATTAGGAAGATTTAGCCATGTTCCATTAGCTTTAGAAGCCCTTTCTATTTCGTAATATTCAGGAATATGTGATTTTAAAGCATCTATGTCAGATTTAGTATAATCTTTCCATTGTCCTGCTTCTTCAAACCATGATTTTGGAGACCAGTCTAGTTCTGATTTAAACTTGTTAGATTGTCTAAACTGTGGCGAAACAACTCCCAGTCTTTGATTCTTTATAAAATCTTCAGTTACTTTTTGCTATCCTCTTACCAGCATATTTCAATCCTCTACCAATAATACTTCCAACACCAGTACCTAAGCCCACATAATCTGTAAAAGTAAGGAATCCATTCAAATTATGCAAACCTTCTTCTGTATTCTTAGCTTGCATATAATCTTTATATGCTTTATCGGATTTCTCACGACTTTGTGATTTCTCCCATTCACTTCTATTATCTTGACTTATTTCAGAATAAGTTGGAGTATATTGTTGCTTTATAGGCTCTTGAATTTGAGGTCTATAATCTTTAATGGCGTCTCTCCTCTGAATCCCACTAGAAGGGTTCTGATACTTCAATATCCCACCTCTCTTTAAGTACTTATTGAGAGATAAAGTTCCATTCAAATTTCTTCTGTAATGAATCTTTATCTGCACTATAATTATATCCTCCAGAATTATTTCCATGTAATCTATCTATAAAGTCATTAGTATCTTTAGCATCTAGAGCTTTATATCTATCATTTAATACTTTACTTTATAATTAGCATAGTCTTTTAGATTATCAAAGTCTATATAATCAAATCCGTCTTTGTATCTGCTCTTCTTATATTTGGGAGCTATTGAATCGCCTGGATGCTTAATTCCACTTAAGTTAAACCCTCTTTCACCTCTAGGGTCTAATCCATAATTACTTTCTAATGCCGCTTGCCTTACTAAGTTATTAAGATTAGTAATGGGTAATCCATTTTCTTCTAATGCTTCTTTAAAGATAGGAGTCATTACACTTGCAAACTCTTCAAACTTATTCCCTGTACTTCCAAATTTATGGGAATAATCTAGAGAAGACTTCTTTCCTTCTAATAGCTTATTGATAAAAGGATTAACACTTCCAGATAAGAATGAAGTTGCAGCACTAGGAGCATATTCTTTAATAATATCTACAACATTAATAGGTTCCTTAGGTTCTTCTTTAGGAAGAAAACTCTTAACTTTATTAATAGCTTGAGTTACTATTCCGTCTTGTGCTTTAATAATACCACCATTCTCTAACTGTTCACTTTGAGTAGGTGTAGTTTCTGGCTTAGGTTTATTAGATTTATATCTACTCCAATCAAAGCCAATTAATTGTTCTTCATTTCTGTTGGCAGCTTTTTCTCTATTGAACTGTCTTAATATTCTAGCTCTTAACTCTCCTGCACCCTTTAATTTAGGAATCTTCATTCCTTCTTGGGCTTTAGCTATCTGATTATATACATTAGATAATGCTTTCTTATAATTGGGGTCAGTTGCATATCCACCTTTAACTACTCTATCAATAAAGTCTCCAGTGAAGGCATTATATCTTTTTATTATTTAATAATGATACATGATAATTAGCATAATCATCTATATCTTTAAAGTCTCTAAAACTGTCATTAATGTAAATACTCTTACCATTTACTACTTCTCTAGTTCTCCTTGTAGTTCCCTTCCCCTTTATTCCTCCAAAGTTTGAATTTGCCTGACTGACTTTTTCCCCAATTACTTTCCAAAGCTGACTGGGCTACTAAGTACTTTGCATATTTAGTATCTAAACCTCTAGCTTTAAGTGCATTTTCAAATGCAGGAGTCATTGTCTTTTATAAAATTCATCCTTTTGACTTTTATATTGATAGGTGCAGATTCTTTATTTTTCTACAACAGGAGTTTTCTTCCTTAGAAGTGGGGAAGAGGTTCTGTATTTACCTTCTCTTCAACAACTGGCTCTTCTTTTTTTCTCCTCTGCTTTAGCCATTACATTCTGCCTATTAGTTTCCAATCTACTTATCGGAAGTTCTTTAATTTCAACAGTAGCTACAGGCTGTTCAAATACTGGGCCTTCATAAGGAGCTATACTATTATATGTAGTAAATATATTTCCTCCTAACTGTCGTTTAAGAGTAGTGGGTTTTTTAAATCAGATGTGGGAGTTGTCGATTTAACAACTTTCTTTCTCATGTCTCGTTTAGTCCCTGTTAGAATTTTATGATTCTTTACTAACGGAGACTCTTTAAATTTCATCGCCATACTCTTTTAATCCATTTATACTGAAAGACTTTTCTGCTTTCATAATAATCAACCTCGTATTGAGCCATTCTAGCTTCTCTTTCAAAAGATACAGCTTTATATGCAGTATTCCAATTTCTATAAATAACTAACTTAATAAGGAACTCCAGTACATATAAAGGATAGTAAGGAAGTATTCCAACTTCTAACATTTGTATTGTATGAGTTCCTTCATGTCTGGCTGCCATATCAGTAAATTTTTCTAGAACATTCTTTATTCTAGTGACCATTATCCCAAAGAAATTAAAATACTTGAAGCCCTTAAAAGGAAGTAACTTGTTAATAAAGAATAAGAGTTTTCTTTTCTTATCCCATACGAATTTCATACTTTAAATTTTAGTTAGGTTGTCCGTAATTTTCATCTAACCATTTTCTAAAGGATTGAGCATCGAAGTTTTCTAATGATTTAATAACTCCTCCTTTTGCATGTTTCCACTTAGCTGCATTACGAGCAAAATTAGCTCTTTTCTTTTGCAATGGAGTTGCATTTGGATTGTTGAGTACAGACTTAGCATGTTCTTGAACACTCTGTCCTGCCTTCTTTGCTGATGCTGTAAACTTACCTTTGTTTTCAGGTTTTATATGGATTCCACTTCCACTTTTATGTTTCGGAATCAATCTACCTCCCTTTTTAAAATAATCTGCTTGTTCGTAGCTAAGTGAATTTACATAGGCTACGGCTGCTTTGTGCAGTCTGTCCAATAAAGTTTTATTCTCTCCCATAGTATAATAAAATAATTATTTCATTTTGTAGACTACAAAAATATAGCTTAATTTGCACAATAACAATAGAAGAATGAATTATATGAAATAATGTGAAATTTAAGTAAAGATTTTTAAAACTATTTAACTATTTAAGAATTTAAAGAAACAGAACAATTAGTATGTTAGATTTTATTAAAAAAGGTGTTCAATTTTTATAAATGGCTTGAATCCTACAGTTAAAACCATAAATCATAATGGGACTACTGTTTTGGTGTACACAAGTATGTTTAGTAAATCAAAGTAGGCTATTTATAACTGACTACATCGAGTCTGTTGAGTACAATAACAGAAAATCTGAGGAGTATTCTCTAAAAGTCTCTCCCAAAATTAGGAAACAAGTAGAGAACATTAGGAACAAAGATACAGATGCTTCAAACGTTCTTCTATTATCTTTTCACAATACCAAGAAAAGTTTACAGGGTTTTTCTTATATGTATTTAACGGCATTAACTGACTCTCCAAGGGGTATAGATGATGAAAGTTGCCTTGACATATGGACAAATCTTCCGTATTTACAGTTCTCGGACGAAGTAGAAAAGATTAGAAGAGCTAGCTATTTAAGAATAGACTCGTTGGAATCTGCAAAGGAAAAGTTTCCACAGTTATACAAGAAACTAAGATTGAGCGGAGCTTGTGCCGCAGCACTTTACCCGATTGAGGGTATTGATAGTGAAGGTTCTATAGAACCTGTTGGAATGATTGTCGTGATGTACGACGAACCAAAACGCTATTATTTAGGATATTATAATGAATGTATTGCCCCTTATATTCAAGTACTTTCCACGCTATTAAACTATAATACAATGTACAAAAATAAACAATGAATTATGCAAGTCGATAAGAAAAATGGTAATGTATGTTACAATGATGAAGCACACATCTATTGGAACGAAAATGATGAATCTAGATATATATCAGTTACTACACTAATACACTCTTTTACTCAACCTTTTGATAAGGAATTTTGGAGTGCCTATAAAGCATTAGAAAAACTTATTCCAAAAGAAAATTGGGCAATAGAAAAGAAATCACTTTTATCTACTAAAAGATTTGATACATCTATATTGAATTTATATAATATTGATGCTGGAGTATTTAGTGATACGCAACAAGATATACTAGACGAATGGGATAAGGCTAATAAAGACTCTTGTGAACGAGGTACTGCAATTCATGCAGAATTAGAAAATCAATATTACAAGAAGCCGAAGGATATAAGCCTTAAAAAGTACGGACTCGGAGGTAAATTCGAGTGTAAGAAAGGGTATACAGAATTAGATATGAAACAGGGAGTTTATCCTGAATATCTAATATCATATGAATCAGAAGATGGGATGTTAAAAATTGCTGGACAGATAGACTTATTAATAAAAGATGGTAATGACATCTATATTGTGGACTATAAAACCAACAAAAAGATTGACCAAAAATCTGGATTCGACACAACAACAAAAAGAAATGCAACTATGCTTTATCCACTTACTAATTTAATGGATTGTAATTATATGCATTATACTTTACAATTAAGTACTTATGCTTATATGTTACAGCAATTAAATCCAGAGTTTGTAGTAAAGCAATTAATATTAGTGCATTATGACCATGATGGCAACGAAACTACATATAAATCTCGATTATCTAAAAGAAGATGTAGAGAGAATGTTTAGCTTCCATAAAGAAAAACATGATTAAGGAAAAACAACGAGCTAAAAGACAAAGGATAGAATATTAATCTTAGTAGAGAAGAATAAATTTAAGGAGCATTTTTAAAGCCTTATATAACGCTTTAAATGTTAAGCAATGTAATAGAGATTCGAACGGATTAATATATCCTTATTTATAGACATGAATGTAGGACATATTGTAACTGGACACTTAAATGAAGTTCTCAATTTGAAACAAGATATTTCAAAAAAGAGACTAGAGATATGTAAACATGTCCCTTATTTACTCCTAAATTAGGAGGAATGTGTAATAGAAGATTATGGTATAATGCCCAGACGGGAGATGTAAGTACAGTTAAACTAGATGGATATGTGCGAGGATGTGGATGTAGACTAAAAGCAAAACCACAATGTCAAGAGAATCTTGCCCCGCAGGAAAATGGTAAAAATTTTAAAATGTAAATGAAATTATGGCACACAACCCAGCAGAATACGAAAAAGTAAAATAGCACAAGAATAGTAGTCTAGACTCAGGTGACCAACACTTGTAATGTCAGCAGAAGAAGACGTAAAGAAAGAATGGCAAGAGACGCTGCTGTCAAATTTAATAATAGTGTTGACGAATATACAGCTAAAATGGACGACTATATTAAAGATGTTGAAGAAAAGGCAAAGAGTATTGCTGAAAATATGAATGGATTAGAAATCATGCCAGTCTTCAACTATATGATAGTTAGACCTTATGACCAAAATCCTTATCAGAAAATTAAAGTTTCTTCATCAGGACTTATTTATGATTTAGGTGGACACAAACCAGAGTTTAAGAACCCTGATAATGGACAACTAGAAGAAGAAGAAAACTTCATTGTTGTAGGTAAAGTAATTGAAGTAGGTCCAGAAACTAAGTATGTTAGAGAAGGAGACGATGTATTCTTTACTAAACCTTCACAAACTCCAATACCATTCTTTAAAATGGGACTTGTCTATGTAAGTGAACAAACGTGTTCTTGCAGTAGTAAATGAAAAAATTAAGAGCTCGTTTCCAAAAGAGCTGAGAAGGAAAACTAAAAGCATACAATAAAATTTTTAATTATGGAAGAGAAAATATACTTTTTTGCCTGGCGATGTGGTAACACTACGTCAGGCAATTCCTTTATAAGCCAACTATGATTGTTGTGAAGAAGGAAACTAAGATAATAAACCCACGTAAATCTGCTGGAATAGAAGGATTTACAGGAGGAAAAGAAGATTGCCTTAAAGGAATTAAATGTAGATGGTTCACATCAACTGGTGAATTACAAGAAGCAGTATTTAACACAAAGGATTTAATAAAACTATAACAATGGTTTCTAGAAGAAAACTTAGACAACAGACTGAGAGAAACTCACAAGCTGCACAATCATCTTTAGCTAATTTTAAACCAGCAGCACCAGCGACACCCTCTTACCCTAATTTAGGAACTAGAATTGGGCAACAACCTCAAGGACTTTCTCTTAGCGAGAGAAATGAAATGAGAACCAAGTTAAACAACACCAATGGTAAGAAGATGATACAAGACACAAATGCTAAATTTAGAGAACAGCCAAGTAGATTTACTGGCTCATTCAATAATGCATTTGCGGCAGCCAGAAAACAAGGATTAAAACAGTTCCAGTGGAATGGTAAGTTATATGGAACACAATTAGCTACTCAGCAAAAGGCTCCCACACAGCAAAAAGCTGCTCCTGCTAATGAACCTACTTATCTTGATTTTATGAGAAGAGGTTCTCTACCACAAGTAGATGTAGTAGCAAAGAGAGTTTCAACTACTCCTATTCCTGCTCCGGTACAGCCTGCACAAAACACTCCAAGTGCAGACTCTTTAGGATGGGGAAGTAACCAAGGCCCTTATCGTTCAGCAGGAACTATTGCTCCTACACGAGGATTTGATAATAGAGGAGCATATTCTACGACAGGTGGTTCATTTACAAATACAGTTGGAAACAATCCAAATTACGAAACTTCTCCACAAATAAGAAGGTATACTCCTTCCTTCAGATTTCCTGGAGTTAGAAGTAACGAGAAGGGAGGAAAATTTGAAGACAAACAAAAAGCATTTGTTGCATACTTAATTCAAGCTTCTGGAGTAGATAGTGAGGATGAATTAAATGATTATATTCAAGATTTAGGACAAGAAGGATTACAAAAAGAATTGGAGAAATTTGAAGAACTTATGACACAAGGAACTGAACAAGTACCGGCAGCAGCTAAGGGTGCAAAATTAAATTATATCAAATCATTAAGAGGACAATGTCCAGAAGGATTTGAAATGCAATATTTCAAGAAAGGTGGAGTAATGTGCAGCCAATGTATTAAGAAGGCAAAAGCACAGAAAGCTCCAACTAAAGCAGAGCAAGGAACTAAAGTAGTTCAAGACTTTAAAGCTGACATGAAGAAATGTGGCGGGGAAGATGAAAGGCAAAATGAAGAAAAAAGAAGACGGAGGAAAAGTAAAGACTATTCCCGGAGTTTTAGATACGAAAGAAAATAAACTGTCTCCAAAAGGTAAAGTACAAATAAAGAAACATTACTTTGGAGGAAAACTCTAAATAACTTATGCAGAAAATATTTCTATATGATAATGTAAATAATAGAATAGAGTTAAATGTTCCGGAAATTTTACTCATTCGTGAGTTTAAAGCCCTAATGGATAAAAAAAGAAATATTACTCCCAAGGATAAAGAAGGAAAACTTGGAACTCAAGCATTTAAAGAATTTACATATATATGGTTGGCATTAGATTGGTTATCTCCTTATGCTGATTATGCAGAACAAGAGAGACACCAAGAAGCTTTAAAGGACGCAGGACTTACTCAAGCAGAATTCGATGACCCAATATTCAGGGCAGCTTGTAGAAAATACAGAGCTTTACAAGAAGAAACTCGTTCAATAAAGATGCTAAAAGCAGCTCAAAACACGGTTGATAAATTTATTGACTATTTCAATAACATAGACCCAGAGGAGAGAGAATTACAATCTGGCAAACCTATCTTTAAAGTAAAAGATATTATGACAGAAATCTCTAGTTTATCTAAAGTTAATGATGAACTGAAGGCATTAGAAGGTCAGGTTAAGAAAGAACTCGTTGAAGATTCTTCTTTACGTGGAGGTGCTACTGATGGATTTATACCTAAAGACTTTTTAATTATGGCTAGAGGAAGAAAAAAGAAGTTGTTGAAGAACCTACTTTAGATATCCTTCCGGAAAGAGTCCAACGAATATTACAAGAAGTAAAACAGAAAGAGGACCAAGAGTTCAAGGATGAAATTACTTCTCTAATAAAGGCTAGAAAAGGAGAATGGGATGTCACTATAAATGATGATATCCCATTTTTTGATTCCAATCTATCCTACGAACTTACAGGATATAAACCTATCGATGATAAACACGGATTGGACTTTGACCCAGCTTGGTATACTGAAGCTAAGGATACATTTATGAGAACAGGACATTACTGTACTTATAGATTTGGAACCAAGCCTTATAATGACTTCTGGACGCAAGAATATATAAGATGCAGAGATGGAATGACAGTTAATGGATATACAATTACTGGTGATAATTATTTCTTCTTGAATTATTATCAATTAATGGACTTGACATCAGCTGACAAAGCCGGTGGTGGTAGACTTTATGACTTCCCAAGATTCTTTGTAAAGCAGTATGAATATTTCCATTACGTTGAATTATGTAAGAGATTAAGAAAAAATGCCATAGGACTTAAAGCCCGTGGAGTCGGTTGACACAATAAACTAAAGCCGACTATAAATTCCGTAAATCGGTGAAGACTAACGTGATAAATCACTTAAATTTTTTAAATTATGAATAGACAAGAACAAATTAATTCATTGAGGATAATTATCCCTTATACACAAATATATTCGAATTTAATAAAACA
>ENA-OQCD01000072-OQCD01000072.1-human-gut-metagenome-genome-assembly--contig:-NODE-72-length-21938-cov-3.870937_pt1 | contig 21938 bp, 28 predicted proteins | sample MGYA00242755_ERZ504571 | MGnify/ENA primary metagenome ERZ504571 (study PRJEB26092, sample SAMD00036274) | human gut metagenome | host: Homo sapiens | study: EMG produced TPA metagenomics assembly of...
CATACCCGGATGCGTTCAAGGCCAACGTCAAGATGCCGCCCATGGGCACTACGCCAACCCCGAGACCGAGATCGGCCGGGTATGCGTGCAGCTGGCCATGCCGGACTTCAAGTATCTGTCCGGCGAGACCCTCACGCTGGAGGGCGGCATGGGTCTGCGCCCGTAATTGCTCTTCTCATTTTTCCTCACACATGCAAAAGGGGCTGTGCCAGCGGCACAGCCCCTTTTGTGTTTAGGCCTGATTATTCGCGCACGGCGATGCACTCGATCTCCAGCTTTGCGCCCTTGGGAATGGCGGCCACCTGCACGCAGCTGCGGGCAGGGAACGGCTCAGCAAAGGCCTTGGCATACACGGCATTCACAGCGGCAAAATCGTTGATGTCAGCAAGGAAGATGACAGTCTTGACCACATTTGCCATGGAAAGGCCAGCCTCGGCCAGAATGGCCTTGAGGTTTGCAAGGCTCTGTGCAGCCTGCTCTTCAACCGTATCGGCCATCTTGCCGGTAGCAGGGTCTACCGGGATCTGGCCGGAAACAAACACCATATTGCCCAGATCGATCGCCTGGCTGTAAGGGCCGATGGCTGCGGGTGCGTTGGAAGTGGAAACGACTTTCATGATAAAAACGTTCCTTTCTTTTTTCTTCTATTATACTCTTTTCGCTCACAAGCTGGAAACCCTCTTTTGCAAGCTCTGCGCGGATCTGCTCGATCTGCTCGGCATCGCGGGTCTCAAGGGTGAGCTTGAGGAAGCAGCTGGAAATGGGCATGTTGGGATCGGAGCCATCGTGCTGCACCGACACCACATTGCTGCCGCAGCGGGACACGATCTCGGCCACCTTCTTGAGCTGGCCGGGCCTGTCCTCCAGCGCAATGGTCATGTTCGCCTTGCGGCCGCTCATGACCAGACCACGGGTGATCACGCGGTTGAGGATGTTCACATCGATGTTGCCGCCGGAGACGACGCAGGCCACCTTTTTGCCCTCGACCGGCAGCTTGTGGAACAGCACTGCAGCCACCGGCACGGCTCCGGCACCCTCGGCAACCAGCTTCTGGTTCTCCATCAGCGAGAGGATGGCGGCAGCGGTCTCATCTTCGCTCACGGTCACGATGTCGTCCACATACTGCTCACAGATCTGGTAGGTCAGCTCACCGGGAGTCTTGACCTGAATGCCGTCTGCAAAGGTAGAAACGGCTTTCAGGGTCTGGTACTTATGCTCGTGCAGGCTGCGGTACATGCTGGGTGCACCCTCGGCCTGTACGCCATAGACCTTCACCTCCGGGCGCAGACTCTTGATGGCAAAGGCCACGCCGGAGATCAGGCCGCCGCCGCCCACCGGCACAACGACCGCATCCACATCCGGTAGCTGATCCAGAATTTCCAGACCAATGGTTCCCTGCCCCGCGATGACCTGCTCATCGTCATAGGGGTGGATAAAGGTCATGCCGGTCTCTTCCTGCAGCTCCACAGCCTTGTCGTGGGCATCATCGTAGGTGCCGGGCACCAGACACACCTCTGCGCCCAGATTCTTGGTATTCTCCACCTTCATGATGGGGGCACCGTCCGGCATACAGACGATGCTCTTGATGCCGCGACGGGTAGCAGCCAGCGCCACGCCCTGTGCGTGGTTGCCGGCAGAGCAGGCGATCACGCCCTTGGCGCTCTCCTCCTCGGAAAGCTGGCTGATCTTATAGTAAGCACCGCGCACCTTAAAGCTGCCGGTGGCCTGCAGGTTTTCGGTTTTCAGGTACAGCTGGCAGTCCTTGGAGAGCTTGGGTGCCTCGATGAGGTCGGTCTTGCGGGCAACATCCTTGAGCACAAAGGCTGCATGGTAGATCTTATCCAGAGTCAGCATGGTTTTCTCCCTCTATTTTTATCGTTCCCTGCTCTGCGGCTTTTCCACCCTCAGAGCCTTTATTTCTGGCTTATTATGCATGTTTCTCAGTATAGGTTAACAAAGTTGATTTGTTCAAAATGAATTTTCCTTCACAACCCTAGAAACCGAAAAAGAGAACTGCCGCAGGCATCACCGCCCACAGCAGTTCTCCGTGTTTTTGTGTTTTTAACGGCCGCGGCACCGCCGCCGCCGTGGCTGCCGCCGCCGCCCATTCCACCGAAGGAGCCGCCGCCGAAGCTGCCGCCGCCGAACCGAGCCGCCCCCAAAGGAGCCGCCTCCGCGGGAGCCACCGAAGGACCCGCCGCCAAAGCCGCCGCCCATGGGAGGACGGGGCGGACGCCGGTTGTGTTCCGGGGCGGGCGGGGCCGGTCATTGCGGGGGCCGGGGCCATAGCCCGGGCCGTATCCGGGACCAAAGCCGGGGCCCGGAGGAGGCGGCGGGCCGGGACGATAATGCCGACGGGCCGAGCCTGCCATGTAGCCCCATGCGAAGGGGCCCCAGTTCCAGCCCACTGCATGGCCGATGGGTGCAATGAACACCCGGAACACGAACAGTACGATGATCAGCATCACCATCAGGGACATGAACAGGATCACGATACCCAGAACGATATCCCCAAAGGTGGTGGGGCCGTCGTCCGGCTGGGCATAGCTGCCGTCGTCGTAGCTGCCATTGTTCAGATTTACCCCATAAACACTTGCAATGGTGTCGGCCACATTGTTGGCACAGGTGATTACTGCATCGCTGTAATCGCGGTTAACAAAATCACCTTCCATGGTCTGAGCGAGGGCGCTGGCCTGACTTTCCAGCGTGGTGTTGCGGAAGCCGTCGCCGTAGGTCACGTAGTAATCGCCATCCTCGTAGATGGGCGATTCCATCACCAGCAGGATCAGCACACCGTTGTTCTCGGAAGCCGAGCCAATGCCCCAGGCGTTGAGGGCCTGTGTTGCATAATCCTCAGTGGAATAATTGCCCGTATAATCTACAGTCAGTACGCCGATCTGTGCTCCGTTGCAGCTGGACTGCAGCTGGTTGTTCAGATCAACGATGGTCTGGGTAGTGCTGTCGCTCAGGATGTTGGCATCATCCACCACACATTCGTCTTTGGGCAGGTCCGGCAGGCTGGCGGCGGCAAGGGCCGCCGGGCACAGGGCCGCTGCGCCCACCACAAGGGCCAGCACCAGAGCGCTCACACGTTTTGCAAAATTTTTTCATGCGAAGGGTTCAACCTCCTTTACACCGGCAATGGCTCCCAGCACGCTGGCCGGGAAGCCGCCGGTCTCTTTTTGGTAGTCGTAAACGGCATCGTTGTATTTCAGGGTGCCGATGATGGTAGCCGCACTGTTGAACTGGCCGTACTGGCCCTGCACCGCGCCCATCTTCATGGGGTCTGCGGCCTGCTCCTGCAGCTTTGCGTAGAGCTGGTCGATCCGCGACCCCAGCACCTCGTTGGCCTGATACAGCGCATGCATCGTGCTGCCCTGATAATAGGGCAGCGAGGTGAGTGCCTGACTTTTGCCGCCGTTCTGCACGGCTTCCAGACAGGCGGTAAAATCGCTCAGCGCGCTCTGTGCGGCCTGTACCTCGGCACTGTCCGCTCCCAGCGTGCTGCCGGCGGTGGTGATGATGTTTGCCGCCGTGTTCATGCGGGTGGTCAGCTCCTCGTTGAGGTTATAGCCGTTGTCTGCCGCCACACCCACCGTGTACCATTTGCGGACTTCGTTGTACCGGCTGCGCAGCTTGGCGCTGCCAAAGCCCAAAAAGGCCGCCAGCATCACCACCACGCTCAGCGCCAGTGCAGCTGCGCGGGTGGAAAGGGCTGCGGGCAGCTTTGCTTCCAGCCCTGCCAGCTTCTGCTGCAGAGGTGTCAGCGGCACGGCCTGCTCCGGCTGCTTTTGTTCGCGGTAGCTGCCCGCGTCAAAACCGCCGGAAGTGCTGTTCTGTTTTTGCGAAAAATCTGCGTTTGCCATCTCAGCTCCGGATCTCCATCATTTTTGCTTTCAGTTCGTCCTCGATGCGGTTCAGCTCCTGCTCGGCGGCAGCGCGCTTTGCGCGGCCCTCGCTCTGGATCTTGTTCAGCTCGTCCAGCGTCTCGATCAGGCTCTTGTTGGTCTGCTGCAGGGTCTCGATGTCCACCACACCGCGCTGAGATTCCTTTGCGGTCTCGATGGTACCCATCTTCAGGGCCTCGGCGTTCTTCTTGAGCAGGTCGTTGGTCATGTCGGTCACGGCACGCTCGGCCTGCATGGCCTGCTGGCTGTGGGCCAGACCCAGTGCCAGCACCATCTGGTTCTTCCACAGGGGGATGGTGTTGACGATGGTGGACTGGATCTTCTCTGCCATCATGGTGTCGTTGTTCTGCAGCAGGCGGATCTGCGGCCCCATCTGCAGGCTGATGTTGCGGGTCAGCTCCAGATCATAGAGCTTCTTCTCAAAGCGTTCGCACTGGTCGGCCAGATCGCGGGCAGCCTGTGCATCCTCCGGCAGGCCGGAAACCTTGGCCTTATCCATGGCCTGCTGCAGCTCGTTTGCGCGCACATCGGCCAGCTTCTTTTTGCCGGCAAGGATATACATGCTCAGCTCCTTGAAGTAGGCCATGTTCAGATCATACATCTTATCCAGCATGGCGATGTCCTTGAGCAGCTGCACCTGATGGCCCTCCAGCATGGACTGGATCTTTTCCACGTTGGTCTCGGCCTTGTTGTACTTCATCTTCATGGCATCCAGCTGGTCGCCCTTCTTCTTGAAGAAGCCGAGGATGCCCTTTTTTCCTCCTCACCGGCATCAAAGCTCTTCAGCTCACCGATCAGGCTGGTGATCATATCGCCCACTTCGCCCAGATCCTTGGTGGCCACCTTGGAAAGGGCGGCCTCGGAGAAATCGCCGATCTTCTTCTGACAGGCGGAGCCGTACTGCAGCACCTGCTGGCTGTTGGTAATGTCGATCTTTTCGGCAAACTGATCCACCATGGCCTGTTCTTCCGGGGTCAGGTTCACCTGCGGCTGCTCCGGTGCGGCAGCTTCCTGCTGGGCGGGTGCTGCCTTTTCCTCTTCTGCCGGGGTGGGGTCCAGCGTCAGGGTGGGTACTGCGGGTGCATCGAGGTCAAAGTTGAATGTATTATCAGCCATAAGAGATTCCTTCCTTTCCAAATACCATTTACCTTTTTTCTTAGCTCAGGCCCTGCCCTTTGAGCATGTTCTGCAGCACCGTGATATCTGCAGAAAGGTCCATGCTCTCGGCGGCGTACAGGGCATCCAGCTGGTTTTCAACGCCGTGGCAATGGAAGCAGCATTGTGCTCCACCTCGGTACGGATGGCTGCGGCATTCTCGCCGCGCACGCCCTGCTTTGCCAGCTTTGCATACTGCTGCAGAACGTTCACCGCATCCGGCAGGTAATAGTTTGCGAACCTGCGCACCTGCTTTGCCTTTTCCGGGTTTGCTTCCACCGCTTCCACAATGGAGCGGCCCGCCTTTTCCATGCGGGTCATGGCGGCAGAGAGCTGCGGGTCCGGCAGCTGCTCGTTGAGGGTGTGCAGGGTATCCAGTTTCTGCTGAATGTCGGTCAGCATCGCGTCCACATCCTCCACACCGGTGTGGAAAGGCACTTCGTGCTCCACCACCCGGGGCGGGCAGACCTTCTGTGCCGCACCAAAGGCCACAAATGCACCGCCCAGCGCCGCCAGCAGCGCCCACAGCTTATACACCGGCAGTACCGCGCACAATACCAAAAAGACCAGTGCCATTGCATAAAATGGCAGAACGCTGGGCTTTCTGGTGCGGATGATCTTGCTCATGTTTCTTCTCCTTGTCCGGGGCATTGCCCCTTATGTTACCCATAATACCGCACCCCGCGAAAAACGCAAGTCTTTCACGGATAATTTACAACCTGGCCATCATTTGTTGATCCACGGCAAGAGAGCCGCGCCCCAGATTTCGCGCAGCTTTTCCGGGCGGCAGGCAGCGTTTGCCGGGCTGGTGCTGGGCAGCTTTACCGCTGCAATGCCGGACACCGGCTGCAGATACTTTGTATAGATCCGGTATGCGGTGGCTCCGTTGCAGAATACTGCTTCGATGGGTGCCTTTTCCAGCAGAGCGGCAATATCATTCGGCACTGCATCCTTGATGGAAGCATCCGCTGCGCCGGTGATGGTGCAGCGTTCCAGCGTGTCCCAGAGGGCCAGCCCATGGCGCAGGATGATCTGCTTTTTGGCTTCAATGTCCTCACGGGCAGGCACCGGCTCACCGGTCAGCGCGGCCATCATGGGCCAGAAGCGGTTCTGCGGGTGGCCGTAGTAAAAGGCCATCTCCCGGCTTTTGGGGCTGGGCCATGTGCCAAGGATCAGCGCCCGGCTGTGTTCGTTATACACCGGTTCAAAGCTCATTGTCCGCCTGCACTTTCAATTTTATCCCAAGGCGAGCCAAGGTCGCGGCCGGACGGCTCTGCTCTGGGGCCGTCGAACCACAGCTCATCGATCAGGTCGGCAAGGCCGTCCTCCCGCACATCGCCAATGATGCGGTCGGCGGCAGCCTTTGCGTCCGGCGTGCCGTTTGCCATGCAGCAGCCAAGGCCCGCTGCCTTCAGCATGGCCACATCGTTGGCAGAATCGCCTGCCGCCACGGCATCGGCCAGTGTCAGGCCCATCTTTTCGCACAGGTCGGCAAGGCCCACGCCCTTGTCCATTCCACCGCGCACGATGTCGTAGTAGCACAGGCCGTCGGCATTCTGCGCGCCCACCTGCATCCAGTGCAGGCCCAGATGGCCGTACTTTGCCGCAAAATCTGCCACGTGCTCCGGCGGCACTGCCGCAAAGGCCGCGTGGGGCATATCGATCAGGTGGCGGTCCTGATCTTCGCCATCCACGCAGTCCAGCCCGATGCTGTTCATCTGCTGATAGCCCCTGTGCAGATATTCATACTCGCAGTAGGCGTAGCAGGCATCCCTGAAATTGAACTGCAGCGGATAGTTATAATCCTCGCAGAAATCCACCAGTGCGTACATTTCCTCAGCGGTGAGCGGGTGCTCGGCCACGATGCGGCCCTCGCGGTCCACCACACAGGCACCGTTGCAGGTGATGGCATAATCGAACCGGATGCCGCCCAGCTGGCCTTTGAGGTTGACGCACGGATACGCACGTCCGGTGCTGAGCACAAATCTGCCGCCTGCGGCCTGCAGCTTTTTGATGGCTTTTACCACCTTCTGACGCGGCTTGCCCTCGCCAAAGGGCACCAGTGTGTTGTCGTAATCGCTTGCCAGAATCTTATATTGCATTCTATTCTCCCCTATGGAACTGAGTTTTGTACCAGTATACCATACTTTTTTAAAATTGGGGTGCATTTGGGCATAAAAATAAGGCTACTGCACAGAATTCCATGCAATAGCCTTATTTTGTTTCACGATGCCGTTTTCTTTGCAGCTTCTTCTCGGGATCACGCAAACACGGCCACGACCACCTGCATTGCCACGCCGAGGAATGCGCCTGCACCCCATGTCAGGCCGGTGATGAACAAGTTCTGCTTCCACGAAGGATTGGTGCGCCACAGCACCGCAAGGCCCACGCCTGCACCGGTGCAAAGGCCCGCTACCAGACTGGAAAAGCGCAGAGCACCCTCACATACAGCTGGGTCAGCAGCACGCTGGCGGCGCAGTTGGGGATCAGGCCCACCAGTGCGGCCACTACCGGCTGGAAGAAGCCCATGCTGCCCAGAAGGTCTGCAAACACATCTTCGCCCACGCCTTCCACGATCAGGCCGAACACCAGACTGAACGCCAAAATGAACACAAAAATCTCCAGCGTGTGGCGCAGGGCCGCTTTCCAGATGGGGGCGGGCTTGCCCTCTTCGTCGTTGTGCTCCTCGTGACAGTCCACCTCGTCGGCATGGCCGGTGTAGCCGCCGCGCAGCGATTTGGGCAGCACGCCGCGCAGCACAAAATCCAGCACAAAGCCCACCACAATGGCGTATACCACCTTGATGACCATGAGCACAGCCAGCTTATTCCAGTAGGCCGGCATGGATACCAGCAGCGGGATGGCTTCGTCGCTGGTGGCAAGGTAGACGGCCATCAGGGTGCCCAGCGTGATGACGCGGGAGGAGTAGAAGTTGGACGCAATGGCCGAGAAGCCGCACTGCGGCACACAGCCCAGCACCGCGCCCGGAATCGCGCCCCAGCGCCCGCCGCCTGCCAGCAGTGCTTCAATGCGCTCACCGTGGCGGGTCTCGATATACTCGATCAGAAGATAAGCCAGAAACAGGAAGGGCAGCATCTTGGCGGTATCCACCAGAGATTCGCCCAGAACATCCAGAAACAGTTCCATATACGCTCCTAAAAACGACCGTTCGTCGCTTCATTTTAGTAAATTGCAAATTGGTTGCATTTTTGAACAGGGATGATTATACACGATATTCTCTCCAATTGCAATACCAAAATGCAAATTAGTTGCGAATTTATGTTATGGAACGCTGCATCGCAAAAAATACGATTTCAAATGGTCTCCGCTGATGCTCTGACCATTTTCAGCGGAATTATTATTTTATTTCGCAATTCTGGAAAATCTGCGGATTTTCCAGAATTGCCTTTTCACGGGAGGAGTCATAACCGAAAGCGGAAGCTGCCGCGCTGGTTTTCTGCGGAAACATTCACGCGGCGGAATTAACGTTCTGCCCGCAAGCACAAGCCTTTCCTCCACGACCCCCGCCCATGAAAATGGGGTCCAGAAACACCCGCAGCGTTTCTGGACCCCAAAATCAAAAATATAATTTCCTTAGCTTATGCGCAAAGCAACGCGGAGCGCATTCAAAATCGTCCCACACAGCAGGAGTCTGCAGTCTGTTTTACCCCTTCATCGGTACAAAGCCCACAAGGTCTTTTACCACCTCGCCGCCGATGATCAGGCCGGCCACCGAGGGTACAAAGGCATTGGAGCCCGGCACCGAACGGCGCTGGGTGCACTTGCGCTGGGTGCCCGGAGGGCAGATGCAGTGATACTTGCAGCTGATGTCGTCATCCTCGATGGGGGTCATGGCAGGCTCCTTGGAGTAGACCACCTTCAGGTGCTTGATTTTGCGCTTGCGGCACTCGGTGCGCATCACCTTGGCCAGCGGGCAGACCGAGGTCTTGTAGATATCGGTCACTTCAAAGCGGGTCGGGTCCATCTTGTTGCCTGCGCCCATGGAGCAGATGATGGGGGTGCCCACCTCCTTGCACTTCATCACCAGCGCCAGCTTCCGGTAACGGTGTCAATGGCATCCACCACATAGTCGTACTGGGTAAAGTCGAACTGGTCCTGTGTTTCCGGGCCAAAGAAGCACCGGTGGGTGGTCACCCTGATGTCCGGGTCAATGTCGTGGATGCGCTGCGCAGCCACATCTACCTTATATTGCCCTACCGTGCTGCGGGTGGCGATGATCTGGCGGTTGAGGTTGGTCAGGCAGACCTTATCATCATCGATCAGATCCAGTGCCCCCACGCCGCTGCGCGCCAGCGCTTCCACCGTGTAGCCGCCCACGCCGCCGATGCCGAACACCGCCACGCGGGAATTGTGCAGTTTTTCCATAGCTTCCGCGCCCAGCAGCAACTGCGTGCGGGAATACTGATTTTGCATTTTGTTCTCCTTGTTACTTTTCCACTCTCGTAATGGTGCCGCCGCCCAGCACGGTGTCGCCCTGATACAGCACCACGGCCTGACCGGGCGTAGGGGCGCGCTGGGGCTGGTCAAATTCCAGCCGGAAGCCGCACTCCGCCGGGTAGACGGTGGCGGCCTGCTCCACCTGGTGGTACCGGGTGCGGGCTGTGACCCGCAGCGGCCCGGTCAGCTCCGGAATGGCGATCCAGTTCACCTCGTCCGCATACACGATGCGGTCGAACAGCATCTCCTCCGGCCCTACCGTGACGGTGTTTGCCTGCATGTCCTTGCCGCAGACGTACACAGGTGCCCCCATGGCAAGGCCCAGCCCCTTGCGCTGGCCGATGGTGTACCGCACCGCGCCGTTGTGGGTGCCCACCACCCTGCCGCTCTCGTCCAGAAAATCACCTGCCGGGTAGTGTTTGCCGGTGAAGTCCTCCATAAAGCGGGCATAGTCGCCATCCGGCACGAAGCAGATGTCCTGACTGTCGTGCTTGCGGGCATTGACAAATTTGTGCTGCTCCGCGATCTCGCGCACCTCAGTCTTGTGCAGGCCGCCCAGCGGCAGACGGATATGCGCCAGCTGCTCCTGAGTGAGGTTGTAGAGCACGTAGCTCTGGTCCTTGCCCTCGTCCAGCCCCTTTTTGAGCAGGAAACGGCCGGTGGCCTCGTCCTGCTCCACCCGGGCATAGTGGCCCGTGACCACATACCCCATGCCGTGTGCCCGGGCCCAGTCCAGCAGATGGCGGAACTTCATATATTTATTGCAGTCGATGCAGGGGTTCGGCGTGCCGCCCGCCTCATACACGCGGACGAATTTTTCAATGATCTGTTCCCGGAAGTCAGCCGTGAAATCCAGCACCTCGTACGGGATATCCATGGCATACGCCACCTCTGCCGCGTCCTCGATGTCCTTTTCCGAGCAGCAGGTGTGAAAGCCGGACTGTCCCAGCGTTTCGTTGCGGGTGAGCCGCATGGTGATGCCGGTGCAGTCATAGCCTGCCTGCTGCATGAGCCATGCCGCCACCGAACTGTCCACGCCGCCGCTCATGGCAATGAGGGCACGCGGCTTTGAATCAGGGGTCTGTGTGGTCATAAGTTCTCCTTTGGTGCATTCAACACACTAAAACAGTAGTATAATAGTAACTCTGAAAAAAGAGCTTGTCAAGACGCAGCGAGCTGCTGCACTGCGGCCAGCAGGGCTTGCCGCTCGTTGGGATATTCTTCCCGGATCACACCGTCCAGCAGCGCTTCCAGCACTTTGCGGATGCCCGGCCCCGCCGGGACGCCTGCCGCCATCAGGTCGCGGCCATTCACAGCCAGCTGGCTGACGCGGCAGCATACGCCGTCCGCGTCCAATTGTTCGGCCAATTCGGAAAGTGCAGCAAAATCAGCCGCCCGTTCCGGCTGCAGGGCTGTGCCCAGTGCAGCAATGCGCTGCACGGTACACAAGTTATATTTGCCCAGTAGTCGGCGGGCGTAGATAGTAAAGTCGGGTGTGACGGTAGTTTCTCTGAGGACCGTCCGCTGGGGTGGGACCCTGTTGCCGAAGGCAATAGGGCTGGCGATGGAATGGCCTGCAACAGCAACGACCGCCGCCAGTGGCGGAAACAGGAAGTTGCTGTTGGGACAGCGGCCAGCAGGATGCGAGTGCTGCTCAAAGCACGAAGCATCCGCTGGGTGCCGCAACCCGTACTCGTGTCCGAAGAGAAAGCTACCGTCACGCCTTCTGGCTTCCCGCACCAGCACCGCCGTTTCCTCAATACAGGCATTGGAGCAGCGCAGGCGCTGAGGGTGCGGCGGGTGCCGTCCTCGCCAAGGCTCAGCAGCAGCGCCGCCAGCCGGATGGGCAGGGCCTGCTCCCCCGCCGGGCAGGCATCCACCACCGGCTTTGCCGCCGCCAGTGCCTCCGATGAAAGCTCCGGCAGAATAACAAGTAGTATTTTTTTGTCAAGATATGCCGCAGGGCGGGTGCGGTCAGCAGTTTAGCAAGCTCTTCCTCGATGCGCTCCACCGATACGCAGTCCAGATGGGCACACAGCTCCTGTGCCGCCTGCGCCGTGGGCGGGTCGATGGCAAAGCCAAACCGCGCTGCGAACCGGTACAGCCGCAGGATGCGCAGCGCGTCCTCGGTGAACCGCTGGCGGGGCACACCCACCGCCCGCACGATGCCGCTTTGCAGATCGGCCTGCCCGCCAAAGGGGTCCACAAGGCCCTCTTTTTCATTGTAGGCCATGGCGTTGATGGTAAAATCCCGCCGGGCCAGGTCCTCCCGCACATCCGGCACAAAGTGCACCTCGTCCGGGTGGCGGCCATCTGTGTAGGTGCCTTCTGTACGGAAGGTGGTGATCTCGTAAAGGGCACCGCTCTGCTTCACCGTTACCGTGCCGTGCTGCAGGCCGGTGGGGATGCACCGCTGCGCGCCGAACAGCTCCATCACCTGCTGCGGCAGAGCACTGGTGCACAGGTCCCAGTCGTGCGGTGTAAGGCCCAGCAGACTGTCCCGCACGCAGCCGCCCACCACGTAGGCTGCATAGCCCGCCCTGTGCAGGGTGTCCAGCAGCTCTGCCGCACCCTCGTCCATCCGGATGGTCATGGCTGTGCCTCCTCGTACTGCAGGGTGATGCTTTTGCCGTCAAAGCCGCACTCCGCCGCCGGGAAGATGCTCTGTGCCTGCGCGGCATATTCCTCCGGGTCGGTGATCATGGGGGAATAATGGGTCAGCCAAAGGCGCTTTGCCCTCGCCTGCGCGGCAAGGGATGCGCTCTGCCCAAAGGTGCTGTGCCCCCACTGACGGGCCTGGTCTTCCTGCTCCGGAAGGGCATAGGTGGCATCGCATATCAGCAGGTCTGCGTCATGCGCCGCCTGCAAATAATACGGGCAGGGGGCCGTATCGCCGGAAAATACCACGCTCAACCCCTTGCGTGGGGCGCCCAGCACCTGCGCAGGCTGCACCGTTCTGCCCTCCACGGCAACGCTCTGCCCTTTCTGCAGCAGCTTCCATTGCTGCACCGGCACCCCCAGCGCCCGGGCCTGCTCCGGCGAGAATTTGCCTGCACGGGGCAGCTCCAGCCGGTAGCCAAGCTTTTTACCCGGTGCTTTGTGGCAAACGGCACCAGCCGCGCACCGGCAGGCCATCCCTCGCTCAGCGCATCCAGCGCCAGCGGCTGGCCCGGCATAAGCACCTGCGGCTTCACCGGATAGGGCAGCGGGCCGGTCAGTGCCCGCACCGCCGCCCAGATATCCGGCAGGCCCTCCGGACCCAGCAGCGCAAGCGGCCTTGTGCGGCCCTGCGCCCCCAGAGTCTGCAAAAAGGCCCGGCAGACCAAAGAGTGTGTCGATGGTAGTGGGTCAGGCAGATGGCATCTGCCCGCATCAGGTTCACGCCTGCCCGGTGTGCCGCTGCCTGCGTACCCTCGCCGCAGTCCCACAGCAGGCCGTGACCGCCGCAGGCAGCAAACGCCGCCGAGAGTGCCCGGTCCGGCAGTGGCATGGTAGCCGCAGTGCCCAGCAGTGTAATGGTCAGCATAAAATCGTTCTCCCTGCACAATGTATCTCTTAAGGTTTTATTGTACCACAGCCGGGCCGGTTGCACAATCGGTGCCTGCGGCGCATAGGATGGCCCAGCACAGCAAAAAGGGGGCAGCTGGATGAGACGCAAAAAGGGGATCCTTTTCCGGCAGGCCGCACAGCGGCCTTGGATGGGTGCTGCTGCTCGCCGCACTGGCCCTGTTTCTGCTGGCCGGTGCGCCCGGCTGCATGGCCCAGCGGATGGCGTGGTCTGCCCGGGGAACGATGATCTTTCTGCCCAGCGGGTTTTGAAAAAATGGGAGCATCCTGCTGCACAGAACACTCCCATTTTTCTTTTTTATTTTCCATCCGAATAGGGCAGCTGGCCGGTCAGGGTCAGCGTTTCGGCAAGCTCGTCCTCCGAGCGGAACCGCCACGCCGCCGCTCCCACGGCCACATAGCAGGCATCGGCACGACCCTCCGGTGTAACGGCAAGGATCATCGTTTCACCGTCGCCCACCGCCGTTACCATGCCATCCGCACTCACAGTTGCCACGCCCGGATTGCTGCTGATCCATGTCATCGTTCCGTTTTTTGGCGCCTGCAGCCTGCGCGGTCAGCTTCTGACTGGCTCCCACTGCCTGCAGCAACATGGCATTTTTGCTCATCTGCACCCGTCCGATCTCCGATGTGACCGTTACCGTGCAGCGCAGCACCTGCCCGGCTGTGGTCAGTGCGCTGATGACGGCCTTGCCGGACCCCTGCGCCTTTACGGTACCGTTTGTGCTTACCGATGCCACCGCCGGGTTGCTGCTGACCCACTGCCGCACATAGGTAAACCCGCCTTTGTTCTGTTCCAGCTTCAGCTGTTTCGTCGGGGCAGGCTCCTGCTCTGTAATGGTAAGCGTCAGATCGCTGGTGTTCAGCACCAGGCGGCTGGCTGTGCTTTTGCGCACCGTGATGGTACAGGTGGTCTTTTCGCCGCGCTCATTGCGGGCCGTGACGGCCGCAGTGCCCTCGGCATGGCCGGTCACCTTGCCAGTGCCGTCCACCGATGCCACTGCCGGATCACTGGAAGTCCAGATCAGAAAGAAGTAGTCGTTGGGTGCCTGCACATTCAGGTAGGCCACCGGGGCCGGGTCTCCTTCGGTGATATCCAGCGTCAGTTCGGCAGTGTCCAATGTCATGCCGCTGTCCGGCAGCGGCTGCTCCTGCGCAGCATAGGCCGACAAGGCCCCGGCTGCAAACAGTTCTGCGCACAGCACCACTGCACAAACACACGCTTTGAACCCCTGCTTCATGGGCTTTGCCCTCCCCGCCTGCTTTGCTGCAAGATCCTTTAAATATTCCTGTCTCCGTATTATTTTACACGCAGTGCAGAACCGGGTCAAGTTTTTTGCCCATTCTGCCGGGCAGCTGAGCCTTATTTTGTGGAGAATAATAAAATCCGCTTTTCAATTTTGTACAAAACGCCGCCGCACCCGGCAAACCGGATGCGGCGGCGCTGTTCTGCTTTTGAATTTTCCGCTTAGTAGTTGATCTTTTTCAGCTCAAAGTAGCTCTGCGGATGTGCGCACACCGGGCACTTGAGCGGTGCGGACTTGCCGATATATGTGTAGCCGCAGTTCCGGCACTGCCATACCTGCTGCTCCTCGCGGGCAAAGACCTTGTTGTTTTTCAGGTTTTCGGCCAGCGCACGGTAGCGCTCCTCGTGCTCCTTCTCGATCTGTGCCACCATGGTGAACAGTGCTGCGATCTGAGGGAAGCCCTCTTCTTTGGCCTCCTTGGCCATGCGGGGGTACATCTCGGTCCACTCGTCGTGCTCACCGCCTGCTGCCATGTCCAGACAAGTCAGGGTATCGGGGATCGCGCCGCCGCACAGCAGCTTGAACCAGATCTTTGCGTGCTCCTTCTCATTGCCGGCGGTCTCCTCAAAGATCGCGGCCAGCTGCTCGTAGCCTTCTTTTTTTGCCATGCTGGCAAAGAAGGTGTACTTGTTGCGTGCCTGGCTCTCGCCTGCAAACGCTTCCATCAGATTTTTCTCGGTTTTGGTACCCTTCAGTTCCATGATGCTCTCCTTTCAAAAACGGATCTTCTGTCAGGATCGACCGATCCTGGCTCTATCATTCAGCCCGGCGGTAATTTTTTTCGCCTGCGGCTCAGGTTCTGAACAGAGTATACCATATTTTTTTGATGGAAATCAAGAATAATTCCTATTTATTATGAGAACATTTCTCAGTTATGCTGTTTCAGTGCACACACAGCAATGCTCAGGGCGCTCCACGCTGCCTGATACATCAGCACCGTTGCCACCGAAAGCTCCCAGATGCTGCCCGCACTGGTGAGCAGCGCTGCAATGATAATGGAGAACAGCACCGAGACCATCTGTACCGTGGTGGCGCTGCTCTCGGCGTCTGGGCCTGATCCGCAGCCTGCAGGCCGCCGGTCAGGCTGGCAAACGCCTTGAGATGGATCATGCAGCAGGTGTCCTCCGGGTCTTCCGGTGCGGCCTTGATGGCGTTGCACTGCTCCTGATCCAGCACGGTGATCATGCCTTCCGGCAGGCGGTATGCTTCGGTAATGTGGTGTGCAGTCAGACTGGGGTCCTGGCATGTGACCAGCAGGCGGATGTTCTCCTTTTGCAGCACGGCAAGGCCGCGGGCCACATTGCGCCCGCCCACATATTTCAGCACGAACATAGCGTGCAGATTGCCGGACACAGCCAGATACAAAATTTGCAGCTCGCCGTTCTTCGAGTGCTGCATCTCGTATTCCTCGTCCGGCAGCGGCACGCCCTCCTGCTCCAGATAGCGGCGGGTACCAATGAGGATGCGGTTGTTATCGCACCAGGCGGAAAAGCCCAGCCCATGGTGCTGCTCCAGATCCTTGACCGGGAACAGGATGTCTGTGCGTTCCTCAACGATCTGGCGGAACAGCCCCTTCAGGGTGCCGTGGCTCTCGTTCAACACGCTGGCCGCGTACAGGATGGCGCGGTCGATGCGGCCGCCCTTGAAGATGCGGATATCCTCCAGCTGTGCGCTGTCGGCGGTGAACAGGTCGTCTGCATCGATCTGCAGCGTATCAATGCCGCCCAGCTGCTCAATGGCCTGCCAACCGGGCACGACTGCGCCCACAGCCGCAGCCGCACGCTGCAGCCGTAGCGAGGCAACGCCCGCGATCAGAGTAGAAGAAAGCGGTGCGCCCATGCACAGCACAGCGGCCATGGCAGCCGCCGCTTTGTTCCAGCCGGCACCTGCCAGCAGGAACAGCACACCGCTGAGCAGGGCAACGCCCAGCAGGATGTACGAAACTTTGCGTGCACGGCGCTCGCTTGCGCGTTCACTCAAGCTCTGCTCCACAAAGCCGTCAGCTTCCTTCATCGGGCGGCTCAGCAGCACCCAGGGGTCCTTCTGTTCCAGATCCCGTGCAAGGGCGCGCAGCAGGTCTTTGTCCTTGGCGCGGTAGGCGCCCTCGAACTCCACACCATTGGTCACCAGCTCATAGCCGCCCTTGACAGCAGCCAGCATCACCCGGCTGCCCAGCAGCGCAAGGAACAGCCCCAGCGCGGCCATGCCGCTGAGCAGCGAGATGCCGGTGGTGCCGCGGTAAACATTTGCGTTCAGCATGGCTGTAACCGCCTGCACCAGCGCTGCTACTGCGGCCAGCGCCGGCATCGTCTCGGAAGAAGACCGTCCGCGCAGGCCGTTCAGGCCGTCGCGCAGCACCGGGAAGCCCACGCACAGGCTTGCAGCCAGCAGCAGCAGGTTTGCACCATAGAATGCCGCCGGGGCAGCGTCCGGGTCCAGCGCCGCCATGGCGGGCAGCAGCCCATCCGACACCAAACCAAAATGCAGCAGCACCACAGCCAGAATGCCGCCCAGCACGCAGCGCAGCGTCAGCTCTGCACTCATACGGTGCAGCTTATCCACCGTAGCCTCCGGCTCGGGCAGCTCCGTTTCGGCATGTTCCTCCGGAGACACCGCGTCCTCCGCCTCAGCTTTCAGTTCCGGCTGTGGCGCAGCGGGTGCCTTCTCCGGTGCCTGCTGCGGCTCTTCACCGTCCAGCGGCAGCAGCGGCAGGCTCATAGTGTCCTCTTTTGCGGCAGGCTCCTCTGCCGGGGCCAAAGGTGCCTGCGGTGCGTCCTCGCTCTGCGCCTTGCCAAAGAAATCGGCCACCGGCTGCTTTTCCGGCTGCTCCGTTTTTTCGGCTGCGGCACAGGTTCCGGCTGCAGCTCCGGTGCCGTCTCCTTTACCGCTGCAAACACAGCCGCGGGCAGCGGTGCACCGGACGGTTTCTTTTTGCTTTCAGCCGGTTCAGTTTCTGCTGCCGGGGCTGCTTCGGCCCTCGGTGCAGGCTTTTCCGGCTTCTGGTCGCTCAGGCCGTTGATCATCGCCTTGAGCTGTGCCATCTCCTGCTGCTCCTGCTCTTCCTGCGGCAGCAGCACCTCCGGCGCATTCTTGGGGTGCCGGAGAGGCTTTGCCGTGCTATGCTGCTCTGCGGGTCTTGCCGCCGGGACAGCGCTCTGCCGGGGTGTTTCCGGCTTCACTGCCGCCGGGGGTTCTGCCGTTTGCGGTGCAGATTTTTCCTCCGGCTTTTTGGCGGGTGCTTCCGGCTGTGCATCCTCTGCTTCCTTCTCCAGAAAAGGCCACGGGGCCAGTTCCTGTTCCGGGTCTGCCTCCGGCTTCAGCATCAGTTCCAGATCCGCTTCCGGTTCCGGCTGCGCATCCTCACCCAGCCGCACCTCACCGGTGGGCATTTCCTGCGGCTGCTCTGCTGCAGCTTCGTCAGTCTCCTGCTTTTCCTTACCACGGCCAAACAGGCCAAACCGTTTCTGCGGCTTTTCCTCCGGCTGGTTTTCGTCTCTCCGGGTCATCTCCTCCGGGATATCCACCGCCGTGGTGCTGAAAAAGGAGCGGAACTTTTCATCCGGGGTCATTTCCCGGCCATTATTTTTATCTTTCGGCATTCTTGTCCCTCCTGTAATTCAAATTGAGGTTCCGGCCCGAATGCCGGATCATGCCTGCTGTGCTGCGCGCTGGGACTGGATCTCGTACAGAATAATGCCCGCAGCCACCGACACGTTGTAGCTGTCCACACCGGTGCCCGGTGCTGCCATATCCAGCCGCACCACACCGTCGCACAGCTTTTTCACCAGCTGCGAAACACCGCTGCCCTCGCTGCCCAGCACCAGTGCAATGGGGCCGGTCAGGTTGTTCCTGCGCAGAGACACGCCGTCCATATCGGCGCAGTAGACGAACACACCCTGCTCCTTCAGGCGGCGGATGGTCTCGCCGATGTTGGCCACACGAGCCACCGGCAGGCGTTCTGCGGCACCTGCGCTGGACTTGATGACGGTAGGCGTGACCGATGCGCCGCCGCGCTTTGGGATCACGATGCCATGCGCACCGCACAGCAGAGCACTGCGCATCACGGCACCCAGATTGTGCGGGTCTTCAATGCCATCGCTCAGCACCAGAAAAGGTGCCTCGCCCTTGTCCTTGGCTGCTGCCATCAGGTCGTCTACCGTCACGTATTCGATCTCGCTGGCAAATGCCGCCACACCCTGATGGCTCTCGGTGCCGGTCATCAGGCGCAGCTTGTTAGGGTGCACCCGCTTCACCGTGGCACCCGCTTCCTTTGCCAATGCGGTATAGTAAGCCGCCACGGCCGGAGCCATGCCCTCAGCAATGAGCACGGTGTCCACGCCGGAACCGCTTTTCAGCAGTTCGGTCACCGGATTTTTGCCATAAACAAGGCTCTCGTTCTTCTGCAGCGGCTCTTCCGGGCTGCGGCGCGGACGGCGCGGCTGGTTCTTTTCTTCCATGATGATTTTCTCCTTCCGTTGTATCACCGGAAGGTGCTGTGCACACCCTCCAAAAAGGCGCGCCGCACTCTGGGCCGCGCACCGGTATGATCTGAAGATGATAACTCATCTTGAAGTATAGCATAAGCCGACCTTGTTTGCCAGCAAATTACCGTTTTTTATCCGCGTCCTGCAAAAGTTTTTCTGTTCGTGGTGCCGGAGACCGTTTCCTCTTTTTTGCAGAAATGTTCTGCCGCCCTGCATCAGCTTTACCCGGCTGCTGGGTAGATATCCCTCTGTTTTGCCGGAGAAAAAAGTTTTCCACAAAAACGCGGTATACAATCCGTAGAAGAGCGATTATTTTTCCACATGTTGAAAACCCTGTGGAGAAAGTTCAAAAGTCCAGCTTTAAAGCCTGTTTTGCCTGTGGAATTCCACACTTTCCACAAGGTTTTCCACTTTTTGGTTCGACCTTTTTTGATTTCCTGCGTACAATTTGTAGAATACAAGTCGGAAATATGACAATTTTTTGAACTGCATCCTGTCCGCTTTTGCCAAATTGCCCAATATCATTTTGACGAATGTGGATCTGTGTTGAAAATCCGTCCTTCATCAAGCTTTCTGTCTTTCGGCCGCTCGTTGCGCATTATATGGAAATTTGTTGCATTCTATCGAATATACGCGCTTCTGGCAGTAACCCCCTGCACCCTGCCAGAAACAGAATCCCCGCATTGTTACAGGAAAAACACCGGTTTGGATTGATTTTTGGCCGCTGTTTGGGGTATACTAATTCTGTAGGTTCGTTAAACCGTGCACAAAGCGGATATGAAACGAGCAAGACCCCAATGATTTTGTGGAGGTAATGAATAATGTTGGTAAATGCAACCGAAATGCTGATCAAAGCACGTGATGGCCACTACGGTGTGCCTCAGTTCAACATCAACAATCTGGAGTGGACCAAGTCCGTTCTGACCGCCTGCGAGGAAATGAAGAGCCCTGTGATTCTGGGTGTTTCCGAGGGTGCCGGCAAGTACATGACCGGTTTCAAGACCGTCGCTGCCATGGTCAGCGCAATGGTCGATTCCATGGGCATCACCGTTCCTGTTGCCCTGCATCTGGATCACGGCACCTATGAGGGCTGCAAGGCCTGCATCGAGGCCGGCTTCTCTTCCATCATGTTCGATGGCAGCCACTACTCCATCGAGGAGAATGTGGAAAAGACCAAGGAGCTGGTTGCTCTGGCACACGCTAAGGGCCTGAGCATCGAGGCCGAGGTCGGTTCCATCGGCGGTGTCGAGGACGGCGTTGTGGGTGCCGGCGAGATCGCAGACCCCGAGGAGTGCGCAAAGATCACCGCTCTGGGCATTGACTTCCTGGCTGCCGGCATCGGCAACATCCATGGTGTCTACCCGGCAAACTGGAAGGGTCTGGACTTCGAGGCTCTGGACCGCATCCACAAGGCCACCAATAATATTCCTCTGGTTCTGCACGGCGCACCGGCATCCCCGACGAGATGATCGCAAAGGCAATCAGCCTGGGCGTTCCAAGATCAACATCAACACCGAGTGCCAGCTGGTGTTTGCTGAGGCCACCCGCAAGTACATCGAAGAGGGCAAGGATCAGCAGGGCAAGGGCTTCGACCCCCGCAAGCTGCTGGCTCCCGGCGCAAAGGCCATCGAGGCCAAGTGCAAGGAGAAGATCGAGCTGTTCGGCTGCGCAGGCAAGGGCTAAGCAGAAGCTCGTATCGTAACCGGTACACCACCCAATAAAGTATGCGCCCCCGCTGCACCGTTATGCACAGTGCAGCGGGGCGCTTTTTACTTTATATGCGAGCACTCAGACGCGGGTCTTTTCCATATCTCCAAAAATGTATTGCATACAGTCCTGCACCCAGAAGCAGGCAAAAAATCGAATAGCTAAGGATCGGAAGCCGCAGCAGTACGATCTTACCCGCGATCTGGGTAAAGAACCAGCCCGTTCCATACAGAGTCACGATATAAAGCACCAGCCATGTAGCATATTTCAGCCAATGCTCTCGTGGCGGAAAGCCTACCTGCTCCATCATCCGGCGGAACAGTGCGCAAAAAACCGTCACTGCAACAACAAGCTGCATCAGATAGCCTACAGAAAGTTCAAAACCCAATCACCAATTACCGGGTAAAGCAGCAGCCCTTCCACGCCCCACTCAAAGAAGAAATACAGCGGTGCAACAAACCAGAAGTAATCCGCAGCTCTCAGTGTTTTCAAACATGGCTTGACCTCCTCTACAAAGGTTTTTGCATCCGAAATCGAATCGAACAGTTCCTGATTTTCTGCATTGGCTTGGATGGAAATATCAAGCAGATCGCTGCACACAAGTTCAATGCCGCAGAAATCCCAGCTGACCCGGCGAAGATACCGGATCACATCTTTCAGCTGCTCCTGGCTTTTTTCGTTCAGCAGCTTTGTACGCATCCGATTTGCCTTTCGCAACGCAAAATACTTATTCATATGGCTCCTCCTTAAAAATTTTCTCCACCAGCTGGCAGAGCTGATACCAATCCTGCCGAAACTCAAGAAGTGCCTTTCGACCTTCTTCAGTTACAATATAATATTTCCGGCTCGGCCCCTTAGGGGAAGGTCTGCGTTCTACTGTAACCTTTCCTTGCTGCTCCAGCCGCAGCAGCAGCGGATAAAGCGTGCTTTCACTCAAGTCAGAAAACCCGACCTGTTTTAGATGCATCACGATCTCATAGCCATAGGTCGGCTCTCTGCTAATGAATTTCAGAACACAGAATTCCAAAACGCCCTTGAGCAATTGTGTGTTGTTTTCCACTGGATACCTCCTTTTGCCTATTATGTAATACATAGTAGCTTATCTATATTGTATTGCATAGTAGTATTTTTGTCAAGTCCTGTCCTGTTATCATTTCGACCAAAATCCGCTCCATATTTTTGTGCAACAAAAAAGCCCTGAGATTTCTCTCAGAGCTTTCTGTTCAAGTCGGCGACTACCTATTTTCACGCGCCGTTTCCAGCGAACTATCTTCGGCACAAGTGAGCTTAACTTCTGTGTTCGGAATGGGAACAGGTGGAACCTCACCGTCATCGACACCGACCGATCTGAC